>Ga0137404_10000675_pt1 | contig 22349 bp, 20 predicted proteins | sample CZOMad2_1_16fung_FD_108285 | JGI IMG/M metagenome (GOLD analysis project Ga0137404, IMG submission 108285) | Vadose zone soil fungal communities from Angelo Coast Range Reserve, California, USA - CZOMad2_1_16fungal (Illumina Assembly) | ecosystem: Environmental > Terrestrial > Soil > Vadose... | reverse complement strand
GCCCATTGAGAGATGCGTCAGGGCGATGATTACCTGCGCGCCGGCGGCATGGATTTTAGGCATCACGCGTGCGGCGGTCTTGCAGGGATCCTGTATGTCGACGTCAGGACCGGGCCGGGAAGTCTGTAGAGTGTCCGGCAAAAGGATGCCGAAGATGCCAATCTTCACGCCTTCGAATTCGCGCACGACAAACTCCGGCGTCTCGGCAAATGTTTTTCCGGTCTGCTTGTCGATCACGTTGGCGGCCAGCCATTTGAAATGCGACTCGCTCATTCGTTGCCGCAACACGTCGGGACCGAAATCGAACTCATGATTGCCAAAGGTGGCATAGTCGAGCCCGCCCGCGTCCCACGCCTCGATCATTTGCTTCCCTTTGTAAGTATTGGACTCGATCGATGGCGAGAGCGTATCGCCGGCCAGTAAGAAGAGCGTGTGCGGCGACTCGCTCATGATTTGCTTGCGGAGGGTTAGCACGCGGGCGAGACCACCCCGCGCGCCGCCATCAACCGGGGCAAACTGATAGACGTCATTCACCTGCAGGAGCGAGATGCGAACTGAACACTCGCGCTGTTGAGCCGCCGCTGGTCTGAACTCCGACATTGCGAAGGCGACGCCAACAATCAATGTGAGCAAGGCGGCAGAGACGAGCGCAATTCGCCGTGATGAACTTCGCTTGAGAGTCATGTTGATGCCTTTCAGGTTTCAGACCGGAACGTGTTGGATTGAAAACGATTGGATTATACTTGAGCGGAAGGAAGTTCTGTCATGCTTTTCAACGAAACAATATTCATCACCGGATTCCCGGGCTTCATCGCCACCCGTTTGGTTAAGCGCCTGGCAGCGGAAGGCGCGCGCTTCATTCTTTTGAGCCAGCCTGCGTTTCTTGAGCCTGCGCAAACAGCAGCGGCTGACATCGCCAGGGAGACGGGCGTTGACCTGGAAAGGTTTCGGATCGTCGCCGGAGACATTACCGCGCCCGACCTCGGACTCTCTGACGCAGAGCTGGCGAACGCGCGCCGCGAAACGACCGCGTTATTTCATTTGGCCGCTATCTACGACCTGGCGGTGGCGGAAGATATCGCCGTGCGAGTAAATGTCGAAGGCACTCGCAACGTGAATCAGTTTGCGAAATCAATTGAACATCTGAAGCGATATCACTACGTTTCGACTTGCTACGTCTCCGGCAAACGCCAGGGTGTAATCAAAGAGAACGAACTGCAACACGAGGCCGGCTTTCGCAATCACTACGAAGAAACAAAGTACCTGGCCGAAACCGAGGTTGACGCGCTGAAGGCTGAATTGCCGGTCACCATTCACCGGCCCGCGGTCGTGTGCGGCGATTCGCGCACCGGCGAGACGGCGAAGTACGACGGCATCTATTACTTGATTCACTACCTGCGGCGTTGGCCCAGGGGATTGACGCTGCTGAACATCGGTAATAGCGATGTCAGTCTGAATTTGGTGCCGATTGATTTCGTCATCGAAGCGATGGTGGCGCTGGCCAAAGACGATCGCGCAATTGGCGCCACGGTCCAGCTTGCAGATCCTGCGCCTCTGACGACGCGCCAACTGTTTGACGAGATTTCGAAGGCGATCGGCGGACGCGATTCGTTTGCCACGGCGCCGGCGAGAATTGTCTATCCCGTGTTGATGTTGCCGTTTGCGCCGAAGCTTTCCGGCCTACCGCACTCTGCGGTGCCTTACTTCTTTCTGGAACAGACCTACGACACAACGCGCGCGCAGGAGTTACTGGAACCGCATGGCATTCGCTGTCCAAAGTTTTCGGAGTATGTGGGGGCACTGGTGAATTTTGTGGCGGAACATCCACGGCTGTAGCGCAAGTTGTTAACTTGCGGCGCGTGCGCAAATTAACAATTTGCGCCACATCAAGGTCCCAATCGCTCAATCATCCAACCACCATCTTCCTGCAATCGATAACGCAAACGATCGTGCAAACGGTTGTCCCGTCCTTGCCAGAACTCGATCGAGTTTGGTTTCAGGCGATAGCCGCCCCAATGCTCTGGTCTGGGAATATCTTCGCCAAAACGTTTTTGCAATTCAGCAAAGCGGGCTTCCAGAGTTTCGCGTTGGTCGACGACTTGACTCTGGTTCGAAGCCCAGGCGCCGAGCTTGCTTCCCAGTGGCCGGCTTTGGAAATATGCTTCCGACTCTGCGGGCGAAATTTTTTCGACCACGCCTTCGATGCGCACCTGCCGCCAAAGCTGGGGCCAGTAGAACAGCAAACTGGCGCGCGGATTTTCGGACAGCTCCTGCCCCTTGCGACTTTGATAGTTCGTGTAAAAGATAAAGCCGCGATCGTCAAAGCTTTTCAGCAGCACGATGCGAGCAGACGGCTGGCCATCTGTGCCGGTGGTAGCCAGCGTCATCGAAATCGTGTCCTGCTCTGACACTCCCTGGGCCCGCACTTCGTCGGACCAGGTCTGGAATTGCCGAATCGGATTCGAGTCGATCTTGTCCTTGGTAAGCGCGGCGAGTTGTTCAGTCATGAGAAGAGCAGAGTTCAGAGTTCAAGCTTCAGCTCGTTTTCGCAAAGCTTTTCTTCGTGTGCCTTCGTGGACCCGTCTTTCACGTGTAGAAAAAAGGCGATCCACGAAGTTCACGAAGCAAGCACGAGGATAAAGCTCGTTGGAGCCAAGTAAAGGCGTTACCTAAGCCCCTTCGGCGTCCTCTTTTTTCTTGGTCCACATGCCGCGGATGTTTTGGGCTTCGGCGAACGTCAGATTGTTATAGATGTCCGCGGTATTCTTTACCACGCCGTTTTCCAATTCAGCCACTTCCCAGTCGGGTGCTTCGGGATCGGTACCGGCGCGGCCCTCCGACACTCGGATTTCCCATGACAGGTTAAGGTTTTCTTCTTCCATTGATTTTTGGCCTTCCGAAGGTTCTGCGAAACAATTAGATAGTAAAGCAGAAGAGAGGCAAGATCCTAGCGGCGGATCTTTTCAACAAGAGGAGTCAGCAATTGGCTGATGAGATACAGCGAAGTTAGTTAACCCACATTGAGTGAGGCAGGAGCAACACTCTCAGACTCACAAGAATGTATGAGTCTTCATTCCGCATAAGACGCCTCGACAGGGTAATATCAAGGATCGATTCTGCATGCCAGCGAACGGGAACTTATTCACTTGGCCAGTTTAAAAGAAGAAGCATTACCTCTCGTCGCCATCGTCGGCCGGCCCAACGTCGGCAAGTCGACGCTTTTCAATCGGCTGATTGGCGAGCGGCGCTCGATTGTCGGCGACGAGCCGGGCATTACCCGCGACCGTATTTATGGCGAAGCTGACTGGCGGACAAAGCGATTCGCGATCGTCGACACGGGCGGCATCGTGCCCGACGATGATGCCGTGATCCCGGCCAACATCCTGAAACAGGCCGGGTTTGCGATCGACGCAGCGGAAGCGATCCTATGGGTCGTCGACGCGCGCAAAGGAATCACGCCACTCGATCAGGAACTGGCGCGACTGCTGCGGTCTACCGGCACGCGCGTGCTGGTCGCAGCCAACAAAGCTGATGCGGTGAGTTTGGAAAGCGACGCCGGCGAATTCCACAGCTTTGGCTTTGCCGATGTATTTGCGATTTCAGCCGAGCACGGAAACGGCATCGGCGAATTGCTGGATACTCTGGTGACGGGATTTCCGGCCGGCAGTGCCGAGGTCGACAAGAGCGCGGATGAACGCAATCGAGCGCACGCGCAAACCTCACGCGAACTGCGTCTGGCGATTGTGGGCCGGCCCAATGTCGGCAAATCATCACTGCTTAATCGTCTGCTCGGTGAAGAGCGCGCGATTGTCACGCCGGTGGCCGGGACTACGCGCGACACGGTTGATACTCTGCTTGAAACTGACGGCCAGAGTCTCCGCATCATCGATACCGCCGGCATTCGGCGCAAAGGCAAGACCGAAGCGATGGCCGAAAAGCTTTCGGTGGTGATGGCGCGCAAGAGTCTGGAGCGCGCCGACGTGGCCATCGTCGTGCTCGATGCCGAGCAGGGGATTGCCGCGCTGGACGCCAACATCGCCGGTTATGCAGTCGAAGCGGGTTGTTCAATTATCCTGGCGGTGAACAAGTGGGATACGATCGAGAACAAAGACACGCACACCGGCTCGGCCTTTGAACGCAAAGTGCGCGACCAGATGAAGTTTCTTAGCTGGGCGTCGGTGGTTACTATTTCCGCATTGACCGGACAGCGCGTGCCGAAGCTCTTGCCGCTGGTCATCGAAGCTAACAAAGCACGCAACGTGCGAATTTCGACGGCGCGGTTGAATGAATTCTTTGACCGTGAGATCACGCAGGGGTCAGGGATCCTGCCGGCGAGGCCGCATGGCGGTTCGCGCCTGCACGTGCAGTACATCACGCAGATAGGCATTCGTCCGCCAACCTTCGTCGTTTTCACTTCGGGCGGCAAGGCCGGCCTGCATTTCTCTTTCGTGCGCCATCTCGAGAATAAGATGCGCGAGGAATTTGGTTTCCTGGCGACGCCAATCAGGTTTGTCGAGCGGCACAAGTCAAAGCGACGACGTTAGAGGGACTGTTCACGAGATCGTTTCCGGCTGGACAATCATCAGGCCGGCGAAAAAGGCGTTCAACTAACCAAATTGCTGACGACTTGGACAGAGGAGAAAAACGATCCACGAAGTCACACGAAGTAACTCGAAGCAAAGCCCGTCCTTGGCCTTGCTTCGTGTGACTTCGTGGATCGTCTCCTACTCCGCATGATCGAACTTCTAAACGGTATTCATTTCCTGAGCAATGATTGACCAATCCATCGACTTCGAAGTTCAGGCGCGTGACGGCGAGGCCCGCGCCGGTCTGCTCAAAACTCGTCGCGGCGAGATCGAGACGCCAGTGTTCATGCCTGTAGGCACCGCCGGTACGGTGAAGGGCATTCGCTTCGAAGAACTCGAATCACCCGAACTCGATGCGCGAATCATTTTAGGGAACACTTATCATCTTTGGCTGCGGCCGGGGATCGAAACGATCAAGGCATGCGGCGGACTGCACAAATTCATCGGCTGGGAGCGCGCCATGTTGACGGATTCCGGAGGCTTCCAGGTTTGGAGCCTGGGCGCGCTGCGCAAAATCAGCGAAGAGGGAACAGAGTTTCGTTCGCACATCGACGGCGCAAAGTGTTTTCTTTCGCCGGAGATTTCGATGGAAGTCCAGACCGCGCTGGGATCAGAAATAGCGATGGCTTTTGATGAGTGTGCGCCGGGCGAAGCGACCACGGATGAAGCACGGCGAAGTATGGAACTGACGCTGCGCTGGGCGAAGCGATCGAAAGAGGCGTTTGATGTAGCGCAAGTTGCTGACTTGCGGTTAGCAGAGACGAAAGAATCTGCGGGTAAAACGGAGGCGCAAGTTAACAACTTGCGCTACAGCCAGGCGTTGTTTGGCATCATTCAGGGCGCTGCGCACCTCGATCTTCGTCGCGAGAGTCTGGAGCGGACTGTTGAACTCGGCTTTGACGGTTATGCGATTGGCGGACTCAGCGTCGGTGAAGAGAAGCCGGTGATGCTGGAAGTCATCGAAGAGATTGCGCCGCGTATGCCCGCCGACAAACCGCGCTATCTGATGGGCGTCGGCACTCCGGAAGATTTGATTGAAGCTGTCGCCCGCGGCGTAGACATGTTCGACTGTGTCTTGCCGACGCGCAACGGTCGCAACGGACAGGCCTTCACTTCGCAAGGCCGTCTGAATATCAAGAATGCGCGCTATATTAATGACCAACTACCTTTGGACGAAGCCTGCGCGTGTTCGGTTTGCCGCCGCCACACGCGGGCTTTTCTCAGGCATCTGTATCAATCCGGCGAAATGCTCGCCAGCATCCTTCTGACGCACCACAATCTGGCGTTCTTCCTTGACACTATGCGACGTGTCAGGCAAGCTATCCGTTCTGGCCAATACGCGAAATTTCGGCGAGAGTACACTGAGCAACTGAGTTCAGGTTTGGGATGAGCGCGAGCCTCGGATTGAGCCCGCTACTCGCCCGCCGCCGCGGGCACAACTAACAAAACTATTTATGACGTTATTTCTTTTTCAAGCAGGTGGGTTGGGCGGCGCTTTGGTTCCAATGCTCTTGATTTTCGGGGTGTTCTATCTCCTGCTGATCAGGCCCCAACAGAAGAAACAGCGTCAGTTGCAAGCGACCATTGCTGAGTTGAAGTCAGGCGACAAAGTGATTACCACCGGCGGCGTTATCGGGACGATTACAGCCGTGCGTGACACGAGTTTTCTGATCCGCAGCGCCGAGAAGACGATTCTCGAAATTGCGCGTTCAGCGGTGGCCGGAGTTGATTCAGAAGAAGAAAAGAAATAGTGGCACAGACTTTAGTCTGTGATTAATCCGGAAGATGGCAACCGCCAGGGTTGTCGAACAAGTAATGAAGAAACGGAACTTACTTCAGCGATCAGTCATTATCGGGATCGTTACTCTGATCGGGATTTACATCGTCATTGGACCTCACGGGCGCCGGCCGCATGCCCAGGACTTTACCGGCGCAGGCGTCAAAGCCAATCTCGCGAATAACATTCATCTCGGCTTGGATCTCAGGGGCGGATCGCATCTCGTCATGCGGGTGAAGATCGAGGAGTTTTTCAAGAAGCTCACCGAAGAAAACGCGCTCGCGGTACAGAATGCTGCGAAGGAGGCAGGCCTTCCGGTTAAGGAAGCGCGTGCTGAAACCGCAGGTGGAAACTATCGCGTGGTTGTGGAGGTCACTGATCCCTCCAAAGCTCAGGAGATTCGCGACCTGGTCGCAAAGAAGGCGGATCTCAACGATCAGGTTGGCTGGGCGTATTCTTCATCAGGCAACACGTTGACGTGGACATTGACTGGAGCGGCGCAGCGCACGCTGGCGGAATCGGCCACCGACCAGGCGATGAAGATTATCGATACCCGCATCAATGCGGTGGGTGTTGCCGAGCCATTGCTGGCACGTCATGGCGGTCAAAACTCTCATGAGATTTTACTGCAGATGCCTGGCATGCAGGATCCCGAGCGCGTCAAACAGTTGCTCAAGGGCCAGTCGCATCTCGAACTCGTTCACGTGATTAGTCCCCCCGCCGGACAGGTATCGAGCCCCCAAACTTATTTGTCTGAAGCTGAAGCCATCGCGTCTCTAAACAGCGGCGGCAAGATTCCCACGAATCGGCGGGTGGTTCCATACATCGAGCGTTCGGAACTGGCGGCCGAACAGGCGAACCCAAACACCCAGGCGGCAAAGAAGTGGGTAGTAATAGAGTCTCCACCGATTATCGATGGCGCCCAATTGCGGAGCGCAACCGCGACTCAATCCCGAGCCGGCGCTGATGAGTACGAGATTGATTTCGCCTTGAAGCAAGCTGGTTCGCAGAAATTCGGCGAGTGGACCGGTGCGAATATTAACGAGTACATGGGCGTGCTCCTGGACGACCAGGTAAAATCCATCGCTTTCATTAAAGGCCAGATTTTCGATCAGGGACAAATCACCGGCAGATTTTCGAAGCAGTCGGCTGACGATCTGGCGCTGACGCTTCGTTCCGGCGCCTTGCCTGCGCCGATCGAGTATCAGGAAGAACGCACGGTCGGACCCAGCCTGGGTGCGGATTCGATTCGGTCCGGCGTGCGCGCCTCTCTGCTCGGGCTGACGCTGGTCGTGCTTTTTATGCTGATTTACTACCGCGGATCGGGCATCAACGCGGTCGTCGCTTTGTTCCTCAATATGATTCTGATGCTGGCCGGGTTGATTCTCTTTGGCGCCACCCTGACGTTGCCGGGCATCGCCGGAATCATTCTGACGATTGGCATGGCCGTCGACTCGAACGTGCTTATTTTTGAGCGCATCCGGGAAGAGCTACGCTCCGGCAAGACGATACCGTCGTCCGTCGAGCAGGGTTTCGGGCACGCCTTTGTGACGATCATCGATACCCACGTGACGACGATTGTTTCGTCGCTGTTCCTTTACGCGTTCGGAGCCGGGCCAATTCGCGGTTTCGCGGTAACGCTCGTGCTCGGATTGCTGGTTAATCTGTTCTCGGCAGTTTACGTTTCGCGGACGATCTTTATTTGGCTTCTTAGCCGCAAAGGAAAGCGGGTCGAGTCGCTAAGCATTTGAAGGTCAGGGCTGCAATTTACAATTAGAAGTTCATGCTTCGATTATTTCACGACATTAATGTTGACTGGCTCGGTAAGCGGCGTTTCTTTATCGGCCTTTCGATCGTTCTGATGCTGGCCGGAATGGGCACCGCCCTTTACCGCCATAAGTTCCATCCAAATGGAACCGAAGCTTTCAACCTCGGCGTCGATTTCAAGGGCGGGACCGTCATTACGGTGAGGTTCAAGCAGCCACCCCCAGCAGATACGCTTCGCGCTGCAATCAATAAAGCCGGCATTAAAGACACCGTCATTCAACCGGTTCTGAGCAAGGCGGGCGAGTTCCTGGTTAAGGTGCCGCACCAGGGATTTGAGGAATCGGCGACCGGCGAGACTCAAGTTGGCGTAGACGCCGCGCGGGCTAAGATCAAAACTGCACTCAATACGTTTGGCGCTGAAGCTGACCCACAGTTTAAGACTCTGGAAGATGATCCCAAAGCAGCGTACAAGATCGAAGGCACCGACGCGGTCGGTCAGGTCGCGAGCAAGCAGTTGCGCAATCAGGCGATCGCCGTCACGATTGCGGCGCTCATCGGAATGTTGCTCTTCATCGCTTTTCGATTCGAATGGACTTACGGCGCGGCTGCTGTCATAGCAGTCTTCCATACTGTGCTGGTGACTCTCGGACTCTTTTCAATCTTTCAGATCGAAATTAACCTGACGGTTATTGCCGCGCTCTTGACGCTGGTCGGGTTTGACGTCAACGATTCGATCGTCATCTTCGATCGAATTCGCGAAAACCGGAAGTTGTATCGACGGATGAATTTGTATGACGTCACCAATTTGTCGATCAACCAGACGCTTTCGCGCACGGTGATCACGTCGGGCCTGGTGTTCCTTTCCGTCGTGGCGATGGTGCTGCTGGGTGGCGAAACGCTAAGGCCGTTTTCGCTGGCGTTATTGATGGGCATAGTCTTTGGCACGTACGACACTATCGCAGTGGCCGGACCAATCATGGTCTGGTGGGAAAAGAAGATCGCGGCCGCAAACAAGGTGTCCGCTGCCAGCACTCGAGAAACCAATCTCAAGTCAAACCGCGGTGGCACGCGCGGCGAGCGAGCGCGTGACAGCGTCGGCAAGCCATCGCAAGTAGCTTAAAGGCGGGAACCGAAGCCCGGTCGCCGGGTTCTAACAATCTGTGTTTGTTTTTCCGGCAACGTGCTCCGCTAAGTCGCCCCAGGACGCTGTTTCACAGTCGGATTTGGTCTTGACTTTGCGAGCAATTGCGGCATAAACTGCAAACGTTGCTGGCCAATTAAATACGCTCGTTATCGTGCCCTTGGCTTAAGTGGGTAGGACGCACGGTGGTTTGTACGTTGAGATGGCCGGTTTCTTTTTGTCTCGCATAGTGGCCGGGTTCAACGTGAGGGCGCAATGAATGCCCAGGACCTTTCCGCTGCAATTCCTCTTCTTGTTGTCATCAGGCGGATTTCGAGCGATGGGTGAAATGATCGCAATTTGATTAATTGTTATCCCTGACCCATTTGGCACTGATTTTGGGAGGACCGAACGATGTTCGAAAACCTGGTTGAGTCTGGATCGCACAGTAAAGATGTAGCGCGAAAAGGCTCCTTTATTCTGGTTACCTTTGCCATCTATGCGGTTTTTCTGCTGACAGCTTTCGTCGCCGGAATCTGGTGGGCCACCGCAAACATCGATCAGCAGACGCTTGAGCTGACTGCCTTGATTGCTCCGGTTCCGGTGCCGCAACAACAGGTTCAAAAGCAGGAAGCTAAGCCGGAGAAAATGGAGATTAGCAAGAATGTCGACGTGCGCAAAGAGCTGATTGCCGACGTGACTCGCGCCGACTTAGTGCCGAAGACAATCGAGTCAAAGGCCAGCGATGTGCCCCCGGTTCGCAAAGGCGTCGTGACGATGGTAGGGAGTGGCAACTCGAATGCCGTCGCGCCGATGGCCCCAGGCGCGGGCACGGGCCAGATCATTTCCAGCGGGCCCGCGAAGGTTGTGATCGCGGATGAGCCGCCGCCGCCGCCGCCCAAGCCGACTCCGCATGCGCCGATTTCCGGAGGCGTGCTCAACGGCAAGGCTGTGCATCTGGTTACGCCGCCGTATCCGCCGATTGCCAGAAGTGCGCATGCTGCCGGAGCCGTGCAGGTGCAGGTGTTGATCGACGAGAACGGAAATGTGATCTCAGCGCACGCAATGTCGGGCCATCCGCTGCTACAGGCTGCGGCCGTGGCTGCCGCGCGCGCATCGAAGTTCACGCCGACCAAGCTTTCCGGACAGCCAGTGAAGGTAAACGGCGTAATCATCTACAATTTTGTAGCGCAGTAAATAATCCGGCGCGCTGGTTCGCCTCAGAACCAAGAGCTGCCAGCGTTCGGTCTTAACTGCCGGTCAGGAATCAATGTAATCAAAACCCTTTGGAGGAGTTACCGTGACTATTTTGACAAGCATCCTCGGAACGAAAGCAATCGGCTTTCTTCTCTTTCTTTGGCAGACTCCTAGTCCGAACGCGGCGCCAGGCGGAACTGGTAATGAGTTCACGATCATATCGATGATCAAGAACATGGGCCCGGTAGCGATTACCGTGATGATCATTCTGCTCATCATGTCTGTGTACTCAATCGCCATCATGGTCGAACGTTACCTGACCTATACTGCGGCTAAGAAACAGTCGCGTGAGTTCGCTCCTCGGGTAGCCCAGGCGCTGAAGAACAACCGCATTGAAGAGGCGATCAATATCAGCGACAAACATCGCAAGTCGCACCTCGCGATGGTGGTGAATAGCGGGCTGCAGGAATTTCGCGCGCACGAACAGTCAAACGAGATTTCGGGTGACGAGATCGAGGCCTCTAAACGCGCACTGCAGCGGGCCATCGCCATCAAGACGGCCGAGTTTCGCCGTGGCCTTTCCGGCCTTGCCACCATCGGCTCGACAGCTCCGTTCGTAGGTCTGTTCGGCACCGTGTTCGGCATTATCAACGCTTTCCAGGGCATGAAGAACGCCGAGACGGCGGGTATCGCAGCCGTCGCCGGTGGTATTTCGGAAGCACTGTTTACCACGGCAATGGGCCTGGTAGTCGCCGTTCCGGCGGTCTGGCTCTTCAACTACTTTACCGGCAAGGTCGATGGATTCATTGTGGAAATGGACAATTCAGCCTCGGAGCTGGTTGACTATTTCATCAAGAATCGCACGAAGCAGTTGAATCCGTAGTGCTCGGGTTGACGGGTGAGATTTGGTGCGCGGGGGCCTTTGCGGTTTCCTCTCATTCTGCTCACTCGCCGGTCTTGCACCACGAAAGGAGTTTGAGCTATGGGAATGCAAGGTGGGGGCGGCGGCGGGTTTTCGTCAGAGATTAACGTCACGCCGATGGTGGATATCATGTTGGTGCTGCTGATCATCTTCATGGTGGTCACGCCGTTCCTGCAGAAGGGCATCACGGTCGCGATCCCGCGCGACCTGAGAAATCCCGACGAAGATCAGAACATAAACAAGGAATCTGCGGTCATCATCTCGATCCCAAAGGATGGGGAGTATTACCTCGGGAAAAAGAAGGCCGGCCTTGAGGACCTTAAGTCGGCCGTCGAAAAGGCGTTGGCCAACAAGAAGGAAGAGGACAAGATTGTTTACATTAAGAGCGGCGTCGAAGTCAGCTATGGCGAGGTAGTAAAAGTGATTAACGCCGTTCGCGAGAAGGGTGTCGACAAAATAGGATTGGTTGCCGATAAGAAGAAGAAAGGAGGAGCCGCTGCGGCTCCCGCAACCTGATCCTTGAATGGATTTCGGAACACCGTTACTGCGTAATGCTCGCAGAGAGAGATTGAGGGTAAGTCTATGGGAATGAGTGGAGGCGGTAATCGCGCGGTTCCGTTCATCAACGTCACCCCGCTAATCGACGTGTTGCTGGTGCTGCTGATCATCTTCATGGTCGTCACGCCGCTTAAGCCCAGCCGCTTCAAGGCGGATATTCCGACCCAAAGAGACCCTAACGAAAACATCCAAAATCTCAAGCCGAATCCGCTGACGCTGGTCGTCTCGATCACTCCGGATCTGCAAATCAAGCTCAACCAGGATTTGATGGGCTCGGTTAACGATCCCAGCGCGCTGGCCGCCAAACTGCAACAGACCTTCCAACAGCGGAAAGAACAGCATGCCTACAAGGTGGGCATGGAAGGAGCTTCGAATGTTCCGGAAGATCAGCGGATTGAGAAGACCGTGTTCGTAAAGGCGCCACGCGCCCTGCACTACGGCGATGTCGTAAAGGTGATCGACGCAATCAAAGGAGCCGGCGCCAATCCAGTCGGCTTGCAGGTTGACGATTTGCCGTAATAAAACCTGTGACGTTATTCGCCGGTATTTCTTCCGCCACGAGGGCTTTTGCGGCTACCGAAAAGCCGGGGCGGCATCTTTCATCAAAACGGAGCTAATAGAATGAGACTCTCTTGGTCCAGGATCGGCGCGACAGCGATCCTGGCTTTGTTTGTCGCTGCCGGTGCCGGCTGCTCGCTCGCCAACAAGGTCAGGGCCAAGAATGAGCTGAACGAAGCGGCGCGCACCTACAGGGAAGGCCATTTCGAAGAGGCTGAGCAGCACGCCAAGCGCGCGTTGTATATCGATCCGGACAACAAGACTGCGGCTATCTTCGTCGCCCGGGTCATTCACCAACAGTACAAACCCGGCGTTGATAATCCTGAGAACATCGCCAAAGCGCGCGAAGCGATCGAAGCTTACCAGGGCATCATTGCGAAGGATCCGAACAACGACGAGGCCTACAAGGCGATCTCGGTGCTCTATTCGGCCATTAAAGACGAGGCCAAGCTGCGCGAGTGGATCCTGAAGCGGGCGAACGATTCCAGCATGTCCAACGAGAAGCGCGCCGAAGCATACGCAATTCTGGCCGGTAAGGACTGGGATTGTTCTTACAAGATCACCGAGCTTCCCGATGTGAAGGTAACGACAAACGAAGGCGGCAAGCCGAATGTCGTTTACAAGAAACCCACAGACCAGAAGGATTTTGACAGCGCCCAAAAGTGCGTAGCGCGCGGACTCGAAGAGGGTGAAACCGCGATTAAGTTTGATCCTAATAGCGAATCAGCCTGGTCTTACAAGACGAACCTCCTGCTCGAGGCCGCTAAACTAGCCGAGATGGACGGCAACGCCGACCGGAAAGCAGCTTATCAAAAGCAGGCTAACGAAGCCGGCAAGAAAGCCTCAGCCCTGGCTGAGGAACGCCGCAAGAAAGAAGAAGCAGCCGAGGCAGCAGCGGCTACACCCACTCCGTAGAGAGTGAACGGTAAGCGCCCGGCGCTAATCACACTGGCAGCAGCGGAATAGGTGACGCGGACTTTCGGGTCGAGCGTCACCTATTTTGTTATAATCAGGGCGTACCTGGTTCTTTGTACTTGGAGCTTTGCACTCTACCGCTGTCACACGCCAGCTGATTGAACCAACCGAAGCACGAAGCACAAAGAACAAAAGCACGAACTACCATGGTTAGAATCGAAGAAATCTGCGAAAAAGTCCGGCGCAATCATCCGCAGGCCGACCTGAATCTGCTGCGCCGTGCTTACCTGTTTTCAGCGCGCGAGCACAAAGGTCAAAAACGGGCTTCCGGCGAATCATATCTGGTGCATCCTTTGGAAGTCGCGAACATCCTCGCCGATATGCGTCTGGACGCCGTCTCGGTTTCAACTGGTTTGCTGCATGACGTAGTTGAAGACACGCTGGCTGACACCGCTACGATTCGCGACTATTTTGGGGAAGAGGTGGCGCACCTGGTTGAGGGCCTCACCAAGATTGCGCACATCAGCAGCGTCTCGCGTGAAGAGCAGCAGGCGGAAAACGTGCGCAAGATGTTGTTGGCGATGGTTGACGACGTGCGGGTGGTGTTGGTGAAGCTTGCCGATCGCTTGCACAACATGCGCACGCTGGAGTACCTCAGTCCCGAGAAGCGTCGCCGGATCGCGCAGGAAACGATGGACATCTACGCCCCCATCGCGCACCGGCTGGGCATGGGCAAACTGCGTGGAGAGTTGGAAGACCTGGCTTTCAAAAACCTTCATGCGGAAGATTACCGCGACCTGACCGCGCAGATGGAAAAGCGCCGGGCGGCCAACGAAGCATTCCTCAATGATGTGACCGCCACGATTCAACAGAAGATGGAAGAGGCGGGGGTGCCGTTCGTGCGCATCGAAGGCCGCGTCAAACGCCTGTACTCAATCTGGAAGAAGCTGGCCCGGCAGGAGGTTGAGCTCGATCAGGTCTATGACCTGGTGGCCGCCCGCGTGATTACGCCCAACGAGATTCGAGATTGTTATGCGGCACTTGGCGTGATTCACACCACCTGGAAGCCCGTGCCGGGCCGTTTTAAAGACTGGATTGCCACCCCGCGCGACAATCTGTACCAGTCATTGCACACCTCGGTCATTGGATCGAAAGGCCTGCCCTTTGAAGTGCAAATCCGAACTGAGCAGATGCACGTGACCGCCGAGGAAGGCGTCGCGGCGCACTGGAAATACAAGGAAGGGAAACGCGGTGCGCGCGACGACGACGAGGCGCTGAAGGTTCTGCGCTCGCTGGTCGAGTGGACCCAGGACGTTGAGGACTCGCGCGAATTCATCGATGCATTAAAGCTCGATCTCTACCAGAAGGATGTCTATGCATTCACGCCCATGGGGAAGGTGATCCAGTTGCCGAAAGGCGCGACGACAGTGGACTTCGCTTACATGATTCACTCGGAAGTCGGCAACACGTGCACGGGAGCGCGAGTCAATGGCCGGATGGTGCCGCTCCGAACGTTGATTCAAAACGGCGATGTGGTCGAGATCATCCGGACTGCCAGCGCGCACCCTTCGCGCGACTGGTTGAACTTTGTCGCGACTTCGCGCGCGCGTAATCGTGTGCGGCACTGGGTGGCCGACCAGCAACGCGCCGAGTCGATTGAAATTGGGCGCAAACTTTTCGAAAAAGAAGCCGGCCGCTTTCAACTCTCTCTTAAGAAGGTGCTGGGTGACGGCAACGGCGATCTCAAGCGGATTGCCGGTGAATATGGCTACGGGCGCACTGACGATCTGCTGGCGGCGATGGGCTACGGCAAAATTGTGCCGCGGAACATAATCGCGAAATACCTGGGGCCGGAAAAATTCGCGGCGCTCGATAATCAGAAGGAATCTCGTCTGCGCACCGGAGTGCGCGCGGTCAAGCGCCTGATTACCGGCGACGACGCCATCGTCGTTCGCGGCGTGGAAGACCTAATGGTGAATCGCGCCCGCTGCTGCAATCCCCTGCACGGCGAACAGATCATCGGCTATATCACGCGTGGCAAAGGGGTCGCTGTGCACACCGCGCGCTGCAAAAACGTGAAGCAGTTGATGATCAATCCCGAACGAATCGTTACGGTCGAGTGGGCTGCCAAACCTGAGAAGACTGCTTACGCGGTGAAATTGTTGGCGGTGACTGAGAACCGCACCGGAATGATCGCGGGTATTACCGGAGCGATCTCTGACATGAAGACCGGGATTCGGGACGCGCGGGCTTCAGTCGGCCCCGATCAAAAAGGCCGCATCGAAGTTACCGTAGAAGTATTTGACGTGAAGCATCTGGACAAAGTGATGAGCTCGATCAAGAACGTCTCGGGCGTGCTGGATGTTGAGCGTTTGCAGGGCGCGGCGTGATTGCATCAGTGGGCTGTGATTGAGCGGCGCGCAATAAACAGCCGACAATGCGCACAAAATGATAGGCAGTGAATGGTAAGCTTTCTGCCCACTGCCCACTGCCCACTGCCCACTGCCCACTGCCCACTGTTTATTTCCCTACTGCCTTGCGTTTTCCATCCGTATCGTAAAGCTCGATTGTCTCTGCGTAAGGCTTGACCTGTTCGCTGATCTCGGCGGCGTCACCCACGATTACGATTGCCGCCGCGTCGGGAGTGACATGAGTGTGCGCCACCCGCTGAATATCCTCCGCGGTAACCGCGTTGACCTGATCGCGGTAGGTTTCCAGATAGTTCCTCGGAAGATCGTACATCCTGATGCTGACCAGTTGATCGATTAATCCGTCCTGCGTTTCAATGCGGATCGGGAAGACGCCGGACAGATAAGCCTTGGCGTTCTTGAGTTCCTCGGCCGCCACAGCCTCGTCGCGAATCCGCCCTAATTCATAAAAGAACTCGTGCAGTGAGGCCCCGGTCACCGGCGTCCGCACTTCGGCCGTGGCGCGGAAAGTTCCGGCCAGGCGCCGCGCGTCCAGATTTGAATAAGCGCCATAGGTGTAGCCCTTTTCCTCGCGCAAATTCATGAATAGGCGTGACGAAGCGTTCGCGCCGAGGATCGTGTGCATCACGAGCATGGGAAAATAATCCGCGCTGGTGCGGGTGATTCCCTCATTCGCAATGACGATGTTGGACTGGGCTGATCCGGGACGATCGACCACATAAACTGAGCGGGCGGATCGCTTTGGCAGCGGAGGAAGATCCAGATGGGGCAGACTGCCAGGCTGCCAATCTGCGAATAACTTTTCAATCTGCGCGATCATCTTGTCGCGATCGACATCACCGACAACCACAAACACGGCGTTATTCGGAATGTAGGTGGTGGCGCGAAACCTCACCAGATCGTCGCGCGTCATCGCGTCGAGCATTTCCGGCGTGGGAGACAGACGAGAATAGGGATGCTTGCCGAACACGACCTGCGACAGGCGTTCAGAAGCGAGAAATGTTGGTTGAGCACGTTGCTGTATGAGGAGTTGCTTGGTGTTTTCTCGGGCCAGGTCCACTTCGTTTTGCGGGAACGACGGATTCATGGTGACATCGGCCATCAAATCCAGAATCTCATCAGCGTAGACCGAGAGGGACGATGCCGCCACCGTGGTGAAATCAGAGCTTGACCCAACCGCCAGTGTCGCCCCAAAACGCTCTACCTCTTCAGCAATCTGCCGACTGCTGCGCCGTGTCGTGCCTTCCGTCATCAGGCTCGACATCATATCGCTCAAGCCTGGCAGTTCCGCGGGATCGTTGGCATCACCACAGCGAAACGCCAGGCGAAAACTGATTAGCGGCAGCCGTTTGTCTTCGACCACCACCAGGCCTAATCCATTCGGGAGTGTCGTCTCGATATGCTGCGGCAGATTCAACGGCCGCGGCGCGAGCGGCGGCGGCATCTGACGGCGAAAGGCTTCGGTCTCTGTCATGTAAAGGCCCCTGTGTTCCGGTTGCGTTACGAAAGATCTGTGAAGGGATTAGGTCGACTCGATTGCAGATTCGGCCTGCGGCTGCGGCAGTCCCAGCGGCCCCGTGGTTCGATCATCAGGGGCGGCCGGCACTTGTGGCGGAGGCGCCGCCGGCTGCTCGGGTTCGTCGGGCCCGAGCGGCGCGGCCGCCGCTGATTCCTGCGGAGCCGGCACGATTTCCAGTAGCACACGATTATCGGTATCCAAAAAATTCGCGACCACATCGCGAATCTGGTCGGCCGTAATTTTCAAGTAATTGGCCAGATCGGAATTGAAGAGTTCCGGATCGTTGTCATACAAAGCGAATTCGGCGAGTTGCTGCGCGCGAAACAGCGACGACTGGCGGCTGCGCACCGCGCTGTTGAAAAGATTGTTGCGCAGCTTCTCCATTTCATCGTCGCTCGGTCCCAGCGTGGCGAGGTCTTTGATCTCTGTCAGGATCGCATCACGAATCTGAGCCCCCTCGCTGTCCGGTTTGGGAATGACGACGATTAGTAAACCTGAAGGGCCGCGCCGCTCATCGATTCCCCCCTGAATTTGCACGACGGATTCTTCGCCTTTGACCAGCTTTAGATACAGGCGCGCGCTTTCGCCTTCGAACAACAAATGACTGGCCAGAGAGAGCGCATAAAAGTCCGGGCTGCGGCGCTCTGGAATCTTCCAACCGAGCGCGAAGGCCGGCACGGGCGCCAGCTTGTCGAGAAAAGTGTCCCGGTGCTGGGCGACTTTGACCGGTTCGCTTACGTCAACCGGAGGTGGCGGCGGCTGGCTGGGGATGGTGACGAAATACTTTTCGATCATCGATCGCGTTGCGGCCATATCGAAATCCCCGGCAATCGCCAGCACGGCGTTGTTGGGGGCGTAATAAATGCGAAAGAACTCGCGGATGTCTGCAACCGTCGCCGCGTCCAGATCCTCCATCGATCCGATAGTCGAATGCGCATTGGCATGGTTGCGGAAACACATTTCAAACAAACGCAGGAACCCGTTCACGTACGGCTGATTGTCATAACGAAGTCGTTTTTCTTCCTTAACGGCCTCGCGCTGATTATCGAGGTTCTCTTGGGTTACACTCAGCGAGCGCATGCGATCGCTCTCCAGCCAAAGCGCCAATGGTAACTGGCTGGCCGGCAAAGTCTCGAAGTAGTTCGTGCGTTCACTCGAAGTCGTGCCGTTCATCGTGCCGCCCGCATTTGAGATGTACTGAAAGTGCGCGGCCTTGGGAACGTTTTCCGAGCCCTGGAACATCATGTGTTCGAAAAGATGAGCAAAGCCGGTGCGGCCTTCGCGTTCGTTGCGCGAGCCGACATCATAATAAACAGCCACCGACACGACGGGCACAGAGTGGTCTTCATTCAAAACCACGCGCAGGCCGTTACCTAAACTAAATTGTTCGATGGGGGTGTGTGGAACCTGAAAAGTTTTCTGCACGTACCAGCCCGATCCAAACCGCACAGCGCGGTGATTTGCACGTCATCTGTAGAGCTTAGGGAATAGAGTTTACCGCGTAATGCCCCGGATTAACAAAGACGCACGCACTGCAAATCGCGTCAAACTGAAGTGGCACAGACCTCAGTCTGTGATCGTTACTCCACAAACTAAAGTCTGTGCCACTAAATCAGGCGCAGGTGTGGCTTCTAGTCTTTCTTGTCGCCCACCATACCGCGCAGTTCTGCGCGCAGGCGCTCGATCTCAGCCAGCTTTTGTTCGACCCGTTCGAAAAGAGGGCCCTGAGTTTTGATGCCTTCATCAATCAGAAATGCAGCCGCTTCGGCGCGCGTACCGAACACACCGGCCTGCACCAACTGGCCCAGCTTATGCTGTGCGTCCTGCGACACCTTCACGGCGATCATATAGTCATCCTTCGCCGAGATCGCCCGTTCAATCGTCCGGCTGATGTCGCGGCCAATCGCCGAAAGTTGTTCCGGGATGCGCGCAGCCATATCTCGCATGGTGGAACTGACGTTGGCGCGCTCGTCCGTCTGCTCTGGTTCACCCTCGTGCATGATCAACTCCTCTTTCTTTTCCGACGCGTCCGTTTGCGGTTGAAATGATGTACTCATTAGATAGTGCTCCTTAAACTTTGGTAAAACTCTTGTACGATGCTCGGGGGTTACAAGTTCATTCTAAGAAGCTCCCCGATCAGCGTCAAGGAGGGTTACAGAACCGGCAGCGGTAGCGACCAGATCAAGCATGCAACTGTAATTCGAGGGTTGAGTTTCTGAGTCCGATTCGCTACTGCTCCCGGTTCTGTACCTAGCCGCGTTTTTGGTTCTTATGCCGCCTTCAATTCAGTGCAACACGCGGAACATCGCGTGGCCTTAATCGGAATCGCTGTCAGGCAGTAAGGACAGTCTTTCCTGGACGGGTCAGTGTTTCGCATCTTGTTGACAATCTTAACCAGAAGGAAGATTACCAGCGCGATGATCAGAAAGTTGATGATGTCGTTGATGAACGCGCCGTAGGCTATCACGGGAACGGCCTTGGCCTTTGCGTCGCCGAGCGAAACCGGCATGCCCTTCGATTTGTCGAGCACGTAGAACAAACTCGCAAAGTCGACCTTGCCGAGCAGCAGTCCGATGGGCGGCATGATGATGCCGTCCACGAACGAGGTCACGATCTTGCCAAAGGCGACGCCGATGATTACGGCTACCGCCAGGTCAATGATGTTTGCGCGGGCAATGAACTCTTTGAATTCTTTGAGCATTGGATTCTCCTTAAGTGGCACAGACTTCAGTCTGTGATTTGCGTGGGGAGCACAGGCCCAAAGCCTGTGCCGCTCTCACTGACAATCCTTGGCCAGTTTAAAGCCGGCCTTTTCCGCTTCATCCTTATCCTTGAATTTAATCCGGCTAGCTTCAGCGACGCGGTTGAGGGCTGAACAATCAGACGGGTAATAAAGCTTCGTGCGTTGGTCGCCAATGACCAGCGCCGCCGCTGCCTCGGCGGCTGCGGCTGCCTCTTCGCGGCGAGCAGCGATCGTCTCTTGCGCGGCCTCATCGCTGATCCGAAGGCTGGGGCTACCTGCAATTATCGACGCTGTCACCGAGAACCCGTTGCAAATCAACTTCCGGCCGCCTTGTTTTGGTGACCACTCGGCGGGAAGGCTCAGCGATTTGCTCATGCCGTCGACGAAGGTTTCGAGGGTCTGCCACTTGAACGTGCCTTCAAATCCAATCCACAAACCTACCAGTCTGCCGTCGAGAAAATCCAACGAGATGGTGCGGATGTCGGCGAACGCGGTCTGGTCAAAGCTTTTGTCGAAATAAGGATTGAGGCTAATCCGGGCGACGCCAAACTGATCCGGACGGGCGAGTTGAACTTGCGCGACGTGCGCCTTTGCCTGCTCGAAAGTCATGCCGACACGAAAGCCGCGCAGTTCGGCTGACTCGGGCAACTGATCGATTTTTAGTGAGCAGGGAGATGTTTGAGCTGTAGCTGTGGCCGCGGCAAACAAGACCACCATGAGCAGCCAGAAGACTCGGTTAGTGTTCCAGATCGGATGGCAGATCATTGTCTCTTTGTGCGATCAGGCCTTTGATCAGTTCGGCCAGCGCGCCCGGATCGAATGGCGTCGAGACATATTCGTTACAACCGGCCTCGATGGCTATCGATCTGTACTTGTCGGCGCCATAAGCAGAAACGGCGACAATCGGCGTCCGCCGCAAAGCCTGATACTCGCGTATTCGCTGCGTAGCGTCAAGACCGTTCATGCCCGGCATCATCACATCCATGATGATCAGATCGGGTAACTCGCGCTGGGCGACGCTGATCGCCTCTTCTCCGGTTTCGGCCTCAACCACGCGGTAGCCGTTCTTCGCCAGCCACATCTTCATCATCAGACGCGTGTCGTCAAAGTCTTCGACGAGCAGAATCGTTCGCAGGGCTGGATAGTTCTGGGCAGTTTGGTCTTCCATGGACAGCGATCGGAGGAGGGACAAGAAGGGGCACCCGAAATCAAAGGGTGAGTAAGAACGATATGATAAAGGAACGGGCCTGGTCAACAGGAGAAGATGACGTGATGCCGGCGAGGTGCGAGCGTTTTGGCTTCCTTCTCCAGTTGGGAGGTTTCCGACCGTTGTCAAACCATTCCGATTTGGGTAGCATCGCGATCAAATGTCCACTAACAATGAAACCATGAGCGGCGATGAGATTGTCGATCTCTGCCGGCGTCACACGCTTTTCGAATGGTCCGCCCAGTCCGCGGTGGTGCCGATCCCGGTCGCGCGGGCGAAGGGGATCTACTTTTGGACGCCGGAAGGAAAGCGTTTCATCGACTTTAATAGTCAGTTGATGTGCGTAAACATCGGGCACGGCGACGAACGGGTAATTCGCGCAATTAATGAGCAGGCCGCGACGCTCGCTTATGCGAATCCTTTCATGGCCACCGACGTGCGCGCGCGGTTGGGCGTGAAACTCGCCAAGATCACGCCCGGTGACATCGACGCCTTTTTCTTTACCAACGGAGGCGCCGAAGCGAACGAGAACGCAATTCGCATTGCGCGGATGTTTACCGGCCGTCACAAAATTGCCTCGCGCTACCGCTCGTACCACGGCGGCACGGCGGGCGCTCTAACACTGACGGGCGATCCACGAAGGTGGGCGGCTGAGCCGGGCATCCCTGGTGTCATTCGCATTCCTGACTTCTATCACGGCATTCAAAAAGGCTCCGACACGACTGAAGACGTGCTGACCCGCACCGAAGAGGTTTTGCAACTCGAAGGTCCGCAAACGATCGCGGCGATTATTGTAGAGCCCGTTGTTGGGACGAACGGAATCCTGATTCCGCCGGACGGCTACATGCAGGGGTTACGCGTGCTTTGCGACAAGTACGGCATCCTGCTGATCGCCGACGAAGTGATGGCCGGCTTTGGCCGCACCGGCGAATGGTTCTCAGTCAACCACTGGAATGTCGTACCCGATTTGATCTCGATGGCTAAAGGCCTGACAAGTGCATACGTGCAATTAGGCGCAGTGGGAATGAGCCGGAGGATCGCCGATCACTTT
>Ga0137404_10000671_pt1 | contig 22481 bp, 15 predicted proteins | sample CZOMad2_1_16fung_FD_108285 | JGI IMG/M metagenome (GOLD analysis project Ga0137404, IMG submission 108285) | Vadose zone soil fungal communities from Angelo Coast Range Reserve, California, USA - CZOMad2_1_16fungal (Illumina Assembly) | ecosystem: Environmental > Terrestrial > Soil > Vadose... | reverse complement strand
TCGCTGCAGGTACTGCTCAGCCTGCAGGTCGATGCCTTCCTTCCTGGCGATAAACCCAAGATTGAACAGCGCAGGAAGATTGTTTGGATCAGCGCTCAGACTTTGCTTCAGATAGCGTTTCGCCTCCTCGTACTTTCCAAGATGTCGATAGCAAAGACCCATGAACACATACGAGCGTGGTGAAGGATCAAGGGTGACAAGCGTCTTGAACTCCTCAACTGCCTGGTCTACCTTGCCCACTGTGAAGTAGCTCTCTCCCAGAGCTGCGTGAAAATCAGCGCGTTTCGGATCAATTCTTAGTCCATCGTTTAGAACTTCAATCGCGTCCTCAAAGAACGACTGCTTCATGCTCAGCTGCGCCATCAGGAACAGCATGTCTGTATTGTTCGGAGCAACCTTTCGCGCGCGCACTAACAGTTCCAAGGCGTCCACTTCCCTGTGCATCGCCGCCGAGGTCTCTGCTAGCAAGTACAGCGTATCTGCAGAGTCAGGCTTCGAACGCAAAGCCTGATTGAGGCTTTCCTGCGCTTTCGGCAGTTGTCCGCTTAATAAATAGGCCTCGCCGAGGTCATGCAGGATATCGAAGTCCCCGGGTTGTAGAGCATCCGCTTTCTCAAATTCGTAAGCAGACTCCCGGTATTGCCGGTGCGAAGCCAGCAACACTCCGAGAGAAAAATGAACTCTGGTGTCCTTCCCAAAATCTTTAGACAGCTTTGCGGCAGCCGCCATTCCAGTGGCGAGCATTCCCGCATCCAGGTATGCCCGAATTACCATCAACCGAGTGGTCTGATCAGGTGAGGGTATTCGCAAGAGATACGTCAGTGCTTCCTTAACCTTGTTCTGTCCCAATAATAGGGCCGCGAGATTGTAGTCTGCTGTCTTGCTACCGGGCTGGACTCGTAAGGCCTTCTTCAGCGTGAGCTCTGCAAGTTCGGGTTTGTTCTGTGCTGCCAAACTATTGGCAAGATTGACCAGCGTCTCGACAGAATTCGGGGCAATCGCCAACGCTTCCTGAAACTGCGTCGCCGCTTCCTCGTACTTGCCTTGTTGACTATAGATAACGCCCAGCAGATTGAGCCCCACCACGCTGCGGGGGGCTCGCGCTAGGCCGAGTTTGGCCTCCGAAAGGGCTTGGTCCAGCTGCCCCTGGGCCAGCGACCCCTTAGCTTGTTTGAATGCGTCCGCGGGGTTGGATCCGTGAGGAACCGCTGAAGGGGCAGCGGCTTGGGGCATTGCCCCGGACGCGACGCAAAGAAATAAAGAGACTAGAAGAGACCGCAAAACCATGTTTGTCTAGCACCGATCACTAGCTTGCAACCAAGCTCCTATGCTGGTTCGACCCAACCCTGACAGCGAATTGCTCCTCGTTAGTCCAGGACGGAAAAGCGTCGGTTTGTAGAAATAACCTTAAACGCAGAAAAGGAATTTCACAACCAAGAGCTTCAGCCCGTTTTTATGAGGAATATGGTGCGAGAAACTCGCGACCCCTGTGCAGACCGACGAGCGCGTGGTTGGTAACGAGATGAGGGGGCAGGGAGAAGACAAGCGGGTTTCTCCCCTGCCCCGGTTTTTTGGGTATTGATCGTAATCACATAATGAAACGAGATTCTCCTAATTGTTTGTGGCGAATAGGAAGAAACCGCTACGCTGGAGTAATGAGATATATTTCGTTTGCCTGAGTGTCAAAACTTGCCACGTCACCCTTAAGCGCCACCTGCATCTGTTCACGATCACTTCCACGGACTACGCGCAGTCCTTTGCCCGCCCATGGCGAGAGGAGCTCCGCTGTCTTCCCCTTTTCGCTGTACAGGCACAAATGCGTCACTTTGTGGCCATCATAGGTGGCACTTACGAGGAATGCGCCTACAGCGCGAAGATTCTCAAAGCGCGCGGGACCAAGATTATGGGTATTAGGGAAAATCCGGATATGCCCTGCGTAGCTTTGCATCATGCATTCGTTTAGGACAGCCGGCAACGAGAAGTTCTCACTCCAAAACCCCATGTGCATCATGAAATCGAAATCAAGTGACTGAGCATAACGGCCTCCCGATTGGCGGACGCGATCATTTGCCACTCCGTTAGGTAGCCTGCAGTACCGCACTTCCTGTTTGAACCATTCAAGATCGAGCAGTCCAAGGCGCGCGCGGATCAATGGCTGAAGGACCAGATCATTTCCTCCTTCCAGGCTGATCGTGCTAGCCGTCCGTTTCGCAATGTCCCAATACCGAGTGTTTAGTCCAATGCCGACCTGCTCTCCTGGAAAGACGGGAGCCAGAGTCACAGGAAGATTGTAGATATGGCCTACGGGTGCATTTACAACATCTATCCAAACCTCGCCGTAAGGTCCGGTTGCGATAGGGTAAGGCGTCAGGTTCTCGCAGATTTCGCTCCAATGAACACGCTCGGCTTCGTCAACAGCGAGGACAAGAGAAGCGTCTACGACGGCTTTGAGGAGAAACTGCGTAAGGGCAAGATCAAGAATGGAGTCTTGGTTGAGACGCTGGTCGACCGTGAACCCCCAGTTCTCTGACGACACCGTGGGATTGAAGTGGTATTTTTTATCATCATTTCTCTTTACGTAGGCAGCGATGAATCGCGCGGCCTCTCTCAGAATTGGGTATACACGGTGGAGATAGTTTTCGTCCTGGGTATGGAGATACTGCCACCATAAACTCTGCACCATCCACGGAGTCATTGCAAACTGATAGGCCCACGGCGGCACTGGGTAAGCCACGATCTGGCTAGGCGCCGGATAAGAAGATACCGGAAACATAGCTCCTGGAAGTCCGAAATGTTCTTCCGCGAATTTCGTCGCGATTGGAAGGAGGTTCTCGCAGAGTTCAACGAAGGGTAAGTGTTGCTCAACATGATTGCTGGAAAAGACACCCCAATAGATCTGCTGGCAGTTATAGTCTGCATGATAGTCGCCGTGCCACGAGGTTCCAATCTCACCCGTCGACCAGTTTGCGAACAAGCCTGGCGCCACTTTATTCGGCCGCAAGCAACAGGCCAAGAAATATTGGTTGTCGTACCATACACGTTCTAATTCATGATCGCTGAACTCAACAGCAGAATGAGACCAGAATTCATTCCACTTCGATTCAGAGTTGTGCTGGATAGTTCGCGGTTCCGATTTCGCGAGTTCTGCGACCCGGTGACGCGCAAAGGTTTTTGTATCAAGGTCTTCCACGGAATAAGCATGGTTTTGCGGTATGGAGATCCACTCTTGGCCGCCGCGCGTCGTCGTGTGTTGCTGAAATAGCCTTCTCAGAAGCGAATCGCGAGGAGTAGCTACAAAAGCGTCGATGCGCAGAAGTTGCCGCGTCTCGGGCTTTAGGTGCACATCTGAACTAGGGTCTGCCGGTTCGACAGACCAGCGCCCAGAGATGCGAGCATATGACGAGAAATTGCGGTCTTTGTCAGAAGGTGGAGGCGACGGGCGGTCGCCGATTGGACCTAAAGCAGGAAAGTGTTGAAACGAAGAGAACTCGGCATAGTCAGGAAAAATCCCGGCAGACGTTTCGGGAGACGGCAGGAGTTCGGAAGCTTCTTTGCGCTTACCTGACTCGAAAGGTCCAGCATGAAAGCCGTCAATCTCTGGCGAATACACAATTGATCGGACTGGCAAGGCTTGGTCAGTGGAGGCGGAAATGAGTCCGGTTTCCCAGTCGATGAAGACGAACAGCTGAACTCGACTGTTCTCATTTTCGACATTCGTGCATCTTAACGTTAGGGTGAATAAGCCAGTAGCAAGGTCGAGAGTGTGTTGGCTTGGTTCGACCCATGTGGGATCCCAGTTGATCCAGATGGTGCCGCACGGCCAAGGACGAGGCCACTTTTTTCCGTCGTAGGAACTCGCCACCCTTTCGGAATACTCGCGGAAAAAGGGAACCCTAGTCTCCAGATACAGCATATCTGGCTTCTCCATCTTTTTGGCTTCTTCACTGGCGCGTTGCCAAAGTTGAAGTACCTCACGAAACGGGAGCACATGATCCGCGATGTCCTCGCTCACCCGAATGTCCCAGCAGTCGTTCTTGCCAATGTGAATGGCCAGAGCATCCGGGCGCACAACCACACATGCTCCAACATCACCGTTGCCGAGGAGCATCCCGTCGAAGAAGGAGGGGCTCGGTGTGTCACGAACGATCATGTGCCTTCGGGCGATCTCGGACGCGTTGAGATGCGCATCCGTCGAGATCCCCGCGGTTCGGCGATCTGAAGCAACGCTCGTCGAATGTGCTGCGGCGAGGGATGCCAGAGTCGAGGTTTGTAGAAACTCTCTACGGTTGGTTCTCATGGCGGGTGCTTTCTAAAAGGTGCCCGCGAGGGGCCCTCTGAACTGTTCGACAGGCGTGCACGTACACGTTCACCAACTCTACTCAACCGAACTCTCGTTTGTCAACGATTCCTAGGAACTGTAATGGACCTTAGGAAGTTATGCGAAGCACTCTGTGTGAGGCTCACCATCGGTGGGCCGTCGATGGAAGCCCCATTGAATAGACTGTCGCGCTCCTGCGCAATCAACTCCGGCAGGCAGGCCGCATGACGACGCGGTGAGGCGAGACCAAGACCCAGTCAATGGATTGAAGTGGCGATGCGGTCTTCCTTTCAAATCCAAGCTGATCATGCGCGATGTTTCACTCAGTGTTGGTGTCCGTTAGGATCCGCATGAGCCGGAACAAAACGCACGGCATATCCTCCGCCCGGAGCCAGCGCTGCTTGCAGACGAGAACTGCGAGTCACCGGCTTGCGCTCGATGCGAACGCTCTTTGGATGTTCGACCGCGTCTTCTGCATCCGAATAGATCTCTGCCGTGTAATCGCCTGGCCCCAAGAAACCAAGCGGCAGATCAAGTTGTCGTGCATCCCAGTTGTTGAGACTTCCCAGGAACCATTCATTCCCACGGCGGCGCGCGACTGAGATGTAGATGCCCGGCCTGCCATTCAGCACACGCGTTTCGTCCCACGTGGCCGGCGTGTCCTTGATAAATTGAAAAGCTGGCTGATTGTCATATGCGTAGGGCACGTCTGAAACCATTTGGAACGCGCATTGAAATACGGCATACATGGCCAACTGATGGGCCCGCGTGCCCATCACCATGGGAGCTTCCATTCGAGGCGTGAACTCCTCCAGCGTCCTGTTGTCGAAAGCGCCAGGCGTTTGATCCATCGGGCCGGCGAGCATGCGCGTAAACGGTATTGTGGTGTGATACTCAGGATTGTCCCGCGTTCCGACCTTTGAGTTCTCCATTCCTAATACCGCTTCATAACTGAGTATGTTGGGGAATGTGCGTTCGATGCCACTAGGTTTAGTCGCTCCGTGAAAGTCGAGCATGAGATGGTGTTCAGCTGCCTTTTTCGCCACGCGGTAGTAGAAGTTCATGCCATGATGGTCATCGCGCAAAATGAAATCAATTTTTAAACCAGCAACGCCCCACTTTTCATACAAGGGAAAAGCTTCATCCATCCGCCGTTCAACGTGGTTCCCCAGAAGCCAAATCCAGACTCTTACGCCTTTCTCTTTGGCGTAACGGACGAGTTCCGGCACATCGACAGTACCATTCATTTTGGTGATGTCGTCGGGGTCCGACCATCCCGCGTCCAACATCATGTATTCGAACCCCGATTTCGCCGCGAAGTCCACGTAGTATTTCATCGTCTCTGTGGTGTAGGCCCGCTTTCCATCTGGCCCAAGGGTACCGTTCCACCAATCCCAGGAGGCGCGCCCGGCGTGGATCCATGACGTATCTGCAATTTCGCTTTCCGGATTCAAACTGGTGATGACATTCGATTCCAGCAGCCTTCCGGGTTCATCGCCGACCAGGAGCACTCGCCATGCGGAAGAATGAGGCAGTGTACCTTTCACGATGACATCGGGATCTTCAATGGAAGGCGCGAGCGCCGATTCAAACCAATGTCCGGTCCAACTTCCGGAAGGATTCGTCAAATACATCGAACTGTAATCGCGCAGGTTGGCCTCGCTGATTCCCATCCAGGCCACGCCCGGGACCTCCATGAGCAGTGGCAGCCCGATCAGAACTTTGCTTGCTACGCCACCTTGATTACCAAATGCGCTGATCGGTAGTCTGATGTACTCACTCTCATAGCCCGAACGAAAATTAGGAAGGACCAACGCGTAAGCGGTCGCATCCTTAGCAATCCGGAATTCCGTTCCCTCTTTAACAAGGCGAAAATCACTCATTGCATTTTGTTCGGGGACAAAATAGCGAAAGGCAACCGCGTCGTCATAGGCACGCGCTTCGATGGTCAGCTTGCGCCCTATGCCGCTTGGCTCTCGAAGGTCAACCCGAAGTGCGTTGTAGTGATCGCGCACTTGGCTGGCTTTGCCGGTCACGAGCTCGTAAGTATGATCTTCGCTCGACGCGGTGGTATTGACCATCTGTACGTTGTTGCCAAGCGGAGGCTGGCCTTCCAAATCCAGCCGCAACGCTGATGGTTCGACCAACACCTTTCCCCGGAATGACACCTGATACGCAAGGTGCGGTGTGGGCGGATTGGTCCCTTCGGTAGTCGTCTCGATCGTAAGAATGAGTCGGCCGTCGGGTGAAGACACTGTCGCCGCGTTTACTGACGATCCGATGGCCAAGAAGAGGGAAATTGAGAATGCATATTTGCGAAACGATTTCCAGTTCGACAATTCGCCATAGAGCAGGTTCATCGTTGTCCTCGATCACAAAAAAATGTCTTGACAAAACGTGTACGTACACGTCACCCTTTGGTAGACGTGTACGTGCACGTAACTATTCTAGCCGACAAGTTTCTCTCTGTCTGCTGCGTCGTAACCGCTGTTTGCTATCCAGAGGACGTGATCTATGAGACCGACGTATCTTTGCTTTCTCACCGTGATTACAGTGGTTATCGCTTTCCTGACCTGCGCGAGCGCACAGGTCAATAACGCCGGCCTGAAACCCTATCTTGGCTGGAGCAGCTTCAGCCAGCAAACCATCCAAGGCGACTTCCTGACGCAAGCGAACATGATCACGCAGTCCGATGCACTCAAAGCCTCGGGTTTGCAGGACCACGGCTTCGTCTATATCAATCTCGATTCCGGCTGGCAGGGTAGTTTCGACCTAAACGGCAGGCCCATTCCGAATAGCACGACGTTCCCTGACATCAAGGCAATGGTGGACCACATTCACGCCAATGGGCAGAAAGCGGGTATCTACTGGATCCCAGGCATCGAACAACCGGCCGTCGACGGCAACTATCCCATCCTCGGCACGCCGTACCACACGCAGGATATCGTCGTGATACCGTATGCGAAAGGCAACGCCTTCGCCGCCAACCCGCCCAATCCCTACCACGATAAAATCGACTTCACCAAGCCGGGAGCGCAGGAGTACATCGACTCGATCGTTGCGCTCTTCTCCTCTTGGGGTTTCGATTTCATCAAACTCGACGCGGTTACGCCGGGCTCTTACGTAGACGATCTCTCCATCGACAACCGGGCTGACGTTCAAGCGTGGTCGACCGCCATTGCCAAAACGGGACTCCCCACCTGGCTGACTCTCTCCTGGCAGCTCTCAGAGGACTATGCCGCCGTGTGGCAACAGTGGTCAAACGCCCGCCGCATTGACGACGATGTCGAGTGCGAAGGCCGTTGTGCCACCCTGACCAACTGGCCGCGGATCGTGTTACGCGAGTACGACGATGTGGGCTGGGAGGATCAAACCGGCACCAGCCTGGGATGGAATGACATGGACACGCTCGACGTCGGTGATGGCGCGCTCGATGGCCTTTCTGACGTGGAGAAGCAGAGTGCGATCACGATTTGGGCCATGGCGAACTCGCCTATGTATCTCGGTGGAGACCTCACCAAACTCGATAGTTTCGCCAAATCGGCCTTCACGAATGACGAACTCCTCGCGGTCGATCAGTCCGGCCTCCCCGCCGGGCAGGTAACTGGGGGCTCACAACCCGTGTGGATGTCGAAGCAAGCGGACGGCAGTATCTATGTTGCCGTCTACAACCTGAATGGTCTGTCCAGCAAAGTTACAGTTCCCTGGAGCGATCTGGGCTTCCGGCACGCCTTGGCGGTGCGCGATGTGTGGACCCATACCAACCTTGGCCCGTCGTCGGCTGCGTTTACCACGACCCTCGCTGGCCACGGCTCACGTCTGTTGAAGGCCACTCCCTTGGGCTCGGTTACGGCGCCCGTCGGCCAGGTCTATGAGGCAGAGACCGCAGTGATCAGCGGAGGATCGTTTGCTTCTCCTTGCTCCGCCTGTTCTGGCGGCGCAAAGGTGATCTTTCTCGGAGGATCGACCTCCAGCAATAACGTGACCTTCAATGTCTTCGTTGATAAGCGTGGAACCTATCGTATGGAAGTTGACGCGATGACCCAAGGACCGCGTGCCCTCGTGTACGTCGTGAACGGAACCCATCCGGCGACTCTGAACATGGGCGGAGGCAGCTTTAATCTGCCACAAGCCACCACCGTGCCGGTCACCCTTCTCGCAGGCAATAACACGATCACCTTTGGCAATCCGGCAACCTACGCGCCGGATCTCGATCGTATCGTCATCTCCGGTGACGGAAGTGCGCTCGCTCCGGATTTCACGACCTACGAGGCGGAGGCGGCACAACTGAGTGGTACGGCCGGCCTCGGCGGCTGCGGTTTCTGCTCAGGCGGGGCCTACGTTGGAAACTACGGCGCCGGCAATCAGAACGCAGTTACCTTTCCCGCGGTTACGGTCGCAAAGGCAGGTACGTATCACCTCGAGATCGACTACACCACCAGCGGCGTGCGCACGTTCTATATTTACGTCAATAACGGCCCGCCTACCGTCCTAAATGTAAACGGCAGCACCTTCGATTCTCCGGTGCCTGTCGTGATTCCAGTACAACTGAATGCCGGAGCAAACAAGATCGTGATCACTAATCCCAATCCTACGGGCTATGCGCCCGGGCTGGACAGCATCACCGTTGGACACTGAATAGCTCTGTCTCGATTCCGAAGGACACTGGCTCTTCCCGAGCCCAGTGACAGGTCGACCGTATCACGCCGACTCGATTCGCACCGACTACCTGGTTCCTTCAGGCGCACGACACCATGGTGACTTCAGCACCGATGAGGCGGTGCTACTGCGACCATCGCGAGGATAGCCAATCAAGTAGCGACCGACTAAGATATTGGGAAGCTTGCGCCCTTGACGTCCGAAGCTTAGTCGACTAGGGAAGCAATCTAGGTCAATTAGGTCCAGCCTCTGGACTCGGCTACAGCGCCGTTTGGGAGATACTGGAGGGCGAAGTGGATCGCCCTCGCCCCAAACCCCCTTGGTGTTTGATTCCCGCAATGATGCGGATGACGGTTAGCACACCCGCTGTGCTCGGTATGCTCAGAGGATTCACAAGACCGTTCAACTTTGTTCACGTACCCCTGCTCTTCCCCGGTTTGTATCCAAAAGGGAAAGCCCCGTCAAACTTCAATGTGATACTGCCTTTTTCAAAAGATCGGGCTCAATGGTTGAAGACCAAAGCGATTGGCACGCATTCCGGGGGGCTTGTGAGGGGTGCATCCCAATCTGCGAGCACGGTTGTACGTTCTATAGTGTCCTTGTAACCTCCGGGGACCTTCGTGGAACTGTGTGGGATGTGAATGACGACGGGGCAGTCGCCCAATGGCTACCCGCGAGGCGGCCTCCGGGATTGCCTGTTCCTCGCTCGCGATTCGTGTCTCTGTCTGAACCCCCTTGTCCGCCTACTTTTCTTCAGTGGTATGAATCTTGGATCGAGCGCTTGGAAACCAATCTTCCCGGCTAGCAACAAGCTATCGCTAGAACCGTCCCAGCGGTCAAAACGTGTAATCGCCTGGTTTCAACAGTTGAAGATGAGTGCTAATGCTAGATCAAACAACCCGGAATCAGTGGCCATACGCCGTGACGATAGCTTCGGGAAGAGGAGAGGTACGCCCATCGAATAGCGAAACTTTTTCCCCGCGAAGTGTCTTGTTCAGAAAGTCACGGATGAATCGCGTGATCAGGTCCAGATTGTGCAACACAATAGGAGTCTCGGGAAACCCGTCCTGACCGTGGAAGAGAAGCGGCACATCGCTGAAGCTCGGGTGGGCGATCCCGGGAGAGTGCAGCACCACGGCATCGGAGCCCGGGGGTAATTCCTGAAGCTGCTGTTCCCTGACTTTTTTGTATTTCGCGATTTCGTCGGACATGCCACCCATCCTATCGTCGGGGTGGTAGGCTTCCAGAAACAGGAGCGGCTGGCGCATCCTTCGATCGTCCTCGTAGAGCGGTAGAGCGGCGACCGGCATCATGCCGCCGTCGAGGTCGACGCAGGCGTGGATGCGCGAGTCCTGCTGGCAGGCGCGCGCGGCGAATTCCGCTCCTGCGGAGTGTCCCATAGCCGCGAGCCGCTTCAGGTCGATTGCGCCAGCCAGTGCGGCGTACTGCTTGTCGCGGTTGAGCTCCTCTATGCGATCGATCACGAACCGAATGTCGGCGGCCCCTTCGCTGATGCCGATCGAGACTTGGCTCATCATCCACTTCTGGCGCTCGGTTGGGGAGAGTCCGTCAGGCGGCGAATCGTTTCTTTGCGTGACAACTCTGTTGTCCGGGAACCTGATCGCCTTAGCCGTGTACGTGTGTTCAATGCTGGCGACGATATATCCATAAGTCACCAGATGTTCGATCAGCACTGTGTATTGGAACCCGCTGCTGCCGAGGCCGTGAGAGAAGGTGATAACCGGGAATGGCACGCCGCTCTTGGCGATCGGCGCGTGCTCGATCGCATGCGAGGAAATCTCTCCCGAAAGAATCTGCGCCCAGGCGTTGCCGAACTCGCCGCTCATGATCTTGTGGACGTCGGGAAGGGCGTCCATCTGAGCCGCGCCAGGGAAGTACTGTCCTTTTCCGCCGTCGGACTTCGCCGTTGGATACCAAAAATAGACCATCAGCTCGCGACGGCGTTTGGGATCGTAGTCGTCGGGACGCGATGCGTCCGTCCAGTGATAGCCAATCCTGCCGATGCCGTAAGGACCTGTTGGCGATGGGATCTGTGGCAGCGCAACGGATGTCTGCGCGCTGCTCGATGCGCTCGGCAATTGAAGAGCAGCGACGGAAGCGCTGTACAAAGAGGCAAGCAGAATGTGGGCAAAGAGTCGCGATCTCATACGCGTAAGGTTCCACGCAGACCTGCCGCGCGTCAAGCGCACCTGACAAATGCGACTCTCGATGGTTCGCGATAAATCGCCATACCGCTCGCTGGCCCGGCGGCGGGCATTTTGAGCGCTAAGGCAGCCGAGTTGGTCGAATCAAGGCTGCCTTGCAGTTTTCGCCACTACCCCGTGCTGTGCCAGCATTCGGCGGCGAATCTGGTCGAGAGTCCCTTGCGCTCAAACACTTCGCGCACCGCGACCGACTTACAACTCAGTTCTGCTCGCCATTGCCGCAATTTCGCGCCGGAGTCTATCAGATTGACCGGGCTTTCTCGTAGGTTCTTCCCCGACTCCAGGCTCCGTCGAAGCCAGGCGCCAGCGCATCGCGCATCTGCAGGCGGGCACGGGACAGCCTGGTCTTCACGTTCGCTTCCGAGAGGCCGAGGGCCTGCGCAGTCTCGGTGATGCTGAGATGCTGCACGTCCCGCAAAATCAGAACGGTGCGGTATTTCTCCGAGAGAGAATCCAGTGCCTTCGTAAGCGCCCCTCGCAGTTCTTTCTGCTCCAGTGCCTCGGATGGTATTTCCCGCCAGTCGGCAAAATCCCTGGGGGTGTGGTCGCCGTCATCTCCCTGCCGTCCTTCTTCTATCGATTCATAAAGGTGCCGGCGGTCTTTCCGCAACCTCATCTTCGCTTCGTTGATCGCAATCTGGATCAGCCACGTGCTGAATTTCGCTTCCTGGCGGAAACGCGCAAGGTTCTTGAAGGCCTTAAGGATTGCTTCCTGGGCGACATCCTCAGCATCCGCATCATTTTTCATCAGGGACACCACGGCCACGAACACGGCGCGCTCATAAGGGCGCACCAAATCAAAGAAGGCATCGGAGTCGCCATTGAGCACGCGCTGGATGAGAGTGGTCTCGGCCGATGCGCTCTGGTATGGGACCGGAGAAGTGATCCGGGACTCCGTGTGATTGCGAATGGTTCCGGGCGACAGGATATTTTCGGCGTAAGCGGTGATCATTGGGCCGTCTCCTTCAGTTGCTGGCTTACAAATTGGGAACAGTTCAGCTGAGCCACTTGTTTTCGCGCAAGGTCGCGCAGCAGTGTGACTCCGTGCAAATCGACAAACCACACTCTTTCGAGATCGAGACTTACGGATTTCTGGTGGGAGAGGGCTTCATCGCTAAGCCTCTGTAACTCTTCGACCCAGGGGCCTACAAGCTTGCCTTCCAGCTGAAACTGGATCGCCTGATCTGAGTCGCTGATGATTGAAATCTTGAGCACTGCCATCTTCCTTCCGAATACACCTTTGCTAAAGCAGGAGACATGCCATTCGCTATGGGGTGGGGAAAAATCTATGCTGCTGATTTTGAAGGGCTTAGAAACCTACTGAGGGAATTGCTCTCGGATGGACCCACGAAGGCTCGTGGGTCAGTTCGCTATGGCTTCGTGGCTACGGGATTTCGTGGCCGGCAGAGCGGAATTCAGCGGCGCGCGCTCGATTCCAAGTTTCTTCATGCGGCTGCGCAACGTGTTGGGATGCAGATCCAGAACCTTCGCAGCCCCGCGGTCGCCTTCAATCACCCAGTCTGTTTTCTGGAGGACGCTTTGGATGTGCCGCTTTTCTACTTGCTCCAGCGAAGGAGACTCGCTGATCGTGTCACACGATTGTGGATGTTCCAAACCCAAGTCTACAACTTCATCTGTTAACGCTGTGGCCGCGCTGGACGCGGGCAGAAGGTCGGCACCTAGTTTCAAGATCTGACCGCGTGACAAGACCACGGCACGCTCAACGACGTTCTGCAACTCACGAATGTTTCCTGGCCAATCATAGCGAGACAGAAGATCCATCGTGTCTTGTGCGATGCCGGTGATTTGTTTGCCGAACTGCCTGGCAAACCTCTCTACAAAGAAAGCCGTGAGGAGTGGAATATCGGAGCGCCTTTGTCGCAGCGGTGGCAAAACAATCGGGAGAACATTGAGGCGATAGTAAAGATCGGCCCGGAACCGGCCCTCCTGCACGGCTTTCTCAAGATCGCGGTTGCTGGCGGCAATGATGCGCACGTTGACTTTCATCGTGCGGCTGCTGCCGAGTGGCTCGAACTCGTGCTCCTGAAGGACTCTCAGCAATTTCACCTGCGTGTCCGGAGGAAGCTCGCTGACCTCGTCGAGGAATAGTGTCCCCCCGTCCGCGAGTTCAAACCTGCCGGTTCTACGTTCCAGCGCACCGGTAAACGCGCCTTTCATATGCCCAAACAGTTCACTCTCAACCAGTCCAGTTGGGATTGCACCACAATTCAACTTCACCAGAGGGCGGTGCTTGCGTGATCCGTGGCTGTGGATTGCACGCGCGATCAACTCCTTGCCGCAGCCGGTTTCGCCTGTGATCAGTACCGTGGAGTCTGTTGGCGCCACCGTTTCCACTCTTTCCAATACCTCGATGATGGCGCGACTGTTCCCTACGATCTCTTCGAAGTTATGTTCCTTGCTGATTTCTTCCTGCAGATAGACGTTTTCTGCTTCGAGTTTCCTTTGCAGGGATTGAACCTGTTGCAGGGCATCCTGCAATCCTGCTTCTGCGCGCTGGCGTTTCAATTCCGCCGCCGCCCTCGCGGCAAAAATCTTCACTAGGTCGATGGCGCGTGGGTCTCGGTCCATCGGTTTGTCGTCCAGAATTGCGATGTGGCCGATGACCCGCCCCTCCCGGTCGAGCATCGGAACACCTAAGTAGCTCTCGGCTCCCCAGTCGACTAAGCCGGTATCCAGCGGAAACAGGCCCTGCAGTCCTTCCTTATAGTGGCAAGTTTCGCCCTCCAACACCTTCATGCAGGGTGTGTCGGCAATATCGAACTCGAATTTTTCTCCAAACTGGTCACCATTCCAGACAGCCAGCGCTTTTGCGCGTTTCTGATCGTCGCAGTCGGTGATGAAGGCGTAGCGAACATGAAGTGCGCTCGCTAGATGGCGCACCAGCGAAGGGAAGAAGTCGTTTCCGGTCGCAGAGGCTGTGCCGACAACAATGGAGCGGAAAGTTTCTTCCGCAAGGTGTCTCTCGGTAACGTCACGCACTAAGCCGATGACACCGATCACACTTCCCTGAGCATCGCGATGGGGAGCAAACGTGCACGACTCCCACAGATCGCGGCCGGCCGCAGAATGCTTGGGCACCAAAGCATCTGCTACTTCAACAACTTCTCCTTGTCGCGCACGCTTCAAAGCCGCTTCGATGCCGCTTGGGCCCAACCGGGGGAAGACCTCGGTGGCGACTTTGCCAAGCACTTCCTGCGAGAGCTTGCCCGTCAGCCGCTCCATAAAGGGATTGAAGAGCTGGTAGCGCAGTTCAGAGTCATAAACGATAATACCTTCCGCCGCTCCGTCAATGATTTCCCGATTAAAGTGAATGGCCTCGCATAGAGCAATTTCGTTCCTCTTGTGCTCAGTAACATCCCGCGAGAGCGCCAATAATCGCTCCGGCTTCCCACTTGCGTCATAAATGGGACTCACCACAACGTCCCACCATCTCGGTTGTCGCGAGGTGCGGGTTTCGAAATAACCAACAAAGCGGCCGAGGCCACCGTCCTTTGCTGCTTGAACTGCGGCATAGGCCGCCTCGCGATCTGCGCCCTCCCAGAACTCCACCCAGCAACTATTCAAAAAGGGGCTGATGTCACAGATCTCCAGCACCTGCATCCCGCCCTCGTTCATGAACAACAGGCGGCCTTCGAGGTCGAGAATCTTGATGCAGTCCCGGCTGCAGGCGATGAGACGGCTCTTCAATTCCTCGCTGGCACGAAGCGACTCGGCGGCAAACGTCTGCTCCTTAGCAACGCGGGCCAGCTCGGCCTTGGTGAGGCTCAGCTCGGATTCAAGCGTTTGCAGGCGTTCCTGATCGCTTTGAGTGACCGTCACACGGCTCCTTGCTTCCTTGCAGTCGGAGGTAAGACGGAATCTGGACCGGTAGGATGCAGGATATTTTGAAACTGTCTCTAAGATCGGGTATCTCAGGTCGACTTTTGGTGGACGCGAGCCATCACCTCGCTCACGATGGCATCGACCGCATGGGCAGGCAGCGTAAAACAGCCGCTTTCGGTAACAATCTGGATGGTCTTCCGGGTACTATCGACAATCACTCGGCACGTTTTGCACTCATGAAGGTGCTCTTCCAGATGAGCACGGAGATCGGGGCTGGCTACATTGTCGATGTAGTCTCCGAATTCGGCCAGGAAGTCGGCGCAGCTAAGCATCGGTTTTCTCCTGGCGTATGAAGTGGGGAGCGAGGCTCTCTCGAAGCATCAGTCTTCCCCGTAAAACCCGAGCTTTTAGGGCGGGAATGCTCAATTCCAACGCTGCTGCGGCCTCTTCCGTCGAAAGCTGGTTGATATCGCGCAAAAGCACGGCAACCCGATATTTCTCCGGAAGCCGCAAGACTGCCTCCCGAACTAGGCGATTCATTTGCGAAGCGGAGCACTGCTGCTCCGGGTTTTCTTCCCACCTCTGAACCTGTCTCGGGCGAAATCCCTCATCATCTTCCATCTCTGCCAGGGATTCGGAAGGCTTGCGCTGCCGCAGAAGCTCCGTCCCCGTATTGATGGCAATGCTAGTCAGCCAAGTCGAGAACTTGGATCGTCCCTGGAAACGACCAATGTTTTCAAACGCCTTCAAAAACACGTCCTGTGTCGCATCGCGCGCATCATCTAAGTTCCCCACAAGCCCTGCCAGAGCCCCGAAGACTCGCCGAGAGTGTCGGCGAACCAGTTCCTCGAACACGTCGGTCTCTCCCTTCTGGACTCGCGCCACGAGCGCCGCGTCGGGATCCTCAGACGGAGTGGCATTGGAGATGGGACGGGAATCGCCAGGGAAACGATACAAATCTTTTGGGCCAAAGACTCTCCGTGGCGGGAAATCGGGAACGGCTCCCACCCCTGCCTGCAAGGTATTCAGCAAGTTAGCCAACCCCGCCACGACGATCGCCTCAATGATCTGGGGTTCGGTAAAGCCTTCCGACCGGAGCCGCTCCCGCTCAAACCACTGGTTCGACAGGCCCGGTAGGCTCGCCAGCTTGCGGCATTGCTCCACCAACACCTGATCCACCCCCGACACCCCGCTTTCGCGTTGATCTTCGCTTTGATTTGCGACGATACGGTCGGACTCCTCTGGTGGAACTCCTAGGATGCTCAATACTTGGCTATGTAGCGTCGCGCAGTACGTGTTCAGGTTGGCGGCTGAAATAGCCAACAAAACGCACTCCTTTTGAACACGATTCAACCCGCTTTCGGCAAACAAAACGGATTCGAGCAGTGCTACCTCCGGTTCCAACAGCTCCGGAACCGCGCTCTGAAGCCGGTAAAGGTTCGGCACGAAGCCAAACTGTTCGCGTAGTACGGCAAGGGCTGTAGAATCAGCAGTTGAATACGGCAAGAGGAGATGCGCCTCTGACGCCTTCGGCCAATCGGACGGTTCGGGGAGATCGGGCGGTTCGCCGGGAACAACCAGTCCCAGCTCTAGGTCAAGCTCCGGCTGGAGCCCATCCGCCAGCGTGCAAAGCATAAGAGCTACGCCCGTCGTCACGATAGCCTCCAAAATCGCCCTATCGTTGAACCCGCAATTCTGGAGCGACGCAACGTCGCGTCCCGAAACCCGAGGGCCATGTTTTGCAAGTTTCAGGGAGAAGTCTAAGAGTGCAGAGTTGCGATGGGAGACGGCCGGAAGGCTGTGTTCGAACAAAGCTCGGCAATAGTCGGAACCCCGAACGGTCGCCACACCGAAAAGAATCGCGTCTTTCTCTTCTCTGCTAAGCCGGCCCGAGCGAACCACAACTACCTCGATCAGCCGCTGCTCGGCTTCAATGGCGTGTGGTAGGTCACTCTGCGCCCGAAACAGGTTGGGCAAGAATCCGTACGCTGCAACGAGGTTTGGATATGACCTTGGCAAGTCCTCGGAGGTGGTCGCAAACTGACTCATGGACGGTCGGCTGCCAGTATATAGCTCAGATTCTCTCGGTCAGCACTGAGTCTCGGAGCACCAATGATCTCCTGGTGTAGACTTGTGGCCGTAATAGAGGTTGGACATTATGAGCTATCTCCGTAGCCAACCGTATGAAGAAAAAGACTTCCCAGCGTTTGCAGCCATTCGCGAACAGTTGGGATTTCTGCCCAATTTCTTTGTCGAACAAACTGCGCGTCCCGACATAGTCGAAACTGAAATAGCCATGACGGGCAATCTCATCGTCAAAGAAGGCGCCCTGCCGCGGCGCCAAAAGGAATACATCTTCCTCGTGTGTTCGGCGGCGAATCTCAGCACCTATTGCGTGACCGCACATTGCGAACTAGTCCGCATGCTGAAGCTTGAGGGGCCAGAGCCGGAGCAAATCGCGGTCGACTACCTTCATGCCAAGATTTCGATCGCCGACAAGGCCCTGTTGAATTTCTGCTCTAAGCTCAACAGCCAGACATCCAAAATCGCATCGAGCGACATTGATACCCTTCGTACTTATGGATTCACCGAGCAGCAGATCCTTGAGGCGGTCCTCCTGGTAGGCTGGGCGAAATTCGCCAACGTAGTCGCATTTGGCCTCGGGACCGTGCCGGACTTTGAAAACCGAAAGATCGAAGAAGCACTAGGAAAAGCTCGCTTCGGCAATCAAGAGACTCAACTACCCACTGCTGGTTAGTTCCGCCTTCCGCGGCGACAACTTTCAACGTCAATCGGCCTGCCGCGCCGCGAGGTATTCCTTGAGCTTCCTGTAAAGCATTGGACTCGTCCTCATCGGAATCTCAAAAGCACGCCCGTCTCCGACGAGTTGGATCACATTACGCACCCCATCTCGGACGGCGCTGCACTGGGCACAGTCCTTAAAGTGGGACGCCATGGTGTCACGAAGCGCGGTGTGCACCTCGTTATCTAGATAGTTCGAAATCTGACTCCACACTTCTTCGCAGTCGATTTCGATCGGCTTTATGACCACGTCTTGCTCCATCCCAGGTTACGACCTGCCCCACACCCGGTAGACGGGTTTCAGTACCGGTTCGGGGGAATCAATTGTTCTCTTCGTGAGACGCGGTAATTCCGGAAAGGTGACACTTTCTTTCGAACTTGTTGGCCCGCTTTCTTTTGCCAGAAATGCGGCGCCGACTCACGGTCGAATACCCGGGATATTGAGCCGAATTCGGTAGAGACCAGTTTTTGCGCAGAGATAGAGTGTCTTGCCATCGTCGTCACCCCAAGCGAAATTATGCGGATGCTCTGGACCGGCAATCGTGCCCAAGTGCTTGCCTTCTGGCGAGATGATCCACAAGCCGCCGGGTCCCGACACGTAGAGATTGCCTTTCTGATCGATTTTCATGCCGTCGAGCGCGTCTTCGCCTTCGGCTGAGGTCATGTCGAAGAAGACTTTGCGGTTCGAAAGTGTTCCATCCGCGTTCACTTCGTACCGCATGATGATTTTCTTCTTCTCATCCCAGTTGTCGACGTAGAAATACTTCTCGTCGGGAGAAAATGCGAGTCCATTGGGACCGGTCAGTTCTTCGGTCAGCAACTGGACGCTTTTTCCGTCTGGAGACACTCGGAAGACTCCGCTATACGGCAGCTCTTTCCCTGGGTCGTCGAAGAACTTCGGGAGTCCGAACGGAGGATCCGTGAAATACAGTGCTCCATCGGACTTGTAGACGAGATCGTTCGGACTGTTGAGCCGCTTTCCGTCATACCGGTCCGCGAGCACTGTGAGCTGTCCATTCTTTTCCATGCGGACGACCCGGCGGTTGCCATGCTGGTTGATGGTCAGACGGCCTTGCTTGTCGAGCGTCAATCCGTTGGAACCGGGTTGACTGTACTCGCCGACGTCCATACCGCGGTAGCCGCTCTTGGTCATGAAAATCGAGAGCTGACCGTCCTGCGTCCAGCGATAGATCACGTTGTTGTTGGGGTCGCTGAAGAGAAGGTAGCCGTCGATGTCTTCAGTATGCGGAACCCAGATGGGGCCTTCGGTGAACAGGAATCCGCCCGCTAGTTTTTCAATCTTGGCGCCGGCGGGAACGATTTCGTCGAGCGCCGGATCTTTGCGAAGGACTTGCGCCGTTGTTTCGCTCAGAGCAACCTTGGGTGATTTGTAGAAATCGAGCGTCGCCGATCTAATCCAAATGAAATTCTGCGGGGTATAGGAAATGGGTCCGTTGATCCCGAACACCGCGAGCTGAATTTTCTGCCCTGGCTTTGCGTCGCGAGTGAGGGTTAGACGGTTGGGAGCGTTGAAGCCCTTGATGACCGGACCGCCAGTCTGTCCCAAAACGCGTGGCATTTTCCCATCCACCCAAACCTCGGCGTAGTCGTCAATGACGATCTCGAACGCTACGGTGGAACCGGTCGGGTCGAAGCTTCCGACCTTTTCCGGGATGGTGACATTGATGCGGTACCAGTTGAAGCACACTTTGGCGGTGGAACGTCGTTGATCTAAAACCGCGGCATCAATTGTTTCCCACGACGAATCATCGAAGCCTGCGACGCCAGCGTGTGGCGCATAGTCGTAGGTCTTGATGGAAGCGCCGCTGGGCTTGAGGTCCGGGCCCGGAGCGCGGGAGTCGGCATCTTCGATCTTTACATCGTGATAGCGCCACTGCCCCTTCACGAGCTGCGCACCCTCGCGGGTTGCCAGGTCAATCACGACATCCGGCCGTCCAAAGGGCGGATCCTGCACCCTTTGGGCTACCGCGGACAGTGGCATCAACGCGAGAGCGACCGCGATGTAACGTAGCGTGTTCCGAATATGCAATGGGATATTCACGACCCTTACCGCACCTTGACGACGTAGTAGAGGAACGGGTTCGTGACTTCCAGGAACTGGTGCGGCACGCCATTCGGGACAACGATCACGTCGCCTTTGGCGATCTGCCGCGTTTGGCCGCCGGTGATGCTCGTGCCACGAAGTTCATCCGGCCCGGTGGTTTTGGCATCGATCGCCTCGCCGCCGGTAATGAATTTCGCGGAGCCTTGAAGCACATAGATCACGTCAGCGTCCTTGGTATGAATCTCGGCCTGGCCGGGCTTCTCGCGACGGCTGGCGTGGACCATGTAGTTCCGGCCGTTGCCATCGAGCAGCACCGAGCCCTGTGCGAATGCGGCATCCACTTTGCTGCTCTCGAAATAGGAAACCTCTGGAGAAGAAGCCGTGGTTTTTGCGCCCGCCTCCGTGGTAAATGCGTTCGAGCCGGCAATCGCCAGCTTCTCATCCTGATCCGCGCTCGCGGCTCCGCTGACGCCGACGCCGCCAACGATCTGGCCATCGACCATGATCGGAATGCCGCCGATGAGGGGCGTGAAGTTTTCCAGAGCGGTCATGACGGTCCGGCCTTTGCCGTTCGAGTTGATGAGTTCTTCGAAGAAACGTGTCGGCTTCTTGAACATAACGGCGGTCCGAGCCTTGCCGATGGAGATGTTCGATCCCGCGGAAAATGTTCCGTCGAGGCGCTCAAGGGCCATCAGGTTGCCGCCATCGTCTACCACGGCGATGACGCCGCCGGGAGCCTGGAGCTTTTGTGCTTCGCTTTTTGCTGCGGCGATGACCTGTTCCGCCCCGCTCAGCGTGAGAGTCTTCTTGGTGACGGTTTGCGCCTGGGCAGTTTGTCCGGCGGCCAAAAGCAGAACTGCTGCGAGCGATAAGGAAAGGGTACGAATTTGGCGTTTCATGTTTCTACTCCTTCGAGTTTGAATTCGGCGCAGGGTCCAGGTTCGAAGCACCTGCGCCGTTTCGGAGCGATGAAGCTTGAGTTGAGCTTCCTTACTTGACCGGCTTGGCGAAGACGGCCTCGCCGAGGTTGACTTCCGCGAAAGCACACCAGATCTGGACCTTGGCAACGTCTTTCACGTAGCTGGGGAGGGTGATTTCCTTCTTGTAGTTGTCACCAACGAAGGCTTTGGTCTTCAGCTTGTCGAGCTCATAGATCTGGCCCTTGGAGTCCACGACCTGCCAGTGCGGATCTGGTGTGTCAGGCACAACGAAGTCATCGGACAGGGTCAGGACGCTCTTGCCATCCTTAATGCTGTGGGTGACGGTGCCCTTGTTGGCCTTCGGGCCCTGGAACGGGCCGGAGGTGTGCATGTCGGCAGCAGACGCGGTAACGGTCAACATCAAGGCCGCTACCAATACCGGAAAAACAAAACGGATTGCTTTGGTGATCATCTTTCATTCCTCACATTTCTGAATTGGTGAGCGGCTTCAGAAGGCGGCGATGAATCGATAACGATTCTTGAACCAAGCATCGCGCTGGCTCTGTGCCGGCTAAAACCTGCTCACTGGCCGTGAGATGTGGAAGTCGCACAAACGTTTCACGCAGCTTGCGAACGAATGGAGATTGTCTTTCCGCAAACGAAAAATGACTTATCTGTGTCACCTCTTGCAACCCGTCGCATCCCATGCGCAGAAGCCATGAACAGTCTCGGATATACAACGATGAGCAATGACGACGCGGGCGCGATGCCGCTGGAGATGCCGCGCAACTTCGGTGCTCTCCAGTCGCTGCGAGCGCACTGGCGGGAATACTTCATGGAGGCCGTGCTGCTCGGTACGTTCATGATCTCGGCATGTTCTTTCGGCGCGCTCTACGAGTTCCCCTCATCACCCATCCACAAAGCCATCGCCTCAGGCTTCCTGCGGCGTGTACTCACGGGCTTGTCCATGGGGCTGACCGCGATTGCGATTATTTATTCGCCTTGGGGCAAACAGTCTGGCGCACACATTAACCCTTCGGTTACTCTGACGTTCTTCCGGCTGGGCAAGATCAAGGCTTGGGACGCGGTCTTCTACGCCCTCGCCCAGTTCACGGGCGCGATATTAGGCGTCGTCCTAGTGGCGCAGTTTCTTGGCCGCCAGCTCGCCGACCCTGCCGTCCGTTACGTTGTCACCGTTCCTGGCCCATATGGCGTTGGCATCGCCCTGCTCTCCGAATTCCTGATCGCTGCCGGAATGATGTCCTTGGTGTTGCATTTCTCGAATCACCATGAGTTGTCCTCGTATACCGGCCTCTTTGCCGGCTCTTTGGTCGCTCTCTACATCACGTTCGAGGCACCATTCTCCGGCATGAGCATCAATCCCGCCCGCACGCTCGGGTCAGCATTGCCTTCGGGAATTCTCGCCGGACTCTGGATTTACCTGACCGCGCCACCCTTGGGAATGCTGGCAGCGGCCGAATTCTATCTATGGCACAAGGGGCAGCAGGCCGTGAAGTGCTGCAAGCTCCATCACGACAACCTGAAACGCTGCATCTTTTGCGGAGCTAACGGAGGATTTGCATCATGAACAACAATCACTACGACGTCATCATTATCGGAACCGGCGCGGGTGGCGGCACGCTCGCCTA
>Ga0137404_10000670_pt1 | contig 22490 bp, 8 predicted proteins | sample CZOMad2_1_16fung_FD_108285 | JGI IMG/M metagenome (GOLD analysis project Ga0137404, IMG submission 108285) | Vadose zone soil fungal communities from Angelo Coast Range Reserve, California, USA - CZOMad2_1_16fungal (Illumina Assembly) | ecosystem: Environmental > Terrestrial > Soil > Vadose zone... | reverse complement strand
CGTCCCAAACAGATCAAAAAGATTGGAAAGCTTCGACGAAATGGTGAAGTAGAAGCCGCGACGAGTCGGCAAGACTCCCCCGGCAGGTTCCCTGGCCGCGGTGAAGTTGTATCCCAGCCCCAAACGCATGTCGGGAAGCACCCAGAAGCCGACTTCCGTGGCATACACCGAACGCACCGTGCTCGACGATGGTTGGAACAGCAGGCGCGTCTCAACTGCCCAATCCAGCCGTCGCGTTAACAGGTATTGGGCGCGAGCTTGCGTCAGGAACGTTAGGGTTGAAACGAACGGAAGCTTAGGCTGTCCGTTCGCGCTAAAGCGAAGCGCGAATCGTCCATAGATTTCCAGACGCTTGGTTAATTGATCGTATCCGTCGGCGGAAAGCGAATCGCTGCGATCCCTGGTCGGAGTAGCCGAACTCGCATCCTGGGTCAGCGAACGATGCGTGTAACTGAAGAGCAAGCCAACGCGGTCTGATTGGATCGGACGAATAGCCAGCGCGGCAGAACCTTCGAGCGCAGAGTTGCTCTTTCCGCCAAACGCTCCGCGCGACCACTGGATCCGCGACAACGCGGTAATTCCTTCGCGCAGTTTTCCGGCCGCGCCAAACGCGAGGACTTGGCCAACGCCGCCGCGATCGCGGTACTCGTAACGGGCCGAGGCGCGGAAATCTGAGTTAGGCTGCCAGCCGAAACCTAACGCGGCACTGTCAAAGCTCTTATTGGGGCCAGTCAGATGGAAACCACGTTCGAGACCGAACTCGAGCGAGAGCTCTTTAGTTAACGGCAGGCGATCCTGCAAGCCAATCACCGCGAAACTGTCTGTCCCGTTGATTCCGTTTTCGAGCTGATAGCGACCGGTCATCGAAGTGTACTTGCCGAAACGCGTTTCGACACCCAGAGCTGTTTCGTGTCGCGATGAAACCGCCGCGAAGCCAGTGCCAGAATAATCACCAATGGGCGTAATCGGAGCTGCCGCCAGCCTTTGCGTGAAGAATATTTTTGTCAGCGCGCTCATTTGATAGGTAGCGCCGAGCGTCGTTTGCGTTGGATACGTAGGATCCGCGGCGCCGAGGTTCTGTTCGCGCTTAACCGAGAATTGGAGCTTGTCAGTCAGTTTCACCTCGGCGCCGGCGGTGACCAGGTTCGAGTCCGTCTGCTTATCGTTGAGATCGTCGGTGAAGGCGCGATGATCGAACCCGAGATGAAATTTAATGCGCTCGTTCAGAATCTGGTCCCACGCCGCCGAGTAAGTCAGCCGGTTATTATCCACATTCGCCGTATGATTGCTTTCGCTGGTAAAACCAAAATGCAACGTCGAGCTTGCCCGCGGTTTCATTTCCAAAGTTACTTCGCCGCGCCGCGAGCCCGGCGTGACGGTGCCACCGAACGGATTGAAGAAACCAGCCGAGGCATTCAAATAGCGCGCCCTAACCGTCGAACCATAGAACGGCAGCGGTTGCGCCAGCGTCAGCTGATATGCAGTACCGTCGTGCTTCGAGTCGTCACTGCCGAAAGCGTTGCCGCTTCCCACGACTTCGCCGTGACTCCCGGCCCAGGCAAGTTGCAGCGAACCGCCGAGCGGCAAAGTCTTTTCCGCGTCAAAGCCTCCCAGAAGAAAATTGCCCCGGTCTGCTTGGCGTTGCAGGACAGCGGAGAAGCCTAGTTTGAGGCCGAGGCCTTTGAAATTCTTTCGCGCGCGACCCGTGTAAACTCCGGAGTTCAAGCCGGCGGCTCGGTGTTCGTAGGTCACGATGACCTGAGTTAGATTCAGCGCGCTGTCGAAAGTTGAGATATAACGCATGAAGAACATCCGCCCCGTGACCGCGTCGAGATTGTAGTCGACCGAGCGCGCCAGCGCTTCGTGCGAAATGATGACTTCGGGATTGCGCCGGTCGCGGATTTCGAGCACGACCGTTTCCGATCCAGGCAGAATTTCGCCGCTTGAAAGTTGCAGGATGCCGAGCACGCCCGCTGGGAAAACATCGCGCGCAAACGCGGTGTCAGGTCGCGCGCCGGTTACCGTAACAAAATCTCCCTGCGAATTTTCGAGGTGGGCTTTGACACCGGTCAGCTTTCGCGCGTAGCCGGCCAGCGGAGCTTCCATGTCCGCCTCAAAGTCTCCGAACATCGCGTATGAACGTTTGTGATCGACGCGCGCGTACAACTTTGAATTGGATTGCGCCGCTTCATATCGCGTCGAAGAATCGCCAAACAACGGGTACACGCGATCGAGTGGGTCGAGCTGAAAGATTCGATCGGCGCCGGCGGTGCGATTGATCGGACGCTGTGTATCGTAAGACAGCGTCAGCATGTTGTTTCCCGGGATTCGGCCACTATAGAAAAAGCTCAAACGGCGTCGGAACTTGCCCTGTTCATCACGCAAGGCGACTTCGGGAATGCTCTTGCCAAAACTCATCTCAGCAAATCCAACCAGTATTGTTGGCCGCACTTCCGAGGTGATGCGCACTTGTTCATTGGCTTCGATTTCAGCGGTTTGGGCATGTAGACGGGCTTCGCCAGGCGTGCCGGAACTCGTTAGTCTTAGGGACGCCTCTCCGGCTTCAAGTTGCACAACCAGTTGTGAGCCAATCTGGTTTGACTGCTGCTTCAACTGATCGCCCAGCGGTTTGTTCAAGTTGGACGAGAGCGTCGAAGGTGTCGGGGTTTGTGCGTTGGGCTTATCCGGGTCCGTAGCACGCATCAACTGTCCGAGTGACGTCTCAATGCCCACTTGTCCGTCTAGCGCAGGATTGCCCCATTGATCGAAAGCCTTGATGTGCACGATCGTCGAATCAGTCCCGCCGGATTGAATCTCCGGCTTTTCCGAAACGATCTGAAGTCGGCGCCCAGGCCCGCGACCAATCACGATGATCTCTTCGCTGTGACCGGCTGCTCCATCCGGACTGATCGCCGTGCATCGAAGTCGATTCGGGCCTGGCTTCAGGTTAAGACCGACGAACGTAAACGTCGACACCTGGTTCTTATGATCCAAACTGCGCACGCCGATGTTCTTGTCTGAAACCTGCTCGCCATTGACCTCCACCTTGACCGTCCATTTCAAAGTCACGCGTACTTCGGTTTGCAGGGCGGCGGACATCGAGACTGAGTTCGGCGATGGTGAGAGTATCCGTACGTCACCGGGCGCTATTGCTGCGACAGTTTCCGTTGCGGCCATCTCGTAAGTGCCGGGCGTGGTGATTTGCCGCGGCTTCGTCCCTGAATCGGAAACCGGTGTGGGCGTTGCGGCCGGCGAGGAATTGTCAGCCGGACGCGTCGTCAACGCCTCGTCCGGTTGATTCTTCGCGAGTGGCAGTTTGTGAGTATCAACGAGCGCAAAGTTTTGCCGCAGCATTGCGCCGCCACCGATGGGTGTGCGCAGCAGACGGGCCCAACTCTTACCCGATACTCGACCGCCATCAGTCAACGCATAATGTTTCGGCAAGCTGACAGGATCGAGCGAGATCACTTGCGGGCCATCACCGAGAGAAGGGAAGTTGTAGAGACCTGCCGAATCAGTGATCACTGATTGCCCGTTGCTCAAATACAGACGGGCGCCGGGAACGGGGCGGTCGCCTTCATCAAACTGTCCGTTGCCGTTGGTATCGACAAAGACGCGGCCGACCAGAACCTGGCGGCTCGAAAAGACGCCGGCGGATACAAAGACGGTGGCCCGCGCCTGCGCACTCTGAATCTGCTCTCCGGAGGGAAACGTGGCCGAAGCAACGGCCAGATTCTCCTGTTCACCTTCGCGGGCATTTGCGCCCACACGTACGCGATACAAGAGCCGCGCAGTCGCACCATGCGGGATTTCGCTGATGCGAAACAGCAAATCATTGCTCTGGATTTCCGGTTTGATCGGTTGCTCGGACGCGGTGCCGACGCTCAGCAGGGCCGATCCGTTGGCGTAATGAAAAGACGCGGGCAAAGTATCTTTGACTACCACGTTGTTTAGGTTTGCCGCGGTCGGGTTGTGCACTTCGACGCGATAGGTGACGGTGTCGCCAATCTCAGCTCGCGCGCGATCGGCTGACTTAACAATCTGCAAGCCAGCGGGCTCGAACATCGGAATGTTCAGGACCAGCGCGGCCAGATCGTTAATGCGTACGTCTTTATGGACCAGATCGAAACCGCCGGCCACCGCCAGCGGCTGGCTGTCGACTGCATGGATGTTGAGCGAGAAGAGGCCTGCTTGGGTTGGACGCAGATTGAGTTCCATCATGCGGGTGATGTAACCCTGCGCCGTGACCTTCATGAAATATTTTGCCGTGGTGTTTTCGCTGCCAATTTCGTCTGGGCTGAGCGCGAAACTGAAATGCCCTTGTCCGTCGCTCGAGCATGGGTTTTCGTTCTTGTCGTTTGGAGTGAAGCCCGCATCGGCCGGCAAGCGCACAAAGTTTTCGGCGTTCTGATCGGTAATGACTTCGACACGAGCTCCGGCGATGGGCGCTGAACTACCTGCACGTCCAGCGAAGACGAGTCCGAACGGATTGGCGACGACCGTAGCATTGGCGGTTTTCACCGGGGGAATGTTGTCCCCCGTGAACGAACCGTTGTTCACCAAACCAGTGCCCGCGGCAATTGTTCCAGTCAGCCGTCCCCGAAAGGTGACGCGAATGGAGTCGGCTGGGTTTATGTGGGCGAAGAGGAACTTGACGTCGTTGACGTGTGCTGATCCTTCGTCGCCGTCAAGTGCGTCAGACAAGGCGTGATCGTTGAGCGTCAGCGTTCCGGGCACGTACTCGATTCCCTGCGGCAACGGATCATCAAGCACGATATTGCGAGCTGCTGTGTCTCCGCTATTGCGAAAGGCAATTGCGTAAGTGAACTGAGTTCCGGCACTGACCACCGACTGGCCCAGTCCGTTAACTAGTTTAGTGGGACTGCGGTTTGAATCTGAAGGGTCTGTCAGACGAGCGCCCTGACCCACCGCATTGATGATGGTGCCGCTGTCTTCGCCGCGGCCATTTACCGCGTTCACCGCGTTTGAGCGCGCGACCAGAGTGATCGTGAGATTGCTTTGCGCGGGCGCATCGTTGGTGTTGATTACCGCGAGCAAACCGATACAGCCACCCGGCGCCAATTGCGGAGAGATGGATTCATTGACCCGAACCGGCGCATCGCCGTCTGTTAGCGTGCCACTGTTGTCGTTGTCGAAGTAAAGCGAAGTTAGAGTCGCGGGCGCCGTCACTTCAAAGCGCGTGGGCGTGAACGTGTCGGCATTGTTACCGGTGTTACAAACCCGAAAGACCCGCGTGACCCGTTCGCGTGGCGCGACCGTATCCGACGGGACAGTTTCATCAGGCGTGACAGCCAGCGTCGCCACCGCCGAGATAGTGACGGTGATGGTTGGCGAGACCGTGCTGAAGCTTTCGCCCGCTTCGTCCTGGTAAGTCGCCTCGGCGCGATTGGAAATGATGGTGCCGGCGCCAACCGAATTATCAAGGACGCGCGCGTTGGCCGACGCTCCCAGCAGGATCGCTATCAAGCTCGCGACAACCGCAAATGTTTTGAATGGAGGTTTCACTGGCTTAATTGGAGGAAAGCAGTGCTGCTTAAAGTGGAAAGACTCCAGTCTGTGAAGGCGCGAACACTGACGCTTGTCCGTGTCACGATCCACTCACAGACTGAAGTCTGTGCCACTTGGCAAGTCGCCGTTAGTTAATCGAACGTTTGAACGTGAACACCGCGGTCGCGCCGGGGGCTAGCGAAGCTACCGTGTCGGTGTACTTCGTCGCACTAACGGTGACGACCGTGCCCGAACCCGTATCGCTGGGCGAGCCGCTGTTGGCCGTGTAGGTGCCCCAGTTATTTGGTGCGGCCAGTCCGTCTTCGGTGATGACCAGGCTGGAAGCCGTCAACTTGACGCAGTTGGCATCGCCGTTCGAACTGGAAACGTTCGTGTAGGTGATGTTGTAGGTGATGACTGCACCCGGAACGGGATCAGTCGCTGCACCAACGCCAGTCGCATTGGCCACCGTGAACGCCTTGTCCAAACGGACGAAGCCGGTGTAGAGGCGGTCAATCGTTTTATTGTTCGACGCCGGAGTGGCGACTGAAGTGGCCCGGATGATGGTGTCGTAACCGGTCAGCACAGTCTTGCCTGATGGCTCTGTGACTCGAACGTTGATGTTCGCTGACGACGCAAACGCGATTGCGAGCGAAACCGAACCGCCTCCCGAGACGGTGGTGTAGCTCGTGCCGCCGTTGGTGGAAACCTCTATGGTGAAGCCGGCCGGCACGGTCGGAGCGTCAATCGTGAACGTATCGCTGGTGTTGCCCGTGTTCTGAATCGTGTTGACGTACACGAGTTGACCAGACGCGCTTGTTACACCACCCGGCGCCACGCCGGCAATACCGGTGTTGACGCTCTTGTTCGAGTAGTCGTCGTTATTGTCGGTTGGGCCGACGGCTGCGGGCGCTCCGCTGGGACCGACCAGGACTGCCCCGATCTTTCGCAGCAGCGTTCGCTGAATGACACCGTGTCCTGCTGAAGGGGCGTAGCCTTCGCCCTGGAAATCAGCATTGAGGTCGCTGTTGTTAGGCGTTTCGCTGCCGGCTACATCAGACTGATCCGCGACGATCGCTGTGCTCAGACTGTTCTGGCCGAACACGTCGCCAAGCTCGTCAATCGGAATATTCGCGTCGATGCCGGTGTTGACAGTCACCACTACGTCAAACGGAGAGATAGAGGCGCCGCCGGCCAACGTCGAGCCGACAGGAAAGGCAATGCGCGAGATATCTGAAAGCGGCGACGGTACGGTCGTGCTCCAGGTCGCCGATAGCGGCGGAGTCGTCAGCGGACTATTGTTCTTGTTGGCATAAAGCGTGCCGACTGGGAACGACTGGCCCGACTTCAAGACTGTATTGACCGGAATCGGCATGATGACATAGACCCGAGAGGATCCATTCAGCGTGACACCATTAGCAGTCTTGGTACTGGTATTGGTGAGATTCCAGGTGTAGGTAATATCGGAACCAAGGTCGACTGGACCAGGGGGCACAGTTAGCGACAATTGCAGTTGCGCATCGTTGACAACGGCCGCGGAGATATCGCCCTTGGCCTCGCGCGTTCCATTTACCGAAGCAGCAGACACAGTTCGCACTTCCTGCAGCGAACCGTTCGATGCCTGGCTGTCGACGGCAGCATCGCCGAGGATGACCTGAACGCTCTGGCCGGCTGAAGCGCCCGCGCCAACGCTTACTTCTACCAAAACATGAATTGATCCGTTCTGCGCAATATCGGCTGAATCTGCGGCGACGCCGGTAATGTCAGTGTCGGGCCCGTTGATGGTGCCGCTATTGTCAACGTCTATGAAGGTGCGCGTGATCGTCGCGGCTGCGGTCCCGCTCAGATGGGCGCTGCCAGCCACAAAATGCACCTTGTCGGTAAAGTTGCCGGTGTTGGTCACCGTAAAGTTGAACAGCACGGCGGTCTGTCCGGCGACGACGGTCGGGTTGCTGGCGCCGTCCGGCGTAAGGGCCAGGCCGGAAACGTTCGAAACCGTCACCGTCACAGTATTCGACACGGTGTTGTAGGTGTTCGTGCCGTCCGAGTAAGACGCGCTGGCCTGGTTAGAGATCGTAGTGCCACCGGGCGTCTGCGCCGCGGCTGGCGTGGAAAGCGCACAGGCGATCGCCAAAGCAATCAGCAGGCGCATAATCGCGGCAACGCTCAAAAATGTTTTTCGGTTCTTCATATGAGTCCTTTTCGATTTGGGTAGGGGCAGGGGTGGGTTAAGAGTTGGCACTCTAAACTTAGGCGGGTTTACTTCACGCGCACTTTGTACGAAGCCGAGAATTTGCCGCCCTGTGCGAGCGCATCGGCCCACTCATAGCGAATCTCTGTGTACATAGAAACGGGCGCGGGCACGCGCTTAACGGATCCATCGGCCTGCTTCACTTCGATCATTGGCTGGGCCGAATATGACTTTCCGTTATCAATGCTATAGGCGGTCTTAGCGCCGTCAGCCTTGGCGCTATCGGCAACAAAGGTAGTGCCGCGCGGAACGTGACCGACGGTTTTGTATTCAAGCGCCGCCGCATTGCCGCTGTTCTCAGACGTGATGGTCCAATCCAGGATTTCGCCCGGATTAACCGCTGTCGCTTTGTCCAGAGGAACGAGCGCCGAGTCACGCTCAACCGCCGCGGAAAGCTGTACCTTCACTTCGGGACGCGCGGCGTTGGCGAGCATCAAGTGTCGCTGGGCAAAACCGGCAGCGCCGGCGACCATTAGGGTTAGACCGGCCATCAGCAACACGCTAAATCTTTTGTTTGACTTCATCATTTGGTTTATCTCCTGGCGTACGGGCAAGTTTTTGAGGATCGTGAGTGCGCAGGTTCAGGACAAACACTGCGCAAAACTGCTTCCCACTCCTTGTTCGGGGTCGCCCGAGCGTCCGAAAACACAATCAGGCAAACTCAGCTTAACAATCACCGTGCCGCACAATTCAAACGCTGAGGGGCTAGAGTTAAAGCGAGCTTCGGTAGAGGTTTGTCTGGGTTAATCAAGCGATTGTGCAACACCGCGGAACCAGGACAGAGGATGACAAACCTGCTGACGTTTTGTCAGTGGACTGACAGAATGTCAGGGAGAAAGTAGAGCAAGATGCTAAGTAGCGTTAATTGCGTAAGGAGTTTGCGGCTTCGCCGCCGCACGGTGCGGTGAGCCTCTGGCTCACCGTGAAGGTTGGGAAAATTCTCTTGAGGCTGCGCCTCAATTCTCAGATAGCTTTGATTGGAATCGAAGGTAATGCGGTCACTTTATGATCCCGGTCCAGGCTGCCAGTCCGATGGGCACGAATAGACTGCCGATGATTATGTGCACTCTCCGGTAAAGGTTGGCCCAACGACGATCATCTTTTGGAGTCCAAACGTCAGCTTCACCAAGTTTGATGATTGGCAGAAACAGATCGAGGCTGTACCAAAACGCGTTGTACCTTCCCGAATAGTGCGGGGCATCCTTTTTTTCATCTTTGAGTCTCATGCCCTTCTCACTCCGGAAGACAAACGTTCCGATGAGCAAGAAACCCAAGCTCCAGTAGAGAAGGTTCTGAAGACTCTTGCCATAACCTGCCAGCATGTCCTGAAATATGCTCCAGACCCACGCTCCCCGATGACACGGGCCCAAGAAGTCTTTGCAGTGCTCGCGTCGTTCAGCGCGCTTCCTGGCGATAAAGATATTGTCGGCCTGATCGGCGTATCCATGGTTCCGAAACGAAGCCTCCAAGTTTGAGTAGAACTCAGGGTTGTAGTGAGAAAGCAGGAACTGTAGCTGCTCCACGTTCACAGGGGTCAAGAGCTTGAACGTCATTTGCTCAACTTTGACATCGGTCGGCGTCTTAAATTGTACGTCATTAAAAGAGATTGAGTCGGCTTGCACTCTAGTGAAGTCGACAGTTAAGACCCCATCGAAAACAGAGCCATTGAGAGAAACATCAGCCAAGTGAGCACCAATGAATTCGACCGCAGAACGCTTGTCTTCTCGAAGTAAAAATTCTCGGAAGGATTGCTGATCATAACTAAACGTGCAATGCTGGGCTGAAAAGCTGCCGACTACTCGCATGTTGTCGAAGAAAACACTCTCTGAATGGAATGTACTACCGTCGACTGCAAAAACTCCCCCAACTTGCGCACTGTCAAACGATGTTCTTAGGGTACCGAACGTCGAGTGCTCAATACGAAAGTCGCGACCGACTCGCATCCCTGAGAATATCGCAACGTACCACGCAAACGTGCAATCTGGGGCGACGAAATCGGACCCTATCGTGGCGTCGGCGAAAACGGATCCGCGCTCAAACGTGGAGTTCGAGAGATCGAGGCCCTTCGGAAAATGACTAGCAGTGAGGTTGAATTCTTCCTTGAAGTCACAAAAGCCCAGGTACACGTCATGCAGAATTTCCTTATCGACTAAATTCAGTTTTCCTGTAACTACGGCATTTTGGATCCATACTCCATGAGTATGAATTCTTAGCTCTGGGTCGCGACTTGTTAACAGCCTCTCAATGAATGATGCGCTCAAGCTACGTTTATCCGGAGACTCACCCAATCTGTTCAGGTCAGCCACTTCACCTTTCTGGATCTTATCTAGAACCAAGCGTTCAGCGTCGGATTCTGCTGGCGATGTGGTACCGCACACTGGGTGAAGAGAAGCGGCTCCGATGCACAGCAGTATGCTTGCTGTCGTGAGGGTGGTGATTCGTCGGAAGTGTGGTAGAAGCTTCATGAGTCGTCCTTTCAATATTAATAGAACAGAGGCACGAAGCGACTAACCCGGCCAAGAGTAAGTTGAGTTCTTAACTGCTTGATAGTTCGCGTCGAGTGCCGGTTCGAGCAGCACAATCGCGCCGATGCGGCGGGCCATGTTCATTACTTCGCGCGCCTCGTCGGGTGTGAGCGGACGGTCCAGCAACTCGAGCTCGCGATAGCTGAGCCATTTCTTGATCACCTGGTAGCCGCCGATGGTGTACTCCCAGACGCGCGCGGGAATGTTCTTCCAGTAGGCAACGTCGTTGAGATACACGTCGTACGTGCCTTCACCCAGATGCGCCAGTACTTCCTCAACGGTGAGGCTGAGCAGCGGCGCTCCTCGTTCGATTGCTTTGCGTTCGTCTGTGGAATAGACGCGTTCACGATGATCACCCCTGCCGGGCATGATTGCTCCATCCTTGGTGAGATGGCCCCAGTTCGCTGAAACCTTCAAGTCTTCGCTCGGATTCAGCGCCTCACCAGTCGCGTGGGAAATAACAGCAATTGTTTTCAACGGATTATCAATCGTGCCAGAGGTTACGCCGTCAAGTGCTGTTTCAGTATCAAGCAAAGCTGCAATCTTGCTACCGAGTTCAGCGGAATAGAGCAGCGAATTCTTCGTTGATGGCAGAGGAATGCGCGGCCAATCCCCGCGAATGCCATCGGCGTTTTCGTTGAGATAGGCAGGTGAATAACCGATAGCTAAGGTGTGGAGCCAGACAAGCGCTGAGGCCCTCTCCTCGGCGTCGGGGTCATGAATGCCGAGTGTGGTGAGATATTCGCGGACTCTGAGCGAAAGATTCGCCGAGATTACTTCCTTGGGTCCACTATCGGCGTAACCCAGAGCGGCTTGCCCCAACTCTTCTTTAGCTTTTCTTTTTCTTGATTTCTTTTCGGGATCATTCTTAAGCCGTTGCGGGAAGTAATAAGCGTGGCCCTTCAGAAAATCATTATCGCCGAGAAGTTTCGTAAAAGAGAAAGGAACTCCTTCTGAACTTGATGCGGCCGAGGGTCGGCTCATCAGAAAGGCGTTACCTTTCCAGTGCTGCGCCCAGAGGATGGGCCGGGGCTCGTTCCAAATTGGCCTCACCGCGGTGTAATAAGACCACCGCGAGTCGAATGGCCGAAGGGCATAGCGGCAAAGATGATCGGGTTCATATTTTTCGACGTTGACAAGTTTTTTGCGAGCTTTCTTCGCGTCAAACCGGGCTCCGTTCCGTGTTAGCCCCATTCCCAAAGCTTCGACCGCCGCCCAATCTTCGTTGGGGTCAAAGTATTTCTTTATCCGGCTTTCAAGTTCCACCTTGTCTATATCAATCAACGCGCCCCCGCGTTTCTCCATTAGTCCGTTGCTCGGTGATTCTAGGCATAGATCGATTAGACGCGGCCAAGCTTGGTAGTCCGTTGTCACATTGGTTGGACGAAATGACAGTCGATTGTTCTTATCTGGCGCGACAATTTGATAGTCCGTATTGAGATTGTTGCTGTTGAGACTAATGAGGAGATCAGCGCGTTTCGTCACGCCCCAAAATTGGCGGAAGCGTACTGTCGCTTGCGTGTCACGTTGTTCCTTCCGCACAAGCAATCCAATGGCTGTTCCGACGCGAATTCCCTCCCGATTGTACTCGGTTGAAAACACGCTCGGATCGGGCTTACCCTCAGGTGTCAGCTTGCCAGTCTCTCGACTGTCACCATTCATCGAATCGAACCACAGGTTATCGAACTCAGCGAGAAAGCGCTCGCGCGCGATTACGAAAGATGCGTCACTAAGGTAAGAGAAGTTTGAGATAAAGCAAACTACTCCCTTTCCGGTCTTCTCGGCGATTCGACGCTCCGCTAGTCGAAAGAATCGAACATAGAGTTCATCGAGATTGAATTTCTTGATGCCCCATCCTCCCTTCGATACCGGATCACTCAGTCTGTACCGCCTGATCCTTTTTGGCTTAGTACCCTCCTTTCTCTTGCGGGTGCCCTTTAACGGAGCGTCTTCGAAGTAGATACCCTTGTAATCTTCAACCAGCCCTTCCTCTTCCTTTGGGCTACGCCCGGCAAAGGCGTTATAGGGAGGGTTTCCTAGAACGACTAGGATCGGCTTGTCCCGTTTCACCAGGCCAGAGCCTCTCCTTTCCTCATCCAACTCTGGCCAGTTCAAGGGCGGTTGGTCTCGAATCTCCCAACCTGTCAGGGCATTTGTCAGGTAGACACCGACGCGCTCGCTGGGCTGCCGCTCTTTTTCGACTAACGGTGCGCCTATGTTCTGTAGAAGAAGTCCCAACTGCAAATGTGAAACGACAAACGGCGCGGGCAAAATCTCGAAGCCGAATACTCGGTTCATTGCAGCAAGCTTTACATCGTTGGCCGCAAGTGCATCTTCACCTTTGCCCTTCAGAGTCTCATGAATCTTGTGAAGCACCTCGACCAGATAAGCGCCGGTGCCGCAACTTGGATCGAGAACATAAACGCGCGGGTCGGCAAGACCATCGGGAATCTCTAACTCTTCGCGCAACACGGTATCAACACGAGCGACCATGTATTTGACAATCTCGTTGGGCGTGTACCAGACGCCCAACTCTTTGCGCAACTCAGGATCAAAAGCCTGAAGGAATGGTTCATAGAAGTATTGGACTGCGTGGTCTTCTTCAAAGGTAGAAAAGAATATATTTGGGTCGACTCGGTTTAAGACATTGGTAGTCCAATCGAGCAATTCAACGAGATTAAGTTCACCAAGGTTTGCTGGAGACGCCACTTGATGAAACAAGGCGTTAATCATTGGGACATGCATAAACCATTCGGCTTCGCGCCAATTGAATTGCGCTCCTTTGGCCCTGTCCTTCCGACCCTTGCTCCACAGTACCCACGCCGAGAAGACTCCATAGAAGAGCGTCTGCACGAGGGTCGAACGAAAGAAGTGGTCACCCTTCTTACCTTCAAACCTCAAACCGAGCGCTTCCTCTAGATCTGCGCGTACGACGGTTAGCCCAGGCAATTTACTAGACTCAATTCGTTTCTTGGCGTCGCGCGCGTAGGAGGCGACAAACTCTGCAACATCTTTCGGGAGCGCGAGCGGGGCCGCATGCAGCATTACGCGCTTGAGATACTCAATGAATCGCTCTCCTAATTCATTCGCGGTCGCGCGAGGATGCGCAGCGGCCTGCCAAAATTCGACTTCACTAGGGGCGAGGGTGAAGCGCTCGCGCTTAACCAGATTTCCATTGCCGTCAAGACCGACAAGTATGAAGTCACGATAATTCGTCACCAGCACTTGTCGATAGCGGCTGAGATAGCGACGCACTTGTTCGCTTTCAGCAATGGCATCGATGTTTTCAGCGGTTGACTTGACCTCGATGCATCCACGCGAAGGAAGCTGGCCTTCGATCAGTTCGCCTTTGGCTCGTTTTTGAAATTGATCGGGAGTAAAGAATCCGCCGTCCGGAAGACCGGCGCCCTTGTTCTGGATATTAATAATGCAGCGAACTCTGGGCTTGAGCGTCTTGCCTACTTCGTTGAAGAGGTTCGCAAGGGTTCCGTAGTAGGAAGTCTCTTTCACTCCAGAGCCGGAACTATGAATGTCGTATAAATCCTGGAGGTAGGTTTCGAGCGGATTCATCAAATGAGGTCGGCTCCAGATCGGGACTAGTAGATAGCAATCGCATGATACACGCATACGAAAAATATGGGCAGGTCGAAACCTGCCCATACTGGCATTCAGGCCGGAACGCCCTCGCTTTGGAGTGCGGCGACTCGTCCCCGCTTTTAAAGGCGCGACTAGACGCGCCGACCAAAGCGCTGACAAGTCAGCGCACTCCAAAAAAACGCGCGGCCCGCATTACCAAGGCGTGGTGCGGGTAGCTGTTGCGCTACGGCTTGGCGGGTGGCGGGGCGCCGCCCTTACCTCCTTTCCGGGTGAGGCCGGATTTGCGTTCGCTTCTTCTTGTGTAGCCGAAGGCTTCGTAGATGGAGCTGTCGTCGCCCTCCTCCGGGTCTGCGAGTATGCCGTTGACGACTTGTTGTGCCTTCTTATTGAAAGCTTCGTCGGCGTTTTCGCGTTCGCTGACGGCCTGGAGCATTTGAGCCTCTAAATCGAGAATGTGTGCTCGTGCGGTTAGTGCCCGGGTAACGATCACCCTGAATTGGTCGAGGGTCGTGCCCGCGAATGATTTCCCGGAAGCAAGTTCCTCCCAGGCATTCAGCATCTTCTTCATTTTCGCTTCTGTTTCTTTTGGTCCGGTTGGCATGTGAGCCACCTTTCTGCACGCTTGGTGCGTGCGGTAAGTTAGGTTAGAAGGTGTGATATGCCGGTGAGGCAAATCGGGAATTTGTAACACGAGGAACTTCGCGAGGGTGGAAGACCTCAATGTCACGCGTTTGGTGACCGCTTGGCCAGGAAACGTTAAATTACTCAGGAAAAACGCGAAAAGTGCGTAAGGTCCGTGCTTTCCGCCCTGAATGCGCGGCATTTTGCCATTTGGTAACGCGATACGCAAGCAAAGTTTTGTTCTACCTGAGTAAAGTTGTTCGTTACTGGGGCGAAGTTGCGCGTAACCGGGGCAGGGTTGCGCGTTACCCATTGCCAGGTTGAGCGCAACCGAGGCGTGGTTGCGGCTTACCTAAGGAGAGTCGCGGCCTACCGAAACAGAGGTGTGCGTGACTGAAGGGAAGTTTTGAGAAACTCTCTCGTAGTTTGTGATTGCGAGTGGCAGGGACATGAAATCTTAAGATGTGCGCACAAGCCCTCTCCCCAGCCCTCTCCCAGAGGGAGAGGGAGGAAGCCCTCGCTCACGGTCGGGCTATTGCCCCAGCCGTGTCGGTAGTCGTTCAGCCTTCGGTCGCCAGGCCGAGAGACGCCGCTTGAGTTTCGTATTCGCGTAGTTTGCGATAGAGAGTGCGGGAAGAGATGCCGAGAATTGCGGCGGCGCGCTCGCGATTTCCGTCGCTCTCGTTGAGCACGCGCAGGATGTGTTCGCGCTCCAGTTCTTCCAGAGTCAGCGGGGAGGTTTGAGGAGCAGCGGCTAAGTCCTGACCCGAACTACTGCCGGCGATCGCGCCGGGTTCAAGGTTGAGGAAAGGAATCTGACTCGGCTCGATTGTGTCGCTGAGCGAAATTGCCGCGGCGCGTTCGAGACAGTTGCGCAATTCGCGCACATTGCCGGGCCAGGCATAGGTGTAGAGACGCTGGCGAGCCTCGGCGGACAGATCAAGTTTCGGACGAACGAATCGCTTCCGATATATCTCCAGAAAATAATCGATGAGCGCGGGCACGTCTTCGGGCCGCTCCCGCAAAGGGGGCACGTGGAAAGACACGACGTTCAGCCGATAGAAGAGGTCGGCGCGAAAGCGCTGGCGCTCAACTTCCTGAGGAAGATTCCGATTAGTCGCGGCAATCACCCGGACGTCGGCATTTTGATCGCGGGTCGATCCCACCCGCCGGAAGCGACCTTGCTCGAGAAAATGCAGCAGCTTGACCTGCATTACCAGCGGCATGTCGCCGATCTCGTCAAGAAAGAGAGTCGAGCCATCGGCGGCCTCGAGCAAGCCACGGCGCAATTGGCTGGCGCCGGTGAAAGCCCCGCGTTCATGCCCAAAAAATTCTGACTCAAAAAGCGTTTCAGGCAACGCGCCGCAATTCACCGTAATCATCGGCAAACTCTGCCGCGTGCTCTTCGAATGAATGAATTGGGACAGCACGTCTTTGCCGGTTCCCGATTCGCCGGTCAGCAGCACCGTTGAATCAGAGTGCGCCGCGCTTTCGGCCTGGACCAACAGCGCCGCCATGACTGATTTCTCATGCACGATTGGCAGGATTTCGTCCTGGGTGTTCGTGGGCCTGGCGACCGATCGTAAGGAGGCGTTCTGCTTTAGTAGGCGCCGCTTTTCATCGGCCTTGCGGATGACTGCTTCCATTTCGTCGAGGGTCGCGGGCTTGGTTAAGTAGTCATAAGCGCCGTGGCGCATCGCTTCGACGCCGGTCGCCAGTGAGGTATCGGCGGTCAGCATTATGACTTCCGGAGGATCTTCGAACCGGCGAATTTCGCGCAGCGCATCGAGGCCGGAGATGTCCGGCATCATGATGTCCAGCAGGACTACGTCATAGTCTGCGTCGCGCAAGACGTCCAGCGCTTCCTTGCCACTGGCCGCGCGGCCGGCGTCAAACTCAGCCCGAGACAACTGATCGGCAATCAGTTTGCGCAAGAGGCTGTCGTCATCAACGACCAGAACGCGAATTTTTCGATTCATGTGGTTAGAAGTAAAAAGTAAAAAGGCAAAAGTAAAAAGGCAAAAGTGAAAAGTAGAGAGTGAGTGAAAGGCGCCAAACGATTAGCACGAGTACCAGAAAGTCTTACAGTCTCTGATTTGATCCGCACTTTTTCCTTTTACCTTTTTCCTTTTGCCTTGCTCATTCCTCCGGACGCTGCCTGGGGATCCATAGTCGAAAGCGGCTGCCGGCGCCCGCTTTCGACTCTACCGTGATCGCGCCGCCCAGAGATTCCGCCAGCGACAGGCTGATAGCCAGACCCAGACCGTAGCCTTTCCCTGGTCCCTTTGTGCTGAAGAAAGGATCAAAAATTCTCGACATTACCTCGGGCGAAACCCCTGAGCCTGTATCTGAAATCTCAATCGCAATCCGATCACCGTCGCGCCTGGTTGAGACGCCTACTTTGCCTGGGCTATTACCCAAGGCATCGACAGCATTACTAAAAAGGTTGTCGAGTACTTGCCGCACCATGGCGCCATCGGTGGCGACTTCTCCGATGTTCTCGTCGATGTTGATTTCAAATTCAACGGCTGAGCCGGCGCGCTGCACCGCCACTTTCGCGCACTGCTTGACGATCGAGTTCAGATCGCACATCACTCGGCGGGCCACTCGCTGGCGCGTCAGATCCAGCAGTCCGCGAGTGATCTCTTTGCAGCGCAGTGACTGGCGCACAATTTCTTCCAGGTAGTAATTCCATTGACGTGTCTCAGCCAACTGCTGAGTTTCGCTGGATTGGCGCATATCGCGCATAGTTGCTTCAGCGCAGGTCGTGATCGCGGCCAGCGGATTGTTAATCTCGTGAGCGACGCCGGCGGCCAACTGGCCGACGCTCGCCATACTGCGGGTGCGCGCCAACTGCTCCTGCATCTCCGACATCCTGGTCACATCGTTCCAGGTGACAACACTTGCCGAGGCGCCATCTGGAATTTGAATCGGAAAAATTGACACCAGAAAACGGCGTTCGAACTCCGTTTGCACTTCAAAGGCGCTGGTCGGGCCGCGCCTCTCGGCGAGGTAATAATCGGCCGCCCGCTTGCCAAAGAGCAGCACGAACGCTTCTGTGAACGAGAGCCCGATCACTTCTGCCGGCTGGAGGTTCATCATTTCGGCGGCCATCGCATTGCAGCGAACAATCGAGCCGCCGGCGTCATGTACAATTATGCCTTCGCCAATGGCGTCGAATGTCCGCTCCCAGATTTTTTCAGCCGCGCGCACGGTTTCCAGCAAGCGGGCGTTTTCGAGCGCGAGGGCCGCCATTGCCGCCAGGTCTTGCAACAGGCCCTTCTCGTCCGCGGTGAACTGATGTGGTGAGCGATAGCCGGCGAGCAGGGCGCCCATCGTGTGGCCGCGAGCTTTCAGCGGCGCCAGCGCGAGATCGCTCACACCCTCGGCGGCATGGACCGGGAATTCGCTGCCAGGAATTTCGTCGGCCACTCCAATCCCCTCGAGAATCATCATTGAGTCGGTAGTAAGCGTTTGCTGCGCGATTTCATTCGTGATGGATCGCACCAGTGGGTGGTCTTCGTCGACAAGGTGCGCGCGGAAGCCGCTGGCAGCTTTCCAGGTGATTGTTTTATCAGCGAGCGAGAAACTGACAATGCTGGTCACATCGGCATGCATGATGCGGCGGACCAATTCGACAATGGTGCGTAGCGTGCTGGCGCTTTCAGGTTGAGTCGGGGCGTGGATTACTTCAGCAGATGCGGCCATCAAAGCTCGGATGTCGGAGGCTACGTCGCGCTAAAACCGCAGAGTTATCGGGCGCTGAGCAATTTTCACGCGCAAATCGCCTGCGGTCAAGCTAAAAGTGAACAATTTCAACTCCAGCAAAGCGGGGCAGCAGCCCGACCGTGAGGGAGGGCGTTGTTTCGAGGTTCTAGCGGAAGGCGCCCTCCCTCACGGTCGGGCTGCTGCTTTTTGTGGTAACTTCAGCACTCCATGTCTCAGGTAAAGATCTCAACGCGCGGAGCCAGGCGCATTCGTCAGGGCCATCTGTGGGTCTATCGCAGCGACGTGCGCGATACGAGCGATGCCGAAGGCGGCTCAATCGTGCGGGCGTTGGATGACGCCGGCAACTTTGTCGGCCAGGCGTTCTACAGCGATCGGTCTGAAATCGCCCTGCGGTTTTTGAGCACGGACGAAGCCGCGATCGATCGCGAATGGTGGCGCCGGCGGCTGCGTCAGTGTGCAGAGAGCCGCTCGGCCATTGCCAGTAACTCCAATGCCTATCGTTTGGTTTATTCGGAAGGTGATCTGCTGCCATCGCTGATTATTGATGTGTATGACAAGGTGCTGGTGCTGCAGACGCTTTCCCAGGGAAGCGACAAACTGAAAGACGTTTTGGTTGAGCTATTGATAGAAGAATTCAGTCCGCGCGCGGTGATTGAGCGCAACGATGCGCGCGTCAGAGAGTTCGAAGGCCTCGAGCTGCGGTCGGGTTTACTCTATGGCGACGCGCCAGAGGAAATTGAGATCACTCAACATGGCGTTCGGTTTATGGTCTCGCCGCGCGGCGGGCAAAAGACCGGCGCGTTTCTGGATCAGCGAGATAACTATCTGGCGGCTCGCAACGTCGCGCATGGCCGGGCGCTTGATTGCTTCACCTTCAACGGCGGCTTTGCGCTGCACTTAGCGCCGGTTTGCGACAGCGTCATCGGGATTGATATCTCTGAGGCCGCCACCGCAGCGGCGCAGCGAAATGCGGAGCTGAACGAAGCGCGCAACCTTGAATTCCGCACGGCCAATGCGTTTGATTCCCTGCGGGAAATGGAAGCCGCCGGCGAGCGCTTTGATACGATCATTCTTGACCCGCCGGCGTTCGCCAAAAGCCGGGCGACGGTCAAGTCGGCCGCGCGCGGGTACAAGGAAATCAACTTGCGCGCGTTGAAGTTGTTGAATCCGGGAGGCGTGCTGGTTACCTGCTCTTGCTCTTATCACATGACTGAGGATCTCTTTCTCGAACTGATCGCTGATGCGGCCCTCGATGCCCATCGGCGAGTGCAGATTGTCGAGCGGCGCAGCCAATCACGCGACCACCCGGTGTTGCTGGGCGTGCCAGAGACGCATTATTTGAAGTGTGTGATTGCGCGGGTGGTTGAATAAAAACAGGCCGCGTTCAGATTCCTTGAAACGCGGCCTGGAGATGTGTCAGAAGCCCGCGCGTTAGCAAGGGCTAGACTGGTAAGTGACCCTCCCTTAGGGTCGGGCTTCTGATACGCTAAAACTGCATTCCCGGATCGTTCTCAATTACCACCTTGGTCGTGTAGTCCTTACCGTTGACCGACAACTTCACGAAGTAAGTGCCAGCGTCAAGCGCGGGGCCGACGTTGAAGAAGCCGCCGAAGCCGCCGCCCCCACCGCCGCCGCCTCCACCACCACCGCCTCCACCACCACCGCCTCCACCACCAAATCCGGGCGGCAGGTTGGGAGGCCGAGCCGGCGGATCGCCGCGCAGGTTCCACTGGATGCGGTTGAGGCCGACTTCTTTCGTGCCCACGATGTTGCGAACTACTTTGCCGGTATAGTCGGAAATCGCGATCTTGACCTCAGTTGTAGGAACTGATTTCAGGTAGTAACTGATCGCCGTGCCGGGTTGCGGGTTGTTACCACGATACAGTTTCGCGCCGCCGCTGTACCGGTTCAGGCGAACGTCATTCAGCCAAAGCATCCCCGGCCGCACATCAAAAAGGAATGCATCCTTATCCAGTACCTTGCCTGAAGTCAGTTGTTGCAAGGCACTGATGTCATCCAGGATGTAAATGCCTCGGCCATGCGTGCCGATGATCAGATCGTTGTCACGCGGGTGCACCAGAATGTCGTCTACGCGCACGGTGGGCAATCCCGACATAAACTGCTTCCACTCTTTGCCGCCATCGATCGAAATGTAGATCCCAAACTCGGTGCCCGCGTACAAGAGATCTTTGTTCTTCGGATCTTCGCGGACGACGTTGACCGTGCCCCACGCCGGCAGGTTGCCGACGATTGAGGCCCAGGTTGCGCCATAGTCACGGGTCACGAACAAGTATGGCTTCAGATCGTCGAACCGGTGGCCGTCAACCGCGAGGTAACACGTACCCGCCTCGAAGTGCGAAGGTTCGACGCGATTGATGTGGTACATGTCGCCGATGCCCGGAACCTTCTTGGACACGTTTGTCCAGATGGAACCGCCATCCTTGCTTACCTGAATATTTCCGTCATCCGTGCCGACCCAAAGGATCCCCGGCACCACCGGCGATTCGGCAATCGTCACGATGTAACTAAAGCTGGTGTAGCCATCGTTCTTTGACGCCATCGGCTCCGTGCCCTTGACGCCCATAATAGAAAGCGTATTGCGGTCGATGTGCTTGGTAAGGTCCTCTGATGCGGTCCAGGTATCGCCGCGATCCAGTGACTTGAAGAACCGGTCGCCACCCACATACAGAATCCGTGAGTTGTGCGGCGACATCACAATCGGCGTGTTCCAATAGAAGCGATACTGTGTGCCGGGTGACGGAGCGGGTACAACATTTGAAGCTTGTCCCTGACCACCTCCGCCGCCAAAACCCTGTTGCGCGGCGAATGCCGCCAGCGCCGCTTGCGGATCCTGGGCCTCAGGCGTTGGTGAAGGTGTTGGGGTTGGTTGGCCGCTGGCTCGGCGACCGCCGCCGCCGCCGCCACCACCACCGCCGCCGCCGCCGCGTCGTGCTGGTGCGGCGCGTGGGCGAATGCTGACACTCCGGCCAGTGCGCATGTCCATTCTACTCATCGAACCGTTTTGCGATTCGGAATAGACGATGTTGTAGTCATTTGGATCAGCCTGCGAGTAGAAACCGTCGCCGCCGCCGGTACGGAACCAATCCGCGTTGGTGATGCCGGCCCCACTCCGAGTCTGACTCGGGCCGCCCCACGAACCGTTGTCCTGCAAGCCGCCATAGACGTAATACGGCTTACGCATGTCAGCAGCGATGGCATAAAACTGTGCCGCCGGAATGGTGTTGATGAATTCCCAGGTGGCGCCCTGATCGTAACTGACGTCGAGACCGCCGTCGTTGCCAATCAGAAGGTGATTGCCGTTCTTTGGGTCAACCCAGATCGCATGATGATCGCTGTGCGCAATCCCCGGCTGCAGCGACGTAAACTTTTTGCCGCCATCCGTTGACTTACTAAAGTTCAAGCCGCCAACGAAAACGTTTTCCGGATTGCTTGGATCGACTCGAAGCTGGCTGTAATACATCGAACGATTATTTTCGGGGCAGCCTCCCGCGTTGAAACAGGTGGCGACGACACGCCAGGTTTTGCCCTTGTCGTCCGAACGCCAGACGCCGGGCTTTTTTGGATCGGGCGTAGGCGAAGCCGCGGGCGTTGCCGACGGAGACGGCGTGGGCGTGGGCGTTGCGCCCGGACCACCAAAGGTCTGTTCCTCGCCGCCGGTGCCTACACTCGCTCCGACTTCCATCTGCGCATAGATGACGTTGGGATTCGATCGCGAAACATCAATTCCGATTCGTCCCAACAAGCCTTCGGGGAATCCGTTGCCCTGAAATTTGGTCCAGGTCTTTCCGGCGTCAGTTGTTTTCCAAACTCCGGATCCCGGTCCTCCCCCGTTGAAGCCCCAGGACGTTCGGCGGCGCTGATACGATGCGGCATAGAGCGTCTTGCTGTCGGACGCATCCATGACCAGATCGGTAAAGCCCGTGTTTTCGTCGATGAACTTAACGTTGTTCCAGGTTTTGCCGCCGTCGGTGGTTTTGTAAACGCCGCGTTCCTTATTTGGTCCAAACAAGTGCCCAAGCACCGCCACGTACACGGTGTTCGGGTCCTTTGGATCGATAACGATGCGGGCGATGGTTTGCGAATTCTCCAGACCCATTTTGGTAAAGGTCTTGCCGGCATCGGTCGATTTATAGATGCCGTCGCCAAAGCTCGAGCTCTGACGATTGTTGGCCTCGCCGGTTCCCACCCAGACGATGTCCGGGTTCGACGCCGAAATGGCAATGTCTCCAATTGAGGCG
>Ga0137404_10000666_pt1 | contig 22530 bp, 15 predicted proteins | sample CZOMad2_1_16fung_FD_108285 | JGI IMG/M metagenome (GOLD analysis project Ga0137404, IMG submission 108285) | Vadose zone soil fungal communities from Angelo Coast Range Reserve, California, USA - CZOMad2_1_16fungal (Illumina Assembly) | ecosystem: Environmental > Terrestrial > Soil > Vadose... | reverse complement strand
TCATCAGCAATGTGCTGGCGCTGACGGGTTCTGGTTCGATCTCCAATTCGGGCAGCATCGGCATAAACGCTGGCGGGACGTTCGACGTGTCGGGACTTGCCGGCACGACGTTTAATTTGAGCGGCAGCACTTGGCTGGGCGCGGGCGGCACGGCATCGGCGGCCACCATCAAAGGCGCATCCGGCGGCACCGTCAACCTGGGATCACAGCCGATTGTTTTGACCTATGACGGTTCGCATCCGGCCCTGACGGTTTCGCAAGGCACCTTGTCCCTGAATGGCAATGCCTTCACGGTCAACAGTTCGTCTTCGCTGGCGGCGGGCAATTATACAATCGTCCAGCAGACGAGCGGAGCCATAACCAGCGCCGGTTCATACACGGTTTCAGGGACGGCGATTCCCGGCGGAGCGGTTGGGACGATTTCCGTCAGCGGCGGGAATGTGATCCTGATCATCACGGTGCCGACCACCACCACGTTGGGCAGCCTGACGGCCATAAATTACGGTGGCACGGCCACGCTGACAGCGACGGTGTCCCCGGCACCGGACGGCGGCACGGTGCAATTCCTGGACAACGGCGTGGCCGTCGGCAGCCCGGTTCTGGTGAATACCGGCACGGGCGTCGCTTCATTGAACGTGAACACTTTCAATGCGGGCAATCATCCGGTTTCAGCCTTTTTCAGCGGCACGACCAATTTTGGGGCCAGCACATCGGGCACCTCGACGCAGAGCGTCAGCAAGGCGACGCCTGTGCTGTCTGCGCCTGTGGCCACTGCGATCAGCTACGGCCAGACGCTGGCCGGTTCGGGTTTGTCGGGCGGCGCGGCGACCAACGCCAACAACAACGTGTCCGTGTCCGGAAGCTTCGCCTTCACGACCCCGGGCATCGCGCCGCTGGCCGGAAGCACCAATGTCAGCGTCACCTTCACGCCGACAGACACGGCGGATTACAATGCGGCGACGGCGACGGTGAGTGTGAGCGTCAACCAGTTGCCGGTGCAGTTGACGGGCACCCGGGCTTATGACGGGACAACGACAGTGACGGCGGCGATATTGTCAGTGACCAACGCAGTGGGCGGCGACAACGTGACCGTCGCTTCAGGCAGCGGTTCCGTGGCCAGCCCGAATGCCGGATGGGAACCGATCACCTCATTTGGGACGCTGGCGTTGGGAGGCTCGTCGTCGGGCAACTACACGCTCACAGGCGCCGGCGGTTCGGTGGGGATCGTGGCTTCCGCCCTGACATGGAACCCTGGCCGCAGCAACAGCGGGCCAACCGATGGCGGCGGGACATGGCTGACAACCAACGGCTGGTGGAACGGGCTTGCGAACGTCAATGGCAATTGGACAGGTGTTGCGCCCAACGGCGCAATTTTTGGCGCGGGAACGAACGGCGCTTATCTTGTGAATTTGGGAGGCTCCGCAGTCTCTGCCTCAAACGTGGTGTTCAACACCTCCGGTTACACCCTCACCAATGGCAGACTGACACTCAAAGCATCAAGCGGGAATGCCATGACGGTCGCCACGGGTGTTACGGCCAGGATTCTGACTCCTGTCACCAACACGGTTGGCGGTTCCTTTTCGATTGGAAGCGGAGCGACCTTGAGCCTGGCTGGCGGCGCCAGTCTTCCGAACAACACCGTCTTTTCGGGAGGCGGCACGATTGATTTCAATGCCGGGACGTTCACCGGGACTAGCTTTGTGTTTTGGTTGCAGACACTGGCTACACAGGAAGCGGCCACGCTCAACACCGCGCGCCTGCTGATCGGCTACGGCGGAAATTCCACCTACACTATCAATAATCCCGCCGCACAACTGGTTTGCACCGGTGCCGGCGGCAGTAGCATCTTGGGACGATCCGGCACCGCAGGAACGCTGGTTTTGGAACAAGGTGCTGTCGATTTGACCGCCAACGGCAGCCAGTTGTTCCTCGCTTTCGACAGCAGCAGCGGCAGCAAAGGCACTCTCACCGTGCAAGGAGGAACATTCGACCTCGGCCCGAACACTCTCTACATTAATTACGCAGGCACGGGCGCCAATAACGCAGGCACTGTGAACTTGTTGGGAGGCACGCTGACCGCCGAAGCCATCCAGTTCGGCAACGGCGGCACATATTCCGCAGGATCCACTGCGTCGCTGAACGTGAGCGGCGGCACGCTCTACATTGGCGTTGGCGGCATTTCCAAAAATAGCCTTGGAACTTTGGCGGTCAGCACGATTCTCTCCGGTGGAATCATCGCGGCCACGTTGCCCTGGTCTTCGTCCAATGCCATGACGCTGACGCTGACAAACGGTGGCGTTACTTTCCAGACAGCCGATGCGACAGGCACCGCACAGAACATATCGCTGTCGGGCGTTCTGTCAGGCACGGGCGGGCTGGCCAAGACCGGTGCCGGCACCCTGACTCTCAACGGAGCCAACACCTACAGCGGAGGCACGACGAACAATGCCGGGATATTGGCGGTGACAACGGCCAGCAGCGGCGCGGGAGCCTACAGCTTGGCGGGTGGAGCCGCTTTGAACGTGCAAGTGGCCGGCACTGGGACTTCACTGCAAATGTCTTCGTTCACCCCCAACGCCGGTTCCACATTGAACCTGTATCTAAATTCCTCCGGCAACCCGACGGCGCCGATAATCAATGTCAGCGGAGCGCTGATGCCCGCCTCCACCGTGACCATCAATCTTGGCGGAATCATCTCCGGTGCCGGCCAGTTCCCGCTCATCAAGTATGGTTCGCTGGGTGGCGCGGGTTTCGGCGCTTTTGTGTTAGGTTCGTTCACATTGCCCATTGGCCCCGTGGGTTCAGCCGTATTGGTCAATGACACGACGAACCAAAGCATTGATCTGAATGTGACGATACCTCCACCGGCACGGTTGACCTGGGATGGAACAATCAATGGCAATTGGAACATTGGCGGCACGGCCAACTGGAAAACGAACACCTATTACACGGAAACCAATGGCATCGGTCCGGCAGTTGTGTTCAACGACACGGCCAGCGGCCCGAACACAAACATTATTCTGACCTCGACCGTGACGCCGGATTCGGTGACGGTCAGCAATTCCGCGCTCACCTACAGCATCAGTGGCTCCGGCGGGATTACCGGTGTCAGCGGCTTGATCAAAGCCGGCGGCGGCACATTCATTTTGGGCGGCAAAAACACCTACACCGGAGGCACGGAAATTGATGCTGGGACATTGGTGGTGACAATGACGAACAATGTTTCGATGCCCTACGCCGTCAATGGTGGCTCGCTCCAAACAAGCGTGACAACGCCCGGAACTTCACTGGCCATGAGCAGTCTGGCCTGTGGCAGCAACAACCCGCAGCTCACCTTCGATTTTGGAAATCTGAACGGCACGATTGCTCCCGCCATCAACAACAGCGGGAACCTGACCATGAACGGCAATGTCAAAATAAATGTGACAAATCTGAATCTTTCATCAACCGGATCCGCCGTGTTGTTGCGCTACGCCGGCAGCCGGAGCGGGACGGGCAGTTTCGTGGCGGGCACCGTGCCAGCCGGGCTGACCATCCTTGATGATGCGGCGCATCAGCAGGTAGTGGCCTATACGCCTGGATTCAGGGTGGTCATACCAAGTTTGAATACCAATGAGATTGTGGTGGCGGCGGCCACGCCACAGCAGTATGGCGCGGTGGGTGACGGAGTAACTGATGACAGCGTGGCGTTTCAGAATGCCATCAATGCGGTGTATAACTCTGGCGGGCAGGGTGGCGGGGTGCTGTTTGTGCCGTCGGGTCGTTATGCCTTTTATAATAACATAACCATTCCGGTGGGGGTGACGCTGCACGGCGACTGGACGGATTGGACGAAGGGAACTAACGGCCTGGTGGGGACAACATTCAAGATTTATTTTGGAGCGGGCCAGACCAATACCACGCCCTTTATTTCAATGGGCAATTCGACGGCGTTGCGGGATGTCAACATTTGGTATCCCAACCAGAACCCGGCGAGCATCACGGGCTACCCATTCAGCATTGGTGTGGTTGGCGACAGCGTGGTGAACAATGTGGTTCTGGTCAATTCTTACCAAGGCATTGAAAGCGGCATTAACCCGGCGGATCACAGTTCGGAGTGGATACTGTCAACCGTGATCGGCACTCCGCTTTTCATGGGGATCATGCAGCAGGGCATCGGTGCCGACATTTCCCATGCGGCGGACATTCGTTTCTCGCCGGACGTGTGGGCGAACTCGGGGCTGACGAACGCGCCGTCGGCGGGCGGGTCGTATGCGGCGTGGATGCGGACTTACGGGACGGGGATACAACTGGTCCGGCTGGATGGATTTATCACCATAGGCATACAAATCAGCGGCTACAATGTGGGCATGGATTTTGAATCCGACTCCTTTGGGGCTTCGGGGAGCTGCTTTTACAATGGCTGGGTGACCAATTGCGCCACGGCCGTGCTGGCGCAGGAGATGCAGGTTGACAGTGGCCTGGAGTTTTCCGACTTCACCTTGGAAGGCGACACCGCCGTCAGTCGCACTGACATGACCGGCGAAGCCGCCGTCGGGTTCGATGATTGCCAGATAATCGGGGCGGGCGGCACGGCCGTTTATTGCACCGGAACCAATTGGCAATCGGAGATGTCCTTTCAAAACTGCGCGATCACCGGCACGATGAATCTGGCCGGCCCCGGGGTGTTCAACCTGGTGGATTGCAGTTTGAACGCCAGCACGCAATGCGTGATGAGCGCCAGCGCGACGCGCGCAGCTTTCACCGGCTGCACATTCAGCCCTTCGCAGAAAATTGTGAACAGCGGCAACGTGAGCAATTTGCTGGTGGACGCGCGGCAATCCATCTCGAACGCCATGCCGATCGTCAGTTGGACGAATGTGATGAACAGCTATGCCTCCTGCCGGCCGGCCAAGACGAATTTGTATGTGGCGACGGGCTACGGCGCCACCGGCAATGGCACGAACGATGACACGGCGGCCATTCAAAGCGCGCTCAACGCCGCCGGAACGAATGGCGGCGGCGTCGTCTATTTGCCGCCGGGAGCGTATCATTTGACGAATACCCTGGATGTGCCCAAAGGAGTGGAATTGCTTGGTTCCTACGAAGCGCGGCATAACAGCGGGCTGGCGGGGGATGGCATTGTAAAGGGTGCCATCCTGCAACCCTACGGAGGACAGGGAACCACCAACGGCCCGCCGGCCGTTGTCTTGGAGACGAACGCGGGTTTAGTTGGAATGACCATCAATTACTTGAGCCAAAACAGCAATTGCATCCCGTTTCCGCCGACCATTCAGGGGCGCGGCCCGAATGTTTATATCATTGGGGTAGTTTGCCTGGACCCATATTATTATTTGGATTTGGACACCTACACCTGCACCAACCATTTCATCGACATGATGGATTGTAATGAGATCGAAGCCGGCGTTCGTGTCGGGAACGGTTCATCAGGCTCGATTGTGGACTGCGAATTCGGCCCTTACGCGAACGGTTTTGACATCAGCAACTTTGTGGCTTTCACCTTCGGCAATTGCACGGAGTTGTTGGTGAAGGATTTTGCGATTGATGAAAACATATTCATGCACTTCATTTCGGAGGGCGGAGGAGGCCCCAACGTGACAGCCATCAGCGCCATGTGCGACGTCACATATGACGGGTTTATCTTTGACGCGATGCCATCCTGCACGTTCACGGATGTCAACCCTGAATGGCTGGTCATTCTAGGCCATGGTTTCCCCAGTTTGACCAATGCCACGGAACTGATCACCGCGACCAATTTTCAGGGGACGGTGCGCATCTTCAACTCCCCATTGTGGGGTGGTCCACAGCAGAACTGTGTCGTGAATGGCGGAGACGTGGGTTTGGAGCTGGCGCATATGTGGCAAAACGCCTGGTCCGGCAGCCAGATCAGTGGCGGGGTGTTCCACCTGGTCAACGCGGAGATTTTCAACGATTCCAATCCCATGTATGTGACGTTTGGCTCCAACGCGGGCATCGTCGGCAAAACCAATGAGTTCATCGGATCCTTCTCCTACTATGGTTGCACCTATACCAACAATAACGCAGCCAATCCTGTGAATGTATGGATGGATTACGCCTTGAGTTCATACACCGTCTTGAGCAAGGTTCAGGGAATCCAAACCGTGGTGTTGAAGTCGCCGATGAACCAGGTTCCGCCCTTGACCATCCAGTCGGTTTCCGCGTCGCAGGGAATCACCCTGCAATGGCCAGACAGTGGCGTTCAAGCCAATGACGCTGGAACTTCAAGTGCAACCTCTCAACCAAATGTCTATTACACGCCCAGTTTGACGCCGCCTGTTGTCTGGACACAGGTAACGAACACCCCTGTCCTTTCAAACGGCCAATGGACGCTCAACCTGCCCTTGGGCAACAACGCTTCAGGTTTTTATCAACTGCGATAAATAAATTGCTCATGGCAATCCAGCGAAAAAATTCAGCAGGAATCTGCGCCAAATGTGTCAGCGAGCGGACAAAGCCGGCCATTTTGAGGGAAGCATTGCGTTGAGTGCCGTGGGAACGGCACAAGGACGCGATGAATCAATTCAACATGAGCCTGCAACATTCGATGTTAATCTTGGCGGCCAACGGCTGGTGGCAGCGACTGACTGCGCGCGAACGGGGCATCCACCGGGAGCCGGTGGTCGGCGTGGGTGGGAGCATTTATTTTGACAATTTTCAACTGGACACAAGTCCCGTTCCTGAACCGCAAACTCTTGCCTTGATCGGCATGGGTTCATTGCTGTTGGGATTTTTAAAATTTCGCAAGGCGTCGTGATTTTTTACGACACTGCCCGACGGCGGAACTCAATCCAAAAGGATTTTGGAAAAAGGAGAGGCGGCGCTTGACGGCACTTCCATCACACTCACAGAGGCGATCAAATCAGAATATAGTGCCGCTGTTTGTATCCCATTTTGGGTCTTCGCGCGATTTTTTCCCTGCCTTTTGGTTTCTGTGCGTTAAAATAAAAAAATGTTCGATTCGTTAAGCGGTAAATTACAGAACGCCTTCCGCAACCTGCGCGGCCTCGGAAAAATTTCCGAGGACAACATTGGCGATTCCCTGCGCGAAGTGCGGATGGCGTTGCTCGAAGCCGATGTGAATTTCAAGGTCGCGCGCGATTTCATCGAACGCGTCAAAACCAAATCGCTCGGCGCGGAAGTCGTCGCCAGCGTCCAGCCCGGCCAGCAAATCGTAAAAATCATTCACGACGAACTTGTGGATTTGCTCGGCTCGCAAAATACCGCGCTCAAGCTCGACGGAAATCCGAGTTCAATTCTCATGGTTGGTCTGCATGGTTCCGGTAAAACGACTTCGAGCGGCAAGCTCGCGCGATTGTTGCAAAAGCAGGGACGCCAGCCGCTGCTCGTCGCGGCGGATGTTTATCGTCCGGCGGCGATGGATCAATTGGAAACGCTCGGCAAGCAGATTGAGATTCCCGTTTTCGTGAAACGCGGCGAAACGGATGTTTTAAGGATTGCGCGCGAGGCGTTGGATTTCGCGCAGAAAAATTCCCGCAACATTTTGATTTTCGACACCGCCGGCCGTTTGCAAATTGACGAACCGCTCGTGCAGGAATTGGTTCGCCTGCGCGATTTGGTGAAGCCGCAGGAAATTTTGCTTGTGCTTGACGCTGCGACCGGACAGGAAGCCGTCAACGTCGCCACGCATTTTGATTCGGCGCTGAATATCACCGGCTCGATTCTCACCAAACTCGACGGCGACGCGCGCGGCGGTGTGGCCTTGAGCTTCAAATCTGTTACCGGCAAGCCGATTAAATTCGCCGGCGTCGGTGAAAAGTTGGACGAGTTCGAGCCGTTTCATCCCGAACGCATGGCGTCACGGATTTTGGGAATGGGCGACGTCGTCAGCCTTGTTGAAAAAGCCGCCGAAGCCGTGAGCGAAGCCGATGCGAAGAAGCTGGAAGAAAAAATGCGCAAGGGCGAATTCACACTCGAAGATTTTCTGGAGCAATTGCGCGCGATGAAAAAACTCGGCTCGCTGGAGAGCGTGATGAAAATGCTGCCCGGCGGCGCGGAAGCGTTGAAGCAGGTGGACATCGGCAAGCAGGAAAAGGAATTCAAGCGCATGGAAGGCATGGTCTGCTCGATGACGCCGAAGGAGCGCAAAACCCCGGTGCTTCTCAATGCGAGCCGCCGTCGCCGCATCGCCGCGGGCAGCGGCGTGAGCGTGACGGAATTGAACACGATGCTGAACAAATTTTTCCAGATGCAGACGATGATGAAGAAGATGGGCAAGATGCAGAAAATGATGGCCAGAATGGGCGGCGGCCTGCCGGGAATGTTGCGAAGATGAAATTAAATGAGAGAATTGCCGCGCTATCTTTATCGAGGACTTCGACCTGAAGAAATTGATGCTGGCTGCATCTTGATACCAAAAGCACAACGTGCTTTTCTTGCTCAAGCAAAGCTTCCCATTAATCTTCCTTTTGTTTTGGGAGAACGTGTCGAACACGCTGTCCGCGAGCATCAATGGGAAGGCCAATACGAAACGTCAGGAATATCAACTACGCCGCATTTTCACCGAGCCGTCCATTATGCCAGTCACAAAATCGTGGTTAAGATAGATACATCTCTTTTTGGAGTGCATGGCATCTTGACACGTTCAGTTACAGACTATGTAGATGAAGCCTTTATTTGTGTCCCAGAAGACGAAGAAATAATTTTAGTTTGTGAGCATGGCTATGTGTTTCCAAAAGAAATTATAGCCGAAATTACAAAGCTCGATTAAAATAACCGCATCAGTTATGGAAACGTCCCAAAACCTCGCAGCGCAGATGGCGGAAAAAGGCGACGAAGAATTATTGGCCATGCTTGCAAAGCAAGATGACTGGTCTCCCCTAGCGATTGATGCCGCCAGAGCAGAACTTGACAAGCGCAATGTTGATGTGACTCAATCCATTCGGCCAGCAATTCATACAACTACGAATTATGTTTTCCGAGATTTATCTGGCCTGACAAAGTTCCTCAAGGTTTTGTTAATTCTAGGTGCTATCGTTGGAGCTATTGCTGTTCTTTCTGGACTTATGCAAGTTGCATTACTAGGTCATAGTTATACACAAGCAGAAGGCAGTTCAAATGACACAAGAGAAGAGGCCGTAGCATTGGTGCAAGTCGCTTTGTATTTGTTTACTGTTGTAATCTTTGGCCGGTGGATTTTTCGAGCAAATCGAAATGTGCGAGCACTTGGCGCAAATGATTTAACCGAAACGCCCGGTTGGGCTGTTGGTTATTTTTTTGTTCCAATTGTTTGCCTTTGGAAACCTTATCAGGCAATGAAAGAATTGTGGAGAGCTAGTCAAAATCCGTCCGCGTGGCGGAATATGCCTGCAAGCCAAATATTACCAGGATGGTGGACGCTTTGGATTGTCTCGAATTTGCTTACACGGGCATCAGCCAGCGAAATGGGAAAAGCACATACGGTTTTCGAATTACAAGCCGCTACTTATGCTCAGATTTTGTCAGATACGGTAGATGTCGGATTATGTGCAATTGCCCTAATCCTTGTTTCCCAAATTTATTCCGCTCAAACGAAAGCTGTAGCGCAAAGCGTTTAATTACATCGGCTTGCCAACATTGATTTTATTCTTCAAACAATAGGCCGTGTTGCCGACGTATTTTTCCGCCCACCATTTCAGTCCGGCGCGTTCTTCTTTGGTCAGCGCACGAACGACTTTCGCCGGCGCGCCGAGCACGAGTGAGCCGGGCAGAATTTTCGTGCCGCCGGTCACGAGCGCTTTCGCGCCGATGATGGATTGTTTGCCGATGACCGCGCCGTCCAAAATCACCGCGCCCATGCCGACGAGCACTTCGTCGCCGACTTTGCACGCATGCACGATGGCGCTGTGGCCGACGGTGACCCAATTGCCGACGATGCACGGAAAATCGTCCGCGATGTGCAGCACGGCGTTGTCCTGGATGTTCGTGTGATGGCCGACGACGATGCGGTTGATGTCGCCGCGCAACACCGCGCCATACCACACGCTCGAATGCGCGCCGATGGTCACGTCGCCGAACACGCCGCCGGTTTTGGCAATATAAACGCCTTTGCCGAGTCGCGGTTTTTTGGTCAGGAACGTCGCAAGTTGTTTTTTGATTTCGGCCATATAAGTTTTACCCCAGATTACGCAGATTTCGCAGATTGTAAAAATTTTAATCTGTGAAATCTGGGACATCTGCGGATTCGATTTGTCCGCACAGAATCGCGTGTTAAGTTGTCCATGACGCATGACGAAAGGAAATCGGCCAAAACGGAAATTGCCGCGTTCGTTCAAGGAATTGACGCCGTCCGGTCATTTCAAACCGGCGACATTTTTTCGCGAACTGGTTTTGAAAGCATTGCTCACGCCGCGTCACGGCGAAAGCCAGCGTCCGGTATTTCCAAAATTGAAACATGGTGAAGTGGCGGTGACGTGGATCGGCCACGCGTCATTTTTGATCCAGTTCACGGATTTGAACGTGCTGATTGACCCGAATTTTGCGAACTGGCTTTTTCTTTTGAAACGAATCAAGCGCAGCGGTTTGAAAATAAAAGATTTGCCGCCGATTGACTTGGTTTTGCTGACGCACGCGCACTTCGATCATTTTCACAAGCCGACTTTGAGAAAATTGCCGCATCCGAAAATCGGCGTGATGCCGCGCGGCGTCGGCGACCTCGCGCACAATCTCGGCTTCTCGCGCGTGGTGGAATTGGAATGGTGGGATAGTTTTTCGCAGCAGGAATGGAAGGTGACGTTCACGCCGAGCAAACATTGGGGCGCGCGGACGTTGCGTGACCAGCATCGCGGTTACGGCGGATTTGTTCTGGAACATCAAGGCCGGAAAATTTATCACGCGGGCGACAGCGCGTATTTCGACGGCTTCACGGAAATCGGAAAAAAACTTTCGCCGGAAATCGCTCTGCTGCCGATCGGTGCATATCATCCGGAAAGTTTTCGGCACGTTCACATGGGGCCGGACGAGGCGGTCAAAGTTTTCAAGGAGCTTGGCGCGAAATGGCTCGTGCCGATGCATTACGGGACTTTTAAGTTGTCGTTTGAAGAAATGGACGAGCCGCCGCGCTGGCTTTTGGAAATTGCGGCGAAAGAAAATTTGACGAAGCAGATAAAAATTCTCGACGAAGGCCTGCCGATGGTGTTTTGAATTTTGTATTTCACCGGAGTGACAGTTCGTCAAATTTTTTGGCGAGTGCAAAATCTTTTTCCGTCAAGCCGCCTGCGTCGTGCGTCGTGAGCGCGAGCGTGACCTTGTTCCAGCGGATGTCAATGTCGGGATGATGCCATGCTTCCTCGGCGATTTCGGCAACGGTGTTCACGAATTTAATCGCGGCTGGAAAATCTTTGAATTGAAACGTGCGCGAAATGACATCGCCTTTTCTTTGCCAGTTCGGGACGGCGGCAAGTGCGAGGAAAATTTTCGCCTCATCCAGCTTGAGTGGCGGCGGCGCAGCAGAATTTTTCAGCGAGCGCAAACCACCGGCTGATGCTTCACGCAACAGGTTGAAACTTGTCACTGCCGACCAAAGCCACGCGACGGCAAACAGGTTTCCGCCTTCCGCGAGCGTCTTCAGTCCGGGCAAATGCGGCGGCTCATCGCCGAACATCATGCCGTAATATGGGATCATTTCCTTGAAGAACCAGACCATGACCATTGTAAAACCTGCAACGGATAAAAGAAGTTGTCCGAGTCCGGCAATCCAGCGTCCACATAAAAGCGAACCGAGTCCGGGCGTGGCAAGCAGATTGAGGAGCACGGCGTTCTTTGCCTTCGCGCGGCTAACTGGCTTGCGATTCGCTGAAAATGGTTTCATAAGCATACATCATCGCCGCGAAACCGATGGGCGCGGTGAACAATGCGCCGATGCAACACGCGCACAGGCCGGCAATGTTCAACAGGCCGATGACGACGAACAATCCAAACATATGCCACCAATGTTTATGGACCATTTTCCAACTGGTTTTCATCGCCGTCCAGAAATCCATTTGTTTGTCAATGATGAGGGGCAAAGTGAACTGCCAGTTGAGCGATAAATAAATGATTGGAAGCATGGAAATTAACAATATCGGCAAACTGCCTGCCAATGCGGATTTGACGACTGCCAAAATTGCGGACGAATCTTGCGTGTGATGCTGGAGATTTGCCAGCGCGGGAAAAATTTTAATGAAATAGAAAATAAAAAACGGAATCATGCAGGCGAGGACAATCAACGCCGGAATCAAATAGCCGAGAAAAAGCTGCCAGAACCCCTTGCGAAAGCCCGCGAAGACATCGCCTGCCGATGCCGGCCGATTGCGGATCGTTTGGATGAAAACATAAAAAATGCCGCCAATGAGCGGGCCCGCGATGAACAGGTTTGCGATCGAAAATAGCGGCCCGATAAACGGGATTCTTGCAAACAAGCCAATGGCGCCTTCAATCAACGCATAAATCAAGACTCCAACGAACAAGGTGCCAAAATTATTTTTGAATAAATTCCATCCGCGACTGACGCAGCCGCCGATGTCCAATTCATAATCACGTTCCGAAAAATCTGCGGTTGAAAAAGTTGGCGGCACTCCAGCAGTCGCAACGTGTGACGTAAACGCATCGGCAAATTCTGGAAATACCGAGAGCGGACGGAATTCCGCATCGCTTTCCGATTTCGCGAGCGATTGCGCATTGAGACGGCCTTCGGCAATCCATTTGCGCAAATCGTCGCCCGAAATCGGGCCGTATTCTTTTCCGTCGCCGCCGATGATGATGTAGTTGGCCATAGGTTCTCCTGCGTTTGCGGACTTCTAATTTATTGCGTGCAAGGGCGCAAGCTGTTTCGGTCACAAATTCTTCACAAACAATTTTCCCGGCAACTGTTTCACCACGCGTTTCATTTCCAAACTCAAAAGTCCGACGGAAACTGCCGAACTCGGCAAACCGCTCGCGCGAATGATTTCATCAATGCTCCGCTCCTCGCCGTCGAGCGAATCGAAAATTTTCTTTTCATTCTCGCCCAATTCCAGCGCGGGCAAAATTCCTGTTTCACCTGCTGATGGCGGACGATTGCTCGCTGGAAATAAATATTCAAACTCGCTCAAAATATCTTCCGCGCCTTCGCAAAGTTTCGCGCCCTTTTTGATCAAATCGTGACAACCTTTGCTACGCGGCGAATCAATGCGACCCGGCACTGCGAAAACTTGCCGGCCAGCCTCAACCGCCATGTTCGCCGTGATGAGCGCGCCGCTCGTTGAATTTGCCTCGACGACGACTGTGCCGAGCGTCATGCCGGCAACGATGCGGTTGCGGATTGGAAAACTTTGCTTGTCCGCCGGACGGTTGAAGGGAAATTGCGTGATGACCGCGCCATTTTCCGAAATGCGTTGAAACAGTTCCGCATTCTCCGTCGGGAAAACCAGGTTGATGCCTGTTCCCAAAACCGCGACCGTCCGGCCTTTCGCGCTCAACGCGCCCTGATGCGCCGCCGTGTCAATGCCGCGCGCGCCGCCACTAACGACCGTGACACCGACGTAGGCGAGTTGATACGCCAGCTTGCGCGCTGTCTCGATGCCGTAATGCGTCGTCTGCCGAGAGCCGACCATCGCCACGGCGTTTTTGTCCTTCGCGGTCAATTCGCCTTTGACGTAAAGCACGAGCGGCGGATCGTAAATTTCGCGGAGCAGCGCGGGATAATTTTCATCCGACGAAATCAAAACGTGACAGCCGAAATCCGAAATGCGTTTCATTTCGCCCGCGAGGTCAACGGATTTTTCCCAATTGGAAATGGATTCGGCAACTTCCTCGCCGATGTTGCGGACGCGGAGCAATTCGGATTTGGACGCGGCGAGGATTTTTGGCGCGTCGCCGAAATGTTCGATCAAGAGCCGCGCGCGCACCGGCCCGACGTGCTCGATCATGTTCAGCGCGATGAACGCTTCCCTTGAGTCCATGCCGGATTAAAATGTTTCAAACGGTGTCTTGCAAGTTTTAATCCCAAATCGTTTTTACGCCGGGATGCTTGGAAATTTTTCCATCCTTCGTGATGATTGTCAGTCTGTGAACGAGCGCGGTCGCCACAATAATCCTGTCCGCCGGATCGCCGTGAAATTTTCCTAGAGCATAGCAACGCGCCGCGATGTCGCCGGTAATGTTCAGAACCGGCAGCCGTTCGATGACTTTATTCATCCAATGCGCCAGTGGAATCGAAAGCTTGATCCGTTTTTTGTCCGTGAGGCACGCCACTTCCCACAGCGAAATTCCACAGATGGCATTTTGACTACGTTGTGCCGCCAATATGCGTGCCACGCCGGACAATTGCGGATCGTCCTCCATCGCCCAAATCAGCGCGTGCGTGTCCCAAAGATAAGTCATTTTTCCGCGTCCCAGCTTTCTCCGGTGGAAAATAAATCTTTCAGTCCAGCCTGATGCTTCAACGTGCCTTTGGTGCAGCCGAGAAAGCCGTCCTTGTGGCTGTCCAGCGTGAAAATCCACGACAGGCCGTCCTCGACGACGCGCACGGACGCGCCGGACGCGGTGAGATGCTTCATTTTGGTGAAGTTCCGGACGAACTTACGCGTGTTGACTTCGATAGTGTCAGCCATGTGTCAGACAATAGGATTTATTTTGAAATTGTCAAGTGACGGCAAGAATTGTTTCGCGCTGGACAGAAATTGAAATGCGGGCATTTTAAAGTTATGAGTAAAAAAAGAAAATCCGTATGGCTCATCACTTGGGAAGGCTCGAAGGCCGACGAACTTGGAAGGTGTAAAGGAGTGTCGCTTTTTTTATTTGTCTTATTGATTTGCGCAATATTGATTTTGCGGAAGCTGCCGTAAATTTTTTTGTTTCTATTACCGAATCAATTTATCACTTCGCTTTCTGCGAATTGACGATCGGAATGAAAAACAGACGGAATTTTTTATGTTCTGCATCAGCTTGATACTGGAACAGGCCGAACATAAATGAGAATTTTTTTGTTTCCGGCGTTTTTTCGTGGCGATAAAAATTCCAGAGCAACGACTGGCTGCTCGCGCCGGTTTTCACATTATTTTCCGAGCGCCAAACCGACCACAGCGGCGACCAATTACGCTCGATGCCGCGATTGTCCGGCACCATGGATTCCACCGGCGCAATGACTTGCAAACGATTGTTCCCGTTGAAATCACGGTGATAAACAAAGAGCGGCCACAGGTCAATGCGCCGCTTTTCCGCGCCGGTTTCCTTGTTTTTGTCGGCGGTGTTTTGGAATAAAAAAAGCAAAATACGCGTGCGGCGGCGGTCAAGCGCGCCGCTGTGAAGGCCATTGTATTTGTAGAGCGGCCAGAGATAAAAATCGCTTTCAAAGGTGTCGCTGTGTGCGCGGCTGAACAGCGGAAAAACGCGCGTTGTCGTCTTTCCTTCGCCGCGCGCCACGACGACAAACGGATACGGTCCTTCCCATTCGCGATATTTCTTTTCGCGGTCGTCAATCCAGTTAAAAAACGGCCAAAGCACGGATGTCGAATCGCGTTTGGGCGAGCGCAAAATGTTGTAAAGCGGCCAGTCGGTGCGAATTTTTTCAGGATTGTCCGTGCCGATGCCGTTGTTCTGCCGAAAATGAACCGGCCAAAGGAAAAAGTATTTGTCATGGCCGCCGACGATTTCCATGTCGCCAAAATTATTCGTGCTCGTCGTGACAATTTTATGTTCGGCGCCGATGATCGGCCAAAACTGCCAGCCATGAAGTCCGTCACCATGCCGCAAATGGAAAAAGGGATAAAGGTAATTGTCCGTGACGACGTCACGTTTGCGCGATTCGCCGTAAACGGGAAACATGACGAAGAAAATTTCATCGCGGAGCAGCCGGTTTTTCAGATGGCCATAAAACGGGATGAGCGCGGTGTAATTTTTTTCCGGATTTGTGGAGCGTTGCTGAAAATAAAACGGAAAAATGGTGACGCGACCTTTTATGGAATTGTCGGGGTCTGCGCCGCCGGACGTGGCAAATAGCTGGATGAGTTGCCAGCGGTGTTGCGTTCCGAAACGTTCGTAAGTCAGCAACGGATACAAAAAATCATCTTCGCGCGATTCAACGACGGGATCAACATCATCAGAGAACAACGGCGGCAACGCCCACGTTTTTTCCGAATTATCTTGCTGATGGTAAAACAACGGCCCGAGAATTTCAGTCCGATGCCCGATGTCCAGAGTGAGCGGAAAATCGTCAAACAACGGGCCGGCATGAAAATCAAAATCGCTTTCCGCAGAGAGCGAAAGGCAAAAATTGAAAGCCATGCTGAAGCCGCAAATTTGTCGCAGCGGACGCAAAATCTGTTGCACAATCGGAGTTCGATTGTGAATAGCTGAATGTTCACGAATAAAATTCAAAATTATACGTTATCGTTATTAACGAATTGATTTCGCCAAATTTCGGTTATATCTGAATTAGTTAACATTGATATTAACATTTCAGGTTTGACTTGTCCGCATTTGTCGCTACTGTTGTCATAATTGAGGTTTTTACCTCGGTTCCTCCTGACCCGGTGTCGGCAATTTGTCGGCACTGGGTTGTTTTATGAGCGGACGGCCTCGTCCAAGCAAATTCAGCAACGCAGGCAGAAAAGTTAGTCCCGCAATCATACACATCGCAATTCCCATCGCCATTATGTAGCCGAGGCTGTGAATGCCCTGGTCTTTGGCAAGGACAAGACTGCCGAATCCCGAGATAGCCGTCAACCCGGAGACAAGCACGGCCTTGCCTGTGCTTCGCGCAAGGATGTTCGGAGTCCGTTCTTCGGCGAAGCGATTGAGAATCTGGATACCGTTGGTTACGCCGATGCCAATGACCAGCGGCAACGTCATAATGTTCGCCAGATTGAATGAAATGTTAAACCAACCCATCCAGCCAGCCAGCCACAGCATGCCGATGCCGACGGGCAGCAGCGATAAAATCACCGAACCCAGCGTGCGGAAATGAAAGAAAACCAAAACCGCGATGGCCGCGAGCGAATACCATGAAGCATTGACGTAACTGTTTTTGAGCAGGGTTTCATATTCCAAAAGTTGAACGGGCGTGCCGGTGGCATTTCCATCCACAGTTCGCAAATCCGTGACGAACGCTTCTTGATTCGTGCGCTCCCAAACATCGGCTTTTGGATAAACCTGCAATAAAAATTTTCCGGTCTTGCCGATAAATTGATCGCGCAATGCCGCCGGCAAATCATCGGGACGCAGCGGCTCGATGTCATTTTGATTTTGCAGGGAGGCAAACGTGTCGCGCACGTCGGCGAACAGCGCTTGTTGGAATTGGGCCAGCTTGTTTGAGTGTTCAGCCAGCGCGTCGTTGTTGCCTTCAAGCATGGTTCTGCGCAAATCTTGAATAGCGCGCCGCAGGGAAACGAATTGCCGTGAAATGTCCGGGTCGCTTTTGATTTCAGGCTCATCCAGTGCCGCGCCGCAATAGCCGTAAAGGAAATACAGCGTGACGCTCAACGCGTGAACGTCAACGGTCGTCATGTCCGCTGGACTGAATTGCAGCGAACTGATTTCATTTTTTATTCCACGAATGAATTGCAATTTTTTCTTTTGATTTTCGGGAATGAAATCGGCAAGCAGTTCCGGCGGCGGCTCGATGCCACCGTGCTCGATGTCAGCCACAGTGTTGGTCAGCTTGCTGATTTTTTCCTCCAAGGCAATCGCATGGTTCAAATTGGTCGCAACAATCGCGCCGAACAAAACCGATTTGTCTGCATGCGTTAATTTTTGCTCGAACACGACGGATGGCAGGCTTTGGCTCTGCAATTCCATGAGGTTGTAGTCGAATTTGACTTTGAAAATTGCGATGAACGCCAGCGCGCTCAATGCGACGACTACGGCAATTACCGCAATTGGCCGGTTCAGCCAGACATTTTCAATGCGCGCGCGGGTCAAATCTTCCCGCATCTTGCGGTCAATGACGTTTTGTCGTCCGCGCAAAAGCAAAACCGGCAGCACCGTCATCATCGGGATGAGGCACAGCAGCAATCCGCCGCCGCAAATGATTCCCATTTCCTGAATGCCTTTGAAATTTGTGAATGCCATCGCGATAAATGCGCCCGCCGTCGTCAGCGCGCCGGTGAAAATTCCCTGACCGGTGAAAACCATCGCCGTCGTCAGCGCCGCTTCGTTCGTTTTGCCTTTCCGCAATTCTTCTTCGTAACGTGTGATCAAATGCACTCCATAATCAATCGCCAATCCGATGAGCATCGGCACAAATGTGATCGTCAAAATGTTCAGATGCCCGATGGCCAGCGTCGCAAACGCGAGCGTGTAAGCCATGCCGAGGACAAGGCAAATCGTCGCTTTTATCGGACGACCGGTTTCGTTGTAGCCATAAATGAAAATCAGCGCGCATAAAATGAGCGATACAATGCTCGCAAGCGTCATGTCCCTTTGCGATTGCGCCATTTCATCATCATCCAAAATCGGCTCGCCGGTCAGGCTGACGTTGACACCCGGCACTTCTGCGACGGTTTGCTGAATGAACTGGCGCAACTTTTTAATCGCTTCGCCATTGAGCGAATCGTTCGGCGGATGCGTCGTGAGCAAAAAAATCTGGCCGTGATTGAGCGTGATATAAATGTCGGAAGCATCGGTCGAACCGAACAATGCCGCGACGCCGGGCGACGGCGGCCTGCCCGCCATTTCCAAACTGGCCGTGGCCTGGTTGACAATGCGCGTCAGCACCGGCAACGCCTGCGCGAGCGATTCGGTCTGGGCGTTTTGTTCGCGCGGCGAGGTTCGAAAAGCGGTGTTGATCTGCTCGAAAAATGAAATGAGATTCGTCGTCTGCGTAAATTGCTGGATGAACGGCAAACTGTCATGCAGGTTCGTTTGAATTGACGCCAAATCATTTTCGGGAACAAAAAAGAGCGCCTTCGTCCCCATCGCGGCCAAATCGTGCTGATAAAAAATGTCCCGGAACAAATTCGTTTCCGGCGCCATTTTTGCGGCGAGACGTTCCACGAATTGCCGGTTTTTTTCCACGTCGTCACTTTCGACGACGACTACAAAATCGTTTCCTTGTTGCGGAAACTCCTTTTGCAGCGCGAGAAAATTCCGGTGATACTTCAGGTTCGCGCCGACCAGATCGTCACGGTTCGTGTCGAATTCAAGATGACCATAAGGCTGCGGCAGCGCGTAAAAAACGCAAACGACAAATAAAATTACTTGCGGATAAAAGAACCGGCGCGGATGACGGATGATCGCCGCCGCCAGTTTGCCCAGCAGCCGCGCAAGAAAACTGTCAGCGCTCAAAGCCTTCATTTCTTCATGCCTTTGAGTCGTTTGACCTTCCCTCGTTTGCTGTGACCGGCCATTTGTTGGTTATGACTGATGATTTGCGATTTACAATTGGTGCAGCATTTTCAAATTCACGATAAAATCGTAAATCAAAAATTATAAATCGCAAATTTTTAGACCGCTTCCACAAAAACCGCCGTGCCATAGCATAGCACTTCGGTGATGCCGGGCGCAATTTCCGTCGCGTCATAGCGCACGCCGATGACGGCGTTGGCACCGAGCTGTCCCGCGTGCGTGAGCATCAGATTGAATGTGTCCTCGCGGGCGCGTTCGCACAAGTTCGTGTAGAGCGAAATGTTCCCGCCGAAAATCGCCTGGACACTTGCGCCGATATTGCCGATGACCGAGCGGGATCGAACCATGATGCCGCGCACCACGCCGAACGATTTGGTGATGCGATAGCCGGGCAGGTCAAACGTCGTTGTCGTCAATGGATGTGTCAGACTCATAGGCCAACGATTGAACACGAGCGCGAGGATTCACAAAAGCGAAAAGTATTCACGGCGAGAGAAAAGCGAACGCCGGCAAATTCCGCAGCGCCGCAAAAATTCCCCCGATAATCAGCAATAGCCACAACATTTTTGGCGAAATAAATTGTCCGGTCGGTTTCCGAAGAATTTTCCTTTGCGCGAACCACGCGCCGCGAATCGCCGCCGCCGCAAGCGTGAAAACAAAAAGCGCGTTGTCCTTCAGCGCGAGTTGAAAGTGTCCATGCAACAGCGCGTAAAACGATCGCGTCGCGCCGCAGCCGGGACAATTCAGTCCTGTCACGGCGTGAAACAGGCAAATTGGATAAAATTTATGCGTGCTTGGGTTGAAGAAAAATATCATCGCGCCTGTGCCGAGAATTGCCGTTCCAAAAATCGCGGCTGCAAAAAATCCGAGCGAAGGTTGCCGGGAAATTTTTGGCGGAATGGATTGCGCGGGCGTCATTGTCCAAATTGGTTGAGATTCCAATTGAAATTAAAATTGCCGGATGCAATTGAGATTATCAGCCAAACCACGAACAGCAAAATACTGGCAACAGAAAGAATCAATCCCGTGATGGCAAGGCCGCGCCCTTCATAAAGTTCCGGATGCCGGTTGATTTGTGAAAGCGCAACGAGGGACAAAATGATGCCGATAATATTTATTGGAAACCCGCAGCAGCACACGATTGACAAGATTCCGCAAATCATCCCGCCGGTCGCGAATCCATTCGTTTTGCGAACGGTTCCGACCAGCAACGGCGCAAATCCCGGCGGAACGGCAGCGGGAAAAGAATTGGCAAATTCCGGCAGCGCGCCGAGCGGTTTCCATTCCGTCGCGTTTTCCGAAATCGTCCGTGTTTGCGCGTTCGCGCGGCCTTGCGCGATCCATTGCCGCAATTGTTCCGCCGTTATCGGCCCGTATTCTTTTCCATCCGCTCCAATGATTTTATACATGCGCCCTTTCTATTCGTCTTCGTCGTCTGTCGCGCGGCCGACGTCCGCGCACACGCCGCGTTTCGCGCTTGCCACAAACCCTAGCAGAATCTTTGCCGACGCGCTGGTGAAAATTTTTTGCGCTTCAACCACAGCATCGCGCACATTTTTTCCGCTGCGAAAAAGCAAATGATACAGCCGTTTCAATTCCAAGCGTTGCTCCGAAGTGAAACCCGCGCGCCGCAAACCGACGACGTTTAAGCCGCAAATGGTGTTGATGCCCGTGGCGATTGTGAACGGCGGCAAATCCTGCCCGACTCCCGCGCCGCCTTGCATCATCGCCAGCGTGCCGATGCGCGTGAACTGATGCACGAGACAATTGCCGGAAATGAACGCCCGGTCTTGAACTGTGACGTGTCCTGCCAGCAACGCGCCGTTGACGATGATGATGTGATTGCCGATCTGGCAATTATGGCCGACGTGGCAGTTGGCCATGAAAAAATTATGCGAGCCGATGACCGTGTCCTCTTCCAATTTGTTCGAGCGGTGAACCGTGGAGTGCTCCCGAAAAACATTGTGATCGCCGATTCGCAGGCGCGTCGGCTCGTTTTTATATTTCAAATCCTGCGGCGCATCGCCGATGACACAGCCGGCGTGGAAAGAATTGTTCGCGCCGATTTTGGTTTGGCCGGTCAAATAAACGTGCGGGCCGACGACGCAATTCGCGCCAAGCTCCACGCCTTCGTCAATCACGGCGAACGGCCCGACGCGAACTGTCGCGTCCAGCTTTGCTTTCGGATGGATGATGGCGGAGCTGTGAATCATCATAAATATTCCCAACGTATTTGATCCGAAACGTTGGATAAGCTGCCATCAGACGCAAGAATAAAGCCATCTCCACTTACGGTGTGAACCATCCCCGCCAAATGACTTCTACTCACGGTAACAAAAATTCTTACCCTACCGTCAGGAAGAATAACCCGATAAGTGAAAAGGGATGCCGCTTTATCTTTGAAAGTAAAAAGCTCTTCGGATACTTCGGGTAATGACGTCAAATAAGAATATGGTTTGTCGCGCAAATTTTCCAGCCTCTGTTTGGCGATAGAAAAAAGCTCTTCGGCCATCGCTTTAGATTTGGCAAACATTTTGTTTCAAAATTAGCCTAATGATTTTAGAAAAATTGTCAGCAGCTATTTCTTCTTTATTTACGCGTAAAAATGTCCCAGTTCGCGCAATGACGAATAATCTTTCGCGCGTTCCGCCGTCGCGCGGCCAATGATGATGTGGTCGAGCACGTCAATTTTCAGAAGTTGCCCGGCGCGGATCAAATCGCGCGTCACTTTGATGTCCGCCGCGCTCGGCGAGGGATCGCCGCTCGGATGATTGTGCGCCAGCACGATGGCTGCGGCGTTGGACGCAATCGCGCTTTTGAAAACTTCGCGCGGATGCACCAGCAACGTGTCAATCGTGCCGTCGGTGATTTCGTCCACGCGAATCAACTTGTGCCGCGTGTTCAGCAGCAGCACTTGCAACGTCTCCCGATCCTTCATCAAGTTGTTTGCGCGCAGCAAAGCGACGACGTTTTCAGGATTGTCCAAAACCGGCGATTCGCGCTGAAGTTCGCCAGCCATTTTCCGCGCCAGCGCGAACGCCGCCACGAGCGTCACCGCCTTGTCGCGGCCGATGCCGCGAACTTTTTGCAAATCGGTCACGGACGCCTGCGCCAGCAATTGCAGCGTCCCGAATTTCTGCAAAACCTGCCTGCCGACTTCGACGGCGTTTGCGCCCTTCAAACCCGTCCGCAAAAGAATCGCGATCAATT
>Ga0137404_10000664_pt1 | contig 22552 bp, 20 predicted proteins | sample CZOMad2_1_16fung_FD_108285 | JGI IMG/M metagenome (GOLD analysis project Ga0137404, IMG submission 108285) | Vadose zone soil fungal communities from Angelo Coast Range Reserve, California, USA - CZOMad2_1_16fungal (Illumina Assembly) | ecosystem: Environmental > Terrestrial > Soil > Vadose... | reverse complement strand
GAGGCTCCTTCGACCAGCTTGATCATGCGGTCGAGAAAAGTCTCGCCCGGATTCGAAGTGATGCGCACCTTGATTTCATCGGAGAGAACGCGCGTTCCGCCTGTCACCGCCGAACGATCTCCCCCGGATTCGCGGATGACCGGAGCGGATTCTCCTGTGATTGCGGATTCGTCGACCCAAGCCACGCCTTCGATTACCTCGCCGTCACCAGGGATGAACTCACACGCAGTGACAACGACGATGTCTCCGGACCGCAGTTTCGAGCTGACGACGACGTCTACACTGCCGTCACTGCGTAAGCGATGCGCTTGCGTCTCCGCCCGCGCTTTGCGCAACGTGTCTGCCGGCGCCTTGCCGCGGCCTTCGGCCATGGCTTCAGCAAAATTGGCAAAGAGGACCGTGAACCACAGCCAAAGTGTGATTTGCAGTCCAAAACCAAATTGTCCAGCGTGGTGAAAAGCGTTCCATGCCAATTGAATTGTGGTCAATACTGCGCCCACTTCCACCACGAACATCACGGGGTTTTTGACCATCGTGCGCGGATCAAGTTTGCGAAAAGAGTCGAGGACTGCGCGTGAAAGAATCGCGCTGTCGGCAAGTGATTTTTTTCTGATTTGAGCGACCGGGTCCATGGACACCTCAAAAAACCTTTCCTGCGTTCATCAGCAGATGTTCGAGAATTGGCCCGAGACTCAGGGCCGGGAAAAATGTGAGAGCGCCAACGATCAGAATGGTGGAAACAAGCAAACCGGCAAACAGTCCGCCGGTTACCGGGAATGTGCCGGCAGACTCTGGAACTGGCTTCTTTTTCGCCAGGCTCCCGGCAATGGCGAGCACCGGGATAATCATGAAAAAGCGACCGAGGAGTTGCGCGGCCGCTGTGGTCGTGTTGTACCACATGGTGTTTGCGCTGATTCCAGCAAATGCCGAGCCATTGTTCCCTGTCGATGAGACATACGCATAAAGCACCTGCGACAATCCGTGTGGCCCGGGGTTGGTTATGCCCGCAGTTCCGTATGGCTTAACTACCGAGATGGCAGAGAAGATCAGGATCGTGCAGGTCAATACCAGGATCGCGAGCATGGCCATCTTGACGTCGTACGATTCAATTTTCTTGCCTAAATACTCAGGCGTTCTGCCAACCATCAGGCCAGCGATGAATACGGCGAGGACTACGAAAATGAAGATTCCATAGAGACCCGCGCCGACTCCACCAAACACAACTTCACCCAACATGATGTTGATCAGGGGAACCATTCCTCCGAGTGGGGTGAACGAGTCATGCATGCCGTTTACCGCCCCGCAACTGGCATCGGTCGTGACCGTGGCGAACAGCGTAGAGTTCGCGATGCCGAACCTAACTTCTTTGCCTTCCATATTTCCGCCGGCTTGCAGTTCGCTGGCTCTCTGGTCCGTGCCGGCCAAAAGCGGATTGCCCTTAGCCTCCGCCCAATAAGTGGCTGTCACACCAGCGAAAAACAAGAACGCCATGGCCGCCCAAACGGCCCAGCCGTGACGCTGCGATCCCGTCATTCGCCCGAGTGTGTAGGTGAGTCCGGACGGAATGGCGAAAATCAGCAGCATTTCAAAAACATTTGACAGCGGCGTCGGGATTTCGAATGGATGCGCGCTGTTAGCGTTAAAAAATCCACCACCGTTCGTACCGAATTCTTTGATCACTTCTTGCGAGGCCACAGGCCCTTGCGCGATGACTTGTTGCGTAATCGTCTGCGTAGTCGTTTTGCCGTCTGGTCCCGTCACTTGAGCGGTGTACGGCTGAACGAGATCGACGGTTGTATACGGCTTGAAATTTTGCACCACACCTTCGGACACTAAGAGCAGCGAGCCCACCAGGCACACGGGAAGCAATATCCACAGAAGGCAACGCGTTGTATCGACCCAGAAATTCCCAAGCTTGTCCGTTTCTTTGCGTGCGATGCCACGAATCACGGCGATTGCCAGAACAATGCCGACAGCAGCGGACACAAAGTTGTGATAAGCCAAGCCCGCCATCTGCGTGAGATAGCTCATCGTGGATTCGCCGCTGTAAACCTGCCAGTTGGTGTTTGTCGTGAACGACGCCGCTGTACCGAACGCCAATCCCGGTTCGACGTTTGGAAAATTCTGCGGGTTGAATGGAAGCCATTTCTGCGTGCGTTCGATCAGGTAGAGCACAGCCATCGACACGCCACTGAACAGGAGCATGGCAACGGCGTATTCCGTCCAGCGCATTTCGCGCTTCTCATCTACGCCGGTCAGCCGATAGATGAGCTTTTCGACGGGCCGAAATACGGGATCGAGAAATGTTTTTTCCCGGTTGAAGACGCGCGTCATAAACACGCCGATGGGCTTCGTGACCAGCAAGATCACGAAGAGATAAAGTCCGATTTGAAACCATCCATTCGCGGTCATCGACTAGAACTCCTCCGCTTTCAAGAGGGCGTACAGCAAGTACCCAAAAAGGAGCGCGCAAATCACGAGTAGTGCGACATCGGCTGCATGCATGAGGTCACTCCGATTTCAAGCGTTCGCACCCGCGAACGTAGTAAATTCCAACTGTGAAAAACAGCGCCGTTGCTAAGATAAAAATGACATCCAGCATGACCTTTTCCCTCCCCACTCCCTTCGTGCCGCTGCACTTCCAAGTCTTTGGCTGCGGCATTCGCCATCAATTGAAAATTTGAAATACCGCAGCCAATGGTTTTAGAACTTCACGAGGATGGCAATCGTCGCCCGGTTTTCCGTTTTTCGGAGGTCCGGGAACCATGTGTTTGTCGGCGAGCCGTTGCAGCTTGTAAAACCGCTCAGGCACACGAGGCCTCCCGGTGTTCCCGTATTGCCTCCAGGAGGCGTGACACCACCAGACCCCGAAAAGTAAGGAACATTCGCTGCCCGATGGTTGTACTCCCAGCGGAAGGTGATGTACTGGCTTGGCATCCAGTCAAAAGTTCCGGACACGTCCCAAGCCTTGTACGGATCTCCCGGATTCTCCGTGAAATACGGCGTGCCTGAAGAGGCTGTCGCACCGTTGATCGGCGGGAGCAATACCAGATAACGTCCGGGATTATTAATCTGTCCACCGCCAATAGTCAGGCCGTACTTGTCCTTGTCGAACCATAGGCGGTTGTAAAACATATAGCCGAGGAAGCTCTGCTTGGGGCCCTTTGCGGAACCACCGGCGCAGCTGACTCCGCCGCCATGCTCGCACCCCATATCTCCTGTGAGCGAGAACGCGGCTTTGTCGAGAAATCTTCCGGGGTTGTCGTAGTACTTGATCTGAATGCTGTCGTCTGTGTGATAGCGCACACGGCCTGGTGTGTTCAGCGCGTCTTCCCCCAGCATGTATTGATTGCCGAGAACCGACAGCCATTCGTTTGGCCGCCAAAGAATTTGAAAGCCGAGGCCCGGCCGGTTGTTGAACCGCCCATAAGATTGCCACCCGTTTACAAACCAGGGCTCGATCTTCAAATGTTCCGTGGGGAATATCTGAACGCGCACTCCGTTGAAGAACCACGGAGTGTTGGACGAAACGTACGACGGCTGATAAGCCCAGTTGTCAAATTGGTAGTAGCTGAAGAGGCCGACGTAGGACATGAAAATCCCTGCGTCGACGTTTATTCCGTGCAGCGCGTTGAAGTGGTAGCCGCCATAGGCTTCGGAGAGATAACGATAGGCGTTATCGAGATTCCATTGCCCGCGAGACGGGCTAGCATCGTTGCGCGGCGTCGTTTGTGAATACAAGCCGAATTGAGTCATGAGGCGGGCCCGAACATTGTCGTAGTGAAAATCACCGCCGACTCCTAATTGGGTCACATGCACTTCGTTGGATCTAAAAATCTCGCTGGAACCGCCGATCGTGTCGTCCTTTGGGTGGGCAAAGTCGTAGACGTAGTCAACGTCAGCCCTGATTTCGGGCGTAAAGAATTTTGTGTCGAAGGCTAGATCTTTCGTGCGGGCATTGCCGTTGAGCCAGGTGAAGTCGGCGAAAGCAAAGGGCTGTGCTTTTTCGGGTTTCGCAGTACTGGTCGCCTGTTTTTCCGTCGCTGGCGGCTGCACGCCAGCCGCCGTCGCTACCTTGGCGACGCCAGGCGACACGGTCTCCGGGGAAGCGGTATTCGGAGCAATGGCGGATGTTCCCACGGAGGCAGACGAAGAATTGGAATTCACTGAAGGTGACGCGGGAGCGGCGGCAGCTGGTTGTGCTTTGCCCTCAAGCTCGGCCATACGCCTTTCGAGCTGCTCCACGCGATCTAAAAGCTGTCGCTCACGCTCCGTCAACGGAGCAGGCGCATCGATTTTTGTCGTCGGCGTCGGTTTCGGAGGAGGCTGGCCCTTGCCGTCGTCATCCGCAATCGCACGAGCGCCAGCCGTACTTACGAAAAACACCCCGACCACCAAAAGCGATACAAGTTTCTTCTTCCACTTGGAAATGCCCATTCTTCTCTCCTAACTTCACTTGCCGGATTTGAACGATCTCGCGATCCTTTCGTAGGCGATTCGCTCGCGCTCGTCGGACCAAGACTCGCGACCACCCGACTGCTCTGAGACGATGGATATCTGGTGTGCCCCATCTCTTGAGCGATCTCGCTTTGCTCCCGTCCTTCGAGAACCACCCGTAATCGGGAGTTTCTCCTCGCGCGTCTCACCTTCTTTGCTATCAACGACGAGGCGAGTTGTCCTCTTACGCTTCGTGTCTCGCGTCCATTGAACTAAGACGAAAAGATAGAAAACGCAGGCAAGAAAACAAATCGTTGCTAAGACGACAAAAGTCATGGCCCGGAAAACGGAGCGCTCTACGAACGTCCCATTCGTAATTGCGGCGAAAGCGGCGAACTGACCGTGCCTACTCCGAAGACCAACGTAGCGGAATCTGCGTGAGGAAGTCCTGAGCGATCCATAAAAGGTTCATAAGGAACTCTTCGTAATTTCGCAAGAAAGACAAGCACTTAGCCCGGCGAGATCGCGAGCGGTGATTTTCCAAACGATTCAATGAATGTATTTGACCAAGCTGTTCTTTAGTGGAATCGTTCACGGCTTTCTTAGGCGTGGTTTTGTATTTTCCGTTCACTGCCGAGCGCGCTGCTTGCGCGCAACACAAATAGGGTCTCGTCATGAGCTGGCCGAAATGTTTTGCAAAATATCGGTACTCTTGATGGCAATCCTTTTGTCAGCAGCGCGGCCTATCGACTTTTCGGCGGCATCGTCGGCGTTGTGAAGGACCCGGGTCAAAGCGCAGTAGCAGGCGCCGAACTGACGCTCACGAACCTGGACGATCACACGGAGCGGAAGGCCGGCATGGACGGCAACGGCGGATTACTGAAGGTGCTGACCTGACACATCATCCCGCCACGAGGAAATCGTTGCTAAATTCCTCGCTCCGCGGATTGCGCCCGGTGTAGCATCCGGCTGCTGATCTCCTCAAACTCAGAAACCAACGCATTCGTATTTCTTCCGCCAAACGTCGCCGCATCTATTTCCGCGATCAACAACTCGGCCGTTGCCAAATCCCCGCTGCACCCTAGACAAGACTTGTCGGGCCTTCCCGGAAGCCCCACCAGCTCGGTCTGGCGGCCACACACACTACAGTGGCCTAGCGATCCCTCAACGCTCTCCAAATTGCCCATCATCGCGATGCCTTTCTCGGCGGGCCGCGGTGCCTTGTTCGAACCTTGGCAGAATACTAAGGATCGAAAATGCGTTGCTGTCCGCGGGCTTTTCCGCCTTACCACTAGATCCTAAGAAATGACACGTCAGAAAGTCCTGATGGGATGATTAGGGAACTGTAAGCCCGCAAGTTATTGGAAAAAATGGAAAATGAGGGAGTTGCCTAGGTCTTTGAAGACAATGGAGCAAGCGAAAGGAATTACTCAAGATGATCGGTTGGAGGCCGGGACTACGTTCGGAATCCATTACTTATCTAACGTTAAGCAAACTACGACTGAGATCGCCAGTGGTCGGAGACCTTCCATTTCTAAAACGCAAAGCCTTCGAACAAGAGAACGAATTTCGACTGATCTACGAGTCTCAAACTGAAAAACGATCGAAGCTCGATATCCCCATTTCATTTTCTTGCATCGATGGAATCACTTTGAGTCCGTCGATAAACCCTTCCTTATACCAACACGTTAAGGAACGACGCTTCCGCAGCCTCCTGGTTGAAGGACGGATCCTCCCTGATTGCTCCGCTGGTCAATTCTGGCGCAAGTTCTTCGGCCAAGGCGGGAATTGCATTGTCAACGACACGCTGAAATTCTTTTGCCGTTTGCCGGCATTCGGCACAGACCGTCAAATGCTCTTTCAGCTTCCTCTGCTCCTCGTCGGTCAGGTTCCCCGAAGTCGAGACGGCACAGAGTTCCAGAAACTCTGCGTGCTTGGCCCCGTCGGGCGCCGCGTCGTGGTCCGGCTTGCCCTTTTCCTCTACCATATTGCGTCCTAGTCTCGCACTGCACTTGCCCCAACCCACATTCTTGGCAGCTTCGCACCTGGAGAAGTGAACCAACTGATGAGAAATTCGATGAGTTCTCTGGCTCGTAAACTAGCACCGTTTTCTTCGGCCGTGCCAGACTCTTCCGAGGCTGTCCGGTACACCGGACGGCCTTTGTTTCATTCCTTCGCCTGGCTACGGTTTCCTTCAGCGGATGCCAGATCCGTTGGGTACGTGCTTCCTCAGTTTCTCAAGTCCTCGGAAGTAATGATGCCTCACGTTCCCTATGGATTGCTCTAGTTTCGAGGCAATCTCATCCAGCCCATATCCTTCGAAGAAGTAAAGCCGCAGCGTCTCGCGTTGTGCTTCAGACAGTTCGGCAAGCGCCTTGCGCAGCCCTTCCCTGCCGAAATAGGCCTCAATGGACTCATCATAAAAGGATGCTGTAACCGCCGGCGAATTCGCAGCGCTCTCGCTCAAATGGTAGGAATAGTGGCCATGCCGGACCCTCAAGTACCTGCGCCGCTTGTATGCCAATCGATAGGTCAGGTATACGAGTGGGCTCAAATTTATGCGACGGAACGCCAAACCCTTTTGAAGAAAATCGACGAGACGCCCAAAGCTGCCGAAGATGAACCACTTCCTCCAGGCAAACGATTTGCAAATTGAGTTTCACGCTGCACCGCACTCGTTTTGTTCCAACGAAGAATTGCGAAAGATCTCGCAGACTCCAAACGAGTAATCCCACGGGAATTACTCGCAGGTCGCAAAGCCACTCGTGAAGCCGGCCTCTTACGGCTGGAATGCTACGAGAGTCGGTCTCACGCTGTCATTCTTCGATCCGTTACCAAGTTGGCCGTCCTTGTTTGTTCCCCAACAGTACGCGTCGCCGGCCCTTGTCAGGCTGCACGCATGCACCATGCCCGCAGAGATGGATTTGAAAACAAATCCCCGAGATCCAAAAACAGGGGCTGGAACATTCGGGGGGAGGTCCGTCTCCGTTGCCACAACCGCATCGACGCCCCACCCCCAGCAATGCGGCGCGCCTTCCCGCGTGATGCCGCAGCTGAAAGTCTTTCCGGCAGAAATTGATCCGAACGTCAGTCCTCCTGCGACAGGCACAGCAACAGGGCTCGAAGCGTTTGAACCGTTTCCGAGTTCTCCATACTCGTTCGTGCCCCAGCAATATCCTTTACCGTTCATGGTTACGCCGCAGGCGTGTCCGTCACCCGTACTAATGGAAGCGAACTTGAGTCCGCCGGAAACGGGAACTGGGATTGGACTGTCCTTCTCCGAGTTGCTGCCGAGTCGGCCTCGAGTGTTCGTACCCCAGCAGTAAGCGTCACCATCATTGGTGATGCCGCAGGTGAACAAGACACCCGTACGTACTGACCTAAACTTGTACCCTCCAGCGACAGGCACGGGCTTGTCGCTGGAGACTTTGCCGCCATTGCCAAGTTGCCCGTACTCATTACCGCCCCAGCAGTAGACAGCACCACTGGTTGTCAGCCCGCAGCTGTGATTAAACCCCGCACTCACTGCGGAGAATTGGAGTCGTCCTGACACCGGGATCGGCACTCTGCTTCCATCATCTGAGCCGCTGCCAAGTTCCCCTTCCTCATTGTCTCCCCAGCAGTAGGCCGCAGCGCTTGCAGTAACGCCGCAGCTATGCGAGAAACCAGCGCTGACGGTCACAAAAAGAAGGCCCCCATGGACTGGAGACGGCTGTGGACTGTCGTTGGTCGTTCCGTTTCCGAGCTCGCCGTTCGAGTTACCGCCCCAGCAAAAAGCTGCGCCCCGAGAGTTGACGTAGCAGGTGTGCCCGGCCCCCGCACTTAGGGTCTCGATGTCCGCCATCCCAAAGCGCTTGCGAAGTTTGACTGGATAGCCCCACGCTTTTAGCGTCGAAAGAACCTTTGTGATGCTCAGCGCCTCTCCGTTCGGCTGCTTGTCACTCCTCAGCAGCCCAACAATCTCGAGGCGGAAGTTCAATAACGCTCCTCCCGAATGCCCTGGGAACAGCGATTTGGATTCAAAACGCAACCAGTCGTCCTCTTGCTCCACAAATCCATCCGGTGTCACGCTGAGACTCCAGCGCATGTCGTTGGGATGTCCCGCTAGAAAAACTGGGTCACCTCGTGTCAGAGCGGCAGGCTCACCAACGCGGTCAAAAGGCAAAGCGTTCAAGTCAATTCCGAGCGCTTTGGCGTTCGGCACGACGACCACAGCCAGATCGTGCTCGACATCAAAATGGCTTTCGAGCTTCGCAGGCAGAGGCTTTTCTCGAAGACCGCGAAGCCTGACGTCAACGTCTTGGCCCTCCCGATTGCCATGCCGCACAACATGATTGGCTGTGACGATGTACACCCTATCGTTTTCGGCGCCAAAGATAATTCCGGCTCCGTAGCTAGTTTCGTCTCCAATCTTGGCTTCAATTCGTACGACCAGGTTCTTGATGTCTTCCCTCAGCGGATCGACTCCTTGCCCATAGGCAGCCACACCCGGGTAGATCATGACCAGGAGACACTCCACCATTACACTCGCGAACCGTTTCACTGGGGCGCCCTCAGCCAGCGCATCGCGCCGACAACCAATCCATAAAGATAAATGGCCGTGCCCCAGAGCAAATACAGCCCGCGGCGTGCCTTCAGCCATTCCAGCCACGTAGGCATTAGGCTCCGCCCCACTTCGGAAGAGCCTGCCGTCATACCCTTAACACTTCCGTGGAACTGAACAACAATCTGGTCATCCTTAAAATCAAGAACGTCAATCTCGCCCCGTGAACCTTCAAAACGGATAGCCTCGCCCGAACGTAGCTTGAGTTCTTGCCCATTCAACTCCTCAAGATAGATGCTACCCGAGAGGATCGTTGAGACCTCGCGGACGGGCAAGCCCTCTGGGCCACGGCGATTCTCAACACGGAGAAACGACAAATCCTGGATACTCAGCGGCGCAGGGCACATTTTCGCGGGAAGAGTCAGAAATGTCAGATCCAGATTTATCAGCTGTGACTCCGCCTCAAAAACGACTGACTTCGGACTCAAGAAGGAAAGCTGGCGCTCTCCTCCGCCCGTAAGATTCACTCGTATCGGGCCGTTGACATCCGCTTTCAAATCAACGTCGGCGCCTTGAAGACTCACGCGGTATTGTCCGGGAAGGTCATTTTTCTTCAGCGTTGCATGTGTCTGCACGGGCAAGATCAGCTCAGGCAGGCTGACCTCGCCGCGCATTTGGCGCTCGGCATCGGCCACAAGGGTGACGCCAGACTCGAAATCTCGCCCCGAGGCCAGCCTCGATTCATCCGAACCTCGAGCGCGCGGAAGTTGGATTCCTTTGAGTCCCGAGACGCTCAAAGCGGACAGTCGCAGCTGCTCGCTGAGCAATTGACGGTTAGGAAGACTGAAGCCTATCTGGTCCACTCGAAGATCCATTCGGACCTTTGTGTTTTTCGGACGGGCAAAAAGAAGAACACTGGCGATTAACAGTGTGCAGGCAAAAGCCCCTATCAATGGCCAGCGGCTGTGCGAAGGCCTTGGCCGCGCCGCACTACAGATCTCCACTAAGCTGGAGAGCCGTCGAAGATCCTCCAACCGTTCAGCGGGAACCTGACCGCCCGCGCGGAGCGCTTCATCCTGAAGAGCTGTTGCCTGCTCCAGTAGCAGCCTACGCAGTCGATTTGTCTCGGACCCTTCCGACGGGACACTTTCCTGTTCCTTCTCGCTCATTTTTCGCTCGCGTGGTAAAACCACATTCGTTGAGTCGTGAGCCCTCCATTCCGATTCGTAGCCCCAACCTCGAGATAGTAAACGCCCGGAGTCTTCAACACCGGCATCTCAATCAGGATCCCTCGCTCCGCCGGATAGTATCCCTTGCCCAGCGCATGATCGCTGATCAGGAAGGAGTGCGGCTGCCCATCGGCACCCACTTGCGCCAAGCTAAAGAAGACCTCCTTCAACTCTGAACCAGGCACAAGCACCAATTGATAGCTGCCCGATCGCTCGCGCCCTTTTTGCCGAATGCGGAGCGGGACGTACAGCGTGCGATTCACCGCTCCAACGCGGTACTCGGTGAATGCAACAACGCCGATATCCCGCTTTGAGAGTTGAAGGGCATTCAGCACGTCTCCCGGCCAGAGGTAGGAGTTTCTTCCTGCAGGAACTACTGCATCCATCTGATAGTAGAGTTTCTCGCGCAGAGCATAGGCTCGCAGATGAATGGTCGTTTCCACGGGATGAGACCATTCAACCGACAAGTTGCCTAAGGAACTCGGATCAAAATCTTCAAACAATTCAGTGAACGAAGCGACCAGCAAAGCAGTACTGCCGGAGACTGGCTGAACGTAAATGCCCTCGCAACGATCCCCCCTCAGCCGATAGCCATTGGGGCTCTGTCCAAGTTGCGCGAGATTTGAATCACAAGGAGTCTGAGCGGTTCTACCCATACACAATGGACTTTGGACTGACAGCAATGCGCCAACAAGAAAGCCCAAGCTCCATTCGCGACAAGTGAGAAACATTTAAAAGTCCTTCTCGAATCGATATAGTCAGTCACATCCTGACCCTTGGACGCTTTTACCAATTCTTGCTGGGTCTGCGGGGACTTTAACGAAGCAGCTGCCCGCTCGCAACAGTTTCCCTAGGTTCATACAAGTCCTGCCGTTCGTCGACCTTCGTGAGCACCATGTCGTTCGGCGTCTCCTTCACTTGCTGCCGGCGACTTCTCGTTCGCTTGGTTATTTACAGCCGCTTTAGGAACGCAATCAGCGCCCGCTTGTCAGCATCGCTCAGACCTGGCTCTTCACTGGCGAATTTACCTGTTCCGAAATAGTGACCTCGATTCACGATCAGATCCGGACACTTGCTTAGTTCAAGCAAGGGGTCGACCACGTTGGCGAACACCCTCCGCGCATCTTCGTCGGTCGCTCCTTTCGGCAGCTTCAACAAATCCGCGTTGATCTTGAGCACAACGCTCAGCAACTCTTTGTCATGATTTAGGCGGACGATTGCGTCGGAGCTCTCTGAAAGCGGGTTCAAATTTGCGAGCAGTCCCACCGGAGTACCTTTGGGGATCGGTCCAATCTGAATCGTTTTGTTTTCCTCATCAATAAGCCAAGGGAAGAAACGAGCGATGCCACGGAGCTTCTGCAGCGCGTCAGGAAGATAACCATACGAAACTCTGAGGTAACTGGTTTCCGTCGTGCGGTCAATCCGGCCAGGGATCTTGTCGCCGAGCAGCTCATCTTTGTCGCGCTTCTCTGGCCAGAGCATCTGTTCGATGGAATTCTGGAAAGTGGCCAGGCGCCCTTTTACCGAAGGATCGCCGTTAAATTCTCCGACGGTGTTGTTCAGTAGAAATGGTGCCGTGGACCAAAGACTGATGAGGGATGGCGGACGCGTGTAACCCCGCCCTCCGGCCGGCATTTCGTAGGTTCTGGGCTCGCCAGTATACGGGTGGTACCAGGTAATCGTGCCGACGGAAGGCAGATCCTTATAGGAACTCGATGAGAAATTGTCCCAGATGTTGCCGCGAAGAGCGTTCGTTGCGAGTGGGCTGCATGCGTTGGTCTGGAGGAGCGTGACAGGAATCCGGAGCTCTGTGGACAAATAGTTGTGATCCAGGAAGTCGGGGCGCCTCGAGATTTCCAGCATTTTCTTCTTGAAATCGTCGGTCTTGGTCCACGCCCAGTATTTGTTCCAGCAGTCGAGATAGTTCTTACCGGCACAACCGCCACCTTCTTCGATTGCGATCGCCGCAATGTCCGGGGGAGGAGTCGGCAGCTTGCTTGAATGGCACCGTGCGCAGCGTTCGGCGAAAACGTCTTTGCCGTGCGGCACAAGAGTTTCGTCCTCGCCCAGCGCTTTCTTTGCGTCCGGATCGACCTTGCGCAGGTCTTCCAGGTGATGCGGCGCAGTGCTCTTCAGAAAGAAAAGCGCCATGGCTGGCGTTTGCGCTTCGGTCGCTGCGAAGTAAGCGGAATTCTTACGGGAAACGGCAATCGGAATTGGCGTAATGGGCTTCCCGCCAACCAGGGCGTTAAAGTGCAGCAGCCACTCTTCACTGAAAGTACCGATGTTCACGTAAACGCGGTTGAGAGCGCCGAGAGCGCCGACGGAATCGGCACCGTCCTTCAACACGCGCGGAGTCCAAACCGTGCCCGGTACCTCGTAATATTTCGTGAGAGGACCTTCCTTGATGTACTCGTTGAATTGCTTATTGTCCCGTTCTCCCCCGGACAAAGCTTCTTTGCCCCAGCGGTGAGCAAGCTCCAAGCGTTCGCGGAGCATGTAGACCGCGTTCATCGTTCGAGGATTGTTGATGTTATCCGTCGAAACGAATGAGGTATCTAAGGATCCAGGCCGGTAGGTATGAAATAACTGCCAAACGAAGTTCGATTTGTCATTCTCCCAGATAAAAATTCTGTCGGTCCAGAAATACTGCGCGCCTACATTGGAACTGAGGTTCTCCCATTTGGGATTGTCCGGGTCCTGGGGCGGCTTGAGAGGATTCGGCCCCACGTGACAGAAGCCGCATGACATTCCCACTCTGTACGGACGCACAAGTTTCTTGTCGTTGTAATAGCTCTTGTCCGTGTAATATTTCGCTGCATCCCAGTGTTTGGCGGCTTTTTCATCAAAATCGGGATTGGGGAATAGGCGCAGGCCCACGATGCCGGTCGCATAGCCGTAGTACGAACCGACTTCGAGTCTCTCTCCGTTCGGACCGACCGCTTTGCCGCGGGCGCCGATCTGAACTCCACGATACTTCTGCTCGTTCTCGAACGGGTCGGGTGGGCAATTGGCACGGCGATGATCCAGCCACAATCCCCACCTCTTCGGATCCGGTCCGGTCGCTTTTTCGAAGCACGGTTCGTTTACGAGACCCAGTTTTTCCCAGCGCTGGTCGCGCCCCATTTCCCAAGGAAGGCTTGGGTGGGAAGAGAGAACCTTGACGAAGTCGAGCGCGCCGGCGCTGTTGTGGTTCAGCTGGTTCCAGAGCCGATCGTTACCTCCCGTCCAAACTATCCAGGTGTTCCGCCCTTGCATCTCCGCTTTCTCGAGCGCGACTCCCCCATCCATATCATGGAAGTAGTCCTCGTCTGCCGCTGGGAAGCTTGAAGGCTCGCGTCCGACGAGAAGCGCTTCGTCCAGGACGCTTCCCGGACGCGGACGCTTCCCCCGGTCAATAGTGAATACGATGGCAACCGCCGCGACACCGACAGCGAACACGAACAGCAAAACCGGCAGGATCCTTTGACGCCCACGCTCGAATTTCTTGAACACGGTGCTACCTCCTCGGAAATGCATTCGCGAACACTGCTTACCCGACCTGTCTCCGCCGGGCCAGACTACTCCTTATGTTTTTAGTGCTCTAAAACTCAGTTTCGTTTCACCACGCACTTAGTCCCCGAGCTTGCAGAGGTACCGCAAGACGTTGAAACTCGGTAAAAAGAAATACGCCCCTCCACGAACGAAAACGAATTGAGGCAGGCCGGCAACACGCCGCCGAATCGTAGCGTTCTGCGGTATCGAAAATGTGTTTGTGAAGGGGCATCCGACGACCGGTTCGCGGTTTCCTATGATCGGATCGCTTTCTTCGGTCAGCCCATTGAACTTCGTTCGCATTAGCCACGCGTTTTGAACGAATTCAAATTGGCGCTGGATATTGCTGTTAATGGCCAAGAAATGAAGGCCGCGCTCAGCGTCGTTCGGCGGCGCCGGCTCGAGCGCTTCATCGGCACTGAGTTCGGGGCCGTATTCGCGACCCCGACGAAGAATGCGGTGAAAACGTGTAGAGGCGACGAGGTCGTCGCGGAAATTCTTGTTGCCGAAACCCAGCGTGCGGATGAGCGTCGCAATCAGCCCTCTCGGCGTCCCGGGGATGTCCGGATTGCGCGGGTTAGCCCGCCGGACGTGTGCCCCATAGGGGCAGTGCGTTCCGTCCACGTCGGAATCGTAAGTGAAGTGGTTCAGCATGGCTTCTTTCCCATTGCTACTGATTCCCGCGATTGCTTCGGGGCTCAGCGGCGCCAACGGAGTGCCGTCTGAAAGCCTGCGGCCGACCATAAGGCTGCCGAGGTTGTGACGCTCCGCGGCGTTCGAGTTGGCCGCCTTGTCCAGAAATTGCCAGAAACCACGAACGTCCTGAGCCAGTTGGCGCATGACAAGATACGTTCCGTTTTTGCCGAAATCCGTTTTGCCAGGATGGTCCTCCGCTGGGGGGAACTCTGAGCCGTCAGGATCACGCGAGTCAAGAAGCGGACGATCCGTGTATCGCCCGAATTCATTCGTATAGCCGAGAAGGATTTCTCCAAGGCAGACGACATTGCTGTAGTTGCGTTCATAACCGTTGATCGAAACGTTGCGTTTCTGCTCCCAGTCAATTTCGGGTTGACTGATGCCGTCAACGAAACCGAATGGCTCGCGGCCGTCGTGATTCGACGTCTTCAGACACTCGATTTGCTCAAAACCGGTTTCCCAGAATTGTCCCTTTACGGATTGCTCCCAGGCCGACAGAAAACTAGGCTCGCCGAAGAGCATCACAACTGCGTGGGGGATCTCGCCCGAACTCCCCCAACGCCAATTTGAGGGTGAGTCTTGACCCGTGTCGCCCAAACGTCGTGAACGGTCCTCTTCCGCCATGCCCGCAAGGAATTCCGACGAGAACCCAGCCATCACAAACGGAGGAACACCAAGAGCCTCAAGGCCCTGGCGCGTAAACGCAACTTGCAGGGCAGTTTTCGGAGGCTGGTCCAGCTTGACGGCAGAAGTGACGGGTGCGCCCGCGAGCCACGAACGCGCGACAGCGGCATTGCGGATCTTCACCAGATAATAAGAGGCCTCCGTCATGCGCGCATAACCAAATCGCACGATGCCTTGAATATCGTTGTAATCGACATGCGAAGACATAGACTCCTCAAAAAAGAGCCATCCACTCGCGTATTTCCGCGTCACTCATGTCATTGCGCTCGATTCCGTCGCGAATCAGGATATTTCGCTTCAGGTCGAACGCGGACAGTCCTGGATACGCGTTGTACCAAACTTCTGTCGGTAATTGGTGACGGCGCAGGAAGTATTTGAATTTCTGCTCATCCTTTGAACCCCCAAATGCAAGCCAGCTGGTGCGCGGGTAGCCGACGCCGTTGCTGAAGACCAGATTCAAACCCCACCCGACTTTGTTGATAAAGTCATCCATATAGCTATCAAGGCTTCCGTCGTAGTTGCTCGCGAAGAAGAGCCGCTTCTTGTCGTCGAGGAAGACCCAGCGCGCGAAATGAATGGTCGGTACGCGAGATAAATGACCACGATCGTAAATGTGGCGAGTCGTGTAATTCACCGCCCGGAGCAGGAAGCTGGTAGTCCAGCGACGGAATAGTCCAGGCTTCATGCTGCCCATGGCGCTGAATTGATTCGTAATATTGTGGTCTTCCAGTCGGGCCAGATTTTTCTCGTGATTTGGATCTGGCCGAGGAACAATCTCCATGTCGCTTTTTTCGCGGCGGCGAAGCTGTATGAGAAAGATAGGCGTGTAAATCAGGAGCAGCGGCGATAGCAGGACCAGCGCGAGCGGCGCGCCGATAAGATTCAGGAGTTTCAGAACCTTCCATCCGGCCGGCGTCGGCTCCTCTTCGCTAAGCTCGAGCCGCCCCGCGGCCCTTTCAGAATCAACGAAATCCTTGAGCAGCTTCCGCACTTCCCTCGGACTCTTTCCGCAGAATCCCGGTGCGTTGCTTTCCAGGTGGGTTTCTAGAGCGCGACGCAGGGCATCCCCTTCCCGAATCCGCCGCACCGAATTGCCCACCCAATTCACATACGTAGTGGCTGGCGGCTGTTCATGATCTTCCATCCAGCGCACCAGGTCGGAACCCGCAGTAAACCCCTCGCAGCAAGAGAAGATACGCTGCAATCCGTCCGACGCGCGGCGTACGAGTTCAGCGCGGAACGAATCGGCCTCTCCGTCAAAGTCCGCAACAAACGCGAGCATCGTCGGATAGTCCCGGCGAGGCACACCGTAGGCAGTGTGAATGTCCTCGAGGCTCACGTCTTCCAAAATCACGAAACGCGCGTAGTGAAGACGGTTGACCTGCGAAAAAGGCACAACCGGATTTGTGGGATTGACCACTCCCGGAACGACATTCATAGATGCGAGCAGCTCTCTAAGCTCCGCTTCGCGCTCTTTCCTGAGCGGGGCTGCTACGAGGAGATTTGCTTGGGGCAGCATTTGAATGACGGGGCGCAGCGACTAGCCTTCGAACGCCTGTGTCAGGAGCTACCCGCCTGTGGAAACTGCAGCGAAAAGTGAATCAATGGCTTCTTTTCCCAATAAACGCGGCCAAGAAAAAAACCGGGACCAATTAATCGAATTTCATCGCGGATCCAGTGCGCGACCAACGACGTGTCCGAATAATCGAGAACGATGCATTCCTTCTGGTCGAGCCAGCTCTTGTCTTTGTACACCTTGGCAACGATGGCGTTCAAACCCAGGGGAAGGATACGGTTGCGCAGAAATCCGTACTTCGCATCAAAGGTCTTGCCTTGCCATGCGAACAAGCTCACCAGTTCTGCGATTTCCTGACTGAACCTCGTACCTGGGGCAATGATCGCCGTGCCTTTTGCTTGACCATCGGGAATGTCGCCCGCGGGACTGCTCGAAAACAGCTCGTCCAGCTGCTCGTTCGTCATTTGGAGTAATTGCTGTGCGTCGTATGCCATGGGGACACCCTCCTTCAATGGCATGCTTGTTCGGAACCGGAACTCGTGCGGGGCGGCAACTTCGCGTCGAAAGTGGAGTCACTATGCGCGTACGTAATTCGGTTGCAACAAAATGTTTTCGCCTGGCTCGCTAGCCTTTCGCCGCTCCCTTGTTTGCCGCCAAGATTACATCCGCGGCTTTTTCCGCAATCATGTAAATAGCCCCCACAATGAAGTACCCTGGGATACGCGGAAACACCGACGCATCCACTACGCGCAACCCCTGCGTACCGTGCACACGGAAATCGCCGCACAAGACGCCGTTCTGTTCAGGCGGACCAATCGCGCAGGTGCAGGAAGCGTGATGTCCCCAGGCGTTCGCGCGAACAAATGCCTTTAGCTTGTCACGCGAGTCGCATGATTCTCCCGGCAACTCTTCCCGCAGAAGACCGTCGGTCTTCAGCGGGAACGTCATCCTCCGTACCGACTCGATGCCATCCACGACCGCCTCAAGGTCAGGTTCACCTCCTTCCTTGAAGTAGTGAAAATTAATGCAAGGCGTATCACGCGGGTCTCCGGAACGCAGGGTAACTTCCCCTTGCCGGTTCCGGGTGTGTCCCTTCAAGATGACCCATGTGAGGTAGTTCAGATCCTTAACCAGCGCCGGAGAATAGCCCGGATAGTAGCCTTCAAACCGGGCGAGCAGTGCCATGCAAAAAAGGTCAGACGGTTCGGATGGCGCAGCAACCGAAGAGCGACTGAAAACGGCGAGCACGCTCCCGTTGGTCGTGTAAACCCCGTCACGGCATTTCTGCCATTTCTGAAAATGCGGATCGTCGACTGAAAACCTCGCGCCCCGGTACACGTGCCAGGCCGGAAAGTTCATCCGATTAACGACGCTTACCTCGTAACGGTCTTGGAGATTCTTCCCGACCCCTTCCAAGGCGACCACAACGGGAATTCCCCAGCGTTTAAGTTCGGCGCGGGGGCCGATTCCCGAAAGCATTAAGAGCTGGGGGGTGTTGAAAGCGCCGCCTGAAAGAATGACCTCTCTTGAAGCGTAAATCACACGGCGCTGGCCCTCCCCGGAACTCGGCCGGGGATGTGCGCGGTAAAGTCGCTCGCCTTGAAGATATTCAACCCCGATAGCCCGCTTGTTCTCATCGAACAAAACTCTGGTCGCCAGCGCGTGCAGCTCCACTTTCAAGTTCGGATTTCCACTCTGCACTTCAAGAATACGTTCACGCGTGCCAAACCGCGCGTGCTTGCTGGTGGTGAGTGGCAGGAGGCGCGCGCCGACCGCATTTGCCTCCACGAGCCTCCAGTCATTTGGATCCAGGTCCTCTTCCACTAGTCCTCTCAGGCGCTCCAACTCCTCCCTGACTCCGGAACTGAAAAACGACGTCAATAGCGAGTCGAGGATGACCTTTCTCAAAGCCTTGTCCCGAAGCGCCGCCATCGGCAGCGCCCTTTCGGTGCGTAGCCATCCTTTCCAGCCGTGGCGTGTTGGATTGAAGCCCAACTTGGAGAGAAAGCGGTGAAGGGGGCGGTAGTGGCAGTTCTCGAGGAGCTCGAAGTACTTCCACATGCGCTCGGGATTCCAGCTTGGATCTTTCGCAAGGTCGGCGATGTACTTCCAATCGCAATTGTTCGGGCAAATCAGAATCATCGCGTTGTGCGCGGTGCAACCGCCTAACGTGCCTGCACGCGGATAAAGAACACCGTCGCCAACTTTCCCCTGGAATGAATAGCGATACTTCGGGTCAAGTGACTGCTCAGCCTCATCTTCATAGTGACGAACAAAAAAATCCCACCGCATGGCCTCGTTTTCCGAGGCGAAGCCGTGAAAGGCGGGAACGTCGTAGTCGCAAGGCAAGCGGTTAACGCCAGTGTCGAAAGGATCGCCGCCGGACATCTTTCGCGGGTCGCCGCCCGCTTCGAGCAGCACGACCGACTTGCCGGCTTCCGCCAGGCGTGCGGCAACCGTGCCTCCGCCCGCGCCTGACCCGACGACGACGTACTCGCACATCTCTTTTGTTGTGGGCTTGTCATCCATACCTGTGAACTAGAGCTCCGACGTTCGCCTAAGAGGGAAACGTCTCGTCGCCCGTCGGCTCGTAATGCTCCGCCTTATTCACGGTCTGCCGCAGGGTCGAAAGCTCCTTGTACAAGCGCAGTCGCGCCCGGCTCTGATTGCCAAGAGGACGATGTTCTTGAATGCAATGCCACGGATTCCAGGAAAGAACTCTGGCAAACGCAAGTTGCCCCGGCGAGTCAAACTTTTGGCGAGGGATGCGCAATAGCGCAGCGGGAACACGAGGCGAAAGGCCGGTCGGCCAATACACCGCGTTGTTCTCGATGGGCATTCGATGGGAATCAGTCTGCACCTGCAGGAAGATGTCGAACTCCACATCCTGCCTGGCGAGCGTGGCTACCATGGCATCGCGAAGGTAGTTGTCCGGCGGGCGGAACGGCAATCGCGGCACAGGCGTTCTTGTTTCGAGCCGCGACTTCATGGAATACACGGCTGCTTGTCCTTCCCCCAGCAAATACGGCACACAACTAAAATACTGACTTTCAAGCGGGCTCGACTGCGTTTTGATCCAGAGCGACTACATGATGAAGTCCAAGAAATGGGGACGCGTGAGGTTTATGAAATAGAACGTCTGAGCGTTCTTGTAGCTCCAGTGCTGGAGCTGGCTATTCGCTTTTGCATCGGGGGTTACGAAGGTCGGCGTCGAAACGCCGGTCATATCCTGGGTGAATTTCTCGTCGTCCAGCAACTTCGGACCGAGCACTCCCATGAGCTTGATGCTCATGCTCATGAAGCCAATGTCGTCAATGTCCGGCGTAATGTAAGGACCTGGCCCGCTGAAACGCACCCAACAACGATACGTTTTCGGCTCGGCGTAGATGCCGCGGCGCATGTGCTCCGGTAAGTCTCCGCGAACTGTGAATTCACCGCGGACGATGCCGTGCGTTTTCGTGTTGCCGCAGCGCTGGTAATCTCCCATTTTCCACAGCCGGCGCATCTGGTTGCCCATGGTGCTGATAATGTCCTCGAGATGCGCGTCTTCGTCGGGCTGGATCCTCTCCTCGGCCAGCCCGAGTCTTTCATTCCTGCGCTGCAGATTGATGAGCGCCGCAGTCAGAGTGGTCAGCAGCTGCCGGAAAAGCGCATCGAACGCGGGGCGGAAGAGCGGATCAAAACGGCGTTCCAGGTGTACAAAAAATATCGCGCCGTCCGCGAGAAAATCCAACAACTTATTACCGGTATCCGCCGGCGGCAATCCATAACCGGAGCTTGGGGAAGACTTCACGGCAGTGGCGGGAAGTATACTACACGACAAGAAACTCTACGTGTAACCAGATCTATTTAGATAACCGCTCAGGAATCATTCAGCTACTTATTGTTTTCATAGCATCGGATGTGCGCGTAAACTTCAGAATGCAGCCAAGCAGACGACCGGGTTCCTCGCCTAGACAAACCCGTCCCGAGGCATTTCATCGGTCCCCTACGCTTGTCAATTAACTACTTGACACGCAGAACCTATATCCTTACTCTCCATTATCTCCTCGATAGATACGTATCCTTCTGATAGCCCGACGCCGAATTTCACGTCTCGAATAGGAGGAACCGTGGACCCAGCCACATCACCCAGTACTCTGCCGGATTTACCCACTTTGATCCTTGCAGTCGGTGCCCTCGGCACTGCCGCCTTCGGATTGGTCGATGCTTTCAAGGCACTGCCCGGCGGCGGTGTGTCGCGCTTCGGCTTCAAATTCGTACAGCAAGTGATTGAGAACCTCATGCCGGAATCCACGGCTCCCACTGACGGAGGTCTGAGCCGTGACTCCCTTATTTTTACGCTCCGATCCCAATGGATCAACGGGATTGCGTTGAGCGATCAGGTCAACATCGCAAAATCACTCATCAAGTTACGCCTGACTCCAGACACTGCTGCGGGCCTCGCAAAGGTGACAGGCGTTGACCCCACGACATTGAAGCAAGTGGCCGAGAGCATGCGCACCGCTACTCCCCTGACCACGCCGCAAAGCGACGTCTATGGGCGTTTTGATCTGCTGTTGACGACGCTGCTCGACCAGGCATACCAACGCGGAGAGCAGCGGTATCGCAACGCGGCAAAGTTTTACGCCGTGCTGGTCGCTGTCGCTCTCGCACTTATTGCGAACAAATATGTCGTTGCACATCCCATTGGGATGACCGGGGCTGTCTTGCTAGGCTTGATTGCAACACCCATCGCGCCAGTGGCCAAGGACATCGCGTCAGCTATAGGCACAGCGTCCAAAGCGATTCAGGCTTGGAAGGGTTAGACGATGCCGCATTGGATTCTTAGTACGCGCGCCCATTCTATTGGCGGACCCGTAGCTCCAGTCAAGGTCTTGGACGCAGACCGGCCTGGCTTCACTGGCGACCTTATGCCGGAGTTGCTCGCGGCGATCCAAGGGCGCGACGTCTTTTTCGCGACTCACGGTTTCGAAGTGAACCAGGCCGACGGCATTTCGCACCTCGGTTTCTGGCTCGATAACCTGGAGATTGGAAATGCGGTGCCTATCGGAATTGTCTGGCCAGGCGACTGCGTGATTCCTATCTTCGTCGACTATATTCTAGAGGGCCGCGAGGCAATCAAATCAGGGCAGCTGCTCGCAACATTCCTCAATGCCAACTTCACCGGTGCGGTTACCGTCTCATTTGCTTCCCACTCGCTCGGCGCCCGGCTCGTGCTGCAAACGATTGCTGGTTTGGCTGGTAGCTTTCATGTCCGGCGCGTCTTGTTAATGGCTGGTGCGATTGACGATGATTGCCTTACTGGCGAGTACGGTGCCTCTGCTAACAAGATTGACGAGATATCGATACTCGCTTCGACGCGAGATGCTGTCCTCGCCTTCGCTTTCCCGCTCGGCAATCCACTTCAGGGAATCATTGACCGCGCTCATCCCTATCACCACGCAGCCCTCGGTCGTACCGGCCCGGCGCAACCGTATCCTCCGTCCCCTCGTTTGCAGCCAAACTGGCAGATTCCTCCTAATCTAAACTATGGTCACCATAACTATCTTCCCGGGCAGCCAATCCCTGCGACCTTTCCGTTACCCACCGATATCCCACCAGCAAACGCCCAGACTCCGCCTGCCTCAACGCCTCCTGCGCTGGCTTCCACAGATCTATGGAAGCCAGCATGGTCTGCTGCGTTCGCCTCCACGCGTTATCGCTGATCTAAGCGAGAGCCGTTATGGAGTTCCTCAAAGAGAAAGCCGCCAAAATTCCTGGTCTCAGCTACTTTGTGATTGTCGCGACTTTCCTGTTGCTATCCAAAGAACCGACGGTCGCCGATGCGGTCCTTATCTTTTTGTTCTCATGGTTCTTCTATTTGGCCGGTTCCACGTGGGATAAGTTATTCGACTGGTTCTACAAACCCCG
>Ga0137404_10000661_pt1 | contig 22626 bp, 24 predicted proteins | sample CZOMad2_1_16fung_FD_108285 | JGI IMG/M metagenome (GOLD analysis project Ga0137404, IMG submission 108285) | Vadose zone soil fungal communities from Angelo Coast Range Reserve, California, USA - CZOMad2_1_16fungal (Illumina Assembly) | ecosystem: Environmental > Terrestrial > Soil > Vadose... | reverse complement strand
TCCTGGCCCACCACGACGCGCTCCTGCGCGGTGGTCGCGGCGCGCCGGGCGATCGCCTCGAGCGTGTTGTCGACCGCCTCGCCCTTGGAGTGCGCGATCTCGTGCGCATCGACGTCGTGGACGTGTACGAAGATCTTGGGCTCGAGCGACTCGAGCGCGTGCAACATCTCGTCGATGTCGGCGCGCTGGCGATCGCGGAGCGCATTGCCGAGCGCGGTCGCGAGCGAGCGACCCAGCGTCAGCACCTCGCGCTCGGTGGCGTTGTCGCGAGCAAAAGTGACCGCTTCCTGAGCGCGTTTCGTGATATCGTCTTGAGAGAATTTAATTGGATCGTGTTGTCTCGCCTGCTCAACTGAACGCCGCGCTTGGTTGTCATAACGCGCGTCCATTTCCAACGCCCGCTCTCTCATCTCGTCGTGGTCGTAGTGTTTGCTCGCTCGGTCGTTGCGTGCGGCAGCCTGATTCAATCCCGCGCCTTCTTTGACCGTGATTCCCCGCTGCTCAAGACGTTCTTTCATCGCCGCCGCTTCCTTGCGCAACTCGGCACTGCGTGGACTGCTCTCCTGCAAATACTCCTTGCTGAATCCTTTGATCTCCGGTGCGCCAGTACGCGAATCAACCTCGATTTCATAACCGAGTTTCTGAAGTCTCTCGGCCAGATTCACTCGATAGAGGGCGGTTGCGTATTGCTGGCTTCGATATAGCTCAAGCGGTTGTAGTGGCTTCGTCCTTCCGTCATCAGTCTTAGTGACATTGAAGATCACGACGTGCGTATGAAGCTGCGGCGCGGCGTAGCCGGTTTCATGATCTGGCCTCGCCGCTGTGTGCTCGAACTGCGCCGCAACCATCTTGCCGGTAGTGACTGCTGGCTTGTTGCCCCCCATACGCGCTTGCGTGAATTCCTCTAATACTTTCAGTGCTTCATTGACGGCTTCTCGATGCGCAACTCTGATTCGTTCGTCGTTGCCAACAAGCGCCGCAAGCGATACTGATTTAGGCGCGCTGAATGTCGCGTCCCAACCCGCTCGATGTTCGCTGGTCGTAATCTCCTCGCCGTATCTGTTGACCTCTTCTCTCGACTTAACTGTGCGAACGAGCTGCTCGCCAGTATGCGGGTCTTGGCCCGCAACGAGCCTTTCGTATTGTTCGCTTCCGACTTCTCCTTTCAGTCCCCACTCCTCGGCCAATCGGCCATACCACTGTCCACGGACTTCGCCCGATTCGCTATAGTAGTTCTCCTTCGCGCTGGTGAACTCCTGCCGGTAGTAATCCTTAGCCTGTCCAGCGGAGAGCGCTTTACTCATCGTCATCATTGACTAAACCTCGTCCCAATCAAGCTCCTCGGTATCCGGTGTGATCTCCTCAGACGACATTACTAAGTCGGTTTCTTCGTACGTCGGCGTTTCTAACGCTACTGGCGCTCGTCGTAGTTCAACTGGCTGCTCAACGACGGATCGAACAGTCCTTCTTACGAAAGCATGAGCAACCTGCTCTCGCTCTACTGGCTGAATTCGAAATGGCACTACGGCATCGGAGTACTTCCAATAGCCATGAAGGTTTCGCAGCGCCATGATCTGTTCCTTGCTTACAACCGAGCGCCTTTCGGTGAATGTCGAGTAGTTGATCGAATCGCGCCCATTGGCTTGTACGGTCGCTGTCGTGCCGATACGTGGCCGCTCCTTTTCTTCTTCTCCGATCATCTCGGAAACCCAACGTGCGGACTCCGGCTCGTTACACCGAAACAGAATCTTTAAGTGCGGCGCGGAGAGCATCGTCGCTGCGTTGCGGCCGTAATGCTCGTCAAACTGCGCCTTGTTCTGTGTTCCGAGAATCAGCTTGAGACCGTACTTCCGTCCTTCGACCAAAACACTTGATAGCGCAGGCAATCGCTTTAACGAATGAACCTCATCCACCACGACCCAGCATGGGTGTTCTCTAGAAGCGGCTGGCGGCGTGGCCATGAGCCGTTTCATCAAGATGTTGATCCAAGCGGCTTGAAGTGTTCGGAGCGCATCGCGCGTGTCCTGAGTAGAAGTGATAAAGATCCAGCCGCGCCTTCTGTGGGTCCAGGCTGTTAGACTGAACTTTTGTGAACAATCATCCAGCGAAGGCAGAAGCTTGAGTGACTCGCCGATCTCGGAAAGCGTGGCGAGCACCCCTCCGCGCTGTCCCTTAGCGTCTTTGTCAATCAGGTGCGCGTGTTCGGTCCCCTTTACGACTTCATCGATGAGTTTTTCATCTGTGAGCATCTCGACAATGCGCTCCGCGTCGGGTTTGAATTCCAGCATCCGCGCAAAGATGCTGCGAGCTGACTTGATGAAGAACTGTGTGTTCGGTGCGCTATGGTCTCGATCTGGAAAGAAGCTTTCGGCGATGAAATGCCGATCAGTGGCTCCGGCATTCGTGTTCTCGTAATCAACTTCCAGCGTCGGGGACCAGTAAGGACACCGCGCGTCAAGTGGATTCAAAACGATGTCTTGTCCTGACTTGAAGTAGTTTGTGATGAACTCGCCTGCCGGGTCGTAACAAACAACTGCTTCTGGCGGATTGCGCACAGCGATCTGAGCCAAGAACTGTTGGATGACCTGGGTCTTGCCGGTGCCCGGATCGCCTAGCAGAAGAAACCCTTCAGTCTCTTCCTCACGCGGCACGGGTAGCGGATAAGAGCGCGCGTCCATTCCAATCAATTGTCTGAGTGCATCGATCATATTTCGCTCCCCTGGTTGTAGCTCTTGAGTGCTACGCCAGCTTCTCGGCGGTACTCGCGGGCGTATTTCTTTGGGGAAAGTTCTTTCGTTCCTCGGATCGGTTCACCTTTTAGATAGAGTCGCTGTGCGACAGCATCAAGAATCGTCAAGCCGATTGTTCCGAAGATGAAAATTAGGATTGCGCCCAACCATGCCGGACGCCAGATATCGGGAATGCTCTGGCCTAGGTACATGTGATCGTGAAACCATGTGTACTGAGCCATATCAGGCGCGATAAGTTCGTCCCAGAAGAATTGCTTATGTTCGACGCCGTCTCTCATGTAGATGATCGGATAATGCCGCTGGTCAAACCTGACTCGACCCTGCTCATCTAATGCGGGGATAATTTCATTATCCTGAACTGCCAGAACCGCCTCTTTCTTCGTACGCGGATCGGTTACGGTGCGAGCAAGGATGGTGTAGTGAGAACGAGATCGAGATAGGTAGCTGCGATAGCTACTCTTGAGGTACTGCTTGAAATAAACTCGCTGAAGAGTTGAGAAGGTCGTGCTAATCCAGTAGTGATGGATGACGTAACCGCCAGCCCCGCCAATGAGGGACATCAGAACTGCATAAGCGCAGAATCTGCGGAACGCATTCTTCGATCGGGTCCGTCCTTCCTCGGTCAAAAATCCCAGTCTCGTTTTCATGGCACACTTCTCCTTTCCGCCGAAAGCGGATTTTCAAAATTCTTAATTGGGTGCGACTGAGAGGGTTGGAAGGCGCGACTTTTCCAAGGCTCGTCGGTCGCTGCGCTGGAGATCCTGTTAACGAAATCTAATTCTCCGGCGTCATTTATCTACAGACGGAAGTTTCGTTACGAAATCTCAGTCATGCAGAAATTTATTTTTCCAAAGAACAAAAGAGCGCGTGGTTCAATCGCGCTCGCACACTTCGATAAAAAGGTCCCTATATATTAATGACGACACATTTCGCGTTTTCCTCGTACCGGCCCATTAAAAAAATTCTCTTTGTCCTGGACGGGCGCGATTAACCCCCTAATAGTTAATGACGGCAGATTTTGCGTTTTCCTCGTACCGAGCTAAAAAATATTTTCGTCTCTTTACTGTTCGTCTCTTTACTGAAAGACTCGGCTCTTCTTGACTTTCGTTCCCACCGATTAGCGCTTATGTGGCTTCGTTTTGCCGTCCTCGTCTGCGTTCTCAAAAACAGCCCTCACAAATTCTGTTCCCTAACTATGACTAGACGGGAGTTTCATGCTGATCTTCCAGTCCCGCCAAAATTTATTTTCAAAGATTCCTTGGCATCTACTAAAGACGCGACATTTGGCCCGAAATTCCACTTGGCCCAAACTTTTTTTGCGAGGCGTCTGTCATCCTTTTCCGTTCCTTACTGTTCTTTACGGTTGTCTACAGTTCGGTACGGAACGCCGCATGCCCGCCGATCTGCGCTCGCGTTTCGTATTGTCATCGTCTTCTCTCATTTCTCGCTGATTCCCAAAGACCACTTGCACTCTCAACGTGTTGTGAATAACGACAAGAGTTGTGAAACACAACACCCGTTCAGCCTCCGAAAATCATCGGAAGGAAACTTAGGCAGGCTACGAGTGCGACATTGGGCCAGTTTGCAAGATAGACAAAATTTGGAAATGTGTCTGTGTTGTAGAACACCGTGAAGTACTAAATCATCGCGGGAAAAATTGAGTCAAACCCGGATGTCCTTCCGTCCTGGTCAACGTACAGTCAACTATCTCTCGACGCCACCACTATCGCCATGCACCAGAGCAATTCGTAATCGCTATGAACGGGCAAACTCGCTTTCAAACTCGGACTCAGCAAAATCTGCGGTTATTGCTTTCTTTTCACTTGACATCCGCCCCAACACAACGATATTGTTGTGTCATGCTGCCTCCGTTTGACGCCGAGGGAAACCTGCCTCCAGGCATTCATGAGGGGGAATGGGTCGAGGTGGAGGCGCGTTTTGGAATAAACGAGCACCGGCGGCGACAGCTAGCGGGTTTCAAGGCAGTCGCTAAGATATTGGCGATCTGTGGCTGTCAAAGGGTGTACTTGGATGGGAGTTTCGTTTCTGCTGAAGCGATACCGGCGGATTTCGACGGCGCGTGGGAATTGTCCGGCGTTGATCTGCGCAAATTGCGCGCGTTAGAGCCATTGCTGTTCGATTTTACTAATCGGCGGGCTGCCCAAAAGGCTAAGTACCTGGGCGAAATGTTCCCTGCTGAGGCTACGGAGGCCTCAAGCGGCAGGCGGTTTATCGAGTTCTTTCAAGAAGACAAGACCACCGGTGCCTCGAAGGGCGTCGTGCTCATTGATGTTAGGACGATACCATGATCAAAAACGATCGACAGTACAAGATTACAAAGAGTCAAGCCGAGAAGTTTAGGCAATCGGTCTTTGAGGTAAGCGAGAAACTCACGAATGCCTCTACCGAGGATGATTCGCTAAAGCTAGAGCTACAACTGTCCGCTCTAGAAGCTCAACTGGGGGACTTAGAGAGTGAGTTACGTTCGTATGAGAGTCTCCAACAAAACCGAAATGAGTCCATGGAGATAACATCGCTTACGGAACTCCCTTCCGTTCTTATCAAGGCTCGGATTGCGAGTGGACTTAGTCAAAAGCAGCTTGCCGCAAAACTAGGCTTGAAGGAGCAACAGATCCAACGCTACGAGGCAACAGATTATGCAGGCGCAAGTCTGCAGCGGATAGAGCAGATCATTCAAGCACTTGGCATCAAATTACGGAAACAGCTCTTCATACCAGAAGTAGCCGTGACACCGGAGCATATGTTTAAGAAGTTGGGACAAGTTGGCCTGAATAAGGAGTTCGTTAAAGAGCGATTGATCTCTCCGAAGCTTCGAGGATTTCTAGAGAGTGGAACATCCTTGGACAATTTTGAAGGATTGCTATTCAACAATGTGGCGAATATTTCCCGCATCTTTAACTGGGAGCCGAACAGATTCTTGTCCAACACGACCCTTGAGCTAGATCATTCGATTGTTTCTCAGACGCGCTTCAAAATGCCCGCCTCCGCCAACACCGTAAGTGCGTCTGCGTACACCGTCTATGCACACTACTTGGCCCTATTAATGATTCAAGCGACGCCTAATGTGACAAAAAAACCAATACCATCCTCGTGGAGACACGTGAGAGCCCAACTCGACAGTTTTGGAGACATATCGATGCTCAATTTACTGCGGTATGTATGGAGTTTAGGAGTTGTGGTATTACCGCTGAAGGACAGTGGGCAGTTTCATGCCGCGACGTGGCGAATAAGAGGGCGGAATGTCATCGTCCTCAAGCAACAGTCGCCGTCAGAGGCAAGGTGGATCATCGATTTGCTCCACGATCTCTGGCATGCGGCACAAAGTCCAGAATTGCCTGAACATGCAATTATTGAGGATGTGCCACCCTACAATGACGAGCAACAGCTAATTGAGGAACAAGCAGCAACCGACTTTGCCGCAGATGTGGTATTCAACGGAAGATCTACCGATCTGGCAGATGAATGCGCAATGGAATGCAACAAACGGATGGAGTGGTTGAAGTCAGCCGTGCAGAAAGTCGCCACACGGCGTAATGTTCGAGTAGACTTGCTCGCTAACTACCTTGCATATCGATTAGATCTGGAAGGCCAAGATTGGTGGGGAACCGCTACAAAGCTTCAGAATAGAGATGTGGATCCATGGCAAAAAGTGAGGGATTTTGTAATTGGAAACTTAAAGTGGGACACATTAGGAGAGGGAGATCAGGATTTACTTGCCCAGGCGTTAGAAACACGGGAGTTTTCAAATGGGAATTGAAGCCAGTCATGACAAACAAGTATCACTATTCGATGATGGGACACAATCCGAAATCATTGAGTCGGTTTATGAATTAACTGCGGTTGATGTGGAGCGTCTTAAGAAGACGCGGCCAAAGTTGCTCGGAATTGTTTGTGGCCGAACGGATTGTAAGCGTGAGCTGCATTGTTTCAGCGATAGACAGAGCGCCCAGATCAGAACCCGATCCGCAGATGGACGCTGTAGAGATTGTGGCGTCCAACTAGTAGATTGGGATATGGTTCGCGTTCGAGATTTAAGAACCGTCGGAGCAAAATTCGAGTGCTTCCAACGTGAATGGATTCGACACTTCTTCTTTCACGTACCTGTAACCCCGAGGATTGAAAAGTACGCAACAAAGCACGGCTCTAAGGGTCTCTCCAAAATACTGGAAGATCAGCTGACCAACAAGCGAATGTTGAAGTTCATTCCTGCCCTCGATTTCAACCAAACTTCGATGCTGGATGGAACCATTGTGCATTGGGCGAGACACGCAACTGCTTCTTGCTGTAGGGCATGTATGAAATATTGGCACGGTGTGCCACTTGACCGGGAACTGAGCCGTGAGGACGTGCGGTATTTTAGGGACTTAGGAATGCGATATATTGCACTGCGATTGCCGAATCTTGAACCCGCCCTGCCTATGCATATCGTGGCGGCTACAAGTAAGACCATGTCAACATCCCAAAGATAAGAATGCCGATCTTAGGTAGAAAAGAAATTGAGCGGCGCGTAAACGCCGGTGAGCTTCTGCATAACGCTCGCCGGCAGGCCGGCAAGCTAGTCGTTGAACCGGCCAGCTATGATTTGTGTGTTGGTATCGTGCTTTGGAAAGATGGTGAATCAGGCAAAATCAATCAATTGGACTTCGATGGAACCAAGGACCAGCTCAATCAACCTTTCGTCACTCTACAACCTGGACAAATGATTCTAGTGCTCTCGAGAGAAGATATTGTAATGCCTTTGAATGTGTCCGGTACCGTTTACTCGAGAAACAAATTACAAAAGGAAAACATTCTCGCTCTCAATGCTGGGCATGTTGATCCGGGATTTCGCGGACCAATTATCATTCGCCTAATTAATTTGGGTGCAATCCCCTGGACGTTGACTCTTGGAGAAGCGGTTTTCACTATAGTTTTTCATTCAGTGCAACCGACTGACGAGACCGGCCATGCTGCTAGAACCCGAGAAGAAACTCTGGAGGCCGCGAGAAAGACGGCTTCGGAAGCCTTTGCAAATCCTTTCCACGACCTTTACAAGGAACAAATCGACCACCAGCTCGGACGGCATTACTCGCAGGTTGAAGCTAACTTGAGGAACAAGTTTTCCGAAGAGTTCTTTAGAAGAAATCAGGTAATCCAGTTCGCATTCGCGATACTTGCGGGCATGTTAGTGATCGTTGTCGGTCTGCCTAAAGTTCCATGGAAAGACATATGGGACTATCTAAAAATAAACCGGCTGAACGTCGTTCTCATCTTTGTTGTTATTGTAGTAATCGAGATATTGATTGTGCGCGGTTGCTTTTGGCTTAGAAAATACCTTAAGAAAAAGAAGCGTCTCAAGAAAAAGGATTCAACATGAAAGCTATGCGGAGTCCGAGCATAGATACGAAACGCTTCTCGGAGTCGCTGCGCAGAAAGGGCATCGACCTAGAAAATAAGCGAGTCCTTATTACTAACTATGCGCAGAGTGACCAGGCCAAGGATTTCACTGTTCCTGCGAATTGTGATGGCTTCGGACGCATTCATCATTTTCGCCGAAACCAACCGTCACCTTGGCCCGATAATCCCCTGCCAATGGAGCCTGCAGCAAGATCTCTTGAGTTGCCAGAAACCGACGTGGTTCGGGCGCAAGTGTTTCAAAATGCGATCTGTAGTTGGAGATGCTGGTACTGCTTTGTTGATTTCGATCTGCTTTCGGGGAATCAGAAGTTCTCAGAATATAAATCCGTTGATGAGTTGATCGATCTTTATTTACAGGAGACAGATCGACCGCGCATCATTGATCTATCTGGAGGGCAACCGGACCTTGTGCCGGAGTGGAGTCTTTGGTTTGTTCAGGCGTTGAAACGACGAAACCTGCAAAAGACAATTTTTCTTTGGACCGATGACAATCTCAGCAATGAGTATTTGTGGCGCTATTTGAAACCAAACGAATTACAGGAACTTGCCAGCTGTCCTAATTACGCACGGGTTGGCTGTTTCAAAGGTTTCGATGCTGAGTCATTCTCATTCAACACTATGGCTGAACCGACGGCGTTTAATGAACAGTTCAAAATCATGAGACGGTTGGTAGAGACCGGTTTTGATGTATACGGATATACCACTTTCACAACACCGAGCGTAACCGACATAAGTCAGAAGATGTCGGAGTTCGTGGATCGGCTTCAGGAAGACATAGACCCCACCTTTCCACTGCGAACGGTTCCGCTCTATGTTTCCGCATACACACCAACTAGGGTTCGCATTGGGCCAGATCAAGAGCGGGCTCTCGATCTCCAACGAATTGCTGTTGAAGCTTGGAATATTGAGTTAGCTCTTAGGTTTTCGGCAGAAGTCCGGCAAAAAAAGATTACGGAACACGTATTGGGCAACAAGTGAATTTAATAAATCAATTAACTGATCACCCCGCACTCGAACTGCCTTACAGTGAGGAGTTGAAGAATGCGCTTCTCAGCACGTTAGAAACCTCGCCGATGGAATTCGGAAACTTGGTTGACAGCGCTGAGGGAGCGTTTCCAACCGATGTTATGACAGTGCTAACGGAGCTGGTGGCAGATAATGAAGTGTCACAATCAAATGGTCTCTGGTTCTTACGCGATCAACAAGATCGCCCTCAAAACAGGATCTTTCCAGAAGTGAATGTGACGATCGGATCTGGGAGTGATTTACCAGAACCGCATCCATTGGATTTCGATTGGCGATTCACTGAGCACACTCTGGCTTGCTTAGAAAAAGTGGTCAATGCTAGAAATGGTGGTCAGGGCGCAATCCTTGGCGCCCCAACTCTGTACAAGTATTTAGTAGATTTGGGCGCAGACGTAACGCTTTACGACAAGAATCCCGGAATTGTAGAGCACTTAAGAAACAGTGGGTACTCTTCCTTAAATGAAGTTGATTTGACTCGCTCTTTAGAATTCTCACCTCGGTTTCGATGGGCGATTGCAGATCCACCTTGGTATACAGAGCACTACGAAGGGTTTCTAAGCGCCGCGTCTCAGCTTCTATTACCTGCAGGAAAGTTGTTCTTAAGCGTGTTGCCTCGACTAACGAGAGCATCTGCAGCGGCAGATCGATTTAGCATCATTAAAGTAGCCAAGAAGATCGGTTTCGATCTAGTTGATGTCAAACCGGGAGGATTGGGATATGCTTCGCCGCCTTTCGAGATTGAAGCATTACGCGAAGAAGGGTTAGTGGTAGGCAACTGGCGAAAGGGCGATCTGTTCGCCTTTGTTTTGTCTTCGTCAACAAGAATTGAATCCAACGTTCGGCAGTCGAACGACGAAGTTAGCTGGAAAACAATTCTCCTGGGGGCAACGACCGTTAGAATCAAGAATACGTCGCCAAACGAATCTGAAGCATTTAGTTACAAGCCGGCGTCCTCTAGTGGGACGCCCCGAGTGCGTTCAGTATCACGACGATCTCCAGCGAGATTAGAGGCAAACGTGTGGACCTCTCGTAATGTCGCTCTAGTAGTATCGAAACCACATATTGTCAGCGCCGCATTGACCTCCATTGCCGGTGGAAGTCTACCGACGGAAATACTAGATCGGATGACAACGACATATGGCTTAGGTGACCGTGAAGCGAGACAACTACGCGAGATTTTGGAGTTGCTATTACAAGACGCCGGGCTATCGTGGAATTGAAGCCACCGCCAAACAAGTGGAAAGTCGATTTGTTGACTCACCTGTCCAAGCAGTGTGCTGGGACAACTTTCGCTAACGCCTTGTGTGACGACAGCGACAGCGGTATTCATTTGGCTGTCTTTGTTGAGCCTTACCTTGAGTATCTACTCCAAGGAAGAAAAACGATCGAATCACGATTCAGTGTAAATAGGCATCCACCATTTCAGCAGGTACAAGTTGGGGATTTACTTGTTGTCAAAAAAGCAGCCGGGCCTGTGTGCGGGCTGTGCAGGGTAGCAAATGTTTGGTTCTATCGGCTAGACCCAGAAACGTGGTCCGAAATAACGAGACACGCGGAAGCGCTGTGCATGGACGGCTCTTCATTTTGGGAGAAAAAATCTGCGGCGTCCTTTGCAACTTTGATGGAAGTTCAAGATGTGCAAAGAATTCAAGAGTTTGGTATCTCTAAATCAGATCCGAGAAGTTGGGTCATACTTAAACGGCCTCTATCGCTTAAGCAAGGTACTTTGTTGTGAACAGCATTATTTGCTTCAGTGGATTGCCCCAAACCGGAAAGACGACATTATCTCGACGGCTCGCGCTTGAACTGCGATGTAAGTTCGTTAGTTTTGGTGACTTTGTGAGACAAGAAGCAATCAAAAGAGGAATCGCAAACGCGACACGACGGGATCTCCAGGACCTCGGGCAAGATTTAGTAAAGGATGACGTCACTGAGTTTTGCAAAGAAGTTTTGAGAACAGTGCAGTTTTCGCCTGGCGAGCAAATTGTGATAGACGGCGTGCGGCACAAAGAAGTCCTGGATGTAATTTCAAAGATATCCCACAACCAACCTGTGAAGGTTATCTATCTCACTGCTTCAGATCGAACGAGAAGACGGCGAACTCCTCAGCATCTCGATCTAGCTTCAATTGAGTCGCATGAAGTAGAGTCGGAGATTGAAACGGATATCAAACGTTTGGCCGACCTTGTTATCGAGACTGAAAGCGATGCAAGCGAAACCTTTCCAACTCTCGTTAACTGGATTCGGTCTACCAGCAACATTGACGCATCGCAGAAGAATACTCAAGGATGATTGGGAATCTTCCGCTCGTTCTTCTTCCCGCGCGAATTAGGTTGATTGGCTTGGATGCAATGACAACGATTTCGCGAACCTCTTAAGAATATACGTATCGTGGCCATTCAACTTTCTCAAAGTTTGAAATGACTGGGCGTACTTACCAATGTGATGCTCATCAAATTGCTTGATTGAAGTGAGCATAAAAAGCACCGGAGCCTCTTTATCAATAGTGAAGTATTTTGATTTTGCCTGATCTGCTAGAATTCGGTAACTTCCGTACTTATGATTGGGTGACAGCGTTTTATCGCAAATAATCAAATGGGCCACAAGATAGATCTCTAATCCCGATTCTTTTCTGACGCCGCTAACAACGAATATGTCCTCGCCAATTTCCGTGGCTGTGTGTAATCGAGCTTGCTTCGAATTGAATGCACAGGGGAAACCCTTCTCGATGCTATTGACATACTTCTCATATTTCCAATAAATCAGAATTGCCATTGCCGTTGGTTTTGCGGAGGCTGGCGCTCGCCGGTTGAACAATAACCCGAGACTCCTGACGTTCAGTAGGAGAAATTAGTGCCAGAGTCACTTTCGCCGAGATAGTAGCTCCGCAACAATTTCCTCGCCTCTTTGCTCTGCCTGGGTCGTAAATTTCTTCCAAGCTGCTGCCGTTGACTGTTCATCACTGAATAGCAACTTGAATCCATGTCCGACAAGAAACCGCAGCCGTGCGATTTCACCGTAGAGTAGCCGCTCATTCTTAGCCAGTCCTGAGCCTTCTCGTGACGCTGCGACGGCTATCTTCCGGCACCAAGTGTTCGGGTCCTCGGTGACTTCGCCAGCGACCTTTTCAATTTGTTCGTACTCCTCGTTTGTGACCCGGAATGTGATGTTCCTTGTTTTCGCAGTCTTCTTCTCGCTCATAAATTACTCCTCCCGCAACGCAGACGCAGTTCAAAATGCTGTCTACAAACTTGCCTACGTTTGTAGACACGTGTTTACAAGTGTAAACGAAGAACCGCTAAAGTACGGTAGGCACGCGCGTTAACAGAATAACGCGGTCGTCTACAAACGTAGACGACTCAGCCCGCTAAGAGCGGGGTGACGTGTCCAAATTTTCAGGTGCGTAGCACCTAGTTTCTCTTACGATGGTCCGCTTGAATAAGCCCGACCTATCTAATAATGCCTTTTTTGGGATTGAAGACTACAATGTTGCTCCCTGAAGCATCTATTAGCCTGGCGAACCATTCAGTTTGACACCGTTTGTTTACGGGACTACTCTGGTGCCTCCCTTAGAAGACAGGTAAACCTAAAACTGGTTCGCCCCACGTACCGGAGCATTTCACATGAGCTTAGGACCCTTCCGAATCAAAGTCTCAACGAGCGCACTTCGATTGAATCTTGACGATCTCGCGGCTGAGGAGCGGGACATACTCACGGCTAGGACGCGTTTCAATCCGGCGACTCACGATGTTTATAGGTTTTCTGTCATTCCTGAGTTCCTCATGACTTCGGAGACACATGGCATATTTGGCATTTGGCCTCGCAAGGTGAAGAAGGCGAGTTTTTCCTCCGCCGATAATGTAATGATCCAAGCGAGGGTAGGATCATCTGAAATTCGACTATATGGAATCCACCCAGTATCGATGACTGTGGACGGTCAGGCGGCTTTCGAATATGAAGGGCAACTCGGAGTCGAGGCTGGCATTCCTTATGCTGGCAAAATCAAATTAGGTGGCACGGTCAAGAATAACTTGAAGAAAAGGATTTATTCTGTTTTAGCTGGTTCCACGGATGAGTTGGCTCAGTGGGTGTTTCTCAAGGAATGGTTAGAAGCGAAGCCGGCCTTTCAGCTGCAAATTCTTTGCAGCGTACCAAAGAGCCTAAACCTTGAGGCGCGATATGTTTTGTGTGATGTGAGGGTTGCAGAAGGTAATCGAGAAATAAAGAAAGCGTCAAAAAAGAAAGTGCTGTTACCCTCACCCTCGGCTGCGTAGAACTGTTAGGTAGCAAAAATAAAAGAACCGCTTCCAACTCTCTCCTAAATGCCTTCGCGCTAGTTGATAGCGTAAGGCCCTCCGATTTGCGAATCACCGAGAGCGAGACGTTGCTCCACGTTGCTTGATGTTCTGTAGCTGTTCGCAACGCGGACACAAGTAGCGATGGTCGTTAGGCTTCTTTGTAAGGAATTTCCAGTCAGTTCCCCGCCGTCCAGGAGTAAACGCTCCTATGATCCATTCCTGACATACAAGGCGGACCCTTGCCAACATCAGATGATAGACGTGATTTGCGGGAGCGATAGCGTACATTAATATTGAGAGCGGGGAAGTCGGCGAGTGTCGAGGCGACCCCCAAGGGCCTCCCCGCAGTGAAAGCGGCGACAGTTTCCCACCTCAGCAGTCGCCGCTCTCTTATGGGAGTATGGTTTCGGCAAACCGACCCCTCGTGTACTTCGCTGTACTCCCACCATTCGATGTCGGTCATCACTCAACAAGTTTGGAGGCCACTCGATCTGTCGGACCGTTTATGTTCGCGCCGTATTCTCGATTAAGACTTCAGCTCGTCCACAATTACCATAGGATCATGTTGTGGCCGGAGATTCCCTGCGACAGAAAGCAGATACAATTTGTAGGACGCTCTGTGAGCATCAGTGTAAGGAAAGAGCTTCTCAATGCCCTCCTCTAGCGTCCGGATAGCCTTTTGCTTTTGGCCCTTTTTGATTTCTTCTTTTAGTTGGGATAATACTTGGGCGAGAATGAAGGCAGCAGCCGGGTCCTTCGAGAAAGCCTCTGCAATGCTACCCCACACTTCGTCAGTCATATTCCCTCGTGGTATCTTTCAGCCCGTGCGGTGGAGCGGATAACTGAATGAACCTTGCTGCTTGGATTCGTAGCATTCCGGCAGCGAAATTCAACCGAGCCAGCGTACTGCTAAATAGCAGAATTGGCAACCCGTCAGGAGGGCGATCCTGATGGGGCGCGGAAAACGGAAACAACCTAAGAAGCTATCAGGGAAGTTGAAGCAGATCCGGCTAGACTTAGAGCTGACCCAAGAACAGCTTGCAAGACGCCTGAAAGTAGACTCAGGCGCTATCTCACGATACGAACGCGGGATACGCGAGCCGTCACTACTGGAACTATTGGAATACTCTCGGATAGGCAAAGTATCGATGGAGACTCTGGTTAACGACAAGCTAGGCTTGCCGAAATAAACGAGCAAACTGATCCTTAATAAGCTGAAACGAAAAGGAAGCCCAAGCTCGGTCAGTGACTAAGCTTGGGCCGCTTAGTCTCGATTTGAGTTTTAGTGAGCCCGCTCTTCCTCATCAACATCTAATCGTCCTGCACGCAAGATCTGGTCAGCCGCACGAAATATCTTCTGCGCGCTCTTTTCGGGAATCGCGTTCGCGTCGTAACCGATGCCTTGATAGAGCCAGTTCTGCAAATACCCGCGACAGTAGTCTGTTCCTTCAAGACTCAACACTTCGCAGCACAAAAGCGCTACCGCTTCGGCTTCCACTTCGCGGAGGTTTCGCGGTGTCTTTTCCGCGTCGGCGAAATCGGATTCCAGAGTGTGGCCGATCGTAACGTGGGCCATCTCGTGAAACAAGGTCTTGTGTGGAAGTTGGGCCACAGGATTGATCGCGATGCTGCGCTTGCGGGCGAAGCCTTGACAGTTTCCGTCGATGCTGTCGAATGGGATCATTTCAATGCCGAGCGCCGCCAACGCTCGCTTCGCGTTCCACTCTGGCGATACTTGCGGCTGAAGGTCTTCGCCGTCCGTTTGCGCCAGTACAAACCATCGGGCTTTATAAACAAAGCTGGTGAATGGGCCTTCGCTGTCCGATTCTTCTTCGTCCGAGTCGTTTCTGCGCTTGCACGTGATCGGCATGCACAGAGTTAATGCTCGCTCGCCGCGCTTCACGTGTCGTCCAAGATCCTTCCACTTCGGAAACGTGTTGATTGGCCCAGGCTGCAACCCTCGCATCTGACATTGCACTAGCGCGAGCAATTGATTTCCCAAGCTATACGAATGAAACGCGCTATAGGCTTTCATGATCAGGCCCGGCTTGTTGACTGCTTCAACGAGTAACGCTGACCACTTCGGAATGTCTGCTGATTGTCTTTGCTGTCTTTCCATTGTCGTTTCTCCTTCTTTTGGTGTTGTGCTTTTGAAAGGGTGTTTCCCCCTCGTAGCGACTGATGGAACACGACTGAGCGCCCACTCAGCACACCGCAGGGCGAAACGCAGAGGAGCACTCGAAGCGCAGCGGAGAGTTGTGCGGATGGGCTGTCGTTTACGATGAAGCGAGAGGGGGGACTATCTTCCTGTTTATGGCTGGAATGGAGAGAATTGGAATGGAAGCCAAGCGGCGAAATGGAATTTTGGGCTTCTTAAAAACTTATGGAGCTTTATTTTTTGTACATATGTCCGTACAATAACTGACCAGGAGTTTCCAATGAGACAAGAATTGTCAGATTCAAACGATCAAGCAGCAGCCTTGCTGCGTGTTGCTTCTTATCTTGGGCGACCACAGAAGTTTATGGCGGTTGGGGATGCGCGCGCGGAAATGCGCCGCACGCTAGAGTTGGCAGCAAAGGGAAGCGTCGTTCTTACAACGCACGGTGAGCCGGAAGCTGCGGTGGTTCCTTTCAGCACACTCGAAGACATGCGACGCGCTCTATTGCATTTACTTGTTGAACAAATGGGATCGAGCTTCGCGCTCTCGCGCGAGCGCCTGCGATCTAAGCGAAAGGACGTTCCGGCGTCCAGCGAAGAAGAACTAGAAAGTTTAGTGGGAGAAGCGCTGAAAAAGGCGCGCCGGCGCAATGGTAGAACTTCCCACAAACAATCGCGCGGGTAAGCATGCCGCCTGTTGCTAATCCGACGAACATGGGTGAGAGTGAATTGCGCGTCGTTGTTGACGCCCAAATTGTTCTTGCAATGTTTCTCACGCGTCGCGACAACCCGGAAGCGATTTCGCCAAAGCGTGGGTTGCTCAAACTCCTGACTGTACCGACTCTTCATTGGCTATGGACGCCGGACATCATTAATGACTACGAACGCGGCGCGGAAGCTATCGAGGCGGATGAAAAGATCATTCGCCGCGCTGAGTTTGATCGTGTCGCATTTGAACTATTCCTCGCGGCGCTGCAACTCTCACCACCCGTAACCATTTCCGTAACCACCCTACGCAACGCCAGGCATCGCATTTTGCAAGCGCCGCGCGCCGCCGAGCGTGATCTTGAGGATGCCATATATTTGGCTTGCGCCGTGGACGGCAATGCCCATCTGCTCACGACGGAGGATTCTGATCTGCACCTGTTAGGAAGTACGTACGAGGGTGTGCGAATTGTTAACTGGCGGGACTTTAAAGAGGAGTTGTCGACGCGGGGATTATTGGACTGGTAGCTAAGTGCCTTTGATATATTTAAGGTTAGGTGGAAGAACAGCCTGCTGGCCTTTGTATTGAGACTGACTCCTTTGGGAAATAGGCTCCGTGAGTTCGCTAAACAACAACATTGCTATAGCACCTCGTGGCTTCAGTATTATTTCAAAGGGTCCGCTGTTCTTGATTTCTAAGACGATGGATCTTGCCTCGTCATGCGTGCTATCGATCACACCTGAAGTGCAGTGTATTGAGAGGCCTAATCTGGCAATCGTGCTCCTGCCTTCAAGGTGACATACGATATTGCTCGGCGTCAGTATTCGTTCGGAAGTGGACCCTAACACGAACATGTTCGGCTTAAGATAATATCCCGTATCGGCGATTGTGATTCTCTGAAACTGAACCTCGACGTCTGAACTTAGATCTATTGTCTGACCCTCGATTGGGACTAAGAGTTCCTCGCTCAAATGCAATCTAATTCCCGTCGGCCGTATGTCTGCGTGGTCAAACTGAGGAAGTATCTCAATCTTCCCGCAGTCTATGTACTCTCGAATTGTTTTATCAGACAAAATCATTCGAACTGTTGAATTACTCAAAATCCCTATAGATCTTTGACTCGCATGGGCCCAATGAGCCCTGATACTTTCCGCGATATTTTTCGATCTCGCCAATCACTTGCCAAAAGGTGACTTGACCTATCAGCATACCTGGATGGACCTTGATTGGCTGAACAGCGTAGAGTTGTAATGTCCATTGGTTGTGAGAACCTATATCGATCAGATCTGCGGTAACATGAATAAAAAGACCAAGCCTGGCTGATGATGATCGGCCCTTAATGATAGGGACATAGTAATCACTTCCCATAACCTCGAAGGTGTGGCCCAAATAAATACGTCCGGGACTCAGGGTGTAGCCATCATCCGGCAAAGTGACGGTTCGTACCTCTTGTTTTACCTTGGGATCTAGAACATCATTGATGTAGTACTTAATAGTTGCGCCAAGTCTGAAGTTATAACTGTTGGGGTTTATCTGTTCGACATCGAACGGATCGATCTGTATCTTACCGGCCTCAACTTGCTTGATGATTTCCAATCCGGTAAGAATCACTGCGTGTTCCTTAAGAGCAAATCGTAGATTGAATGTTTAGGAACGTCGTACTGGGTGTAGACACCTGAATACTCCTCAATATCGCCGGTCGGAACCCAAAAGCTCACCTGTCCAATTTTCATTCTTGGATAGACAATTATCGGCTGCACACAAGTAAGCTCCAAGGTCCATTTGTGTGCTGGGCCAAGGTTCCCGAGGTCCGCAGATATTTGGAGGAAGAGTCCAAGCCTGGCAACTGATGATCGTCCTATCAATAACGTCACATATCTGCTGCTGCCGATGATTTCATGAGTATTAGCTAAGTAGATGATACCCGGCTCAAGTTGAAGCCCATCTTCGGGGATTTCCTGGAGGTTCGTCTCTTGGTCTTTGTGGCCCAGCGATAATAGTTCAGGAACCTGCGAGAAATGATCACCTAATCGATAGTTGTAGCTGTTTGGATTAATTTGGTTTTCATCGAAAGGATCAATGACAATCGTTCCGTTCTCAACCTGCTTCCTGATTTCGCTCCCAGTCAGAATCATTGATCGGATTTCGATAACTAGGCATCAATGCGGAGTCGGCGTCCGCGAAGTAATGATATTCGCCGTTAAAACTTCGCAGCCCGCAAAAAACGGCAACGTTTCAAATGGGAATATCTTCTCTTGGTTGCAACGAGAGTCTTGCAGTGCTAGATTCCGCGCTAACGCAACTCGTCTGCCAAACTACCCGCGTGAGCCTAGGATTAACATTCACTCAAATGGCGAGTCGCTTCTCGCAGCTTGCCCCGCTGTCAGCACAACCCTTACATTGACGAAGGTAAACACTGATGTCAATTGACGAAACAGAGTTCGACGCTCACTCAAGGCTCTTTACCGTATACGATGCCGTTCACGGAGCCATAGATCTTCGTGATCCACAGGGCTCAGACTTAGGCGGTGCGGGTGGCATCGTTCAGCTTCTCAATTCACAGATGATGGAACGACTTCGCCGCATAAAGCAACTGGGCTATGCGTCGCACAGTTATACCGCTGCCGACCATAGTCGATATGCTCATGCGATCGGCACCATGCACATGATGAAGAACCTTCTTAGTCATCTGATTGCTAACAAGCGAATTGGAGAGCAAGTTTATGAAGATTTGAATACCTGCTTCCCAAGAGTATTTCGAGATGGTGCGGAGGCAAACCAATACACGTTGGTACGGCATATGTTGGTTGCGGCACTGCTACAAGACATAGGAGAACTGCCCTACGGCCGAGCAACCAGCATTTTCTTTAGGCCAACTGAGAGTCTAAAGGCATCCGCGAAAAAGAAATTCGGCGGAGTTGATTGGTCAGACAAAGATGTTTTTACTGTTGCATGTTTAGAAGAAGAAGATTCAAGAAAAATCTTGGAAGAGCTGAAAGTCAATCAAGATGTCTTAGTTTTTCTAATTACTGGACATATGAAGGAGTTGAAGGGTACCGCCCTAGGCGGCCTGCGCCAACTAAGACACATGTTAGATGGTCAGGTCGACGCCGATCGTCTGGACTACGTTTTTCGAGATGCCTATCACACCGTGGGTGGATTCGGCATGCCGAAGAGAGTTATCGAGTCTCTCCAATACTACGACAGCGATGGACCGGTTTTCTCCGACTCTGGAGCAGTTGCCGACTTCCTCACTCTGAGAGCTCAGCTTTGGACCACCGTCTATTTTTCTCCGCAAAATCGCTTTCGCATGATCCTTTTAACAACTGTACTTTCGGGAATCAAAGCTAGCAAGAAATGTGCGGAAGAGTTCTTTGGAGGAATGGCAATAGACGGTCTATCGGTTAAGGAGTTCGAACGACTTGACGACATTTCGTTTACTGCAAACCTGACAAAGTTCTACAGCGATGAGAAGGCCAAGAGACTGAACCAGCGAGAGCAAAATGCATTGACACTGCTTTTAGGACGAGGCCAAGAATACGTCTGCTATTGGTTGCCTCGCCCCAAGAGTTCTGCTCCTGCCGACGATCAATTCGAATTGCCGGACGACCTTTTCTTCGACACATTTTCAGATCTGCAAGGTCAACCGTTATACGAGCCAAAATCAATTCGAGTACGAGATGAAAGATTTAGACATTTCGGCGGTATTCTTCCGCTCGAGGATTGTAGTGGCGCATTTAGCGGAATCTTCAAAGAACCAAAATGGTCGGCACTGCCCATGCCAGGCAGTTATCTAGTCTATGTGCCCCGAAACACAAGTGGAGGTGAATGGAACGAAGTACACGCGGCGATTGAGGAAGGCCGGCTGTACCGAGAATTGATGAGGAACGATCCGCTTCTCATAGATTTCGTTCACGATACGACTCAACGGAGAGGTTTCCAAGGCCCAAAAATCTTCATTTCTTTTAGGTGGGATGATCTAGAGATCGTGAAAGCAATCGCAAGAAGCCTCTGTGAAAAGAGGCGGCGGTATTTCGTTCTAACTGATCATTTCGAAGGTGACTCTGTCGGCACTAGACACAACAGCACTGAGGCAGTCATGAGAGCTGAAGCTGTACTTGTAGTTGCTTCAAAGCGCTATCTCGATCGACGCAATAATGAGCCGAACGGAAATATTGCGGCGGAAATCAACGCCATGATCGTTCGCCGCGAGGGGGAAGGCCTAGTTCCAACTTTTCTATCTGTCGAAGGTCACGAAACACTTCGAGGAAGACTTCCATACGGAGATTTAGGTACCGAAGATCCTCCTAACACGGGTGATGCGCTCAAGGGAGCCACACGGGAATTAATCGAAGCTGCCGTGAAGTTCGCCTTGGAAGGAATAGATAAGAATTGGGAATCTCGAAAAAGGAAGAAGAAGTGAAAGAAACAAGGATTTCGGACATCGGCGAAAAGCGGTTAATCGCGGAATTTGTCCAGCCGCTATTTAATAGTGGCGACGATGTCGGCGGAGTTGGGGATGATTGCGCGATGCTTGAGGGAGCAAATGGTGAAGTATGGCTGTTTTCCACTGACCGTGTTCCGGCAGACTTGATTTCATTCAAGCTGGGAATCTTGGACTATTACGGGCTCGGGAAATACCTTGCACGGCTTAACCTGAGCGACATATCTGCTTGTGGAGGAGTGCCACGAGCCCTACTACTTAACCTAGGACTGCCTGAGGACCTGCCTTACGAAGATTTCAAGGCGATCTGTAGAGGGTTTGGAGAAATGGCTCAAAGTTGCGATTGCCAAGTGTTGGGTGGCGACATTACTTCAAGCAAGGAACTCAGTATTTCCGCGACCTCCATTGGAACGACGCTTAAGGGACGAGTGTTAACTAGACGTGGAGCGAAGCCAGGAGATTCGATTTTCATATCGCGTCCCTTGGGAGTAACCCCGGCAGCATTTGGATATTACTTACGATGTGATCGAGAAAAGCTGACATTATCCGACGCCGAAATTTCAATCCTCAATGGGCAGTTTACAGCGCTTGAGCCTCTTGTGAATTTGGGCTGCGCCCTGGCTGAGTCAGGGAAGTGTAGCTCTTGCATGGACAATTCTGATGGAGTGGGACAGTCGCTGCTGGAACTTTCAATCGCTAGCAAAGTACGTTTCGTTGTTAGAGAAAAGGACATAGAGTTGCCTCCAGTAGTCTCACAAATAGCGTGCAGTCTGAACGAAGACCCAATTCAACTGGCGTTCAGTGCCGGTTCGGATTTCTCACTCGTTGGAACGTTGGAGGGAGCGTGGTCACTTGACCAAGCTAAGGAAAGGTTCGGAACAAACATCAGAATATTAGGCTACGTCGAAGATGGGGATGGTGTTTTCTTAGACAGAGCTATTGGCAGAAAAGCCTTGGAGTTTTCAGGTTGGAATTACTTCACTAAGAAATGAGTTCGGCACCTAAAGAACGGTCCAAGAAATTTTGTCACGCTATGGTCACGTGACTCGATGAAAATCACTGTCAAAGCATGTCAATTGATGCAAAGTCGAAGTGCTCTGTAACGGCGGCAAGTTGTAATAAATGTTAAAGTTGTGTGACTCGATGTCACAAAATGCAAAATGCGAAGGGCGCTTTCATAACCCCAAGGTCGGCAGTTCGATCCTGCCCCCCGCTACCAATTAGATCAACGACTTACAAAATCGCCAGACCGGCCGCAGCATCAATTGTGTGTCGCTGATTTCTTAGCCGCGTTGCCTCACCAGAGCCTACCGCCAAATTTCGAACGTTGCACTGGCTAGTTATATTATTTGCGAGGCCCATGAGCTTCGCGATGCCATGGCGCGAGTCCAGTGGATAAACTGGCAACGCCCACTAACCAATATCGTTCAGGGGATTTCCAGCCTTTTCAAAAACCGATTGACTCTGGTGACTGTTCGGCGTATATCATTCTCGAAATTAGGCAATGCTAACTCTCCCGAGCCTCCTGCGTCCCGGACACTCGCTAGTTAGCCTCGATTTGCACTCTGAGACATCAGACGGAGCGTTCCTCCTATGTCGGCAGGAAAGGGAAATTCTTACCCGCACTCGGCCGGACGAAAAACAGTTTTCCATCTGGGCGGGAAACCGCGTGACACGCATGTCTATCCCGCAGGTGTCGAACTTTTTGCTCAAGGCGAGAATCCTAACGAGGTCTATTTTCTCCACGCTGGTCTATTAATGCTCTCACGCGTCGAAAGTAATGGCCGTCGAATCCTGATAGATCTGATGTTTCCGGGCTCGTTACT
>Ga0137404_10000658_pt1 | contig 22661 bp, 25 predicted proteins | sample CZOMad2_1_16fung_FD_108285 | JGI IMG/M metagenome (GOLD analysis project Ga0137404, IMG submission 108285) | Vadose zone soil fungal communities from Angelo Coast Range Reserve, California, USA - CZOMad2_1_16fungal (Illumina Assembly) | ecosystem: Environmental > Terrestrial > Soil > Vadose... | reverse complement strand
GCGACGGATGCCCAGCGTGTTCACCGGCGCGTCCACGGGCCCAAACCTGATCGCGTTGGGCGTGTGGAACTTGTCCAGCTCAATGCCCTGCCCATCGGGAGTCCGCATCATCGCGAGGGTGGCTCGGACATCCTTGAGCCCGATCAGTCTCCCGACCGAAGGCCCTTCGACTGTCGTCTCGCCCTCAAGCTTGAGGCCCAGTTCGATGAAGAACGCCTTGGCGGCTTCGAGATCGTCGACTACGATGAGGACATTGTCCATCCGTTTCAGCGTCATATCCTTCCTTTCCGCGCTTCACTGCTGACGCCCCGTACTTGCCGCACGCGGCGGGAGCGGAGGATCGGACACCTGGACGGGCCACGTGGGTCCAGGTAGATGGTCGTCCGCTTCATAGGGTGATGCTAGCGTATATGTCGGTCTCGCGGGACCTCGGCTCTGGGCGTAGGCGTGGCCCCCCTGTGGCCGCCCTCCCTGTCGGGCCAAGCATCGCGGTGAGAACCGCCGGACTCCCGCCTGGCCGGCCAGGAATCGATCCGAAGGACCGATGGACAGGGGAGTGCGTACCCGGGTACCGTCCTCTATATATAGGGCACGCTCATGAGCCTGGGCCAGAGCGAGAGCGCGGTAGATGCCTTGAGGCGCAGGTGAGCGGAAACGCCGCGGAGGTGCAACGCCTCGTTGTACCGGTACAGCGTCCCGTTTCCACGGTGCAACGTCCCGTTGTACAGGTTCAACGGCTCGTTGTACTGGTCCAACGCTTCGTTGTACCGGTACAACGGCCCGTTTACACGGTGCACGTCTTGTTGTACAGGTTCAACGACTCGTTGTACTGGTCCAACGCTTCGTTGTACCGGTCCAACGTCCCGTTTACACGGTGCACGTCTTGTTGTACAGGTTCAACGACTCGTTGTACTGGTCCAACGCTTCGTTGTACCGGTCCAACGTCCCGTTTACACGGTGCAACGTCCCGTTGTACAGGTTCAACGACTCGTTGCACTGGTCCAACGCTTCGTCGTACCGGTCCAACGTCCCGTTTACATGGTGCAACGTCCCGTTGTACAGGTTCAACGACTCGTTGTAGTGGTCCAACACTTCGTCGTACCGGTCCAACGTCCCGATTACACGGTGCAACGTCCCGTTGTACAGGTTCAACGGCCCGTTGACATGGCCCCCCAGCCAGGTAACGTCGGCTCTAGCGACTGGTTCGTCTCTTTCTTCATATTGGACGTCGGCTACTGAGCGACACCGACTCAGGACTGTGGGTCGAACCCGAAGACGCGTAGCTCTTGGTCGCAACGGCAGGCCTTCGCGAAGCGCGCGGACCACATGACGGCCTCCTCGCGTGAGGGCAATTCGAGCACGGTAAAGCCGCCGTTAAGTGGGGGCGCCCACGGGTAGCCCCCCTGGGCGACCTTGCCGTTGGCCGAGACGAGAGCGGGCGGCACGCCTTCGTCGATGCCGCCGCCGAAGACGTAAACGCCAGCGGCCTTCGCCTCGTCGATCACTGCGTGCGCGTCACGGCCCACCGCGTCCCGCTCGCCGTCCGGCACAATCATAGCCGCGCTGGGGAAAGAGATCAGATATTTGGCCATAGCGCTCCTATTCTGCCTAACGAGTTGCCGCTGAGCCGCCGCGCTTTTCAGCGGTCGGCTCCAGCGGTGTGTTATGCGGTCGCCGCCGTATGGGGGAAAATCTACCATGACGCGCCCTCCGGCCGCTTCCGAAGAATTCGGCCGAGTACTTCAGCTTCGGGTGGACTCCGCAGGCCTATCAGGCTGTCCGGTCCCACTCCCGCCACTGCCTCCCGCCACTCGCCTGACACCCATCGGGCAGCCTGGACACCTCGTTGCCTATTTCCGCGGGCGTCGTCGCTGGGCGAGCGCGGTCAGGAGGCCCCTGTGTGCGGGCGCGAGGCCTAGGTTCGCGCGATGACGTAATGCACCGCCTTCGCACCGGGGACGCACGCGGTGCATCGGTAGCCGAGCGCCGGGAGGTCGAGGCCGGCTAGCAGGGGCTCCCCGGAGCCGAGCAGGATCGGCGATGTCGCCAAGTGCATTTCATCCACCAGGCTGGCCTGCAGATACTGGCGAAGGGTCGCAACACCGCCACCGAGGCGGATGTCCTGACCCCCTGCCGCAGCTTGCGCACGCTTGAGCGCTTCCTGGATCCCCTCGGTGACAAAGTGGAAGACCGTCCCGCCCTCCATTTCCAGCGGCGGCCGCGGGTGGTGCGTGAGAACGAACACGGGCGTGTGATAGGGCGGATTCGCACCCCACCAGCCGCGCCAGGATTCGTCGGGCCAAGGACCCCGGATCGGACCGAACATGTTGCGACCGAGGATCCACGCCCCGAGACCCGCCGCGCCCCGAGCCGCGAAGTCGTCGTCGGTGCCGCCGACGCCACCCTCGCCGCCGTCGTGCAGGCGCTTGAAGGTGCGAGTGTGGACCAGCCAGTCATGCAAATCTTCGCCCCCGACCCCGAGCGGATTCTCCCGCGACTGGCGCGGGCCTGCGCCGTAACCATCGAGGGAGATCGAGAAGCCCTGAACCAGCAGTCGTGCCATCGTGCCATCTCCTGAGGAAGAGCTAAAGCGCGGTGCAATCCAGAGTATATCGCGGGCGGGCGCGACCGGAACGGCTCCGGGAATCTCTGGAACGCCTCCGGGCGCGACGGAAACGGCCCCGGGAGCCTCCGGAACGCCTCCGGACGAGACGGGAACGGCTGTGGGCGCGTCCAAAACGCTTCCGGGCGTGACCGGAGCGCCTTCCGGAGCTTCAGAAATGCTTCCGGGCTTGACCAAAACGGCTCCGGGCACGACCGGAACGATTCTGGGCGTGTCCAGAACGGTTCCTGGTGCAGCCAGAACAACTTTTGGCACGCCCAAAACGGTTTCCGTCACCGCCAGACCGACTTCTGGCACGGCTCACCTTGCCCGCCAGCCATTACCGCCCTTCGGCGCGGGATCGAGCCAACAACTTCCTTAAATCACCCTCGGCCGGCCGGTGTGGCTGGTGCGCGCCTTCGACGGCAACCAGATTTCCAGCAATCTACTCCGGCTCGGGGCCTCGGTCGTGGGTGTAACAGCCACAGGTCTTCTCGCAATATTTGTGGTCCTTATGGACGTGGCAGGAGCAGCACAACGGCTCGCGGTAGCCCTCGCAACAGTCGGGAGTCTGGAGATTCTTGGGGTTCAGCCTGGCCACGCCTTGCAGACATCCGTCGAGGTTCATGGCAATGGGCTCCCGCAACTGGGCCGTGGCGGTGATCCCGCCGAGGCTACCGTTCATGGTAAGGCCGATCGGGCCCGCCAGATGCGCCGAGAATCCTCCTATGGACCCGTTGCTGTTGATCGTCGCGATCTGCAACCCGAAGATGACGACCGAGTTCGTCAGGTGAATCGGAATCGGCGGAACGATGAGCTGCGGGACATTGAGCCCGCCGGCCAGATCGAACGGAATCTTCAAGACGTCGATCTGCAAGGGTGGAATGTTGACGACCGCGTTCAAGTGCGGGTTCACGCAGAAATCGACGTCGGCTGTGATGTCCACTACCGGGCGCAGCAACGACGCCTCGATCTTCATGGCTGACCTCCCGTGTTCGACACCGCCGGCCCGCAGGTGACACTCACGATTCGTCCCGCCAGCTGTGCAATCCTCTCGATGGCCTCTTCCGCCGCGCTCAGCTCACTGACGAGCTGATGGACACTTGATGCGCGAATGATCCATCTCGCGCTGCCATTGGTGGCTAGGGGTATCTCGAGCGTGTGCCTGCTGGAATCGTCCTTCACGTCGGTCATTGGACCCTCCCGTATAGTTGTGTAATGAAACTATAGCGCGTGTAGTGGATACGCGCAACCGCGAATCATCGGGCCGACCTTCACCAAGTGGGTGGCACCTATCGGCGCCGTCAGGCGTCAGCTTGAGCAGCGGGGTTAGGCGACCCGCCATCTTGCGTTGCGGAGGGCTGGCCATGCTTGCCACGTGCCGAAGAGATAGAGAGAACCGATGACAAGCGACACCGTAGAGAACACAAGGTCCTTTGACGCGAGGAGTGGCGCGTTCGATAGGAACGCTAGGAGCTGAGGAGCGAGGAGCAGCCCCCGGAGTGTGTAGATGACGCCGATGACGATCAGCCCTGTGCGGAGAAGGGGCGGCCGTGGAGCGATTGCGGCGCCTGCGAGCGCGTAGAGAGCGAACACGGCGAAGAAGAGCGTGACGGTGGCCGTCAACAAAGCTGGGAAGGACGAGCGTGCCTCGGCCTGCCGTGCCATCTGCTCGCCGGCGCCGAAGTAGCGGTAGGCGGGGGCACCGACGAAGATGATGATGACATGAAGGAGAGCGATACCAGCGCTGAGCAGACCCGCCGCGAGGAGTGCTCTTCTTCCTGACACTGGCTGGATTCCCACTGTCGGTGACCGGGTCGCCTATGTATGAGCGATAGCACCCACCGCTCGACTGGCTGCCTTAGCGTCACCTATCGGTGGCCGGAAACGTCTGCCCACTGCTACTCGCATCGAGCTATCTCTCTCTGCACGTTTGACTTGCGGGCACTCTACCCTAGTTCAGGATCAGTGTCAACATTGGAGAGAGTGGCGTATAAACGGAACGGTCTGGGGGAATAGGCTCAGACGCTTACCCGGCACAGGAGCTAAACGCTTAGTGAAATCGCGATGCAGCAACTCGCGGCCTTCAGGGGGGCATCCTGGGCCATCTGAGAATAGGAGGCTTTCACGGCAGATCTAGGGGGGCACAGCAACGGAGCTGCCAGCGCGGCCGCTGCGCCTGCCAGCACGGCCGCTGCGCCTGGCAGCGCAGGCGCTGTGTCTGGCAGCGCAGCCGTTGCGCATGGCAGCGCAGCTGCTGTGCCTGGCAGCGCAAGTGTCAAGTCAAGGAGCGCAGCGATTGGGGCGCAACCCGGCGCGACATCTGGCGAAGTAGGCTCGACAGCGGTCGAACCGTGCTCCGGCGCCGCTCGGTGGGCCATTATATATAGGTCAAGCTCTCGAAACCTACCCCGGGCGGCGCCCCTGGCCCCCCGCAGACCTTCCCCGGTGCGATAGAGTAGTCCAGGGCCCACTACGGGCCTCCACCCGGAGAGGGCCAGCCCCTCCCCAACACCGGATTCAAACTACCCGGCGAGCCACGGACCCCCTCCGGCGGCGCGCCAGCGTCACTAGGAAGCGGGAGATTCGGATGGGCGAAAAAGAGTTCGACCTCGTGGTGATCGGCAGCGGCCCCGGCGGCTATGTGGCGGGTATCCGCGCCGGCCAGCTGGGCTTGAAGGTGGCGGTGGTCGAGAAGGACCCCAAGTATGGCGGCACCTGCCTGCACCGCGGCTGCATCCCGACCAAGGCGCTCCTCCATACGGCGGAGGTGTTCGACGAGATCAAGGACGCCGACGACCTGGGGATCACGGTCGCGGCCCCGGCCCTGGACATCGCCAAGGTGCATGCCCGGAAGCGCAAAGTGGTGGATCGGAACGCCCGCGGCATCGAGGGGCTGTTCAAGAAGTACGGCACGACCGGCCTCCACGGCCGCGGCCGGCTGGTCGGGGCGCATGAGGTGGAGGTGGAAGGGCCGGAAGGGAAGACCGTCTACTCGGCGAAGCACGTCCTCGTCGCCACCGGCTCGGTGCCGCGCGACATCCCCATCGCCAAGGCGGACGGCGAGCGGATCTTGAACTCCGACCACATCCTGGAGCTCGAACGGGTGCCGGCCACTCTGGCCGTTCTGGGCGCCGGGGCCGTGGGCACCGAGTTCGCCTCGATCTTCGCCTCCTTCGGCACCAAGGTGACCCTCATCGAGATGCTGCCGCGGGTGCTGCCGATCGAGGACGAGGAGGTCTCGGCCGAGCTCGAAAAGCACCTCAAGCGGCGCGGCATCAAGGTGATGACCGGCACCAAGCTCACCGGGGTCGACCGCACCGAGACGGGCGTTCTCATCCACCTGGATGGCAGTACCGGCCCGGTGGACGTCGAGGCCGAGCTCCTGCTCTCCGCCGTCGGCCGGCGCCCGGTGACCGAGGCGATCGGATTGGAAGAGCTGGGAGTGCAGCTCGATCGCGGCTACGTCCAGGTCAACCCGCTGATGCAGACCGCCGTGCCGCACATCTACGCCATCGGCGACGTCGTCAACACCCCCTGGCTGGCGCACGTCGCCTCGGCCGAGGGCATCCTCGCCGTCGAGCACATGGCCGGGCAGGCGGCCAAGCCGCTCAACTACGATCTGATCCCCTCCTGCACCTACTGCGACCCCGAGGTGGGGAGCGTCGGCCTGTCGGAGGCCAAGGCGCGCGAGCGCGGCTACGACGTGCAGGTCGGCAAGTTCCCCTTCGGCGCCTCCGGGAAGGCGGCGATCCTGGGGAAGTCGACCGGCTTCGTCAAGGTGGTGCGGGAGACGAAGTACGACGAGCTCCTGGGCGTCCACATCATCGGCCCGCACGCCACCGACCTGGTCGCCGAGGCCTGCGTGGCGCTCTCGGTCGAGTCGACCACCGAGCAGCTCTTCCGCACCGTGCACGCCCATCCGACCCTCGCCGAGGCGGTCATGGAGGCGGCGCACGCGGCGTGGGGCCATGCCATCCATTTCTAGGGCTGGAGTTTTTAACTTGAGGGATACCGAATGGCCAAGCTGAGCAAGAACTGGGGTCCTCTGCACCCCGCACCGCCGCCCCCCGAATCCGAGCGGCTGGCGAAGACGTCGCTCGACCGCGCGGCGCAGCTGGCGCTCTATCGCTACATGCAGCTCACCCGGATGGTCGAGGACCGCCTGGGGAACCTCTATCGCCAGAACCAGGTGGTGGGCGGCCTCTACTCCTCGCGCGGCCAGGAGGCCTGCGCGGTGGGGAGCGCCTATGCGCTCAGCCCCCAGGACTACGTGGGGCCGCTCATCCGCAACCTGGGGACGATGATGGTGCGCGGCATCCTGCCGAGCGAGTTCATGATGCAGTACATGGCGCGCGGCGGCAGCCCGACCGGCGGCAAGGACGCCAACACCCACTTCGGCGACCTGTCGCGCGGCGTGGTGGCCCCCATCTCGATGCTCGGGGCGCTGATCCCGGTGATGGCCGGAGTGGCCCTGGGCGCCCGCATGCAGGGCAGGGACTCGGTCGCCCTGACCTACATCGGCGACGGCGGCACCTCGACCGGCGACTTCCACGAGGGATTGAACCTCGCCGCCGTCCTCTCCCTCCCCCTGGTCCTGATCGTCGAGAACAACGGCTACGCCTACTCGACCCCCACCTCCCGCCAGATGCGCATCCAGGACATCGCCATCCGCGCCGCCGGCTACGGCATCCCGGGGGAGATCGTGGACGGCAACGACGTTCTGGCGGTCTACGAGGCGACCCGGCGGGCGGTCGAGCGGGCGCGGGGGGGCGCCGGGCCGTCGCTCCTCGAAGCCAAGACCTTCCGCATGAAGGGGCACGCCGAGCACGACGACGCGGGCTACGTGCCGCGCGAGCTGTTCGAAGAATGGCGCAAGAAGGACCCCATCGACCGCTTCGAACGCCACCTCCTGGGCGGCGCTCTCGCCACCCGGGAGGAGCTCGACGCCATCGTCCGCAGCCTCGACGCCATGCTGAACGAGGAGGTCGACCGCGCTCTCGCCTCGCCGCTGCCGCCGCCCGAGCGGGCGTTCGAGGGGGTGTACGCGTGAGCGCCGTCACCTATCTCGAAGCCATCCGCCAGGCGCTGTGGGAGGAGATGGAGCGCGACGAGCGGGTCTTTCTCTTAGGCGAGGACGTGGGGCACTACGGCGGCGCCTTCCGGGTGACCGCCGGGATGCTCGACCGCTTCGGGCCGCAGCGCATCATCGACACCCCGATCAGCGAGTCGGCGATCGTGGGCGCGGCGATCGGCGCCTCGCTCCTCGGGATGCGGCCGGTGGTCGAGATGCAGTTCATCGACTTCATCGCCAACGCCTGGAACCAGATCGTCAACTTCGCCGGCCCCCACCACTACCGGCTGGGGCAGGCGGTGCCGATCGTCATCCGGGGCCCTTCGGGCGGCAACGTTCACGGCTCGGTCTTCCACAGCCAGAACCCGGAAGGGTACTTCCAGCACACCCCGGGCCTGAAGATCGTCGCCCCGGCCACGGCGGCCGACGCCAAGGGCCTCCTGACCGCCGCCATCCGCGATCCCAACCCGGTGCTCTATTTCGAGCACAAATACCTCTACCGGCGGATCAAGGAAGAGCTGCCGGCGGGGGACTACGTGGTGCCGATCGGCCAGGCCCGCCTGGCACGGGAGGGGCGCGACCTGTCGGTCATCACCTGGGGTGCTATGCTCCACGTGGCGCTCGAGGCCGCCTCACGGCTCGAAGCCGACGGGATCAGCCTGGAAGTCCTCGACCTGCGCACCTTGAAGCCGCTGGACCAGGAGGCGATCCTCGCCACGGTCAAGAAGACCAGCCGGGTGATCGTCCTCTCCGAGGAGGCGCAGACCGGGTCGGTCGCCGGCGAGGTCGCGGCGCGGATCGCGGAGCACGCCTTCCCCTGGCTGGACGGGCCGGTCCAACGGCTCTGCTGTCCGGACACCCCGGTCCCCTTCAGCCCGCCGCTCGAGGAGGCCTATCTGCCCAACGTGGACAAGCTCCTGGCCAAAGTGCGGGAGCTGGCGAGCTATTAGCTGGTAAAGAACGAGACGACACACCTAAAGAGACTGGTAGAGACGGGAGAGGACGGAGATATGGCAAGCGATGTCGTGATGCCCCAGATGGGGGAGTCGATCGCCGAGGGAACGATCACCAAGTGGCTGGTCAAGGTGGGCGACAAGGTGGAGCGCGACCAGCCGCTGTTCGAAATCTCGACCGACAAGGTCGACGCCGAGATCCCCAGCCCGAGCGCCGGGACCCTGCTGGAGGTCCTCCACAAGGAGGGGGAGACGGTGCCGGTCAACCAGATCGTGGCGCGGATCGGGGAGGCGGGCGAGAGCGCCGGCGCTCCGGCCGCCGCCCCTGAAACCGAGGTGAAGCGCGAGGAGGAGGTCCGCGAGGGCGGCGAGGCCCCGGCGCCGAAGCCGGTGGAGGCGCCCGCCCCGGCCGCCCCAACCGCCGCGCCGAGCCCGGCAGCCCCGGCGGACGCGGCAGGTCCCGCCGACACCGAGAAGCAGGACGTGCGGCGGGACGCCGGCCAGACGAGCCTCGCCGTCGAGTCCGACGAGGAGGCGGGCGACGCCCTCCTGTCCGACCGGGTGCGCCGCTTCTCCAGCCCGCTGGTGCGGAGCATCGCGTCCAAGGAGGGGGTGAACCTGGAGGAGGTGAAGGGGACCGGCGCCTACGGCCGGGTGACCAAGCAGGACATCCTGTCCCACCTGGACCAGCGCTCGTCGCAGCCCGCCGCGGCGGCATTGGCGGCTCCGGCGCCCAAAGCAGCTCCGGCTCCGGCGCCCACCCCGGCTCCTGCGGCCGCAGCAGCGGTCCCGGCGCAGCGCCCGACCGGCGGCTTCTCCGTCCCCGCCTACGCCGAGGGGGACAACGTCGAGATCGAGCCGATGTCGAAGATCCGCCAGATCACGGCGGCGCACATGGTCTACTCGAAGGCTACCTCGGCGCACGTCACGACCGTCTTCCACGTCGACCTCTCGAAGGTGGCGCGGGTGCGGGCGCGGGCCAAGGACGGCTTCCTCGCCAAGGAGGGGACGAAGCTCACCTTCATGCCCTTCATCTTCCGGGCGGTGGTCAACGGCCTCAAAGCCTACAAGAAGATCAACGCCTCGATCGACGGCACCAACATCGTCTACAAGAAGGACATCAACCTGGGGATGGCGGTGGACCTCGGGCACGGGCTCATCGTGCCGGTCATCAAGCACGCCGACCAGCTCTCCCTGGTAGGTCTCGCGAAGACCGCCAATGACCTCGCCGACCGGGCGCGCAACAAGAAGCTCAAGCCCGACGAGGCGCAGGGCGGCACCTTCACGATCACCAACCCCGGGGTCTTCGGCAGCCTCTGGGGAACGCCGGTGATCAACCAGCCGCAGGTCGCCATCCTGGGCGTCGGCGCGGTCGAGAAGCGCCCCATCGTCGTCCCCGACGCCGACGGCAACGACTCGATCGCGATCAAGACCATGTGCTACCTGGCGATCACCTACGACCACCGCCTGGTCGACGGCGCCGACGCCGACCGCTTCATGATCGAGGTCAAGAAGACGCTGGAGACCGATCCCTGGACGGAGCTCGAAGCGTACGCGTAGCGAGAGGGGTGCCACGAGGAGGACGGAGATGACGATCGACTATTCGCGCTACATCGTGCAGGACCCGAAGATTTGTGGCGGAGAGCCGGTCGTTCTCTCGACGCGGGTCCCCGTGCGCACCGTGCTCGCGAGCCTCGCGGAAGGGGCCACGGTGGCTGAGATCCTGGAGGATTTCCCGTCGCTGAGCGAGGACGGCGTGAGAGCGGTCATCGCTTTCGCGGCGGTATCCGTGGCCTGCCGGGAGTAGAGACGCCCAGCCGCTACCACAGGCTCTTCCTTGACCCGAACGCCAGGGCGTCTCCAACGCTGGCAGGACCCAGACGTTCCTGGCCTGCGGAGACGCCCTGGCGGCGGTGGTTCCGGGAAGGTTCGCGGTAACGGCTGGGCGTCTCTACGAAGATCCTGTTATGCGGCCGAGGTGCTGGCTTTGGCCCGCGCGATACTCTGCGAGTGCTTCGTTCGCCAGGCGATCCAGGGCGTCGGTCGACCGAGAGAAAGCCTCTTCCCAGCGACGTTCGGACTCCAACTCTTCGAGGAGCCAGTTCGCCAGAGCGTCCTGTTCCGGTTCCGGGAGCTTTTGAGCTTCGGCGAAGGCTTTCCTCAGGAGCTGAGTCATTCCGCATCCCCCGCGGTCCTATATAGTCCAAGGCTACCATGCCCCTCCAAACCCCCCTGACCACCCAGCTCGGGATCGAGGTCCCGCTGATCTGCGGCGCCATGTACCCGTGCAGCAACCCGGAGCTGGTGGCGGCGGTTTCCGCGGCGGGAGGGATCGGGATCGTGCAGCCGATCTCGCTCGTCTATGTGCATGGCCACCCCTTTTGCGCCGGGCTCCAGTTGATCAAGAGCCTCACCGCAAAGCCGGTGGGCATGAACGTGATCGTCGAGAAGTCGTCCAAGGTCTACCGCGAGCGCATGGATCGTTACGTGGACGAGGCGCTGGAAGAGGGGGTCCGCTTTTTCGTCACCTCACTCGGCAACCCGCGCTGGGTGGCCGAGCGCGCTCATGCGGTGGGCGGCCGGGTCTATCACGACTGCACCTCCCGGAAGTGGGCCGAGAAAGGGCTCGAAGCCGGGGTCGACGGCCTGATCGCGGTCAACCGCCGGGCCGGCGGACACGCCGGGGACAAGGGCGCCGAGGAGCTTTACGCCGAGCTGGCGGATCTCGGGGTCCCCGTGGTCTGCGCCGGCGGGGTCGGCGACGAGGCGGCCTTCGTCGCAGCTCTTCGGATGGGCTACGCCGGGGTGCAGATGGGGACCCGCTTCATCGCCACGACCGAGTGTACCGCCCACGCCGACTACAAGCAGGCGATCCTCGACGCCGACGAGGACGACGTGGTCCTGACCGAGCGGATTACCGGCGTGCCGGTCGCCGTGCTCCGCACCCCCTACATCGAGCAGACGGGCACCAAGGCAGGCCCCCTGGCTCGCCTCCTCCTGCGCGGCCGCAAGACCAAGCACTGGATGCGGTCGATCTACGCCCTCCAGGCGCTCTGGAAGCTCAAACGCTCGTCCCGGCGCTCCTTCTCCTACAAGGATTATCTGCAAGCCGGCAAGAGCGTCGCGGGGATCGCGGAGATCCTGCCCGCGGGTGAGGTGGTCCGGCGCTTCGCCCGGGCCGCCGAGGCGGCGGAGACGGCCGCGGCCGTACGGGCCTGAGCCGCCTTCTTACGGCCGCCTGGCGTCCTCCAGCCGCTCGGACTCCAGGCGGAGGGCGGCGAGGAGCTGCTGGGCGGCGATGTAGAGCGGCCGAAGGGGGTGCTGGCTGGTGGCGGGGTCGGATTCCAGCTCGCGCCGGGCGAGCTCGCGGGTGTGGGGGCCGCCGGGGGTGAGGAGCGTGAAGCGGATCTGGCCGTTCCCCGGCAGCTTGCGGTCCTCGCCGGCCGGAATTTCGGCGAGGAGCGGCTGCGCCGCCGTCACCAGGCTGCGGCCGGTGACCACCGTGCGGGCCAGGAGCCGGGCGCCGAGCAGGGAGTAGCCGCTGCTCGCGGCGAGCACCGGGTCGCCGTCCGGGTAGCTCGCCACGGTGAGAATGGCGTGCTCGCCCTCGACCTCGTAATCGAATTCGACCACCACCCCCAGGACCTGCCCGGCCGCGGGGCCGTCCGGAGTCTCCCCGAGGTCGCGCAACCCCTTCCAGGCCCGCAAGGCCCGCCGTGAATCGAGCCGGGGCAGAGCGAGGAGCTGGTGCAGGATCTCCCGTGCCCCCACGGCGTCGCCGGCCTGCCGGCGCGCCGTGGCCTGGGTGAAGAGCGGCCCGGCTTTGGCGGCGGCGCCAGTCAGACGGGCCGGCTTGGCTCCCTCCCCCGGAGGGATCGCCGAGGCCTCGTCCGCCTCGCCGTGGAGGACGTCGAGGAGACGGAAGAAGGCAGGGTCGGCCCCCGGGGTGGCGGCGTGCAGGGCCGCGGCGGTCAGGGCGAGGGCGAGCGGGAGCAACAGGCAGGAAGGTTTGAACATAGGTTCGACTCCGGAAAGCGGCGCCATCCTATCATCCGGCTCCGGCACTACAATGGCGGCATGGCCGCCTCGACCCTCGCCGTCCGCCCCGCCCTCTGGTCCTTCCTCGGCCGTGTCCCCTACCCTGAAGGGGAGGCCCTGCAGCGGGCGGCCCGGGAGGCGATCCGGCGGGGAGAGGGGCCGGACCGCTTCTTCCTCCTCGAGCACCCCAACGTCTATACCCTGGGGAGGAACGCCACCCCGGCGGACGTCCTGGCGAGCCCGGCCTGGCTCTCGGCGCGCGGGTTCGAGGTGGTCGAATGCGACCGCGGCGGCCAGGTCACCTATCACGGGCCGGGGCAGCTCGTGGGCTATCCGGTGATCAACCTCTCGCCCGACCGGCGGGACATAAGGCGCTATGTCCACGACCTCCAGGAGGTGCTGCTCCGCACCCTCGCCGACTATGGCGTGACGGGCGAGCGGCGGGAGGGGCAGGAGTACATCGGGATCTGGGTGGAGGGGGCGAAGATCGCCTCGATCGGGGTCCATCTCTCGCGCTGGATCACCACCCACGGCTTCGCCCTGAACGTGACGACCGACCTGGGGCTCTTCGCCGGCATCATCCCCTGCGGCCTTTCCCAGGTGCGGATGACCTCGCTCGCCGCGCTGACCGGCAGGACCCCGCCGCTCGCCGAGGTGGCGGCCCGAGCCGCGGCCCACTTCGGGGCGGTCTTCGAGCGCGAGATGGTGGCCTCCGGGGTCGCCGAAACCCTGGTGCCGGCCGGACGATTGGGGTGATTCCAGCGTGAAGGCCTCCATCGGCTTGAACGCGGTGATCGTCGCTGTCACCCGCGAGGTGCCGCGGATCCTGACCGTGCTGCGGCGCACCGGGTCCGTCGTCGAGGAGGCGCTTCCCTTCGGTCCGCTCGATCCGGAGACCGACCGCACCCTTGACCGCGGCCTGCGCCGCTGGGTACGCGAGCAGACCGGCCTGGAGGTCGGCTACGTCGAACAGCTTTACACCTTCGGCGACCGCTTCCGTGATCCGCGCGAGGCCCATGGCGGACCACGGGTCGTCTCGGTCGCCTACCTGGCGCTGGTCCACGAGCGCGAGGTCTCGGGGGAGGGACAGGCGCGCTGGCGGGGTGGGTACGAGTTCTTTCCCTGGGAGGACTGGCGAGAGGGGCGCGCGGCGGTGATCGACGAGCGGATCGCGCCGGCCCTGGAGCGCTGGGTGGCGAGCGCCCCCGATCCGGTGATCCGGCGGGAGCGACGGCAGCGGGCCGACATCGTCTTCGGCCTCGGCGGCACCCATTGGGACGGTGAGCGGGTGCTCGAACGCTACGAGCTGCTCTACGAGGCCAATCTGCTCCCCGAGGCCGCCCGCGACCGCGCCGCCCTGGACGGCCACGAGGCCCCGTCGGTTCCGGCGACCCCGACGGAAGAGGCGCTCCTCGCCGGCCGCCCCATGGCCCTGGACCATCGCCGCATCCTGGCGACCGCCCTGGGCCGCCTGCGCGGCAAGCTCAAGTACCGCCCGGTCGTCTTCGAGCTCCTGCCGCCGACCTTCACCCTCCTCCAGCTCCAGCGGGTGGTCGAGGCGCTCGCCGGCGTCCGCCTCCACAAGCAGAACTTCCGCCGCCTGGTCGAGACCGGCGGCCTGGTCGAGGGCACCGGCCAGCAGCACGCCGAGACGGGTGGCCGGCCGGCGGAGCTGTTCGTGTTCCGGCGCGAGGTGCTGCGGGAACGGCCGGCGCCGGGAGTGGGGCTGCCGGGGGTGCGGCGGTAGGATGGATTCCTCCCGCGTGACTCAGGAGTCGGAGCCCATCTCCTTCCGCGTGATCCGCACCAGGAACCGCAGAGCTTCGTTCACAGCCTGGGTATCCGGAAACGCCTCGGCCACGTCGGGTGCCAGCTGGACGGTTACCTCGCCGCGCTGCTTGCGCCCAGGGCCACGGGCCACGAGGCGTAGAGCGTGGAAGTCGTACTCGGGGCGGAGGTCGTCTTCGGGCTCTGGGTTAGAGGTCTTCTTCATAGTTCTTCCGCTCCCTTCGGGTTGCCTCGCGGGCGCTGATCAACCGAACGGCACCGCCGCGCTCAGTATACGCGACCACCAGGAGGCGACCCTGAAGCGACTGCCCCAGCATGATGTAGCGGGCCTCCTCCGTCGTCCGCGCCGCTGTCGCCGTAACCCTGCTCGTCACCCTCGCCGGCCCGGCTCGGGCTCACGACCCCAGCTGGTAGTGGGCATCAAAGCCGATCGACGTCCGGTCGACCCCCTCGGGGAAGAGCGCGAAGTTGACTGTGATGCGCGAGCTCTTGGGCAGGGATTGGGGATCGGAGAGATTGAAGAAAATCGTGAAGTGCAGCGTCGCCTCTCCCTCCTGGCCCTCGAGGGGGAAGGAGAAGGGGGTGGCGAAGACCGGCAGCCCGGTCGGCAGCCCGTTTCCGGGATAGGCGAGCACACCGATCTTCCCGCTGGTCTTGCTGGCAAAGCTGTAATGGACCCGGGCCGTGACTTCGGCGTTGCTCCCGTACGGCAGGACCGTTCCCTCGGCCGGGGTGAGGCTGACCAGCGAGATCGCATCCAGCCGCACCGGCTCCGAGGGAGACGAGCCGTGACCGTGACCACAGCCGAGCGCCATGAGACTGAGCACCGCTACCGCTGAGACGAGGCTTCTTGCCGGCATGGGCACACCTCCGTTGGGATAAGTGCACTTAGTATATATCGTGATGAACGAGATCCACACCCTCGATCTCGCAGCCTACCTGACCTAGCAGCCGCCGATCACCTTGCAGGTCGCCTCGCGGATCGGCTCGATGAAGCCGGACTCCTGGCCCTTCAGCACGGACGCCGTGATCTCGGGCGGCGCCGTCAAGGGGATGCCGGAGTTGTAGGGAGGGTGGGGCGCATACTGGTTCGCGAGCTGGGTGCTCTGGCAGACGGTCGGACCGGCGATCCGCTTCACCAGCTCGAGCGCGAGGTCGATCGACGAGGAGACCCCGCCGCCGCTGAAGCGCCGGTTGCGGGGACCCTTGTCGCTGATCACCCAGCGGGGGTACCCGTCGGGGACTTCGATCCGCGGGAAGAGCTTGAGGTTCGACAGCTGGCTCCAATAGGTCGTGGCCGGGTGCCCGTCGAAGAGACCGGCGGCGGCGAGCAGGAAGGCGCCCGTGCAGACCGAGCCGGCCCAGTCCGCGCGGCTGCCGACCCGGCGCACGAAGTCGACGTAGACCGGGTCCTGCATCACCTGGGCGACCGCGGGCCCGCCGCCGGGTACGAAGAGGATGTCGTAGTCCCCGGCCTTCTCGAAGGTCACCTTGGGGCAGACCTGGACCTTCTCGGTCGTCGTGATCGGGGCGAGGGTGGGCGCCAGCCAGTCCACCTGCCAGCCGGGGCCGAAGGCGAAGATCTGGGTCGCGCCGGCGAAGTCGAGGAGCGTGCACTGCTCGTAGAGCGGCATGCCGACTTTCAGGAATGCTGCCATGGTCGTTTTTCCCTCCTGGAATGTCGAGGTTTCAGGAAAGGTAAAGCGTAGCACGGCGCCGCACCCTCCTCCCCCTGCGCACCCCGGAAGCAATCCCGCCGGTTTCCTGTTCTATCCATATGGAACGAGGGCGTCGGCGTGGTGACGAAGTCGCGACACCTTGACAGCCCAAATGCTCATTCGTAGTATAAGGGTGTAGGTCGGCTCCGGCCGGCCGTTTTTTGCGGCCCTAATATACTCATGTTGAGCATAATAGAGGAGGAAGGGATGAACTCGAACCTGGTGACCGACACCCTCCGCTATACCCCAGAAGTGGCCCTCGCTACCGCTCCCCTCTACTCCCGGGTGCGGACGGTGATCCCGGAGATCGAATGGGCGGTCCACGCTCCGTACGTGGCCGCGATCGAGGAGTGGAAGCGGCGGAGGAACGCCGTCATCCTCGCCCACAACTACCAGGCGCCGGAGATCTTCCACGGCGTGGCCGACGTCGTCGGCGACTCGCTCGCCCTGGCGCAGGAGGGAGCGAAGACCGACGCCGACGTCATCGTCCTCGCCGGGGTCCACTTCATGGCCGAGACGGCGAAGATCCTCTCGCCGGGAAAGACGGTCCTGATCCCCGACCTACTGGCCGGCTGCTCGCTCGCCGCCTCGATCACCGCGGAGGACATCCGCCTCCTGCGCGCCCGCTACCCCGGCGTCCCGGTCGTCACCTACGTCAACACCTCGGCGGCGGTCAAGGCCGAGTCGGACGTCTGCTGCACCTCGGCCAACGCGGTGGCGATCGTCGAATCGCTCGGGGTGCCGCGGGTGATCTTCCTCCCCGACGAGTACCTCGGCAGCTACGTGGCCTCGCAGACCGCGGTCGAGATCATCCTCTGGCGCGGGCACTGCGAGGTGCACGAGCGCTTCACCGGGAGCGAGCTGCGCGCCTTCCGGGTGGGGCATCCCGACATCGAGATCCTCGCTCACCCCGAATGCCCGCCCGACGTCCTCGCCGAGGCCGATTTCGTCGGCTCGACGGCGGCCATGGTCCGCCACGTCGGCGAATCGCAGCCGCGCCGGGTGGTGCTGGTGACCGAGTGCTCGATGAGCGACAACGTGGCAGCCGAGCATCCGAACGTCGAGATCCTCCGGCCGTGTAATTTTTGCCCACACATGCGGCGGATCACCCTGCCCAAGATCCTGCGCTCGCTCGAAACCCTGGAGCACCGGGTGGAGGTCGAGCCGGAGGTGGGGGAGCGGGCCCGCCGGGCGGTCGAGCGGATGCTGGCGGTGGGACGGCGGGAGGGGAAATGAGCCACCACTCGGATTCTACGGGCTTTGCCTCGGTCCACCGCTTCGATGCCATCATCGTCGGCACCGGGGTGGCTGGCCTCGCCGCGGCCGCGGCCCTGGCACCTCGCCGGGTGGCGCTCCTCACCAAAACCCGTTTCGGCTCTGGCGGCTCTTCCAGCTGGGCACAGGGGGGGATCGCCGCCGCCGTGGGGTCCGACGACGCCCCGGCCCTCCACGCGGCCGACACCCTGGCGGCCGGCGCCGGCCTGAACGATCCGGAGGTGGTGGCGCTCCTCACCGAGGAGGGACCGCGGCGGATCGCCCGTCTCCTGGACCTGGGCGCCCACTTCGATCGCTCCCCGGATGGGCGCCTGTCGCTCGGCCGGGAGGCGGCGCACGGAAGGCGGCGCATCCTCCACGCCGGGGGCGACGCCACCGGCACCGAGCTGGTTCGCACCCTTGCCGAGGCGGTGCGCCGGGAGCCCGCGGTCGAGATCTTCGAGATGACCTTCGCGGTCGATCTCCTGCGCGAGGACACCGAGGATGGGGGAGTGACCGGCCTGGTGGCCCTGGGACCCGAGGGCCGCCAGCTTTTCCTCGCTCCGGCGGTGGTCCTCGCCACCGGGGGCCTCGGGCGGCTCTATCTCCACACCACCAACCCTCCCGAGGCGACCGGCGACGGCCTGGCCATGGCGGCGCGGGCGGGAGCAGAGCTCACGGACGTCGAATTCGTCCAGTTCCACCCCACGGCGCTCGCCGCCGGCACGATCGGCGGCGACCCGATGCCGCTCCTGACCGAGGCTCTCCGCGGCGAGGGGGCGGTCCTCCTCGACGGGCAGGGGAGGCGCTTCATGCCCGGCGAGCACCCGGACGCCGAGCTGGCGCCGCGCGACGTGGTGGCGCGGGCCATCTGGCGGCGCCTGATGGCGGGGGACCGGGTCCGCCTCGACGCCACCCGGGCGGTGGGGGAGTCGTTCCCGACGCGTTTCCCGACTGTCTTCCGGCTCTGCCGGGAGGCCGGCTTCGACCCGCGGGTCGAGCCCATCCCGGTCTCGCCCGCGGCCCACTACCACATGGGGGGGATCGCGGTGGACGACCACGGCCGCACCACGCTCTCCGGCCTCTGGGCCTGCGGCGAGGCGGCGGCGACCGGAGCGCACGGGGCGAACCGGCTGGCCAGCAACTCGCTCCTGGAGGCCCTGGTGTTCGGCGGCCGGGTGGCCGAGGACCTGGTCGGCAGGGTTCTACGGCCCCGTCGGCCGGCGCGCCTTCCCGTTTTTCCGGGAGAAGACGCGTTGGCAGAAAGCCCTACCGTCCAGGCGGCGCTCGCCACGGCGGTGCGCACCCTGATGTGGGAGAAGGTGGGAGTGGTGCGCGACGGCCAGGGGCTCACCCAGGCGGTGGTCGAGCTCGACCGGCTGGCCGAGATTCACCCCAACACTTCCGGCGAGACCCGCAACCTCCTCTGGGCCGGCCGCCTGTTGGCCGCGGCGGCTCTCGCCCGGCGGGAGAGCCGGGGCGGCCACTACCGGTCGGATTCTCCCGAGGCCGATCCGGCCTGGCAGCGGCACCTGATCCTCTCTGTCCCCTCCGGCATGCCGGACGGGACGATCCGGATCGCCTCGCGTCCCCTGCCGTCCGCCGCATCCCCCCTGGCCCTGGCGGGTACCGGTCGATGAGCGGTGTGCGTCTGCCGCCGCTCTATCCTCTCCTCTACGAGCCGCTCCTCCGCCAGGCCCTGGCCGAGGACCTCGGCCGGGCGGGCGATCTGACGAGCGATGCCATCCTGCCCGACGACCTCATGGCCGAGGCCCGGATCGTCGCCCGCGCCCCAGGCCGGGTGGCGGGGCTCGCCGCCGCCACCGCCGCCTTCCGGCTCCTCGATTCTCGCCTCGCGGTCGAGCTGGCGACCGCCGACGGCGCCGACGCCGCGGCCGGAGCCGCGCTCGCCACGGTGACCGGCCCGGCCCGCTCGCTCCTCTCCGCCGAGCGGACGGCGCTCAACCTGCTCGGTCGCCTGTGTGGCATCGCCACCGTCACCCGAGACCTGGTGGCCGCGGTGGCCCCTTACGGGGCGAAGATCGTCTGCACCCGGAAGACCACCCCGGGCCTGCGAACCCTGGAGAAGTACGCGGTGCGGGCGGGCGGCGGCAGCAATCACCGCTTCGGATTGGACGACGCGGTGCTGATCAAGGACAACCACCGGGCGCTGGCCGGAGGCTTGCGGATCGCGGTTGAGCGCGCCCGAGCCGGGGTCGGGCACATGGTGAAGATCGAGGTCGAGGTCGACACGCTAGAGGAGCTGCAGGAGGCCCTGGCGCTCGGGGTCGACGCGGTCCTCCTCGACAACATGTCGGTCGAGACTCTGAAGCGCGCGGTGGCCCTGGCCAAGGGCAAGGCAATCACCGAGGCCTCCGGCGGCATCACGCCGAAGACCGCACCGGAGATCGCGGCGACCGGGGTGGATCTCCTCTCGGTGGGGTGGATCACCCACAGCGCGCCGGCGCTGGATGTGGCGCTGGACGTCGGGTGAGAGGTTGTGAAAAACGCACGCGGAGATTCCCGGTAGAGACGCCCCAGGCGCTATCGAAATCCTTGCCGTTACCCCGCCGTCGGGGCGTCTCCAACGCTGCCGAGATCTCAGGCGTTTCCGGCCTGCGGAGACGCCCCGACGGCGGTGGTTCCGGGAAGGTCCCGGACGGCGGCTGGGGACGTCTCTACGAAGGCCCGTGAGGTAGGGAGGTGAAAGGCCCCTTGTGGCTTACGGCCGTGCGACGTAGATCGTCTTCCGCTTCTTGAAGGTTCCGTCTTTGAACACATAGACGCTCTGCACGAACCGTCCGCTCCCGACGGGCCCAACCAGGTGCACCAGCTTGGCGTCCGGATCGCCGAAACCGGAGGGTACGAAGCGGAGGAATCCCTGGCGTTCCTTCACCGCCCCCCGGGCGTCCACCGCATAGAAGTAGCTCTCCCCCTGCCAGATCTGGCGCAGACCGGCCGCCGTCATGCGGTAGACGTGATAGTTCCACTTCGCCAGCCCCGTCCCCACTCCATCCTTCTGATCGGTGACGAGCTCCGTCGTCCCATCCTCGTCCACGTCCATCAGCTGCAGGGATTGGATCTCCCAGGTCCGCCAGGAGCCGGCCAACCGGCCTGCCGCGTCGAAGACGATGATTCCTCCCCCCAGCTGGCACGACACGACCACGGCGCGCCAGCGCGTGCCGAGAGCGATCTCCTGGGCCCAGTGGAATCCGCGGAGGCTGATCGGCCCGAGCGTGGCCTCTTTGTCGAGCCTCGGCGCCTCCGCCAAACGCGCGCGAATCTCCGCGAGCGTCGGAGCGCTCGTCGGCGCTTCGTCCTCGGCCGGTGCACGCTCCGGCTCCCACGTCGCAGGCCCGGGCGAGGTCGCCTTGGTCAGCGCCAGGAGCAGCAGGAGAGGAACCGCGCTCAGCATGGAAGAATCATACGCATGTGGAGCCGGCTGAACTCGCCCTGGAGACACAAGAGCCCCGCGTCGAGACACTACAGCGGCCGATTGAGACACCAAACTCCCGGCTGGAGACGCTACGGAAGGCGTTTGAGACACAAGATTCCCGCGTAGAGACACTACGGAACGTCGTAGAGACACTATCGGTCGGGCTTGAGACACTAGCGAGAGTCGTGGAGACACAAGAAACTCGGCTTGAGACACTAGCGTGAGATTTCTAGTGTCTCAAGATCTGCCGGTAGTGTCTCAAGCGGATTTCTTTGTGTCTCCACGCCCTTCGTTTGTGTCCCAACGAGGAAGGTTTGTGTCTCAAGACCGTTTCGTAGTGTCTCAACGGCCTCTCGTAGTGTCTCCACGCGGTGCGCTAGTGTCTACAGGACTCGCCGTAGTGTCTCCAGCCGGGTGTTTTGTGTCCCAACGGCCTGTCCTAGTGTCTCCAAGTTCGGTTTCTGTGTCTCCTCGGCCCTTCGTAGCGTCCAGAAACCTCTCCCGCGGGCCTGGGTCCCCGGCCGTTGTGTCTCCACCGCTGTCGACAAGGTCCAAGCAACCAAGACAAGGCTCGGCGCGGGACGGCAACACACAGCGAAAGCCGACGAACCCGCCCCGGAGCGAGGCCCCGCCCCTGTGGCGGCAGGCCGCAGCCAGGATCCAGGCAACGCTGCTCCACGAGCCGCCGCGCAGACAACGAAGAGCGGAGCCGCCTTGGGTACCGACCGGGTTCTTTTTCGCGCGCTCGCGCCTCTGGTACGCTTTCTCGTCCCAGACGTCCACGCACCACTCCCAGACGTTGCCCGCCTGATCGAGCGTGCCGAAAGGACCGGCGCCGCGTGGGAAGGCGCCAACGGGAGTCGGACCACCTTCCCGACCGCCGAAGTTCGCGTGCTCAGCGGTGGGCTCGTCGTTTCCCCAGGGATAGCGGCGGCCGTCGGTGCCCCTGGCCGCGGCCTCCCACTGCGCCTCGCTTGGCAAGGTGAGGCCAGCCCAGCGGCAGTAGACCAGCGCCTCCGCCCGGCTGACTCCGCCGACCGGCTGGTTGGGCTGGTTGAACTGCTTGTCATCCCAATACTGCGGTCGGGGCGCTTTCGGACGGGCCCGCAGGAACCGCTCGTACTGCTCGTTGGTCACCGGGTACTTCGCGATCCAGAAGGGCGAGAGGACGACGCGATGGACCGGCTTGGTAGCCTCCGTGATGTCGTCCGCCCCGAGGAGGTACTCCCCACCCGGCACGGAGAGAAGGACCGTGCCGTCGATCTCATGGCGCCGTTCCTCCCCAGGGATCGGTTTTTGCCGCCGAACCCGGCGCGGGACCGCAGGCGGCAGGTCGAGAAGCTCGGCGACCATCTTTTGTACCTGCCGGTCGCCGTCGCCGGCCAGGCGTGAGACGACCGCGCCGCCCGAGGTCCCCTCCGGCAGAACCTCGGACTTCCAGCGCGGCAGGTCGCGCAGCAGGCGCAAGGCGTGGTAGCGCTCCTCGGCGCTCTCGACACCTTTCGCCAGGGCGGCGAGGAGCGGCCGCGCCGTGGGCGCCGCGACGTCGCGCGTCCCAGCCGGAACGGGCCTGGCAGGCATGGAGGTCGGAAAGGTGCAGCCAGGTGAGCGGCGGCATCGACCAAGTATAGAAGATGCGAAAGGAAAGCGCCGCCCGAGCGAGGGGCAGAACCCCATAGGCGCTAACTTTGCGATCGGGAGGGGTTGTAGAGACGGCCAGCCGCTACCCCAGCCATTGCCGTGACCTCGAACACCAGGCCGTCTCCAACGCCGCCGGGACCCAGGCGTTCCCGGCCTG
>Ga0137404_10000657_pt1 | contig 22682 bp, 20 predicted proteins | sample CZOMad2_1_16fung_FD_108285 | JGI IMG/M metagenome (GOLD analysis project Ga0137404, IMG submission 108285) | Vadose zone soil fungal communities from Angelo Coast Range Reserve, California, USA - CZOMad2_1_16fungal (Illumina Assembly) | ecosystem: Environmental > Terrestrial > Soil > Vadose... | reverse complement strand
GAGCGGGTCGGCGTCGTCGTCAGCGGCGGCAATTCGACCGCGGTCGATTTCGGCGACCGCTGACCGGCCCGGCCCGACGAGCGCTATTGGTGAGCGCTGCAGGCCGTCGCGGGGCCGCAGTGCGAGCCGCAGGGCAGCCCGGGGGCTGGGGCCCCCAGGCCCGAGGCGAGCGATGCGAGCAGGCCCCCCCCCGGCCGAGGCGCGGCTATTGAATGATGAAGTGGGCGTCGGTCGTCCGGCCGCTACGACCGTTGATCGGCAAAATGTCCTGGGGACACGCGGACAGGGCGACGACGAGATCCATCTCTGCCCTGAACACCACGTAGCTGCCGGGGCTGGCCACGGGCTCGCCCCACGCCAGGCGCCCGTCGGCCGTCCACGGAATGTTCATGAACAGGTTCAGCGAGGGCGGGGTGGCCCGGATCACCACGCTGAGGTTCGCGAGCGCCGCGTGCAGGTTGTCCCGGCAGTTGTCGTGATAGCCCTCGACCCCCAGCAGGCCGTAGCGCCACCGGTCGCAGGGCGCCATCAGCGTGTCGTGCGCGCATCCCGAGGTGTCCTCGACCAGGGTCATGATCGGACGTCGCTGATTCGTGACGAACGTGTCGCCGACGGTGGCCGCGAGCTTCATGAACGCGGCGCGGCTCGCCTCCATCGACATCCACTCCGTCAGGTCGAGCGCGTTGAAGGCCCAGGCGTCGACCACCTGCGTGCCGGAGCTGTTGATGACCTTGATCCGCTGGCCCGCGCTCACGCGCGCCGCCTTCCCCGAGCGGGCCGGAATCGTGACCAGCTCGGCCATCACCGGCTCCCCGCCTGCGACTTCTCGCGGTAGTAGGAGTTGATTCCAGTGTCCGGCGGCGGCGCGCTCACCATCGTGAGCATGGTGGCCAGCTCGCTCCGGTGATGGGCCCCATGGGTCGGGACGTGGAGGAGCAGCATACCCAGCGGGCGGCTGAAGATCCGGCCCTCCGGCGTCGTGCCGTCGACGGGCTTCCACAGATCGATCTCGACGAGATCCGCGAGATAGCCGCGCTGGTCGGCCGCGAGCGCGTCCCAGCGGCGTCGCAGATCGTCGAGCGAGCGGATATCGAGACCGTACGTGGGGTCGCCGCGCACGATCGCCGGGGGCCGACCGCGCCACGTCTCGAGCCAGAACCAGTCGGCGCCGTACATGTGCACGAGCATCGCGCGCAGCGTGGGCTCGCTGAACTGCCGGCCGACCACGCGCCCGGCCGCCGGCTCGCCCAGCGCCGCCACCACGTCGAAGAGCCGCCGATTGGCCCAGTGGTGATAGCCCCAGTATTCGCGAATCAACTCGACCGACATGGCTCTTCTAGTATCCTACGCGCGCACCGGATCGAGCGAGTCTCGACTGCGCGCCAGAACGGGGAGGACGACATGACGAGCCAGCGGCCGGGCGGTCTTTCGGTCATCGAGCAGTTGGCGAGCTACGTGGCGACCGAGACATTCGACAAGCTCCCCGAGGCCGCCGTCGGCGCGGCGCGCCGGGCGATCCTCGACACGCTCGGGGTGACGCTGGCCGGCGCGGTGGAGCCGACCGCGGCGCGTGTCCGCGCGCTGATCGCGCACCGGCGCGCCGCCGACGAGGCGACCGTCATCGGGACGCCGCTGCGCGCGGCCGTCGAGGACGCCGCGCTCGCGAACGGCACGGCCTCGCATGCCCTGGATTACGACGACCTGAATCAATCGCTGTCCGGACATCCGTCGGTGCCGATCCTCGCGGCGGCGCTCCCGCTGGCCGAGCGGCGGCGCGCCTCGGGCGCGGCGCTCGTCACGGCATTCGTGGCCGGCGTCGAGATCGAAGCGAAGCTCGGGCGCGCCCTGAACCCGGCCCTCTACGAGATCGGCTGGCACGCGACGGGCGTGCTGGGCATCTTCGGCGCCGCCGCCGCGGCCGCGAAGCTTCTCGGCCTCTCGACCGAGCGGACCGCTCACGCGCTGGCCATCGCCGCGTCCATGGCGAGCGGCATCAAGGCGAACTTCGGGACCGATTGCAAGCCGCTGCACGTCGGCCACGCCGCGCGGTGCGGAATCGAAGCCGCCCTGCTCGCCGAGGCCGGCTTCACGGGCAATCCCCGAGCCCTCGAGCACGGCGACGGCTTCGGGGCCACGCACGTCACCGGCAATCGCCCGGCCTGGGATCTGACGACCGCCGGCCTCGGCTCGCCGCACGATCTCGTCGATCCGGGCATCGGCGTCAAGCGGTTCCCGGCCTGCGCCAGCACGCACCAGGCGCTGGACGCGACGCTCGCGCTGGCGGAGGAGCACGCCATCGATCCGGCCGCGGTCGTGTCCGTCGAGTGCGGCGTCAATTACATGGCGCCCCACCAGCTCATCTACGATCAGGCCGAGACCGGGCTGCAGGGCAAGTTCTCGATGCCGTACTGCGTCTCGGTCGCGTTGCTCGATCGCACGGTGGGACTCGCCCAGTTCGCCGAGGAGCGTGTCCGGCGCTCCGACGTGAAGGCCTTCATGCCGAAGGTACGGATGTTCGTCCATCCGGATCAGACCAGCCGCGAGAGCCTGCCCACGCGGTTCACCGAGGTGGCGATCAAGCTCGCCGACGGCCGGCGCCTGGTGAAGAGCGTGCGGCTGGCGAAGGGCCAGCCCCAGCATCCCTTGAGCGACGCCGAGCTGACGACCAAGTTTCACGATTGCGCCGCGCGCGTGCTGTCCCGCGAGCGGGCGGAGTCGGTGCTGGCCGCGGTGCAGACGCTGGAGATCGCGCCGGACGTGAGCGCGCTCGCGCGGCTGCTCGCCGGCAACGCGCGCTGACGCGGAGGAATCCAGCGATGGAGTCGAAGACGATCCAGCCGGCGGTCAAGCAGGTCGCGTCGGGTCTGCGCTTTCCCGAGGGCCCGGTGGCCATGCCCGACGGCTCGGTGATGCTGGTCGAGATCGAGCGGCGAACCCTCTCGCGCGTGACGCCCGACGGCAAGGTGCGCGTCGTCGCAACGCTCGGCGGCGGCCCCAACGGCGCCGCCATGGGGCCGCGCGGCAAGATCTACGTGACGAACAACGGCGGGCTCAAGTTCGTGGAGCGGCCCGGGAAGATGTTCCCGGTCGCGCAGGCCGACGACTACGCCGGCGGCCTCATCCAGGTGGTCGATCCCGAGACCGGAAAGTTCGAGACGCTCTACGACGCCTGCGATGAGCGCAGGCTTTGCGGACCCAACGACCTCGTGTTCGACCGCGCCGGCGGATTCTGGTTCACCGATCTCGGCAAGACGCGCGAGCGCGACATGGATCGCGGCGCGGTCTACTACGCCAGGGCCGACGGCTCGATGATCAAGGAGGCGATCTTCCCGCTGGAGCGGCCGAACGGCATCGGCCTGTCGCCGGACGAGCGCACGCTCTACGTCGTCGAGACGCCGACGGCGCGCTGCTGGGCGTTCAGTCTCTCGGCGCCCGGCGAGATCGAGTCGGCGAACGGAACGTATCGCGGCGAGAAGGGCACGGTCGTCGCGGGGCTCGGCGGCTACCAGATGTTCGACTCGCTGGCGGTCGACCGCGAGGGGCACATCGGCGTGGCGACGCTCATCACCGGCGCGGTCAGCGACATCTGGCCCGACGGCAGCCGCGTCGATCAGTACACGCTGCCGGACATGATGGTCACCAACGTTTGCTTCGGCGGTCGAGACCTGAGGACCGCCTTCGCGACCCTGTCGATGGGCGGCACGCTCGTGTCGTTCGAGTGGCCGCGTCCGGGCCTGGCCCTCAACCACCTCAACACCACATGAGCATCGACGATCGCTACGGATTGCCGCTGTCGACGCCGTCGGCCGGCGCCGCCGAGCGCTATCAGAACGGCATGGACCGCCTCCTCGCGTATGGCGCCGGCGCCGAGCAGGCGTTCGCCGCCGCCGTCGAGGCGGACCCGGGATTCGCCCTCGCCCACGCGGGCCGGGCGCTCTTCGCGCTCTTCCAGGGCGACGGGGCGACGGCCAAGACCGCGGTCGAGCGGGCGCGCACGCTGGCGGCCGGGACGACCCGGCGCGAGCGGCAGCACGTCGAGGCGCTGGTCACGATCGTCGGCGGCGAGGGCGCTCGCGGGCTCGGTCTGATCGAGGAGCACGTGAAGGAATTTCCCCGCGACGCCCTGCTGGTGAACCAGGCGGCCAGCACGATCGGCCTGAGCGGGCGCGCGGACCGCGAGCAGCATCGCGTCGCGTTCGTCGAACGCCTGGCCTCCGACTACGGCGAGGACTGGTGGTTTCAGTCCGCGCTCGGGTTCGGCTACCACGAGGTCGGCCGCTACGCGGAGTCGCGGCGCTTGTCGGAGCTTTCGCTCCGGCAGTATCCCGGTAACGCCAACGCGAGCCACAACATCGCCCACGTCTGCTACGAGACGGTCGACAACGCCGGCGGCATCGCGACGCTGTCGAAGTGGCTCGAGGGCTACGACCGGCTCGCCCCGTTTCACTGCCACCTCGCCTGGCACCTGGCGCTGTTCGAGCTCCAGAGCGGCCGCCCGGACGAAGCGCTCGCGATCTACGAGCGCGACATCGCGGGCTCGACCAACCCGCGCCTGGCCATGATCGACGGCACCGCCTTGCTCTGGCGGTTCGGCCTCTACGAATTCCCGACCGGGCCGCTACCCTGGCGACACCTCGCCGACCTGGCGGCGCGGGTCACTCGCCCCGGCTTCGTCTTCGGCGACATTCACGCCGCCCTGGCGTACGCGTCGATCGGGGACGCCGCGGCGATCTCGGCGTTGATCGCCGGCCTGGAGGCGCTGGACGCTCGGGGGCACCCGATCGCCCGCGCGGTGGTCCTGCCGCTCGTCCGGGGCACGGTGGCCTATGCGTCGGGAGACTACGCCGGGGCTCTCGACCACCTTGAGCCCGTGGACGGCCAGATCCACCGGGTCGGCGGCAGCCACGCCCAGTGGGAATTGTTCGAGGAGACGATGGTGGCCTGCCAGCTTCGCCTCGGACGTGCCGACGACGCCGCGCGCCTCTTGCGCCGGCGTCTCGCCTTCCGCCCGTCGCCGCGCGACCTCGCCTGGATCAGCCGCGTCGGCCAGCCGTCGTAGCGTCGTTCCCGGCACAACCTTGACCACCCCGATGCCGAACTGTCCGGTCAATTCTGGCTCAACCCGGAGAGAGGGCGGCGGCGCTCGGACCTAAACGCCTGCCATAGCGGCGTTTCCGCTATTTGTTACCGGTGGCATCCGTTTTGCCCCTCTCGCTGGCGTTCTGATGAGATCTGATAGCGTCCGGGTACACTCCCGCCACACACGAAGCACGACGCTCGCGCTGCATTTGCCGCTTCGCCGCCTGGCGTTGTGCCTCGATTGCGAGGCATGCTTTGAAATCGGAGCCTCGTCATGCCCCGCGTGTGGCGGAGATACCTGGGTGCTGCTGTCCAAGTTCCTCGACCAGGGCCCCCTCAAGGTCCTGCCCCAGTTCCATCCGTTCCCGAAGAGCTGGACCGAAGGTCCCAAACAGCGGGGCCGCGACGAGAGCGTCAAGCAGATCGTGGTCGTCGAGCGTGACCGGCAGAAGCTCTACGAGTACGTCAAGCGCGCCTTTTCCGGCAACGCCTCGGTCGACGTCGTTCTCGATCGGCGCCGGTCGGAACGGCGGGGCGCCGGTGATCGCTCCCAAGCCCCCGACCGCCGCCGCGGCGACCGCCGGCTCATGAACGAGATCGACAACCACCTGCGCGCTCTCGGCTGGGCCGTCGTCCGGCTCGACGTGTTCCGGACCCTCGGGCTCGCGCATCGCGCCTCTCGCTGACAACCGCCGCCTCTTGACAGGGGCGCCCGCCCCTGCGACCATGCCCGCCGTGATGCTGATCGGCTCGAACGCGCACTGGATGTGGTGGTGGCCCTCCCCCGAGGGCGGCCCCGTCTTCTAGTACCCGCGCGAGCCAAGAAGAGAACGGAGCCGCCCCTGCCCGGGGCGGCTTTTGTGTTTATCGCCCCGCGCCGGCCGGCTCCTCGCCCTGAGGAGGCTGTATGACCGCGACCACGTACGAGACCGCGGGCGGGATCCGCGTCCATCGAACGGTTGACGAGATCCCCGTCGCGAACGCGATCGAGCCGGTCGTCGAGGCGCTCGACGCCCACCGCGGGGTGCTCCTGGCCTCGAGCTACGAATACCCCGGGCGCTACACGCGCTGGGACATGGGCTTCGTGGACCCGCCGCTCGCGCTGACCGCCCGCAATCGCGACTTTCGCCTGGAGGCTCTCAACGCCCGGGGGCGCGTGCTGCTCGCCCCCATCGCGGCGGCGCTCCGCTCGCTCGACGCCGTCGAGCGGCTGTCGGCGGCCGAGGATGCGCTCGAGGGTGCCGTTCGAGCGCCCGCGGGCCGCTTCGTCGAGGAGGAGCGCAGCCGCCAGCCCTCGGTGTTCTCACTCTTGCGGGCGCTCGGCGCGCTCTTCCACCACGCGGACGAGCCGCACCTGGGCCTCTACGGCGCCTTCGGCTACGATCTCGCGTTCCAGTTCGAGCCGATCCGCCTCCGCCTCGAGCGACCGCCCGACCAGCGCGACCTTCTCCTCTATCTCCCGGACGAGCTCGTCATCGTCGACCACCGTCGCGAGCTCGCGACGGTGCGGCGCTACGAGTTCGAGGTCGGCGGCCGCTCGACCGCGGGCCTGCCGCGAACGGGGAGCGCGGCGCCGTACGTCGGGACCACGCGCGTGCCCGGCCGGGGCGATCACGCACCCGGGGAGTACGCGGCCATGGTCCGCGTGGCGCGCGAGTCGTTCGCGCGCGGCGATCTCTTCGAGGTCGTCCCGGGCCAGACCTTCCGCGAGGCGTGCCCGCTGCCGCCCTCGGAGCTCTTTCGGCGGCTGCGCGAGCGCAACCCGTCGCCGTACGGCTTTCTCATCAGCCTCGGCGAGGCGGAGTACCTCGTGGGCGCCTCGCCCGAGATGTACGTGCGGGTCGACGGCGACCGCGTGGAGACGTGCCCGATCTCGGGGACGATCGCGCGGGGCAGCGATCCGATCGGCGACGCCTCCCAGATCGTCGCGCTCCTCACGTCGGGCAAGGACGAGTCCGAGCTGACCATGTGCACAGACGTGGATCGCAACGACAAGTCACGGATCTGCGTCCCGGGGAGCGTTCGCGTCATCGGCCGCCGGCAGATCGAGATGTACGCGCGTCTCATCCACACGGTCGACCACGTGGAGGGGCGCCTCCGGCCCGAGTTCGACGCGCTGGACGCGTTCCTCGCCCACGCGTGGGCGGTCACCGTCACCGGGGCGCCGAAGGCGTGGGCGATGCAATTCATCGAGGACCACGAGCGCTCGTCGCGGGCCTGGTACGGCGGCGCGGTCGGCGTGATGGGCTTCGACGGCAACCTCAACACCGGGCTCACCCTCCGCACCATCCGCGTCAAGCACGGGATCGCGGAGGTCCGCGCAGGCGCCACGCTGCTCTACGACTCCGACCCCGCCGCCGAGGAGGCGGAGACCGAGCTGAAGGCGTCGGTCTTCCTCGACACGATCCGCCGCGGGCGCACGGCGGAGGCGCGGCCCCCGGTGGTGGCGCGGCCGAGCTCGGGCCGGCGGGTGCTCCTCGTCGATCACCAGGACTCGTTCGTGCACACGCTCGCCAACTACCTGAGGCAGACCGGCGCCGAGGTGGTGACGCTGCGCAGCGGCTTTCCCCACGACGCCTTCGACGACGTCAAGCCGCACCTGGTGGTGCTCTCCCCCGGCCCCGGAACCCCGCGCGACTTCGACGTGGCGGGCACCATCGACGCGCTGGTCCGCCGGCGCATCCCGGCCTTCGGCGTGTGCCTCGGGCTCCAGGGCATGGTCGAGTACTTCGGCGGCGCGCTTGGAGTCCTCGATCCGCCCGTTCACGGCAAGGCCTCGCGGATCCACGTGCTGGGCGGGCGCCTCTTCGCCGGGTTCCCGCGGGAGTTCGTCGCCGGCCGCTACCACTCGCTCTACGCGCTGCGGCAAAAGCTTCCCGGCGTCCTGGAGGTGACCGCCCAGACCGACGACGGGGTCGTCATGGCGGTCGAGCACCGGACGGCCCCGCTGGCGGCCGTCCAGTTCCACCCGGAGTCCATCATGACGCTGGCCGACGACGTCGGGCTGCGGCTCCTGGCGAACGTCATGGCCAATCTGGCCGCTTCTGAGCTACCATCCCCTCCGTGACGTGGGGCGGGGGCCCCACGGTGCGAGGCAGCTGGAGGCAGTAGCCAGAGGCAGCGAGGAGAGGAGCAACGGCATGGCTTACGATCTGCTCATCAAGAACGGACGCGTCATCGACGGCTCGGGTCGGCCCGCGTATCACGGCGACGTCGCCGTGGCCGGGGGCAAGATCGTCGAGGTGGGGCGTCTCAGCGGCTCGGCGCGCCAGACCATCGAGGCCGACGGTCGGGCCATCGCGCCGGGCTTCGTCGACAATCACTGCCACTACGACGCGCAGGTCGTGTGGGACCCGCTGTGCACCTACTCCTGCCATCACGGCTCCACGACGGTCATCATCGGCAACTGCTCGCTGGCGCTCGCGCCGGTCAAGGCCGAGGCGCGCGAGAAGCTGGCCGGCATGCTGTCGTACGTCGAGGCGATCCCGATGGACGTCCTCCAGGCCGGCGTGCCGTGGAACTGGGAGAGCTTCCCCCAGTACATGAACGCGATCGGGCAGCGGCTCGGGGTGAACGTGGGCACGCTCGTCGGCCATTCCGCCGTCCGGCTCTACGCCATGGGCGAGGAGTGCTCCGACCGCGCCGCGACGGACACCGAGCTCGAAGTCATGCGTCGCCTGGTGCGCGAGTCGATCGACGCCGGCGCGCTCGGCCTGTCGATCACCCGGAACATGAACCACTTTGACATCGCCGGTAAGCGCATCCCGGCCGCCTGCGCGCCGGAGTCCGAGCTGTTCGCGCTGGCCGACGTGCTCCGCGAGGCCGGCACCGGCGTGATCCAGTGCGGCGGCGGCACCAACCCGGAGCTGAAGGATCGGCTGCTGTCCCGGATCTCGGAGGCGTGCGGCCGGCCCATCATGTACAACACCCTGCTCGAGCAGGCGCGGCAGCCCGGGCGGTGGCGCGAGCACCTGAGGCACGTCGAGGAGACCGCGAAGCAGGGAATCCGGGCGATCCCGCTCTGCAATCCCGGCAGCATTCTCAATCGCTTCACGATGAAGAACTGCCAGGTGTTCCGCAGCATGCCCACGTGGCTGCCGATCCTCCAGGGACCCGATGCGGAAAAAATGCGCGCGTATCGCAACCCGGAGATCCGCGCGAAGCTGCGCGCCGAGGTCGACGCGCCGCTGGGTCCGGACTCGACGTTCTCGCAGCGCTGGGACCTCATGGTCGTCGAGGAGCCCAAGCTGGCGAAGAACCGCGGGCTCGCCGGCAAGCACATCGCCGAGATCGCCAAGGCGCAGGGCAAGCACCCGGTCGACGCGTTCCTCGATCTGGCCGTCGAAGAGGAGCTCGAGACGGGCTTCTGCCTGGGCGAGATCAACATGGACACCGAGGCGGTGGCGCAGATCCTGGGAAGCCCCTACGCCGTGGTCGGCCTCACCGATGGCGGTGCGCACGTGCAGTTCCACTCGAACGTCAGCAATCCCACGCGCCTGCTTGGCTACTGGGTGCGCGAGAAGAAAATCATGTCCCTGGAGCGCGCCGTGCAGCGTCTCACGTTCGACTCGGCGTCGGCGTTCGGCATTTACGACCGCGGCCTCGTGCAGCCCGGGATGGTCGCGGATCTGGTCGTCTTCGACCCGGACACGGTCGCCCCGCGGAAGGAAGACGTCGTGCACGATTTCCCGGCGAACGGCTGGCGGATGCGCGAGCTGGCCGACGGGATCCACTACACGGTCGTGAACGGCGAGGTGCTGCTCGAGAAGGGCGAGCACACGGGGGCCCATCCGGGTCGCGTGCTGCGGAACGCCGGCTATCACGCCTCGCGAAACGGCGGCGCGTAACGGCAACTTCGGCGCGGGGCTCACTGAGCCTCGCGCCATTCGGCTGGACGCTGAGGGGCGGTGACGAGCCGCCCCTCAGCGCGTTTCAGCGCCCGGCCGCGGCCGGGTGCCGGCCTACTCTCGCAGCTCCCAGACGGTACCCCCCGGCGTGTCGCGCAGCTCGATTCGCGCCGCGATCAGGCGGTCGCGCACCCGGTCGGCGAGCTCGAAGGCGCGCGCGGCGCGCAGCTCGCCTCGAAGGGTGATGAGGTTCTCGACCAGCGGAGCCAGGAGCTCGCGCGGGTCGCGAAGACCGCCCGCGGCGGCCTCGCCCAGCCGCTGAACCAGCGAGTACAGGATGGCCCGAGCTCGATCGGGCTCGTCGGTCTGCAGCGTGTCCGCCGACCATTCGGCGATCGCGCGGTCGAGGGTCAGAATTGCCTCGGCGGCCTGGGACGCCTTGCGACCGGCAATGGCCGACTCGAACGCCTGCTCGAGCCGCGCCACCTCGGCGAGCAGCGGCGACCGCTGCCCCGGGGCTTTCTCGGCCTCCGGCGCGCCCGCGCCCGCCGCGGCGCGCGCGGGCTCGGAAGCGCGGGCGCGGGTGGCGTCGCCGCGAGCGGCCGCCAGCAGCGCGTCGAGTTCGAGCCGCTGGCCGGCGGCAAAGACCTGTGAGGCGCCGCGCCGGCGGACGGTGAGGCCGCCGCGCCCGGACACCACGACGGTTCGCGCCTCCAGATCGACGACCAGCACGGTGTGCTCGTCGATGCCGAGCACCCAGGCGTCGTCGGGAAGCATCGCCTCCATTGCCGACAGCCGGCGCTCGCCCAGGTAGCAGAAGTGCGTGTCGTGGGTGCCGCCCTCGGCGTTGTCGTAGTGCGGAATGACCACGCACGAGCCCTCGAAGCCGGCCGCCTTCATGAGATCCAGGCCGTCGAGCCAGTGCGCGGGCTGGCCGACCTTGTAGATCTCGTACACCGGCACGCTGAAGCGCCCGAGCGTCAGGGCCGCCGCGCTCGAGAACACGACGGCGCCGCCCTCGGCGAGCTTCGCGGACAGGGCCTCCGGCACCGGCGATCCCTTCCACACCGACAGCGCGTACGACGGGCTCCCCGGCCCCGCGAAGACGAAGCCGGCCGTGCGAAGCCGCGAGAGCGCGGCGGCCTCGGCGATCGGCGTGCGCTGCGTCTGATCGGGGGCGAGCGGACCCAGAAAACCGGCCGGCTCGATCGTGAGCTGGACGCGATGACTGAAGTACTCGATGGCTCGCTGGGTGATCTCCGACGCGTTCTCCTGGAATCCGTAAGGGGTGTCGAGCAGGACCGCCCGGGGCGTCGGGTCGCCGAGTCGCGCGACGATCTCGCGATGGGGCGTGACCATGGTGGGCGCGGTCTCGCCCGATCCCATGATCGCCAGGATGCGCGGCAAGCGGGAGCTCACGCGAAGAATCCCTCCCGCACCGCGCCGGCCAGGAGGTCGCCGACGCGCGACGGGAACTCGAGATGCAGATCGTGGTGACCCGGCGAGAACCAGACCGAGCGCAGCGGGCCTCCCGCCGCGAGCGCCGCCGCCTCGGCGCGCCGCTTGGCCCCGGTTCGCGCCTGGTCGCCGGCATCGGCCAGCATCAGGAGCGCCGGCGTCTTCAAGGTCGCCCAGCGCGTCGAGGGACGATGCTCCCAGAGCGATCGGAGGATCGAGAGGTGATGGCTCCGGGACAGCCGCGCCTCGATCGTCCCGTCGGCGCGCGTGCGGAAGCAGTGCAGGTAGGCGTGAATGGCGTCGTCGGTGAAGTGCGGCACGCCCTTGCGGATCCGACCCTCGAGCTCGGCCAGCGTGAGGTGGTCGAGCGCCGGCGGCGTGAGCTTCGCGAGGCAGTCTTCCCACACCGGGTACGACTGGGCCAGGTCGACCACGCCGCCGTCGACGCACGCGATGCCGCGAACCGCTTCGGGCCGTCGCCACGCCGCTTCCAGCACCACCGTGCCGCCCCAGGACTGGCCGGCGAGGACCGGCCGCTCGAGCCCGAACGCCCCGATCAGCGCGCGAAGGTCGGCGATCGCCGTGTCGAGGTCGTAGCCCCCCTCCGGAGCGTCGGACCGGCCGTGGCCCCGCTGATCGATCGCGACGACCGTGTGACCCAGCGCGTGGAGATGCGCGGCGACGCCGTCCCAGAGCCGCAGGTTCGACGCCAATCCGTGCACCAGCACGAACGGCGCGGCGGCGCGCTCGCCCGTTCGCTGTTCGGCGTGGAGGAAGACGCCCGGTGACACCTCGACGCGGCGCTCGACCGGCGCCGTCACGGAGACGCCCGCATGTTCTGTCATGGGCGCAATCGTAGCACCGTTAGAATCGGTCGGGGCGGAGCGACCCGAGGAGGCATTCATGGCACATGCGACGATCGAAGGACTGGCCGGGGTGCTGGTGTGGACGGAGGCCGACCGGTTTCCCGCGATGGCGCGCTTCTATCGCGACACGCTCGGGCTCACTCCGCGCTCCGACAAGTCCGACTTCGTCAACTTCGACTGGAGCGGCGTGCGTCTGAGCGTGGGCGTTCACGCCGGGGTCCGCGGTGCGAGCCGGGAGCCTCTACGCGTCATGCTCAACCTGACGGTCGCCGACATCCAGGCCGCGCACACGCGGCTGACGCACACGGGCGTGGTGTTCTCTCGCCCGCCGGAGCGCGAGGACTGGGGAGGCTGGGTCGCCACGTTCTCGGATCCCGACGGCAACATCCTGCAGCTGATGCAGCTGCCTCGGGTATGAGGCCGTCACGAATTCCGGACCAGGGAGACTCGATGAAGACCACGAAGCGGATGAGCCTGAGCATCATTCTGCGCGGGCTCGCCGTCGCCATGATGGCGACGCTTGCGCTCGTACTACCGGCTGAGCCTCAGTCCGCTGCCTTCGATCCGCAGACGCTGGTTGGAGAATGGGCCGGGGAATTTTCTGGCATGAAGGCCGGTAAGGGGAGATATTACCTGACGATCGAGAAGGTCGACGGCGACCGGGTTCACCTGCGCATCGAGCGGCCGGATCTCAAGGAACCCGCGGCCCCGAAGAACGCCCGCTCCGTCGGGACTCTCAATGGAAACGTTCTCAGCTACGCGGCGCCGTTCGTGCCCCCGACGCAGCTCACGATCGATGGAGACCGGATGTCCGGCAGCATGCAAGGCCGCGACGGCCTCAAGATCGAGCTGAGAAAGACGAAGTAGTCCCTTTGTAGTACTCACCGTTCCTGGTCGTCGCCTGCCGGCTGGAGCGGCTCGATCCGGCGCGCGCCGACCCAGCGTTCGGCGTACCACGCTTCGTCGAGGCCCGCGACGGCCACGCGTTTGCCCGTCTGACGGGCGTGGATGAAGCGGCCGTCGCCGATGTAGATCCCGTTGTGGCGCAGGCGATCGAAGAAGACGATGTCCCCCGGCTGGAGATCCTCGCGCGCCACCGGCGCGCCGAGCTCATACTGCTTCGCGGCGTTGTGAGGAAGATCGACTCCGACCTGCGCGTACACGTACCGGACCAGCCCCGAGCAGTCGAAGCCGGACGGACTCGAGCCGCCCCATCGATAGGGAGCGCCGACATGCTTTCGAGCGATCTCGACGATGCCGGAGCTGGTTCGCGGCGATGTCGCTACCTCCGGCGTGCCGAGATCGGCGGGGCGCTCCGGCACGCTCGCGCAGCCGGCGAGGACGAGCGAGACACCGAGTCGCACGAGACACGGCCTGACACCCGACACCGCGCAACCTCGTTGGGCTCGGTAATCGAGCCCTCGTCGGCGCCGGCCCAGCGGCCGGGGATGCTACGGGCTAGAGCGTAACGGCGCTATCGGCGCCGAGCGGAAGCGCGATCGTTCGGCTCAGGCCCGGCACCAGCTCATCGTAAACCTCGACGAGGGCCCGTGCCACCGACGGCCACGCGTAGCCCTGCGCCCAGCGGGTGGCGTGCCGGCCGAGCGAGCGCCGGCGCGGCGCGTCGGCGAGGAGCGACGCGATCGCCGCGGCAAGGGCGACATCGTCCCGCGGCGGCACCAGGACGCCGGTGATGCCGCTCTGGATGGTCGTGGCGAGACCGCCGACTCTCGACGCCACCACCGTGGCGCCGCACGCCATGGCCTCGAGCGCCGCCATCCCGAACGTCTCGTGATGCGATGGGACCAGACACAGATCGGCCGCGCGATAGTAGTCCGGCAGGGCCGACTGGAGCTTGGGGCCCTGGAAGTCGACCCACGCGCCCACGCCGAGTGTGTCGGCCAGCGCGCGCAGGCGCGTCCGCTCGTCGTCGCGTCCCTCGTCGCGGTCGCCGCCCACGATGACCAGGCGCACGTCGGCACGCGCGAGCCCGTCGGCCTTCAGGCGTGCCAGGGCCTGCAGGAGCACCTCCAGCCCCTTGACGGGCGCGGGGCGGCCGACGAAGAGCAGGACCCACTCGGCGTCGAGACCCAGGCGCGCGCGCGCCGCCGCCGAGCTGCCGGGGCTGAAGAGATCGACGTCGACCCCGCAGGGAATGGTGCGGACCCTGTCGTCGGCCGCGCCGCAGTACCACGCGAGCTCGGCGCGCTCCAGCGACGTTGCCGCCACGATGCGATCGGCGCGCCCGGCAACCGTGGCTTCGGCATCCAGCCGAGCCTGGGGAACCCATTCGCCCGGGTCGTCGGCCAGGGCGTTCTTGACGACGCCGAGCGTGTGAAACATCTGGACGACCGGAGTCCTGCCCCAGCGTCGGGCGAGCTCGACGGCCACCAGCCCCGACAGCCAGTAGTGACCGTGAAGAAGCGCGTAGCCGCCGGGGGTCCGGCGCTGGAACGCCTCCACGCCGTCGATGAACGCGGCGAGCTCGGCCACGATCTCGACCGTCGGCATCGGTCGTTGCGGGCCGGCCTCGATGTGCACCACGCGGGCGCCGGGGCCCAGCGGGACGACCTCGGGAACGCCGGGGGTCTGGCTGCGCGTGAAGACGTCGACGGCGAGACCCAGCCGACCGAGATGCCGCGCCACTTCCCGGACGTAGACGTTCATGCCGCCCGTCTCCTTGCCGCCGAGGGCCGCGAGGGGACAGGTGTGCACGGAGATCAGGCCGATCCGCGGCGGGCGCATGCTCAGAGGCTCGCCACCGTCGTCGCGGCGGCTTCGCGCAGGCGCTCGAGCACCGAGAGCAGCGCGATCGAATCGGCGCAGGACCGGCGCGGCGCGGCCTCGCCGCGCACGACGGCGTGGAAATGATCGAGCATCAGGCGGTAGGGGTCCGCTCCGCGGGCGACGATCTCTTCGAGCCGCCCGCTCCGGTGACGGAGCGTGATCGTCACATCGTCAGGTCCGGGTGTGTACGCGCGATCGACGAGCACCGCCGCCTCGGTCCCGACGATCTCCAGAAACTGCCGCTCGGGGGCGTCGAAGGAGCACTCGATCGCGGCCGTGAACCCATCGCCCCAGTCGAGCCAGCCCGAGAACGAGGCGTCGACGCCCGATTTCGTCATTGACGCCGCTGCCTCGACGCGCACGGGCAGCCGGCCCGCCGCGGCGAGGAGCGGCGCAATACAGTAGATACCGACGTCGAGCAGCGCGCCGCCGCCCATGTCCGGTCGCCAGCGATAGTCGTCGCGGCGATCGAGCGTGCCGGTGAACGCGGCCCGGGCGAAGCGCAGGGCGCCGAGGCGGCCCGAGGCGACGAGCGCCGCGATCGCTTCGGCTCGCGGGTGAAACGGCGTCATGTACGCCTCGAGCAGCGTCACGCCGGCCGCGGCACACGCCGAGGCCATCGCCTCCGCGTCGGCCACGCTCGGCGCCAGGGGCTTCTCGCAGAGCACGTGCTTGCCGGCCCCGGCGGCCCGCTCGACCCACTCACGGTGCAGGCTGTTCGGCAGGGGGACGTAGACCGCTTCGACCTCGGGGTCGTCGAGCAAGGCGGCGTAGGAAGAATGAAAGCGCGCCGCCCCGAAGCGGCCGCCGTCGGTCGCGCGCTCGCTCGCCGCGGCGACGAGCCGCGCGCGGGCGCTGGCGCGCATCGCCGGCAGCACGGCTTTCTGCGCGACCTGTGACGTGACGCCGAGCACGCCCCAGCCCATCGCCGGAGAGGCCACCGGCGCGTCAGCTCCCGTCGGCGTCGAGCGCCACCGCCGCGCCGCCCCGGGTGCTCGATCGCTGGGCGGCCTCGAGGACGGCGATGACCCGGCGCACCGACGCCGGCGTGACGGCGAGCGGCTCGCCGAGGTGCAGATGGTCGGCGAGATTTCGATGGAACGCGTACGGCTGCTCGAGCGCCGGCGGCAGCCGCGTCTCGCTGATTCCGTAGCCGCTCTCGTACCGCGCGAGCACCAGCTCGGCGGGCGCTTCGGCGTGATGCGCCTGCGTGGCCACGTAGCCGCGGCCCGGCTCGATGGCCTCGAGCGTGATGGTGCGGTACGTGCCCACGAGCGTTCCGGCCGTGCCCTGCACGTAGAACTTCGGCCGGCGCACGGCGGCGATGTCGGATTGCAGAAACTCGGCCTCGCGGCCGTCGGACCACGTCATGCGGACGCGAATCTGGTCGTGGTTGGTGACGTCGTGCCAGACGCGCTTGTGCCCGTGCGCCTGCACGAGCCGCGGCACGCCGCCGAGGAGCTGGAGCACCCAGTCGACGTGGTGGGAGCCCCAGTCATATCCGGCGCCGCCGGAGACCGCGGTGTCGGAGTGCCACGTCCGGCACGGATGCGCGTAGCCGCCCACGAACGTCTCGACGTTGAAGATCTCGCCGAGGAGCCCGGCGTTGACGGCGCGCCGGAGCGCCACGAAGTCGGGGTCCCATCTCCGGTTCTGGTGGACGGTCAGCATGCGCCGGCTCGCCGTCGCCGTCCCGATGATCTGATCGGCCTCGGCCACGGTCAGACAGAGCGGCTTCTCACAGGCCACGTGCTTGCCCGCGCGCAGGAGCGCCAGCGTGAGCGTGACGTGGTGAGCGGGCGGCGTCGCCACCAGCGCCACCTCGACGTCATCGTCGTTGACCAGATCGCTCACCGACGCGTAGGCCCGCACGCCGGGGAAGTCGGTCTCCGCCGCCTTGCGCCGCTCGACGTTCGGGTCGACGACGGCGACGAGCTCGAGCCCGTCGGTTCGCGTCACCCCGAGGCCGTGGTGGTAGCCCATGCCTCCGAGCGGGCCGTAGCCCACGATGCCGACGCCGATGTTGCGCCCGCAGCAGTGCAGGTCGGGGCGCAGCGCGCGCGCGAGCAGCTGGACGATCTCCGGCGTGCGAAGGGCGGTGTCCGAGTTCCCCAGGCCGCACGCGACCACACGGCCGGCCCCGCGCGACGTCTCCACGACGGCGGCGAGGTCGTGCAGCGCGACGCTCACGTCGACGATCACCTGGCCGTCCGCGAGCGGGATGAGGGGCACGAAGCCGTCGACCACGGCGAACTCGCGCGGGACGCGGGCGGAGATGTGAGAGTGCGCGTCGGTGACCCGCGCGTAGTACTCGCCCGGAGGCGGCTCCGGGCCGGCGATCACCCCCAGCAGATCGGCCCAGAACCCGTCGCGCTCGGCCGGCGCGGCGCCGATCGCCACCAGCGCCGCCCCGCGCTCCACGGCCGAACGGATCGCCCCGAGGAACGCGAGCGGCCGGGCCGGCTGTGGACCATCGACGATGATCGCGTCGTGCTCGCTGACGGCCGGCGCGAGCTCACCCGCGCCCAGGACCTGGAGCTCGCCCAGACCTTCCGTCAGGGCGCGGAGGGTCGCGCGGCGACTCTCCGTGAGACGCGGCGAGAGGACGAGAATGCGCATGGCACCGGCCTAGAAGTGCATCACCTCGGCCGCGTGCTCGTACACGTCCTGGATGCGGCCGTGCGAGATCGCCGCGGCCTGCACGGCCGAGACCAGATGACGCCAGCGCAGCGACGGACGGGTCGCGTAGAACTCCTCGTACGTCGCCTGGTGATGCTTGAAAGCGTGCATCTCCGTGAAGTTGTCGCGGCACGCGATCTTGCCGAGCATGGTGATCAGGGGCCCGGGATCGTAGCCGCAATTGCCGTACTGCTGCGCCAGCGCGGCGGCCTGCTTCACTTCGTCGGTCGAGCGCCAGCTGGCGAGGCCGGCGGTCGGAAGCCGCTCGCCGACCGGCAGGCGGTCGATGAGGGCTCCGATCTCGTCCAGGAGCTCGTCCTGCGTCCGCGACGGCAGATAGGCCACGCGATCCGGCTCGGGCTGGATGTCCGGGGCCAGCATGCGCTGGGCCATCCGCACTTCCGGTCCGGTGTTCCACATGAGCAGCGCCTGCAGCTTGATGCGCCGGGACAGCTCGGGCTGCCCGAGGAGGTAGCGCCGGGTGTTGGCGCCCGTGTTGATGTGCACGTCCATCGGGTTGCCCGTCAGCGAGCGCAGGAAAACCGTCGAGCCGCCGACCGAGAGGCCTTCGCCCGTGCCTTCGAGCGACAGCCCGTCGCCGAGCGCCTGGGCGAGCATGTCGGGAATCTCCGCGAAGTCGTGGCAGCGCCCGATCTGGTCGGCGAGCCGCGTGATGGCTTCGGTCTCGTCGTCGCCGGTCTTGACGCGCAGATCGCGCTCGAGCAGCTCGTGCTTCTTGATGAGGTTGTCGACGTCGATCATCATCGCCGGGTTCGTCGGACGCGTGATGTAGCGCACCGGCGCGCGGCCGATGTACTTCGCGTAGTCCCAGCCGAAGTACTCGAGAGCCCGCCAGGTGAACACCGGGAAGAGGAAGTAGTGGTCGTCCAGCTGGTTCTTGGGGACGCCGACCTCGAGCAGGAGCTCGAGGACCTGCATCGGCGACAGGCGCTCGAGCAGGTAGAGGTAGTAATGATCGCAGGCGTTGTAGACGCCGCGGCTCACCGCGGTGCGAAACGCCTTCACGGTCGCCTCCACGTCGTCGTTCTCCGACACCGGCTTCGCGTCGGCCAGGGCGTAGGGGCCCATGGCCGGGGAGTGGATGTGCTTGTTGGCGACGGCGACGTTCTGGATGACGGGCGGCAGGGCGTACTCGCCGGTCAGCCGCGCCGAGATGTGGCGCACGGCGTGCAGCCCGGCCAGCGGGTGGAGCGGTCCCCCGTGGTGTCCGGGCGGCAGGTCGGAGGAGCGCACGACCGCCAGCGCCGAGGCCAGCAGCATGTCCTTCACGGGCGTGCCCGCGACGAGCTTGTCGTGCGTCTGCGCCACGATGCGGTCCGGGGTCGTCTCTTCCACGAACTGCACGAGTGGCTCGATGTGATCAGGGAAGCGAACACGGTGGCCCATGGACCCGATCCTCCGTTACCTGGCCGTTGCGCCGAGGGGCGCGGACACTGCCGAAAGGGCTTCTCGCAGAAACCCGGGATCGAAGATACGGTCTGCCATCACCTGGCAGCGCTTCATCAGCCGGTGCTCGTCCGGCCGGTAGTCGGCGATCGCGTTGTGCAGCGTCCCGATGTGGTCCCACACCAGCACGTCGCCCTCGGTCCACTGGTGCGTGTACTGGTACTTCGGCTGGAGCTGGTGCGCGAACAGCATCTCGAGCACGCGATCGCTCTCGGCCTCTTCGAGCTCGTTGATGCGGATGGCGTAGCCGGGATTGCAGTAGAGCACCGGACGCCCCGTGATCGGGTGCGTCAGGAAGAGCGGATGGACGGAGGGCGGCCGCCGGCGGCGCTGCTCCTCGGTCAGGGGGCCGCGCAGGCTGCCCGGCCGGCGGCGCATGTTCTCCCAGAACTTGTTGAAGTCGTGGGTCGCCGTCGCGTGCGCGAGCCGCGACTTCACGTCGGGCGCGAGGTCCTCGTGGGCCGCCTGCGTGTTGACGAAGGCGGTCGCGCCCAGCACGCGGCCGTCGCGGCGCGGCACCTTGACGGCGTAGAGCACGTTCAGGAAGCCGATCGTCTCGTTGTAGGACATGTCCGTGTGCCAGTCCTGCCCCGCGTCGGTGATTCCGATCGGCTCGCCGTTCTCGATGATGTTCGAGAGATACCCGACCTCGGGCATCCCGGGCTCGTGGTGGCGGCCGGTCAGCGTGGCCTGGATCCGACCGAAGCGTCGGGAGAAGTCACGGAGCTCACCGGCCTCGAGCCGCTGACCCGGAAACCGCAGCACGCCGTGCCGACCGAGCGCCTGGAGGATGGTCGCGAAGTCCGCGTCGCTCAAGGGTTTGGCGAGATTCACGCCCCGCACCGTCGCCCCGAGAATCTGACCCGTCGGCTCGACCGCCGTCATGCCCCCTCCTTGATGCCCGTCGGGATTATACTGCGCCGGGCTCGCTCGTGATGAAGGCTCTACCAGGAGGACTCCATGGAGATCAAGGCGGCCGTCTTTCGGAAAGTCCACGAGGCTCTGACCATCGAGCCGGTCGAGGTCGACAAGCCGTGGGGCCGTGAGGTTCTCGTCCGCACCGCGGCGACCGGCGTGTGCCACAGCGACCTGCACGTCGTCGACGGGGTGGGGCGGTTCCCGCTGGATCGCCCGATCATTCTGGGGCACGAGGGCTCTGGCGTCGTCGAGGCGGTGGGTGCCGACGTGACGACCCTGCGGCCGGGCGACCACGTGGTGGCCTGCCTCTCCGGCTTCTGCGGAAGCTGCGAGCAGTGCCTCGGCGGGCACCCGAACCTCTGCGTCGGCGGCATCGTCACCCGGGCCGAGTCCGCCCCGCCGCGGCTCTCGCAGCAGGGCCAGCCGCTCCGGCAGTTCATCGGGATCTCGAGCTACGCCGAGCACATGCTGCTCCACGAGAACTCGGTGGTGAAGATCGACCCCGAGCTGCCGCTCGACCGGGCGGCCCTCGTGGGGTGCGGCGTTCTCACAGGCGTGGGGGCGGCGCTCAGAACCTCGGGGCTCGAGGCCGGGCAGACGGTCGCGGTGTTCGGCTGCGGCGGCGTCGGCCTGTCGATCGTCCAGGGCGCGCGTATCGGCGGCGCCAGTCAGATCATCGGCGTCGATATGTTCGATTCGAAGCTGGAGATGGCCAGGCGCGTGGGCGCCACTCACGTCGTGAACAGCAAGAACGACGATCCGGTCACGGCCGTTCGCGCCCTCACCCGTGGCGCCGGCGTCGACCACGCCTTCGAGGCGGTCGGGAACACGACGCTGGTCCGCCAGGCCATCGAGAGCCTGGCCATCCGCGGCACCGCGACGATCGTCGGCGTGCTGCCTCCCGATGCCAAGATCGAGTTCCCGTGGATGGCGATTCGCCCGGAGTGCAAGGTCCAGACTTCGCGGATGGGCTCGAACCGCTTCCGCACGGACATCCCCCGCTACCTCGAGTTCTACCGCCAGGGCCGCCTGCTGCTCGACGAGATGGTCACACGGCGGGGCCGGCTGGACGACATCAACGAGGCGTTTCGCGCGATGAAGGCCGGCGAGGTTGCCCGGACCGTTCTCACGTTCAACTGATCCGATGATCGTCGACATGCACGCGCACATCATCCCGGAGAATTTCCCGCCGGTGGGCTCGCGCCCGAGCGCCTGGACGTGGCCGTCCATGGATCACTTCGAGCCCGGCCGCGCGCGCGTCATGATCGCGGGTGAGACCTACCGAACCGTTCACGACGGCAACTGGAACATCGAGCGCCGGCTCCGCGACATGAAGGCGCACGGCGCCGACGTCGAGGTAATCTCGCCGATGCCAGAGCTGTGTGCCTACTGGTTCACGCCCGAGGACGCGCTCGACTTCTGCCGCTACACCAACGACGTCGTCGTCCGCATGTGCGAGAAAGCCCCGGGCCGCTTCATCGGGCTCGGCATCGTGCCGCTGCAGAGTCCCGATCTCGCGGCCCGGGAGCTCGCCCGCATCAAGAGCCTGGGGCTTCCGGGGATCGAGCTCGGGTCCAACGTGAACGGCCGGTCGCTGGGGATGCCCGAGTTTCAGGGCTTCTTCCAGGAAGCTGAGCGGCTCGGCGTGGCGATCTTCGTGCACGCGCTGCGCCCGACGATGATGGACCGCTTCCCGACGAAGGCGCCCTTCAATCCGATCGGCTATCCCACGGACACGTCCCTGACCATCGCGTCGATGATCGACGGCGGAACGGCGGAGAAGTGTCCGAGCCTGAGGATCGCCTTCAGCCACGGGGGCGGCACCTTCCCGTTTCTCCTCCCGCGCTACAACCACCACTGGAGCGGGACCTGGAACGAGGACGCGCCCGGCCCCGGCCGGGGCGCCGGGGCGCACGGAGCGCTGCCGCGCTCGCCGGCCGAGTACGCCCGCCGCTTCTACTACGACACGCTGCTCTTCGACCGGCGGGCCCTCCGCTATCTCATCGACCTGATCGGGCCCCGGCAGATCATGGTCGGAACGGATTACCCGTACATGGCGCCCGAGGAGCCGGTGGACAGGACGCTGCGTACCCTCGGGCTTCCGCCGAAGGCGCACGCGGACATCGCCTGGAACAACTGCTTCCGCTTCCTCGGGATCAAGCCGCCGACCGTCCCCGCGGCGTCGTAGAAAGACCCGAGGAGAGATTGCGATGCTGAAGGTGACGCGCGACCTGATGCTGCCGACGGCCATCACCGGATCGTATCCCCGCCCGCTCTGGTTCAACGAGAGCCTGCGCGGCCGGTCCTTCAAGTCGGCGCTCGGCGATTCGATCTTTCGCGAGCAATACCTGGACGCGGTCGCGTGCATCGTCAACGCGCAGGAGGCCGCGGGGCTCGACATCGTGACCGACGGCGACAGCCGGTTCGACCTGGCCGTCGGCGGCAAGTCGTGGTTCTTCTATCCGATCGAGCGGCTCGGCGGCGTCGAGGGTCACCGCGACACTTCCCGCGGCTGGATGCAGCGCCACGGTCTGCGTCCCGGTCACATCCTCTGGGAGGTGCAGGAGGCCTACCAGCCCGG
>Ga0137404_10000656_pt1 | contig 22706 bp, 16 predicted proteins | sample CZOMad2_1_16fung_FD_108285 | JGI IMG/M metagenome (GOLD analysis project Ga0137404, IMG submission 108285) | Vadose zone soil fungal communities from Angelo Coast Range Reserve, California, USA - CZOMad2_1_16fungal (Illumina Assembly) | ecosystem: Environmental > Terrestrial > Soil > Vadose... | reverse complement strand
TGAAGGACCAGCGACGATCAACATAGAATACCTCGTGTTGCAAACGCTTCCGGAGAAAGGCCGGTTTGCTGTCGTGAGCGCAAACAAACTGAACCGAACCTGGGGGGCGCTTCAAGAGGCCCTTGACGAGCTTAGTCCACAAGGAAGGGACCTGTGCACAACAATTTAGAGCCCTACATGGTTGGGTAAGGAGATGATATGGCTATCATCCCCTCCCCTCAGGACCGGGCGGGCGAGTCGCCTCGCAACCGACTCAAGAAACTGGTCGACAGTTCAAGGTCTCCGATGGCACACCATTTGACCGATGCTCCAGGGTTACGTTCGCCCGACTGGATATCCAACTTTTCTTCTGGATGAGTGTTCTTGTCGTCGTCATGTCGACCCGTCACCTGGCCACGGCAGCACCTATTCAGGTTGGGTATGACCCTATCCGACGGGTTATGATTTCCCCGTGCCTTTCGGCCTTGGATTGACCCGGTCACTGGTTGGCCTGTCAGGATGACGCTGTCACTGGCAAAGCCCGAACATTTGCAGTGCGACTGAGGTCGGCGCGGATCTGTTGCTGGCACTGTCGACGGCGAAGACTTCGAACGTGTTGGAACCTTCGACGACCGCGTACGCCACGGTCCTGCTGGATCCAATCACAGAGCTCCCAGGCCTCAAAATGCCGTTCGCATAGATCTGATACCGGATCGCGAACTGCGGATCCAGGTCGTCGGTAGACTGATCCCGAGTCAACCAAGCCTCCCCGCAGCCCCCGTCGAAACCGACCAGGTTGGACGACGACGCTGTGGATGCCCGTGGTCTCAAGAGCTTCAGCGAGGGTCATCGCCAGCATCGATGTGCCGGCCCCGAGAGAATGACGCTTCAGGACACTGGGCCAATATTGCGCTAGATCCGACTGGCCATGAACATGCGCCCCGCTCGGCATGCACCCCAGAAAATTCTCCCGCGCCGCCATGGTCATGGTTGTCTTCACGCGGAAGAGGGGCAGGAGGGAGAGTCGTGATGCCCTGAACTATGTCAGCGACGCTTCCCGCGATGCTTCCCAGCGCTTGCCAGAGACCATGCATGGGGCCGTCTGCCGGTCGTGACCCGCCGTGATACCATGCACCCTAAAGCATCTCCACCGGATTTGCGCCGTGATCGTTAACGACTCGTTGATGTCGCTCATCGGGAGATGCTGGGCTGTCACCGCAACCAGTCCTTTGGGGGTATAGCATACCGCATGGAACCATGCTGTTATTCGTTGCCTTCGGTTGGGAGAACGCATATGCCCACCTCTGTTGTCCGCCTCTTTCTCGTGCGCCACGCCGAGGCGCTGGCGAATCCAGACCTCCGCTACCTGGGCAGCCGTGACGACCCGTTAACGGAGCTCGGCCAGTGGCAGGCCATACAACTCGCCCACGCCTTTGCGGCGTTCAGGCTGGCGGCCGTCTATACGAGTCCCCTCACGCGGGCGCTGGAGACGGCGAGGCAACTGGCCCGGATGCATCACCTTTCTCCCATTCCTGATCCGCGCTTGGTTGAAGCCGCGATGGGCACATGGGAGGGCATGCATCGAACCGAGATTCTCGAGCGCAGTCCCGAAGACGCGGCGCACCATCAGCGCTGGGAGACCGACCCGACCTGTGGACCGCCCGGCGGCGAGTCGTTCGCGGACGTCCAGACACGGGTCGTGGCCTGTGTGCATGACCTGGCCGAACGGCATGCCGGCGCATCTGTCGTCGTGGTCAGCCATGTCGGCCCTATCAAGGCCCTGTTGTGTGCGGTTATGGATGTTCCCTTAACTGCGGCCCGGCGGATGTTTCTGGACAGCGCCACGGTGAGTGTCATTGACTGGGGAGCAGATGCAGTGGACTGGGGCGTCCCAGCGGTCCTGCGGCTGTATAATGCCCATCACCATTTAGGATGGCACGCAGCGCCGTGGATGCTTCAATTTCCATCCGACGGTCATTGAGGGCATGATGCAGGTTCGCCTCACCTCACCAGGTCCCCTCCTCAAGCTGTGCTCACAATCATGCTCAGGGAGGAACCGCACGATCTGGCGGGGGCCCTTGCTCTGGCGACCGGGGCCCTGCGGCATGGTGTTGCAGCCCGCAACACCAACGCCTTGTTCCGCGACCGGCTCACCCGTCTTGAGGCTTGCGATCCGGCTGAGCGGCGAAGTTTCCTTCCTGTCCGAGCGAGTTGCCGCCACACCTTAGCATTGCTCTTAACAAAACTCTCGCTTTTCGCCTGAGATTTGGGTCCTCTTATAGTCCTGCTGCAAGATCGCTGACTTATATTTCCCCTTCTTGAACGCAACCTCATCTGTCTTTTGTGCAGATGTAACCCTCCTGATCAGATATGAACACTATGCCAATTGCCCTGAAGATGCCGAGTTATGGCAACCTTTTGATAGTCTCAACTGCTTAAGTTTGGACAGCCACGATCATAAAGCCTGCCACCTTTTTAAATGGAATTCATCTAGTTCAGAGGCTTAGCTCCGCATTGCAGCTCTCGGCATAACTTTGGCTTGAGTGAGGAGGTACGACAATCCATATTCGTCTGGGAGGACAATCGGAAGATGCCGATATTGGTGCAAGTATCGGAAGAAGGGGTATGGCTATTCATTGACATGATATCTCACCTCGACTAAGATGATTCCCACTCTATACTGCCCCATGCTATATAGGCTGGGTACACATCTCGGGCCTGAGATTATGGTTCACCTCGGTCATCCTCTAGTGAGGGCCTCGGCGATGGCAACCGTCAGTATGGATCGCAAGCTCGCTGCCCTTCTCAGCGCCGATGTCACAGGCTATAGCCGGCTAATGGGTGAGAATGAAGAGGCGACTGTTCACACCCTCATGACCTATCGGCAGGTGATGTCTGCCCTTATTGGGGAGCATCGCGGACGCGTCGTCGATTCGCCAGGCGATAACCTATTGGCCGAGTTTGCGAGTGTCGTGGATGCCGTGCAGTCGGCGGTAGCAATCCAGCAGGAGATCAGAGCTAGAAACGGGGAATTGCCACTCGACCGCCGGATGGAATTTCGCATCGGCATCAATCTGGGAGATGTGATTGTGGAGGGGGAGCGGATCTATGGCGATGGGGTCAATATTGCCGCACGCCTCGAGGGCTTGGCCGAACCGGGAGGCATATGCATCTCGGGCACCGCATATGATCAAGTCGAGGGCAAGTTGGCTTTAGCATATGCCTTTGAGGGCGAGCGCACTGTCAGGAACATTGCGAAGCCGGTGCGCGTCTATCGGGTGCACATGGACTCCGAAGGCAAGGCCTCACGAGTGCGTGCCCGCGGGCGGGAAAGTCTCCAACTGCGGCGGCGGGCGGCGACGTTCGCGGTCGCCCTGCTGATCTTGGCGGGTGGGGTGACCGGCTGGCACCTCTTGGGCCGCTCCCCCTTGCTTGTGACGGCGATTCGCGCCCCAGAGGCGACAGCACTGCCGCTGCCGACCAAGCCTTCCATCGCCGTACTGCCCTTTGCCAATCTCAGTCAGGATCCTGAGCAGGAGTATTTCAGCGACGGCATCACCGAGGACCTCATCACCACCCTCTCCAGAATGTCGGGGCTGTTCGTGATTGCTCGTCACTCGACATTCTCCTACAAGGGTAAGGCGGTGAAAACGGCAGAAGTCAGCCGGGAGCTGGGCGTCCGGTATGTGCTGGATGGGAGTGTGCGCAAGTCCGACGGGCGCGTGCGCATCACCGTCCGACTCGTCGATGGCCTCAGCGGGTATCACCTGTGGGCAGAGCGCTATGACCGGGAACTGCAGGGAATCTTTGCCGTGCAAGATGAGATCACACACAAGATCGTCACATCTCTCGCTGTGAAGCTGAAAGAGACGGAGGAGCGATCCATGGAACGCAGCGACTCGGATAACCAAGAGGCTTGGGACCATTACACACGCGCACGAGAGCTCTTTCGCCAAGCGACGAGGCAGGCAAATCAGGAGGCGCAGGGGCTGTTGCGCCGAGCGATCGATCTGGATCCGAATTTCGCGCGGGCGCATGCGACGTTGGCTGCGACCTACCGGCGGGGCTGGGTTTGGGGCTGGAGTGACAACCCCGACGATGCCGAGCAGCGAGCAGTCGCCACAGGACGTAAAGCCGTCGAATTGGATCGCTTGCTACCCCAAGCCCATAAGGAATTAGCCTCGATTTATGTCTACCAGAGGAGGCATGATGAGGCGATCGACGAGGCACTCAAGGCCGTCGAACTCGATCCTAACGGTGCGGACGGCTATGCGGTGCTAGCGGAGGTCCTGAATTATGCCGGGAATCCCACAGAAGCGATCAAAAATGTGCAGACGGCCATGCGGCTCGATCCTTATCACTCAGCTTGGTACCCTTATATCCTAGGTCAGGCCTACTATCTGCGAAAGGACTATCACGAGGCGGAAAAGGCCCTGGTGAGCAGTATTACCCGTAATCCCAAGTTTATGCCGGCCCGCGCCTATCACGCGGCCGTGTATTGGGAGTTGGGTCAGCAGGCGATCGATCCCGAGGAGGCACGTGCCTTCCAGGAGAAGGCCACGGCGGAGATGGGAGAAATCCGCAAAGTGATCCCCAAACCCCCGACGGAGCGGAAGGGTACTACTCCCTTCAAAGATTTACTCATCAGACAACATCTGCATGAGACCTGGAGCAAGGCAGAGGAACTCTGGCGTAGAGCACAAGAATACAAGTAACAGGGAACGCGGGGCGTTAAGACGACCGTGCGTTGACTCGGTCGGGGCGAGGGGTTACCCTGTCAAGACAAGGGCTAGTCCGTTTTTCCCCACACCACTGTCGCCCACCAAGATGACCTTGGCATAGGTATAGTGGACTGAGGGAGTCTCCGAGACACAATCAAGGAGGGTTGTGAAGTCCAGGTCCCAAACGCGAATGACTGAGTCATCTCGCCCGAGAGTGGCGAGGACTGGAGCGCTGGGATGAAAGGCCAGACCAGCCGCCCAATTGGGAGATGCCTCCTCGGCGAGGGTGGCTACCGTCTGCTGGTAGGCCCGCACGACCTCTCTGAGAAGTGTCTCTACCCAGTCGAGCATCTCCTTCAGTTGCTGATCAGTCTCGGCTTTTAAGGCCAACCTCCGGCTTGCCTGAGATACTGCCGCGTCATGTATCCCGAAACGCTCTCCTATGTCCTTGAACTTTGATCCGCTGGATTGCTGACAGCAGTAGATACTTACCCTTCTCAATAACTCTGCTCGATCCCCAAGTTCCGCCTTGATGTTCCTGCTGATTGCATCCATCGAAGGCCAGAGCGCCAGGGCTTTCACAGCCGGCATACTCCGCTCAGCACGTTTCTCTCGCAGGTGCCTTTCCCATACTTTTCTGACAAATCCCGACCTGCCTAATACCGTTGAGGCTACCATTGCTTTCAGTCGACTTTCATATTCACTCCTGACCAGGTCTTCCACAAATCGCCAATACTTATTTTTCGCGTCCCGGGATTTATTGCCGCAGTAGCCAAGGACGAAGTCCGTCTTCAGCCAGTCAGGCATAGTGCTGTGGCCAACGTCGCTTCGGTAGCTCTACCACTGGTAGTGCTCCGGTTTGGAGACCCTCCGCGCTCTCTCAAGATGGAGATGCAGGTAGCGAGAAAGTTCGAACGCATAGGCGCCAGCCTCGACAAGGATTGCCTGCTATCTTCCCTGGAACAGATGGCCTGCCCTCTTCCGTTTAACGTTGACATACGTCGTGTATGCACCATTGATATGAGCTTTTCCAGAACATATCAAAGAAGTTCACCCTGTCAAAAGTTGAGACCTGACCCCTCTCCCCTCCGCTCAACAATTCCTCTTGCCGCTGTGCCCACGCAGGTCTCATCTTTTCGCCTCCTTACATTGGCATGCCGGATGTCGGATGCTGGTCGAAAGCGATTGATAGAACAACATGTTACGTGAGGCAACAGGGGGGAAAAGAGGGGTATACAGTAGGTGTATCAAGCCAGGTCAAGCACTCGAGTCCTCGGGGCCTGCCACGTTTCTCGCCACCCACCTTTCTGCGCAGCGTTCTCTCTCTGCTCTTTGAACCGCTCACTCCCCATCGGTGTCCCTGACTGCGTGCAGTTTCTGATCCGTCCCAATGCTTCGGTAGTAAGCTCGGCATTGCATAAGGCGCGATACGCTTCCAGCCGTTGCGGATGCGTCTGTCCCAAGTGCACATACTCATCGTGCGGGCATATGATGCAGTTGTCCTCACCCAAGGCGTTGGCAGCATAACTCGACCAGCGATAGTCTTCGGGCCGTGCAACGAGACCCGCCCGCACCGGATTCAGCTCGATATAGCGCCTACAGGTCAACAAATAGGCGGTTGATTCGACGATGATTCCCTTATGGCGTCCTTCCCATAACGTTCCGCGTCGACGGTAGGTGTGATTGATGTACCCGACGTACTGGCGACCGCATTCCTGAAACAGCCGGCTGATCGAATCTCCGGCATCAGGTGTCAGCAGGAAGTGGATATGGTTGGTCATCAACACGTAGGCATGGATGGCACAGTGACAGGCATCCGAAACTCGTTTCAAGATCTTCAGGTACTCGAGATAATCCTGCGCCTCGAAAAACACCGGTTCCCGGTTATGGCCTCGTGGCATAACGTGGGCGGGAATGTTAGGAAGGTAGAATCTTGATTTTCTCGGCATGGGCTTACAGGGCTTTTCGGAGTGGATGACGGGCGCGCAATCCGGCGAATCTTAAAAATCCCTTGTCGGTCGTGATCCAGTCACAACCCGACTCGATGGCCAGTGCCGCGTGGTAGGCATCTGGAACGAGGTTCCCTGTGGCGTCACTTGCGCGCAGCAGCTTCTCGAAAATGGCCCAGTGCCGGGGACCGGGCCTGATGGGAACCGCGTGTGGTTGACTGAGGATCTGCGTGACGACCTCTAGTGCCACTGCCAAGGGCGTCGGACGCGCACACACGTTCGGAGGGGTGACCACGCGCAGAAAGCCACTGGGCACCAGCTCGGACACCCCATGCGAGCCCCCACGATTGATTGTGTCCTCTCCCCAGTTGCGATCGGCCGAGTGGTCTGCTGTCTCTTCGCGGGGGGCGTATACCAGGATGGTGACATCCATCAGGCGCATCGCTCCATGCTCTCCAGGAGCGCGTGGCTGTTGTCGCGGTCGATGCCGGGCCGCGTTCCCGTGCCTGGCATGGTGATTATTCGCACGCGTCCGCGATGAGTTGGGCCAAGGTCACCCCCCATGTGGCCGCCTGTGCCTTCGCCTGCATGAGAAGCTACTCGTCGACGTTCATGGTCGTGCGCATCGTCTCCTTCCTTCGTGACCGGTGAACATACCCAATACACGAGAGCATACGATGCATCAAGATATCTGGTTTATGAGAGAGCTGACCCCTTTTCCTGTCTGTGGCCGAGATTGTGGAGAAGCTTCGCATCGAACGCGACACCAAAGCTCTTGTCCCGTAGGCGGAGAGGAAAGGCGAACGCTCTTGTGCCCCAGCCCCGTCAGGCATGCACCCCCTGGGCTGTGGAGGCCACCAGGACCACTCTCAGCTTGCAGGACACGTGATTTCAACGCACAGGGTCAGCCTCGACAAGGATGGCCTGATATCCTCCCTGGAACAGATGGCCTGCTCGCTTCCGTGTGACGCTGACATACATCGTGTAGGCACCAGAGGGGTCAGACAGGAATTTTTACTCCAGGATCTTCAGGTGCGGGACAGCGCTGCAGATAGTCGTGCACTTCTGCTTCCATTCTTTTGATTTCGTAGAGGAAGTTCTGAGCAATTTGGGCGTAGTTATCGGGTAACTGGTTGTGGCGCAACGCCATCAGCGCATCCTGAAATGCTTTAATACGCTGGCGCGTCACCTCTAATTCATGCTCGTTCTGGATCATAACTCTACCTCCACAATGCCACGCCGTCCTCCATCACGACGGATTTGAAACTGCTTGAGGAAGCTTGCGACCGTTAGCTCGGTGCCTGCCCCGCTGCTCATCCAGAAAACTGTAGCCCCCAATGTGCGTTCAGCCGTGGCGCTGTCGAACACCGAACGCGTTGCCCCGGTGTAGTCATTGGACAGAAAATCAGGCGCCATCACCAGCAAGAGGTCGATATCACCCGGTTCTGGTTTGTCAGTGACATAATTGCCCCACAGGAAGACTCGCTCTAACTTTCCTGTCCCCTGTGCCAGCGCGATGACTCGCTGCAACCGCTCCGTCACGATCATACGCTGTGGGGCACCGTGCCTGAAATACTCTAGTATCTCTGCAAGCGTCGCTCGATGCACACCAGATGGCAAATCGCCCTGTGCGTTGAATAGAGGCAGCTTCATATCTCACTATAAGTCGTTAGCACATATACTGTCAAAGGGTGAGGGCAGACAAAGGTGCCAGGCACGCATGGTATTAAGATAGTCCAAGCTAGTGTCCTGGCAGTGGTCAGCGGAATGCGCGCATCTTGCAGCCTCCTACGCTACAGGCTGCATCGTGTCAAATCTCGCGCCTTTAAGCGGCGGCCTAATTCTCCTCACGACTCGCTCCGCCATACTCAAAGTCATGCAACGCGTTGATCAGCATGGAGTTCAGGCTTAATTTCACGCCATTCGGGACTGACTATTTTCTCGTCTCTTTTGTGCAGTGCCTCGCGACGTAACATGGTAAAATGCGCTCGGATATTCGATGCGTAACGGCCTTGCCATGGCTTCCTCCTTTGATATAAGCTTTTACAAAACATATCAAAGAAGTTCATCCTGTCAAAAGTTGAGGCCTACCCCCTAGCTTCATTCAGGTGGGGCTGCATCCACCGCTAGACAGGTCCAGGGATCTCACAGAGACTAACGAGCAGAAGTACAGAGAAAGGCAGCAAACAGATGACCTCGCAAGCGCAGCAACTCGAGATGGTTTTGGAGCTGTTACATCAGGTCGATATCGACGGCTTGCATACGGTGGAACGTACCGTGCAGCGGTTGTTGCAGCAACGCACCGCCGTGCAACCCGTGCGGGAGGAAGAGCCCAGTACCCTGGAAGATTTTCATCAGCGCTATCGGATGACAATTGATGCGGCTCTCTGGGCATTGGTGGGTAGTCAGCCGGCCACACCAGTCGAAGAGGACAAAACGCTGATCCGTGTGCAGATCACACAAAGGTTGTCGGCGTGAGAGTACTAGTGGACGTCAATGTGTTCATTGACGTGCTCACTCGACGGATGAACTGGGCGGGTAGTTTGCAGGTGTTGCATCTGGTACGGAACGTTCCGCAACTGGAAGGCTGGACCTCAGCCTTGACTATACCGCTGTTGTATTTCTTTCGGCTCCGGGTATTCCCGGAAGCGCAAGCGCGCCTGGATGCGCAGACGGCAGGGCGCGGGTTTCACCGCGTTCCTCTCACTCAGGAGGTCCTCGCGCAAGCCGCGGCCTCGACGCTCCCGGACTTTGAGGACAATATCCAGCTCGCGAGTGCGGAGATGGTCGGCGCAGAGTATCTGATGACGCGGAATACCAAAGACTTTCAGCCCTCTCTTCTGCCCGTATTGACGCCCGAAGCTTGGCTGGCGTTGGAATCGGTAGCAACACTATACGAAGACCTCACGCTCCCTGCTACCAAAGATGACAAAGAGTGAGGGAACCGAGAGGACATTGCTCATGGTCCTTCAGAATGTTGTGAGGAAGAAGCGGACGCTGCCAAAGTAAAGACCTGCCCCCCTCCCTCTCCAAATTCGCGCGCACTGGTCCAAATTCGCGCGCACCGGATTGTTGGCGCCAGGTGGAGGCGTCTGATAAGATGAAGAACTACATACAAGAGGACATGTGTGCGGAAAGGCGAAGGGAGGCATATGGAGCAAGCATCTTTTGAACAAGCGCTACTTGCCCTGATCCGCAGAGTGCCAGAAGAGAAACGGATGGCTATCTTACAGACCGTGCAGCTCCTTGTGGGGAGACAGCTGGAACTCGATCGGGAGGATGGGCAGAGGCCCTATAGCACGGAACGACACCAGGAAGTGCGCCGGCTGACGGCGAACATCCGTGGTAGCCTGGCTGCAGCGATTGCTGCGGAGCGGGATGAACGTGGCTGAGGGGGAGACTGTCTACTTCCTGGATACAAGCGCTCTGGCCAAGCTGTATCACCAGGAGCAGGGCACCGAGATGGTGGAGGGATGGGCTGCCGATCACACTATCCGGCTCTGGCTTTCCGATCTCGCCAGGATAGAACTCCACTCCGTTTTTGTCCGCAAGGTCCGGGAAGGCGAACTTGCGGAAGCAACGCTCCAGACGGTCTTGGAGTGTTTCCGTGAAGACCTCCGCAGCCGTTTTCACCTTGTGCGGCTTACGGAAGACATCATAGAGCGGGCTATCTCATTACTCCTTGAGCATGGCAAGAGATGGCCACTACGGACTCTTGATGCCTTACAAATAGCGTCTGCCGGGGCCTTAGAAAGTAATGGTCTGACCTTTGTAACGGCCGACAGGCAGCTCTTCACCGCAGCCTCTGAACTCTTTCTGCACACGATAAATCCGGAAGTGGAGAGCGAGAATCGTCGGGAAATGTGACAAGGCTCTCTCCCCAGCCACTGCTGCCTAGAGGCAGGGTCAAGCAACCTCCCATACCAACTTTCTTGTTTTGAGCCGTTGGGAGCCAGGAGCGATTGAGTGAGCAACACTTTCGGAGGGGTGACCACGCGCAGAAAGCCACTGCGCACCAACGCGGACACCCCATACGAGAGACCCACGATTGATGGTGTCCTCTCCCCAGTTGCGATCGGCCGAGTGGTCTGTTGTCTCTTCGCGGTCGGCGTAGACCAGGAGGTTGCCATCCATCAGGAGCATCGCTCCATACTCTTCAGGGGCGCGTGCCTGTGGTCGAGGTCGATGCCGGGCCACGTTCCCGTGCCTTGCATGGTGATTATTCGCACGCGTCCGCGATGAGTTGGGCCAAGGTCACCCCAACGTGGCCGCTTGGGCCTTCGCCTGTATGAGCAGCTGAGTGTCGACGTTCATGGGCGTGCGCATCGTCTCTTTCCTTTGTGACCGGTTAACACTCACAAGGGTTAACACTCACAAGGGTTAACACTCACAAGAAACGATAGCGTAGGATACATCAAGATGTCTAGTTTATTAGGGGTCTGACCCCTTTTCTCCTGGGGGTTGTCACGCCCAACGCACTAGCCCTCGGAGTAGGGCTCTCTCGCTTTCTGATCACACCCCATGCTCCTCCCCCCGTATGTCGATAACTACCTATGATCGACAGTAGGAGCATCAACCACGCGGATGGCTGAGAGGTCAACCTCAGTTTGAAGCGCTCGTATGACGCCACCACTGCCGGGATCCACATAATGGGATAGTACCTTCACGCGCACTTGCTTTGATAGAAGCACGACAGAGCTTCGTCGATTTTATGGACAAACGTGTTCGTACTTGGGTCGTAAAAAGTGTCTCTCCGTACTATTACCCTGCCGTTAATAATCTGCCCCAGATAGACGTAGAATTCATCCTCCTCCGATACAATCGTGATTGCACCGAAGTAATCGCCGTCCCGGAGTTTCCCTAGCTTGACGAGTGTCTCTGCTCCTGCGGCTGGAATAAATATGATACCGGCCTGGGTCTCGCCTTCCTGCCGTCGAGATGTGTACTTTCCGACGCCTACCGGTTCCCCGTCTGTACCCACCCCAAACCCGATGCCGCCGGTGCTGAGATACTCAGCAACCATGGAAACGACATTGAGGGGCCCTACAAAAGAGTTGAGTCGGCCTGCCATTTTCATGGCGGCGCCTGGTCGCCCCGTTTTCGCGCCCGCCGCGTTTGATCCACTCTTCAGTGCGTCCTCAGTAGCCTTAGTGAGTCCCGTCTTCGGGTCGACTGGCGGCCCCTTTTCTGGAGCGGCAAGTCCTCCGACCTCCTTAGCAGTCTGAGATAACGTCTGAGAAGAATGCAACTGATCTAACTGACCCCATATTGCCTTGTCCACAGCTTTGGGATCGATGCCCGATCGAACCGAGGCATTCTGGCTTGGTTCCACAATATCGCCACTGATGCTTTTGATCCCCTGTTTCCGTAACCGCTTGATTTCCTTCACATCTGATTGAGGGTCGTGAAACGTTTTCTGCGTATGGGGTTTCGCAGGCTGACTACCGGTTGCTTTGCCCGTTTCCACTACGACTGTCGGATCGGCTTTCGGATTGTAGTGCACCTTTCCTGTGGGATCGGTGCGCATCAATTTGATCTTGGCCTGGCCTATTGCGTGGTCTTTCTGTGCATTTTCGCCAATGTTTTTCCGGTCCTTTAACTCAGATCCATAAGGAACAACATCGTGTAATTTGACCTTAGTCGAGGAACCACTTTTCTTCTCCCCATTCATTCCTGTCTCGTCAATCAATAGAATAGGATTGCTCATCACGTATTGATAGACATTTGTTCCATCTTGCATTCCACTCGGATCGCAACTCGTCCACCTCCCCAACCACGCCATATAGTACCGCATCCTGTGGTAGTACAACGCACTCTCTTCATCCCGCTCCTTTCCTGTATAACGATATCGCTTCCGTGTCTCCGTCTGGCTGCGCACCGCCTGATACGATGTACTACCGTAAGGGTAATACTCCTCGTAAGAAATAATCTGCCCGACGTCATCCAGCTCTAAGGATGCCGAGCCGAGGTGGTTGCCCAACTGGCAGCGGATGAGTTGCGCCGGTACGCCCGGTTCGTTACCCTGCGTGCGGGTCTCCACCAGCGCGATACGCTGTTTATCATCCATCACATGCAAAGTCTCCCGCTCTAAAGTCACGCCGGTTCCGGCACCATCGTACTGGCGATACACCTCGAACCCGCCGAGGTAGGTCCGTTCATCCTTGCGCGTGCCGTTCTGACGCTCAGTGACCTTACGCACGCGCTGGCCGGCCGCATCGTACACGTAATAGGTGGTCTCCGGTGTGCCGTCGTTCGTCACCTGGCGCGCGCTCGCTTGCAACTGATCCTTGAAATCCCACTGCATGAGGGGCAGGTGCGGCATGTGCAGCATATTGCCGTGCGCGTCATAGCCGTTCCCGTTGGTGCTGTAGGTCTCCGTCGTTGCACCAATGGTCGTGCTGGTCAGGCGGTTGCTGGGCTGGCCCGGTTCGTTATACGTGTAGCTGCGGGTCCAATCGCCGTTCGTCGCCTGATGGATCATCTGCTCGAAGTTGCCGACCGGGTCATACTCGTAGCGCTCCTTGTAGTTACGCACCGCTTGGAGGTCGTTGAGGTGTGCTGCCCCGACAAAGGGATAATCACGGTAGTTGCCGTCTGGCGGGGTGAATTGGAACCCTGACTGGCCAATATGCTCACGCCCTCTCGCTTCGATCAGGCGGTAGAGCGCGTCATAGCGATAGCTGCAGGCCGGCTCCACCGGCTGGTTATTGTTGACCATCCCTAGGAGCGCCTCGTCGGCGATGCGGGTGATGTTACCGGCGGGATCATAGGTATACTGCAAATTCTGCACGGTGTCGGGATGCTGAAAAAGCTGCGTGGCCAGGTCGTTGCCTGGCAGGCGCGTGGTCTGCAGATGCGTCAGGCGGAACGTGTCGGAGTCATAGGTGTAGGTCGTGGTTGCGCCGTTGGCGTACGCGATCAGCTCACGCTGGCCCTTGGCGTTGTAGTTGAGGTTCGTGACAAAGGACGTCCAGACCGGCTGATCGTTGGCGGTCGCACCGCGCAGGTTCACGTCCACCCGCTCGAGCAGGTTGGCCTCGTTGAACGTGGGGCGATATACGCTGTGGTCAGGCGTGGTGACGGATACGGGCCGGTTGAGCGCGTCGTAGGTGACACTGGAGGGGAACGGGGCCGTTTCCAACAGTGCTGAGAGGGGGGCGAGCACGCTCGCTACTTGCCATGGATCGGCGGCAAGCGCTGCTTCGACTGCATCCCAATTTACGCTGTTCCAGTCCACCGTCTGTTTGTACTTTCGCGCCAGGTGTCGGGTCGTGCGCAGGGGATTGCCTTTGAAATCATACGCTTCCTCCTGGACTGTATGGGGATTCTGGTCGGCATACACGACCACCCCGGCGCCATCGCAGAGCACGAAGAGCTGACCGCGCAGGTGCAACGTCGGCTGCGCATGTACGGCCGCCTCACCGTATATATGCACCTGAATGCACAGTTCCCGGGTGGCATCTTGCGGGTCGGCACCCGTGACAAACGACCGGGTGGCTCGACGCAGCGCATCATATTCCGTGCGGAACGTATGGCCACGGCTGTCCCAGGCACGGATCGGTTGACCAGCCACATCGTTCAGCATCCAGCGCTCGCCGGCCTCCATGCTGGCCTGGTGGATACGGTTGCCGAGCATATCGTAGTCATACCGCATGACCACACGGTCCTTCGCGTCAATGACGGCGCGCTCATTGCCTTCGATGTCAAAGATAACGCGGGTATGGTAAAACGCCTCAGTAGGCGGATCGGCCTCTGTCGTGTTGCTGTACTTATACTTGTTGTGCGCGACGGTGCGAAAGGTCCGGCCGAGCGCATCGGCATGGGCGACGGTGGGTGTCTTCGCGTGGACGGCCGCTTTGCGGGCGGCATCCTGTTCCTGCGGGCCGAGCCCGCCGTCCTGGCGCTGGGCAAACCAGGTGGGTAAGTAGTCGGTATCCGGCAGGCGGCCGAAGAAGGCGCCGACGTCGGGGTCATTTTTTGGGTCGTTGTTTGGGTCGGTTTGCAGCACCGTGTCATTTACATCCCACTGCTCCTGACGCCAGGGATTAAAGACGACTTTCTCATAGGTGTGGTTGGGATGCAGCGTACAGACTACCCGCTCAGAAGGATCGTAGAACACCGTCGGACTCACGCCGTGTGGCTCAATACCATAGTGGTGATGCGGGCTGAAGAACGGCTCAAACTGCCGCACCGCTTTCCCTTTGTTGTTGTACACTGTCGTCCCGGTGGCGACCCACCGCGGTTGTGTCGGCTCGCCGAGGTCAGGCTCGGCCTGCACTTTCGTCTGCGCCACGCGGCCAAAGCCGTCCGAATAGGTGAAGGTGTGCTGGATTTTGGAGGGGATGCTGTGCTCATCGGCGACATGGGTCTCTCGCGCCAGGGTGTATACCACCGGGGGTTGGCCCGCCTCGGTAAAGCGATGCAGGTCGTAGACCAACCGGGTGCTGGCGTGGGTGAGAATATGGTGCGGGTCCGTATCGTGCGCGGGATCCAGATGCAAGGGATCATCGATGTGCCCGTTGCGGACCTCGGTGGGGAGATCGGCCACAAAGTCGTCGAGGTAATCGCCCAGGCGATTCCCGAACGCATCCTCGCCCATCACCGCCGTGCCGACTATCAACCCCAACGCGTCGAAGGCGACCTGACTGCGGTTCCCATTGGGGTCAGTCACGGCAGCGGGCTGCAGGACACGGTAGTCGTTGGTGGCGGACACCACATTGGTCTGGGGTGCCGGCAGCGCATCCCTGACGGTCTCCACCAATAGGGCGTATACATCAGTCTCTGAGGACGTAACATTGCCGAAGGGGTCCTGGACGCGGGTGGCCTGAAAGAATTTCTGCGCGTCGAAGCTAGCGCGCCCTGCCGGGATCCACCAGTACGTGGCGATGCCCTCGCTGCCTTCCGCAGTGGGCTGCGCCGGATGGGGGTGATACCCGCCCTCCTCCGCCAGGTGAATGCCCACCGTGCGCCCCTGGTAGATGGACTGCAACATCGCGTCGGTGAATGCCGCCTTGTACGCCTCATAGGGTAAGGCCAGCGACTCGACCGCTCCCAGTAGTAAGCGATGGGCGAGCGTGCCAATGGGGTCCAGGTGCTCCGGATCGGCATCCACCCGGTAATAGGTCCGGGTCCATTCGATGAGACGTCGACGCACCTCCGTGTCCGTCTCGCCACGCTACCATTCATAGGGCATGAAGGTCTGCGTATCGACGGCAATCGACTGGTCCAGGATGGCTGCAAAGCGCTGCGCCTCGAAATGACGCTCGCCAGACTGCCAGTGCAGGCCGGTGATGTCATAGGTGCGGGTCTGGCACAGGAGGCTGGCATAGTAGTAGGCCGGCGTGGTGTCTGTCGGAGCCTGGTACGTGTTAATGAAATCCGTCCGAGTATAGACAATGGTGATTTGGCCCTGTTCAGGCAAGTCGTCGGGCACTACCCGTCTCGGATAGCCGATGGTCACGCTATCCGTGACGTTGCCGTAGTCGTCAATGTCGAGGGTGAGCGTGTGACTGATACGTGGATCGACAGGGTTGCGCTCGTAGTGATAGCTGATAGTCTCTTTGGGCAGGGTGAGATAGACCGCATGGTTGTTGCCGTTCCTGGGCTGGAGCGCTTGCACCCGGTACCGGTTCTCCGTGACCACATACGGGTGAGCGGACTTGTCCGGATCGTCGTCGCGTCCATAGACTTCGGTGCGCAGCGTTGCGCCGTGCAGCGCCCGATACGCCTCATGGGGCGTGGGACCTGGTCCTGCAGCACCGTCAGCCTGAATAAACTCATGGTCGTCAAGGGTAAAGGCATCCCGGTCGCGCTGGTAGTATTCGCGGCGGTACTGCCGCGTCAGTTCCCGATGGTCGATAACGCGCTCGGGATCGAAGTAGATGCCGGTGTGAAACCAGGTGCGGGTCTCGATCGGGGGCACGTGGAAGCCTGGTTGATTGTTGTCAAAGATGGCCTCCTCGCCGTGGAGGCTTGTACCAGTGAACTGGTCGAAGAATTCGGTGTCACATTGATCCACCCGGCCAAACCCACGAAACTCGCGTTCGCGTCCGTCGTAATAGCCATGGTGATAGGTATAGGTCGTCACCAGCTTAGTGTGGCTGATGTGGTCGATGACCTCGGTCTTCTCCAGCACCTGGACCGGAAACGGCAGGTTGGTCACCCAGGGCTGGCCGGCCTGCTTATCTGCCAGCGCGAACTTGGTGGAGGAGGCGTACTGGGCCTGGGTAGTCGCGCCCATGTTGTTGCGCATTTCGATCAAGAGATGGGGTTTTTTGGCGCCACAGAAATCGAGGACTTTGTAATTCCCCCCCGTAACGGATCCATAGTCATAGCTCCACACCAGGCAGGCTGTGCCCGTGCCATAGAAATCCACAAACTGGAGTCCGGTGGTATCGACGGTGGAGGGGGTGCCGCGAATCGTGTGCTGTGCACTCCAACTGTTCCCCGACTGGTTGAACCAAAAATGCACCTGGTCGAAGTCCACGTACACGAGGTCTGCGCAGCCGGTGCCATCCAGGTCGGCGAGAAACACCCGCCGGGGGTCGAAGTCGTAGCCGATACGGGGCGTATCGCGCATCGACAGGCGTTTGCCCCAGCGGCCATACCCAAGGTTCGGCCAGTACTCAATATGCCCGTCATGCACCATGACGATATCATTGAGACCGTCACCGGTCATGTCGGCGAGGCGCACCCGGCCTGCCGGGTCGCTGAAATAGACGTCCGGAAAGGCGTCGAGATCGTACTGACGCGGGAGTCGTCGGGGCGCCTCATACCCTGCCTCTCCCTTGGAGCGAAACCAGAGAAAGTGCGTATCGCGGGTGATGAGCACATCAGACAGCCCGTCACCCGTCAGATCCACCAGACGGACATCGGGGTCGGAAAAATCGATGGACGGCATGGACTCAAGGCGTTTGAACGGCTGCCAGCCGCCGGCAGGGGTGGCCTCGTAAAAGCCGGAGAGCGGCGGCGCCTCCACCACCAGATCGACCAGCCCATCCCCGCCCAGGTCGCCGACCGCCACATTGGGCTGCCCCAGTGTGATGCCCGCCGGCATGTCGTGCGCCAGATGGCGCCGTCGTCCAAGCCTCGCGTCGCCACGATTCTCCCAATAGTAGAAGCCATTGGGAGTCGATTGCACCACATCCGGCATGCCGTCGCCAAAGATATCCATCAGCGTGGTGCTCGGATCATTAAGTGACAGCGGTGGCCCATCATTCCCCTCGGCCGTCACCGACTGATAGCGCTGTTGCTGCGGCTTGAACTTCGAATAGCCAAACGTGACTGGCGGCAGGTCGCGGGACAGATAGCTGGCGGCATCGTGCGGATCTTTGCGGTGTCCCCAGACCGTGACCTTCTGGAGCACCGAGAACCCGGCGTGCGGGTCCTGGGTGTAGGTGAAGTGGGTGGACTTCACCAGGGGCGCGCCACGTAACTCGCCCTCGGTGAAGTGATGCAGCATCAGGACCCGGCGGCACAGGCGCAGGGTGCGGATCTCAAACCCGGCGCGGAAGGTCGAGAACGGATCCGGGCGCAGGGCCATGGCCGACAGGTCGTCGTGGCGACGATCCCACCAGGGGCTGTCGGGGGGCGAAGCGTCGTACACGGGCAGCGGGTCTGGCGGGTCGCTGTAATCAAAGAGCACTTCGAACAGGTAGTGGCGGCGCTTCTCGAGTGACGGGTCCAGCGGATGCGAGGCCGTGCGCTCAGGCCCCACCTTTCTGCTCGCCTCGAGATTGTCCGGCGTATTGCCATACACGATGCGCCGGAGATACGCTTGCGTATAGCGGCGATGGCGCTCGTGGAGGCCCGGCAAGGCGAGGGTGGGATCTTCCTGCACATATTCATACAGGAGATGATTGCCTTTCGCATCAAAGGTCTCCTCCAGCAGCCACTCGAAGATCCGGGTGGGATGATCCGGATCGACGAGGCGCGCCGAAACCGACTTGCCATAGAGACTGGTGACGTTCTCCCTGGTCGTGGCGCGCCAATGCACCTCGTTGGGATCGTCGTGGCGCTGCCAGCGCTCAATGCGCACAAAGGCGCCCTCGGTGCGCGGCCGATAGCGCGTGATGGCGTAGCCCGCCTGCTCGACCGGGCTGCTCGGGTGGCCCTGCGCATCCAACACCGGCACCAGATCTTCCGCGCCCGAGAGCACGAACACGTCTTGATCGGTATACGTCGGCAAGCCTTTCTCAGTCTTGCGCGTGACGCGCGGGATCGAGAGTTGCCAGCCCAGACCAAAGGGCCCATTGCCGTTGCCCGTGCTGTATTGCAGCGTCAACTGTGGTCCAAAGCCGTTGCGGCCGGGCGAGGTGGCGATGGGGACCGCGAAGTTGCCCGTGCCGGTAAACAGGTTCGGTTGAAACGTTTCCCCGATGCCTTTGATGGCTCCCCCACTCTTCGGCAAGGAAATAGCGGCCTTCGTGCCTGCGTTGTCACTGTTCATCGGTGTGCCTTCCCCTCTGTGGTCTGGACCATGTCTTCCATCCAGGCATGCCATACGACATGGCACTGGTACCAATAGAAGCGATTATGCGGGCCTGAGTAGTGGCTTAGAGCCTAATTCACTCACAATACGAGACCATACGGGAAGAACATGCCCCCTACGCCGGCCACGTTGGCGTGCGGCCGGCGTAGGTTATCACCAGGAGCATGTCGTCAATTTCCGCATTTTTGAAGCGATTTTTCATCTCCGCCGTATTGGAGAACGCCAGCTCCCACGCGCCAACGGGCGATTTATCGCAGAGTGTCGTCCAGCTCGTGGCATTGCTGCGGCGGGTGCTGATGAGGCCCTCTATGGAACTACCCGACTCTCCGCCAACAGGCACGAGATCACCTTCGACGGTATGTAGCAGTTGCACGGTGCTGATTTCGAAAAGCTGCCCCTGGGCACGCACGACGTAGAGCAAGACGTGCTGCACGCGCAGGTCGTCCAGGTTCGGCGGGAAGTCCTGACGCGTCGTGGTGAAGCGGACCACCATCGGGGTAGGCGTCTGCTCCGGGTTGTGCAGGTCGTACCATTGATCGGCGAACTGGTCGCGCAGGCTGAACGCCCGCTCAGTGCTGACCGTGTCGTCCAGTTGGCGGATGACCTGCTGCCGGTAGGTGAAGCTCTGCAGCGCGGTGTATTCCACTGTGAAGAGCACATCGGCGATGGTGCGATAATCGAAGGGATTGGCCGCCTTCGGGAGCTGTAATTCCCAGCTCGTATCGACACCCATACTTTCGAAGGGTAGCAACAGCTCCCCTTGGGGCTCCAGTTCGAGCAGACCGGTGGCATTAACGGGCGAGGTGAAGGCGATCAGTTCGGGGTCTCGCCGCACCACGATGGTCTGGAACACATCCCCCCCGCTGACCACGCGGGAGAGGCCTGAGGCGATGAGGGTGGCGCGGATGCCACGCGTCGGTGGTATCAGGGCAACGACTGAGACGTGCACGCGTTTGAGCAGGCGCAGGTAGTGGCCAGGAAAGCCCTGGTCGAACAGCGCCATGGGCGTGGCGAAGGGCAAGCTACCCGTCTCTCGGAAGCGCTGGAACTCCGCCGGCAAGAGTTGCGCCAGGGAGAAGGTCTGGGCGAGTTGCAGCTTGCGTTTGTTGGTCTCAAATGCGAACTGATCCAGCTGGGTGATGTCCTGCAAGAGCCGGACTGAGCCCGTGAGACCCTTGCGATCCGGTTCTGTGCCAGTGTCACCCCTGGGCGTCCCAGTGTCGCCAGGCGCCTCCCAGTAGTCGGCCTTGATGAAGGCGGGTGGCGTTTCCTGACGCTCGAAGGCGAGCTGGTGCTGTGCCAGTTGCGCCATCGCGGTGGCCTGTTGTAGGAAGTAGCTGTAGGCGCCGCCGAGAATGCCGCTCATCCATTCGTAGAGTTCGGCATTGGTGAACTTGTTGGCCAGAAAGTCCACTGTGACCTGGGCCTGGTCACGGTGGGTGATGGCAATCGACTCCTCCTTACGGGCGATGTCGGTGTGCGCCTGCGCCAGCGTGATCTGTTTCATCCCGATCTCAACATCCTTCTCAGCAAGCTGCTTCTGCAGCTCCCATTCCTGCTGACGGCGCTCATAACTCGCGTGGGCCGCGGCGAGCTGCGCGTCGGTTTCAGCAGTGTTGGCTTGAATCGCTTTGCGGGCTCTCTCAAATGCGAGGGCACCTACTACAGCGACACTGCTCCATGAAATACCAGCGCCGGTACCGAACCAACCTCCTCCCGATGCTGTAGCAATAGCCTGGGCCGTGGTCAAGGCAGCGTCAAGCCCTGCTACCCAGTTGCGGGCAGTCCCGGCATCCTTATAATGCTGGATCATGTCCGACTCATACTGAGTGGGACCCGCATCAATCCACCCTTGATACGTATCTCGTTGTACGGTGGCCCGATCTTGTTGCAGTTGAGCCAGCGTCTCCCCACCCGCGGCTTCGGTGACCCGTAACGCCTGGAGGTCGACGGTGGCTGTGGCGAGCTTGAGGTCATGCCCGGCCTTGAGCGAGTTGTAGACCTCGGCATCGCGCTTTTCGAGGGCCGCCAGAAAGACCCCTTCCACCTGCTGCGCAATACTTACTAGCTGTTTGGTGCGCTCGATGAGCACGCTATAGCGGTAGGGCGTGGGGCGGAAGAGGCGCCCGCCATCACTGGCGACGGGTAGACTGCCGAACGTCGTAGGCTGTGGAGTCTCCGGTGCCGATTGACGCTCGATGCCCGCAATGTTGCGGCCGCTGCGGAGTTTGAATAGGTTGAGTTCCGCGCGCAGTCGTAACGCCTGCAGCACTGGGTTCGGCGGAAAGGGATTGGGAGAGTTCCCACCGCTAGGTGGCTGGAGGTCCGGCAGCGCCAGCAACTCCAGGGCAGTGCTGTAGAGGGCACGGGCTCTGGGGATGGATTCGCTGCTATCGCGCGCAAACTCGGCATCGGCAAAGTCCAGATAGCAGCGCACCAGGGCCATGAGCGTGAAGCGCGTGTAGGCGCCGGCCCGCACCGTGACGATCTCGTGTGGATTGAGGCCCTCCCGCAGCCAGGTGTCCGGATTGCGCTGAAACTGGGTGGGGATGGTCTCTTCCAGGACCAACCCACGGTAGATTTTGCGCTCATTGAGGGCCAGGTGATCAGCGTAGATGGTCTCAATCCAGTCTAGGGCCGCGAGATACTGCCCGGATTTCTGCAACTGCAACGCCAGGGCCATGGGCACGAAGTAAAAAATCTCCTTCAGATAGTTCGGCGCCAGATGCGGGTTGGTGATACCGCCGTCGACGAAGATCCAATCGATAAGACTGCGCCGGGCGACGAGATCCGTGTCCGAGAGCTGTTCGGTAATGACCGGGACCCCATCCCGATGCCGCAGTGCTTCCGGCAGCGTGGTGCCGAGTTCGCCCGTCACATCCTTGTGATAATTCGTGTCGGTGACCTCGACGAGCTTCCGCGCCTGGATAGGCGTGAGCCGTGGCTGGTTACGGAGAGCTATCATCAGGTTCTTATAGGCGTTGGTCTGGGCCTCTGGCGGGCGTAGCTCGGGCAGCAAATAGCTCTCCGGGTAAGCAAAGACGTGGATGGCCGCGTACCAGGTGGCGTACGCGCCCATCCAGCGCCACTCCTCATCAAAATCCGCCTCGGTATAGGGCCTGGCAGGGTCAAGCGCCAGCACCCAATTGGCCGCCGGATTCGTCGTCCCCAGCACGGGGGCATGGTCTTGAAGCGGCCAGTACGCAAGGAGAACAGCACGTCTTGCAGCGTCTCCAGGGCCTGGTAGACGCGCGTGGTCTTCTGACGCCCACTGCTCTTGCAGTCGATGGCCAGCTCCTGGGTCAGCCGGTTGGCGACCACCGCAGCATCCTGGTTGGGAACAATTGCCGCAATGAAGGCATCCCGCAACATGGGCAGGGTAGCTTCCTCGGCGGCATCCACCACCGACTGCAACGCCTGCGTCAGGGCCTGCTCCTGCTGTATCCGTGCTTCCAGCGTGCTAGGCCAGGCCTGGCGCGCCTGTGAGGTGGCCCGCCACGGGGGCAGCACCACAGGCGGTGGCAGGGTGGCGGTGGCAGGCAACTGAAAATGATCCGGGCCGAGCGT
>Ga0137404_10000646_pt1 | contig 22818 bp, 20 predicted proteins | sample CZOMad2_1_16fung_FD_108285 | JGI IMG/M metagenome (GOLD analysis project Ga0137404, IMG submission 108285) | Vadose zone soil fungal communities from Angelo Coast Range Reserve, California, USA - CZOMad2_1_16fungal (Illumina Assembly) | ecosystem: Environmental > Terrestrial > Soil > Vadose... | reverse complement strand
GGATCATCGCCGTGGCCGCCACCCTCTCGGTGGCCCGCGCGATCCTGCACGAGTCCTATATCATCTTCCTCGGCTACCGTATCAAGCCACCGCTCGCGAGCTAGGGCAACATGCTCAACAATGCCCAGAGCTACTTCACGACCGCTCCCTGGGTGGCGATCTTCCCCGGGGTGATGATCACGCTGGCGGTGACGAGCTTCAACTTCCTCGGCGACGGCCTCCGCGACGCACTCGATCCCCGCCACGTCCGCTCGGGGACCTGAGCGGCCGCGGCGCCCGTTGCAAATCCTGCCGTCTGCGCGTTCCTGAACTGGCCGATTTCTTGAGGGTGTTCAAGTCGGTACAAGATCTCGGATGCTCCGGAAGTGTCCGCCCTCTCAGGAGCACCCCGTGGTCGTGCCGCAGGTCACGCACTTGAGGCAGGTGCCGTTGCGCACCATGGTGAACTGGCCGCAGTCCCCGCAGGGATCGCCCTCATAGCCCTTGAGGCGGGCGATCTCGGAGGCCGAGCGCGCACGAGTCACCACCGCCGCGCCGCTGCCGCCGGACAGCGGAGCCGCCGCGCGGGCGGTATGGATGGGATTGCCCAGGGGCAGGAGGGGAGCCGCCGCGACGGGGAGCATCGCGACCGGTCCCTGCCCGATCTTGGTGCCAAGGGTGTCGCTGCGGAGATCCTCGTCCGGCACATGGGAGAGATCGGTGCGGCCGAGATAGCTGATGGCGAGCTCGCGAAAGACGTAGTCGATCACGGACGTCGCCATCTTGATCCGCTCATTGCCGTTGACCATCCCGTTGGGCTCGAACCGCGTGAACACGAAGGCGTCCACGAACTCGTCGAGGGGCACGCCGTGCTGGAGGCCCAGGGAGATGGCGATGGCGAAGCAGTTCATGAGGCTGCGGAAGGCGGCGCCTTCCTTGTGCATGTCGAGGAAGATCTCGCCCAGCGAGCCGTCCTCGTAGTTGCCCGTGCGGAGGTAGACCTTGTGGCCGCCCACCACCGCCTTCTGGGTGTAGCCGGCGCGCCGATCCGGCAGCCGGTGCCGGTCGCGGATGTACTTGGTGATCACCTTTCCGTCATCTTCTCCGCCACCGCCTCCACGTCGGCGGCCGCGGCGGCCTCCTCGTCGGTGGTGGAGTTGAGCGGCTGGGAGAGCTTGGAGCCGTCGCGGTATAGCGCCACCGCCTTGAGCATGCTCCGCCACGAGGTGTGATAGGCCCGCTTGACGTCCTCGATGGTGGCGTCCGCCGGCATGTTGATGGTCTTGCTGATGGCGCCGGACAGGAAGGGCTGGGCCGCCGCCATCATCCGGATATGGGCGTTCACCGCGATGAAGCGCTGTCCTTTCTTGCCACAGCGGTTGGCGCAGTCGAAGACGGGGAGGTGCTCATCCCGGAGATGGGGGGCGCCTTCCACCGTCATGGTGCCGCAGACGTAGTCGCTGGCGGCCTCGATCTCCGCCGCGGTGAAGCCGAGCGCGCGCAGCAGATTGCCGTTCCACTCCGCCAGCCGGGCCTCGTTGATGCCGAGGCGCTGCGGCACGTAGCCCTCTCCGAGCGTCCAGGCGTTGAAGGCGAAGGTGAGGTCGAAGGCGCCCTTCAGCTCGCCCTCCACGCGGGCCAGCCCCTCCGCGTCGAAGCCCTTGGCGCGCAGGGTCTCCGGATTGATGTGCGGCGCCCCGCGCAGGGTCTTCCGCCCCACGCCGTAGGCCACGATGTCGTCGATGGCGTCGGCGCGGTAGCCCAGCGCGCGCAGCGCCAGTGGGAGGCTCTGGTTGATGATCTTGAAGTAGCCGCCGCCCGCCAGCTTCTTGAACTTCACCAGGGCGAAGTCCGGCTCGATCCCGGTGGTGTCGCAGTCCATCACCAGCCCGATGGTGCCGGTGGGCGCGAGCACGGTGACCTGGGCGTTCCGGTAGCCGTAGCTCTCGCCGAGGGTGAGGGCCCGGTCCCATGTCTCGCGCGCCGCCTGCACCAGGACGCCCGGGCAATGCGAGGGATCGATGCCCAGCGGCTTGATGGTGAGGCCCTCGTACACCGTGGGGGCCGCATTGTAGGCGGCGCGGCGGTGGTTGCGCATCACCCGCAGCATGGCCTCGCGGTTCCGGGCATAGCCGGGGAAGGGGCCCAGGTCCTTGGCCATCTCCGCCGAGGTCGCGTACGCCTCGCCGTGCATGATCGCGGTAGTGGCCCCGCAGATGGCCACCGCCTGGGGCGAGTCGTAGGGGATGCCCTGGCGCATCAGCACCGTGCCCATATTGGCGTACCCGAGTCCGAGCGTGCGGTAGTGCCAGCTCCGCTCGGCGATGGGCGGGCTCGGGTAGGCTCCCATGAGCACGCTGATCTCCAGCACCAGCGTCCAGAGCCGGCAGGCGTGCCGATAGCCCTCCACGTCGAAGGTGCCGTCGGGCTGCAGGAACTTGACGAGGTTGATCGAGGCCAGGTTGCAGGCGGTGTCGTCGAGGAACATGTACTCGGAGCAGTTGTGGACGACGAGACCCCCCGCCACGAAATGATGCGTGGCTTCCTCGGTGAGGTCATAGACGTCGGCCTCGCCGACCGCCTCGACGGACACCACCGCGTCGCTGAGCTCGTCGTGGTACGTGCCGATCTCGGCGTTGAGGCGAGCCAGGGCGGCCGCCTTCGGGCTCTCGGGATGGAAGCCGATCTCGCGCTCGAAGACGAAGCGCGAGGACCGGCTGATCCGCAGCGAGAAGGTGGGCACGACCGGATACTCGCGCCGGCCGCCCTTGCCGTCGGGGAGAAGCGATACCGTTGTCCCGCCGCGACGGTCTCCGTAGAGCTTGGACTTGATCCCGAAGGAAAGCAGCAGGAGCTGGACCTGGCGCAGGAGGGTCTCCGAGGAAGAGTCGAGCGCCACGTACTGCGACTTCTCGCCGTAGTTCGCCACCGTCCCGTCGGCGGTGAAAAGCCCGCGGAGCACCGCGGAGAGCGAGGGCCGGTCCAGCTCGAACACGGTGGGGGTGAACCGCTTGCCCTCGGAGCCCTCATCGAGCACGGCGAGCTGGCGGAACACGTCCACCACCGGCCGGGAGCCGAAGGCGAGCCGAGCACTCGAACCGGCGCACGTCACGGAGACACCGCCATTGCGCCCGACCGACCCCACCGCCTTCAACGCCACCTTCTCGACATTCACGGCGCTGGCGACGGCGCCCAGCACGCCCGCCTCGGCGGCGTGCATGGTGAGGATGACGGTGAGCTGCTCGCGCCCGGCGATGGTGGAATGGGTCAGGCAGCCGTCGCCGACCGCGACGCCGATCCCGAGCGCGAGGTCCGGCTCGAGGACGCGCCGGCCAAACCCGCTTCCCTGGAGGTAGATGCGATCGCTCTGTCGCAGGTCCCGGACGGCGACATCGCCCCGATCCACCGTCAAGACCTTGTGGTCTTCCGTGATCTGAACCTCGTAGCCGGCACGCGTGCGCAGACGGACGATGGGCTTGCGCCCCGTCGGGAAGATCCGGGTCACGAGGTGGGGCTGACCATCGGCCCCGATGATCCGAGCCGACCCGCCCACCAGGGAGTCGATCCGCTGCCAGCCGTCGGCGGTCGCGACGAGCGTGTCGCCGGTCACGCACGGATTCGAGGCGTTGATGCGCCCGTCCTCGGGGCAGGTGTGCCACTCGTTGATGGTGGTGTCGTACTGCACGCCGGGATCCGCGCAGGCCCAGGCCGCGTAGGCGATCTCGTTCCAGAGATCCTCGGCAGGCATGCGCCGGGACACCTTCTTGTCGGTTCGGCGGCGCAGCTCCCACTCGCCCCCGCGCTCGAGCACGTCGAAGAAGCCGTTGGGCACGCGGATGCTGTTATTGGAGTTCTGGCCGGCGACGGTGAGATAGGCGTCGCTGTCCCAGTCCGTGTCGTACTCGGGGAAGATGAGCTCGGTGACGCCCTGGGCCGCGAGCTGCACCGCCCGCTGGATATAGCCCTCGGGCACCATGGCCGCGCGGGCCTCGCGGAGCGCCGCCCGGAGGGCCGCGTTCCGCTTGGGATCGGCGTCGATGTGCGTCGGGTCGAGCTTGTCGGGCCGGCACGCCGCCATCACCGCCTGGAGCCGGCGCTTCCCGAGGCGCGAGCCCGCCACCAGGGCGGCGACCTTCTGCTCCTCGACGACCTTCCAGCGGATGAACTCCACCACGTCGGGATGGTCCAGATCGAGGCAGACCATCTTGGCGGCCCGCCGGGTGGTGCCGCCCGACTTGATGGCGCCGGCCGCCCGGTCCCCGATCTTGAGGAAGGACATCAGCCCGGACGACTTGCCGCCGCCCGACAGGGGCTCGTTCTCGCCGCGAAGGTCGGAGAAGTTGGACCCCGTGCCGGAGCCGTACTTGAAGATGCGCGCCTCGCGCGTCCAGAGGTCCATGATCCCGCCTTCATTGACGAGATCGTCCTTCACGGACTGGATGAAGCAGGCGCTGGGCTGGGGGCGCTCATAGGCCGAGGTCGCGCGGGTGAGGACACCCGTGGCCGGCTCGACATAGAAGTGGCCCTGCGCCGGACCGGTGAGGCCATAGGCCCAGTGCAGGCCCGTATTGAACCACTGGGGTGAGTTCGGCGCGGCCACCTGCGCCGCGAGCATGTGGCAGAGCTCATCGTAGAAGGCGCGGGCGTCGGCGGGCCCGTCGAAGTACCCGTGGCGCTCGCCCCAGTGCGTCCACGTGCCGGCGAGCCGGTGGAAGACCTGCCGGGCATCCCGCTCGCCGCCGAGCACGGGGCGGCCGTCCTTGTCGAGGACCGGCTTACCGTCGTGGCCGACCTGTGGCACCCCCGCCTTCCGGAAATACTTCTGCGCGAGGATGTCGGTGGCGACCGCCGACCACGCGGAGGGCACCGCGATGCCGTCCTGACGGAAGACCGTCGAGCCATCCGGGTTCTTGATCTCCGACGTTCGGAGATCGAAATCGATCCCGTGGTAAGGGCTCTGACCTTCAGTCGTGTATCGGCGGGGAATCTTCATACAGCCCTCCTCGAAGCGGTCGCAGCGCGTTACGGAATCGTTGCTAGACCATTACGGGTTGAATGGGAACGGACCCCAACATATTGTGGCCGTCGAGACCAAGTCAACCTTTATTTAGTGCTTGTGCCCATCTTCCCAAAGCGCGGGCGGTGGAGAAAATGTGGACGACGGTGGACATCTCCGGGGGCGCCGGCGCCACGCACGTTTCGGACGCGGAGCGCATGTGGATGAAGGGTAGAATTGTGTCCGGCCTGCCCTAGGCATCGTCCATGCATTGGCTCATCGACGGCTACAATCTGATCCGCCGTGACCCCGCGCTTGCTTCGCGCGAGGCGGAGAGCCTCGAAGCGGGACGAGTCGCGCTGTGCCGGCTGCTCGGGCAGGCCGCGCGCTCCTCCGGCGACCGCTTCACCGTGGTCTTCGATGGCCGCGGCGCGGGGGGAAGCGGCACCGGGGTCGCCGGCGTGAGCGTGGTCTTCTCCAGCGCGCGCGAGACCGCCGATCGCGTGCTCGCGCGCCTCGCCATGGGCGGTGGCGCGGTCGTGTCCAACGATCGCGAGGTGCGCCGCGCCGCCGGAGGGGCAGGCGCGATCTCGGTGACCGCCGACGAGTTCCTCGGAAAGCTGAGAAGCGGCGCCGCCGGAGGGACGACCCCGGGACCGGAGGGCCTCGCGCCCCGGATTCCTCCTTATAAGGATGAGGAGGACGAGACGGAACGCCGGGGACCGCGCAAGGGCAATCCCCGTCGACTTCCCCGGAAGCAGCGCGCCGCGGCGCGCGCGCTCGGCCGACTAAGACCGCCAAAAGATTGACCGAATCGCTCGGACCCTAACCACGGGAGACTCCCATGAACGTCGGCTTCGTCGGCACCGGAAACATGGGTCGCCCCATGGCGGCCAATATCCTCAAGGCCGGTCACCAGATGACGGTGTACGACCTCAGCACCGAGGCCACCGCGCCGCTGGAGCGATCGGGCGCCACGCGCGCCGCCACCTGCCCGCGCTCGCGCGGGCCGTGCGCGTGATCATGCTGAGCTTGCCCGACGCGCGAGCGGTGGAGGCCGCGCTCTTCGGCACCGCCGCCGCGCCCGGGCTCATGGCCGGCGCCCGGAGTGGGGATTTCGTCTTCGATCTCTCGACCGTGGGGCCCGGCAGCACGCGGAGCCTGGCCGCCCGCGCCGCGGAGCACGGCGTGCGGCTCGTGGACGCGCCGGTGAGCGGCAGCGTGAGCGGCGCCGAGGCGGGCACGCTGGCGGTGATGATCGGGGCGCCCGAGGCGGACGCGAAGCCCTTCGAGGGGATCCTCCGCGCCCTCGGGACGAATCTCTTCTTCCTGGGCGAGGTCGGGAAGGGCAATATCCTCAAGCTCCTCAACAACTATGTCGCGTTGACGAACCAGGCCGCGCTCTGCGAGGCGATGGCCCTGGCCGACCGGCTCGGGGTGCCGCGCCAGACCGTGGGCGACGTGGTGGGCAAGAGCTCGGGCGCCAGCTTCATCCTCCAGCGGAAGCTGGCCGCGCTGGTGCAGCACGACTACCGGGCGGGCTTCTTCGTGGATCTCGCGCGCAAGGATCTGGGGCTGGGGCTCGAGCTGGCCAAGGAGGTGAAGGGGGAGAGCGTGGTGGGGCGGGCCGCGTGGGAGCTCTACGGCCGCGCCAGCGAGGCGGGATTCGGCCGGCTGGACAGCTCCGGCCTGCTGAGTCTCCTCGAGCCCCGGGCTACTGCTTGATCTGTCGCGCCCGGCGCTGCAGGTAGCCGTTGCGCACGGCGGTATAGAGGTCGACCGTGGTCTCCTCGACGCCCTCGAACAGCTGGAGGTTGAGCGACCGGTCGTTGATCAGGTTGCCGACCCGCATCAAGAGACGATCCCAGATGAAGGGGATGTAGTAGGAGAGCGGGTCCATGGCCCCGTCCACGGCCATGCCGATGCCGTCGCGGACGGTCGTGGGGGCCAGGAACGGCAAGACCAGAAAGGGGCCGGGCCCGAAGCCCCAGAGGCCGAGTGTCTGCCCGAAGTCTTCCCGGCTGGGCTCGATGTTCCATTCCTGCTTTGCCATGTCCCAGAGCCCGCCGATCCCCAGGGTAGAGTTGATGAGGAAGCGCGCCAGCTCACGCCCGGCGCCCGACCACTTGCCCTGGAGCACGCTGTTCACGAACCGCGGTACGAAGTTGATGTTGGTGAAGCCGCGGTCCACCATCCTCTGCAGCTCGTCCGGCATGACGAAGTTATAGGCCTTGGCGATGGGCTTGAGCACGTACTTGTCCAGGCGATAGTTGAACGCGAACATCTTCTCGTTGAAGGACTCCCAGGGGTCGTACTCCTCCACCGGCGGCTCCAGCGGCGGTCCCTCCGAGCGGTCGGTCTGAGCCTGGGCGAAGGACAGCGAGTCGGCCAGGGCGAGGAGTCCCGGTGCCATCTCGGCGTCGGTAATGGGCTCGACGGTCAATGCCGCGTCGGGGGTCTCCACCACCGCCACCGCCTCCGCCTCAGTCGAGCCGGCGCTGACCTCGTCGGCGCCGGCCGGAACCGCCTCCGCCTCGGCCCCCGGCGGCACGGACACGAGCTCGCCCGCCGGCGCGGCGGGTGTCTCGACGGCCACCGCCGCGGGTGCGGTGGGCGCGGCCAGCGCGAGGGGTTCCGCGCGCAGCGAGCCATGAAACGTGCCGCAGCCGCCTACGGCGAGCGCGGCGAGGACGAAGACCGGGACCTGGATTCTCAGACGCAACGTGGCTCTCCCTTCGGGACGGGTGGACGACACTCCGCCGAGACTAGCCTGAATCGTGCGCGACTGCCACTTTCTCCGCCCGCCGGCAAGGCAAGGCATCGGGGGTGCCACCGGGCACCGGCGGTGATCCTCCCATCTATCCCACCGACAAGGCGCGTCTTTTCGGCGCCGACTCGCGCCGGTGAACCCGGCGCTTGCCCGGTGGCGCTAGAGTTTGTCAGACTGCGGGCCCGGAGAGCGCCGGGGGGCCCCCGGGGCGCGTTGACAGGTCTCGCGCCGGGGCGTACGGTGCGGCCAGAACTCGCCGGGGAGGCCAAGCATGAAGCCATTCGTCATCAACCGCTACGGCCGCATCGTCTTTCCCGAGAGCTTCTTCCCCGAACTCGACTTCTCCGTGTTCGACACACTGGAGCAGTTCGCGGCGGTGATAAAGCGCGACTTCGAGGAGAAGGCGCCGAGCGAGACGGACATCGTGGCGCGGGTCGAGGCGCGCGGGTACGGCGGCCGCTACGAGCTGCTCCGTGACCTCGCGCTGAACCTCTTCTGGGTCAACCGCTACGCCATGACGATGTACGACAAGCGCCCCACGCGGTGGCGCGACGTGGCCCGCCAGCGCGATGACGTGTTCCTTCCCGTGTTCAAGCCATGGGACGGCGCCGAGCTAACCGCCGCCATCGAGGCGGGCTACCGCTCGCTCAAGCCCTCCTGGGACGAGGGCACCGAGGACAAGATCTGCCGCATCCTGCTCGACGTGTTCCGCCACAAGAAGGGCGCGGGGGCGGAGCTCCCCGCCCTCAAGCCCACGGTGGCCGAGCTCCTCGCCCGGCCGAAGTCCCTCACCTATCATCTCCTTGCCTACGACCCGGACTATCCGGGCTACGGGCACGACGACATCATCGAGTACGCGCACGCCGTCCCCGAGCTGGAGGCGGTGATGCGCCAGGCCATGGTCTTGCACAACCAGTACCGCTGGGATCGCGCGCGGACGCGGCTCACCGAGGTGGGCCAGCTCCACGACGACGACTACGTGGTGGTGTTCCACCCACGCAACGAGGACGTGGTGCAGTTCATCCGCCGGGTGAAGTCGGGGCAGCGTGCCCGCCCGCGCCGGCCCGCGCCCGCCGAGTCGGTGCGTCCCATCGCGCCCTATCCGCCGGTGGTGGTGGCCAAGCGCTTCAGCGTCCTGCCTCGCCTCGAGTCCCTGGCGGTGTACAAGGGGGAGCGCCCGTGCACCAATGAAGACCTCATCCGCAATGCCGCCTACTGCTGGTCCCCCATGAGCACGGAGGAGATACTGCGGAAGACCGGCATCCAGCAGCGGCTGTACACCGAGCTGGATCTGGACCACATCGCGCTCCTCGCCGCGCGTCGCGCGCTGGAGAAGTCGGGGCGCCGCCCGGAGGAGATCGGGGCGGTGATCTTCTGCTCCTGCACCAGCGTGAAGATGATGCCGTCCCTCGCCACCTGGCTTTCCGGGCAGCTCGGCCTCTTCCAGACGCATGCCTCGGTGGACATGGTGGCCGCCTGCGCGGGGTTGCCCTACGGGCTCTCGGAGGCGGTGCGCCTGCTCCAGGAGACGGAGCGCCCGGTGCTGGTGGTGTGCGGCGAGAAGTTCTCAGACAAGATCGGCACCGTGCGGACATCCCGGATGATATTCGGCGACGGCGCCGCCGCGCTGGTGCTCGCGCCCGCCCCGCCCGGCGCCGCCAGCGACATCGAGGTCTACCAGACGTATGCCTCGGGGCCGATGGCGGAAGTGGACTCCATCATCTGGCCCAATCCGAGCTTCGACAACAACATCACGGTGTACGGCCCCGAGGTGCGCGCCCTGGTGAAGCGTTACCTCGGCCAGATGATCGACGAGATGCGCGAGCTGCCGAACACCGAGGGCGGCCCCGGCTCGCTCCTGGACGCGGTGGACCTCATCGTGCCGCACCAGGCGAACAAGGTGATGGTGGTCAATATCGCGAAGGCCGCCGGGGTCGGACCCGAGCGGCTCTATTTCAACATCGACTCGGTGGGCAATACGTCGTCGGCGAGCATTCCCATCGCCATCCACGACGCGGTGCGGGACGGCGTGATCGACCGGCCCATGCGGATCTTCGCCCCGGGATTCGGGGCGGGGGCGGTGGCGGGCTACGTGGTCATGCGCATCGATCCCGCCATCGTCGCGTGACCGCGGCGCTCGGCCGCGCGCAGACCCTCCTCCTTGCCCACGGGGCCGGCAGCGGGCCGTGGGTCTTCGACGCCTGGCCCCGATTCTTCCCGACGCTGCGGGTAGAGGCGGTGGATCTCCACCATGGTCTGGATATAGCCCTCGCGACCATGGGCGACTATGCCGCGGCCATCGGCCGGGCGGCCTCGCGACTCCCGCGCCCGCTCGTGCTGGTGGGCTGGAGCATGGGCGGCCTGGCGGCCCTGATGGCGGCCGCGTGCGCGGATGCGCTGGTGCTTCTCGAGGCGAGCGCCCCCGGCGAGGTGCAGGGCTTCCGTCCGGAGGTGGCCCTCGCGCCCGGGGCCTTCGATCCCGAGCGCGAGTACGGCGCCTTCCCGGCGGGAATTCGCGCCCGGCCCGAATCGGTGCTGGCCCGCGCGGAGCGTAAGCGCGGAATCTCGGTGCCCGCGATCGCGTGCTCGACGCTGGTGGTCTACGGCGAGGAGTTCTCGGACGAACGCGGCCGCCGGCTGGCACAACGGTACGGCGCGCAAGAGTTGTCACTGCCCGGCAAGAGCCACTGGGATCTCGTGCTGAATCCCGAGGCGATCCAGCAGGTGGCTCGGGAGATCGCGACGATTACCCTGAGGGCCGGCACCTGAGCGCCCGGCGCCTGACGACGCTTGGGGCGGCGGGAGACGTGCTCCCGCCGGCCCCCCTTGGTTCTTGCGCGGCCGCAGCCGCGCGCCCCGGCTAGCGTCGGGTTTGACCTACCGGTAACTTCGCTATCGAGTCCGGTGGCGTGTCCATCGTGGGCCCAGTTGGCGCCGCTCCCGTCGCCATGTCAAGGGCCTATTGAGCAGATGGGTCAGCGCTGCGCGTCGAGGTCCACCCGCAGCAGCGCGTCGAGGATGGTGGCGCCCGCGCCGCGCGTGCCGACGGAAACCGGATTGAGGTCCATCTCCGTCACGCCCGCCGCCCAGCGCCAGCGCGAGGTGCCAGGAGCGCGCGAAGGCCGGAATCACCCGGCACGGACGGAGGCGTCACGGAGGACGAGTATAGCAATGTTGGAATACGCCGCACTTCGTGGGATCCTGTCGGGGCCGTATGACCAGAGGCGACCAGGCAACCCGGCCGGATCCGGGCTCCCGGACGATACTCGTCGTCGAGGACGAGGCCGGCGTCCGCGACACCCTGTCGGAGGCGCTCCGCCTCTTCGGCTACCGCGTGGTCACCGTCGAGTCCGCGGAAGCCGCCGTCGCCGAGATCGAGCGCTCCGTTCCCGACCTCGTCCTCACCGACGTCCACATGGGCGCCATCAGCGGCGTGGAGCTGTGCCGCCGCCTCAAGAGTGATCCCCGCTTCGCGCTGGTGCCGGTGGTGATCCTCACCGGCGTGGCGGATCTCGCCGCGCGCGTGGCGGGGCTGGATGCGGGCGCCGACGACTTCTTCGCCAAGCCGGTTGAGTTCACCGAGCTGCGTACGCGGGTGAGCGCGCTGCTGCGGGTGAAGGCCCTGGTGGACGAGCTCGAGCACGCCGAGGGCGTCATCGGCACGCTCGCCCTCACCATCGAGGCGCGCGATCCCTACACCATGGGCCACTGCGAGCGGCTGTCGCACTACGCGGTGACCCTGGGCCGCGAGGTGGGCGCCGACCGTGCCCTGCTGCGGTCGCTGCAGTGGGCGGGCTATCTCCACGACCTCGGCAAGATCGCGGTGCCCGACAGTGTGCTGCTCAAGCCGGGGCCGCTCAGCTCGGAGGAGCGCGTGATCATCAACCGGCATCCGGAGGCGGGCGCCGATCTCGTGCGCGGACTCCGGACGCTGGACGACGTGCGGCCCCTCATCCGTCACCATCACGAGCGCTGGGACGGCTCCGGCTATCCGGACCGCCTCGCCGGCGAGGCCATTCCCCTCGGCGCTCGGATCATGGCGGTGGTCGATGTCTTCGACGCGCTGCACACCGCGCGCCCGTACAAGAAGTCCCTGCCGCTCGAGGAGGCGCTCGTCATCCTGCGGCGGGAAGCCGATCAGGGGTTCTGGGAGGCGCGCATCGTCTCCGCCTTCGCCGACCTCGTGCATGGCGGCCTGGTGAGGGGATAGCCGCGGGCCTGACCCCCTCGCGGTAGTCCGGTATCATGGGGCCCGCGATGTCGCGCCTGCCCCATCGGCCCGCCGCGTACGGCCTGCTCGTCGCCGCCACCGCGGTCCTGCTCCTCCTCCTGGGCGCGGGGCTCGCGGGCGAAGTCGGCCGACCGTATCCTGGCTTCTTCGTCGACCTCGACTACACCATTCTTCTCCCGAGCCCCGACGCGCGGGCGGCCGGGCTCCGCGACAACGACCGCATCGTCGGCGTCGACGGCGGCTCGCCGCTGGCTTTCCGGGCGCACCTGCTTCTCTCGGGCCCGCCCGTACGTTACGAGATGGAGCGCGCGGGGCTTCGCTTCACCGCCGAGGTGGCCCCCGAGCCCGTCACCTGGCCCCTGCTCGTCGACACCTTCGGCGCCTATTTCCTCGTCTCCGCCTTCATGCTGGCCGCCGGCCTCCTGGTGTACCGGCAGAACCCCGCCGCGCGGCCGAACCGATACTTCTTCGTCTACATGTGCCTGTGGGCGGCGTCGAACGTGGCGGTGCCCGACGCCGTGCTGGGGCCGGTGAAGTGGGGCGGCTTCGTGGTGGGCTTCCTCGGGGTCTTCCTGCCTGTGCATGGCTGGGTGTTCTTCCTGACCTATCCCGCCAATCCGGCGCGCGAGGCGTGGCTGACCCAGCACCGAGTCGTGCCGCGCCTGTATCGGATAGCCTTCGCCCTCGGCCTTCTCTTCACCGCGACCTTCGTCGTCACCTCTCGCGTCTCGCCCCGGTTCCTCGCCGAGGGCTGGATCTACCCCGCCGCGCTCGCCTTCCAGTTCGGGCTCGCGGTGATCTCCTTCCCCATCAAGATCGCCGCGCTCTGGGACACGCGGCGGCGCGCGGCCTCGCCGCTGGTGAACCAGCAGACCGCGGTGCTGCTGCTGGGCATCGCGCTCGGCCTCGGCGGCTGGACGGTGTTCATGCTGGCGCCGCTGGCCCATCTCTACGCGCCGCCCGTCCCGCTCGCGCTGGGCTCCGCCCTCGTGCTGCTCTATCCGGCCGCCATCGCCTACGCCACCGTGCGCTACCGGCTCTTCGACGCCACCGTGGTGATCCGCCGCTCGGTGGTCTACACGCTGCTCGCCGGCCTCATCACCGCCGCGTACGCGGTGGCCATCGCGGGCGCCAACCTCGTGCTCGCGCAGGCCGACCTCACGCGCTCCCCGTGGTTCTCGGCCGCCTTCATGTTCGTGGTGGTGCTGGCCTTCAATCCCCTCCGCGAGCGCGTGCGGCGCGCGGTGGACCGGACCTTCTTCCGCGAGCGCGCCGACTACGTGCGCACGCTCCAGGCCCTCGCCCGCTCGATGACCAGCCTGCTGGACCTGGAGGAGATACGCCGGCGCGTGACCACCACCGTGGAGTCGGCCATGCACGTGCGCGAGACGCGGCTCCGCGCCGGCCCTCCCCCCCTCGCGCTGGCGCCCGCGCTGGCCGCCGCCCCCGGCGCGCTGTCGCGCTATCAGGTGGCGGCCGATCCGCGCTTCGCCGCCCTCGACGCTGCCGCGCTCGGCGCCTTTTCCGGGCTCGCCGCGGAGGTGGTGGTGCCCCTGCGCTTCGGGGCCGAGGTGCGCGGGCTCCTCCTGCTCGGCCCCAAGCGCTCGGAAGCGCCCTACACCGCCGAGGATCTCTCGCTCCTGGAGACCCTCGCCGACCAGGCGGCGGTGGCGCTGGCCAACGCGGAGGCGCACCGGCAGGTGCTCGACTACGCGCGCGAGCTGGAGCGGAGCCTCCTCATCCGGACGAGTCTCGCCAAGTTCGTGCCGCAGCGCGTGCGCGAGCTGATCGAGGAGTCGCCGGAGGCCCCCTCGCTGGACAAGCGCGAGGCCGACGTCAGCGTGCTGTTCGCCGACATCACCGGCTACACGCGGCTGTCGTCCACCCTGGCCCCCGAGGCCCTCGATGCCCTGGTGGAGAAGTACTTCGGCGCCTTCCTCGACGAGATCGTGCGCCACGGGGGTGACGTGAACGAGACGGCGGGAGACGGCCTCATGGTCATCTTCCACGAAAGCGATCACGCGCGCGCGGCGGTGGCGGCGGCGCAGGGGATCCACCGTCGCGCCTGCGAGCTGAACGCGGCGGCGGGCGGGGTGAGCCCCCTCGCCATGCACATCGGGGTCAATACCGGTCCGGCACTCCTGGGCGCCACCAAGATCGAGGGCCGCGCGGGCACCCGCTGGACCTATACCGCCTCCGGACTCACCACCAATATCGCGGCGCGCCTCGCCGCGGCGGCCAGCGGCGGAGAGATCGTGCTGAGCGAGACCACGCGGGACCGCCTGTCCTCCGACGTCGTGTGCGAGGACCTGGGGCTCCGCGAGCTCAAGAACGTCGACGGCGCCGTGCGCCTATTCCGCCTGATGGGGGAGAGCTGACGTACGGAGTGCCGACGCAGGGAGTGCTGACGTAGGGAGAGCAGACGGGGGGAGAGCGGGGGCCATTTCGAGGCCCCCGCTGATGGTAAACTTCCCGCCATGCCTTCCATGACCAAGCGCGAACGGGTGCTCGCGGCGACGACGCGCCAGCCGGTGGACCGGCCACCGGTGGCCTTCTGGCGCCATGCGCCCCACGTGGACCACACCGCGGCCGGTCTCGCCGGCGCCGTGCTCGACTTCCACCGCCGGTGGGATCTCGACCTGATCAAGATCATGTCGAGCGGCGTCTACTGCGTGGAGGACTGGGGCTGCCGGGTCGCCTATCAGGGCTCGCCGAACGGGGCCAAGACCTGCATCGACCACGCGGTGAAGACGACGGCGGACTGGGACCGCGTCCGGACGCTCGACCCCGGGGCGGGGGCCCTCGGGCGCGAGCTGGAAGCCCTGCGCCTCATCGTGCGGGGCCGCGGCGACGACGCCCCCGCGCTCCACACGCTCTTCTCCCCGCTCACCATCGCGCGGAAGCTCGCGGGCGACCGCCTCGACGCGGATCTCGCCGCCCAGCCCGGGGTGGTGGAGGCGGCGCTCGAGGTGATCGCGACCACGGTGACGCGCTACGCGGCGGCGGCGCTGGAGGCGGGCGCGGACGGCTTCTTCTTCGCCACCCAGCACGCCAGCCGCGACGCGATCGGCGAGACAGCCTTCCGGCGCTTCGAGCTACCGTATCTTCGCCGCCTCCTCGAGAAGCTGGCCGCGGGGCCCGGCCTCACCATGCTGCACCTCCATGGTAAAGACATCTACTTCGACGCCTGCGCGGAGCTGCCGGTGGCCGTGCTCAACTGGCATGACCGGCTCACCGGTCCCGCGCTCGCCGAGGGGAAGAAGCGCGCCCCGGGCGCGGTGGCGGCGGGGCTCGGAGAATCGGGCACCCTGCGCCGCGGGCCCGCCGAGGCCGTCGCCGCCGAGGTGCGCGACGCCCTCGCCCAGACCGGCGGCGCCGGCCATATCGTCACCACCGGCTGCGTGCTCCCCCTGGACGTGCCCGACGCGCATCTCCAGGCCGTGGTGGACACCGTCCGGAAAGCCCGGGCATGAAGGCGGCCGCGCCGCGCCGGCTCGCGGCGCTGGCGCTGATCTTGGGGCTAGCGGGGGGGCTCGCCGGTCCCGCCGCCGCCCAGGGCGAGCTGCGCGTCGCGATTCCGTGGACACCAGAGAACCTCGACCCCACCATGAACCTCTCCTCGCTGCGCTCACAGGTCGGGGTGAGCCTCTTCGACTCCCTCGTGGACCGCGACGGCGAGGGCAAGATCGTGGGCGCGCTGGCGGAGTCGTGGCGGCTCCTCGACGACCACACCTGGCAGTTCCGCCTCCGCCGCGGCGTGGTCTTCCACAACGGCGAGCCATTTAATGCGGAAGTAGTCCGCTTTACTCTCCAGCGCGTGCTGAACCCGGAGCAGAAGTCGCCCAACCGCGCCAATGTGGCGGAGGTCGAGCGAATCGACGTGCTGGACGACTACACCGTGAACCTCGTGACGAAGCATCCGTACGCGCCCTTCCTGGCCCGCCTCATCGACTTCCCGATGGTGCCGCCGCGCTACACCGCCGAGAAGGGCAATGCGGGGCTGGCGCTCAAGCCGGTGGGGACGGGGCCCTTCCGCTTCGTGGAGCTGGTGAAGGACGACCATCTCGTCGTCGAGGCCTTCGACCGGCACTGGCGGGGCGCGCCCCGGATCCGGCGCATCACGTTCAAGCCGATCCCGGAGCCCTTCACGCGGGCGGCGGCGCTGCGCAACGGCGAGGTGGACCTCATCACCACCATGCCGCCCAATCTCGGGCGCGAGCTGGAGAAGGTGCCGGGCCTCCGCGTGCACCGCGTCCCCAGCACGTGGCAGATCTACCTCGGGCTCAACGCCTTCCGGAGGCCCCTGTCCGACGTGCGGGTGCGCCAGGCGCTGAACTACGCGACCGACGTGGACTCCATCATCAAGAACGTGCTCGACGGCAATGGCCGCCGGCTCGACGGGCCGTTCACCGCGGGCGTGTTCGGGTTCGACGCCTCCGTGAAGGGCTACGCGCCGGATCCCGCCCGCGCCCGGCGGCTTCTCGCCGAGGCGGGGTATCCGGACGGGCTCGAGATCACTCTCGACGCGCCCGCGGGCCGCTACCAAGGCGACAAGGAGATCGCGGAAGCCCTCGGCGGCCAGTGGCAGAAGGTCGGCTTCCGGCCCAAGGTGCAGGTGGCCGAATGGGGTGCCTACTTCAAGAAATATCTGGGCAAGCAGATGCAGGACGCCTATCTGCTCGGCCTCGGCGGGCCCATGCAGGACGGCGACGAGCTCTACAACCTCGTCTCCTCCAAGGGCCGCGGCCTCTACTACAAGAACGACAAGGTGGACGAGCTCTTCGACCAGGGACGCAGCACCACCGATCCCGCCAAGCGCCGGAAGATCTACGCCGACCTCGCGCGGCTCATGGTCGAGGACGCCACCTGGGTCTTCCTCATGCAGCAGGTGGACATCTACGCCACCCGCGACCGCCTCGGCTGGACGCCGCGCCCGGATCAGTGGCTCATCTTCGGTCAGGGCACGGTGAAATAGCTGCGTGGCATTGCTGGAGGTCGAAGGGCTGCGCCGGAGCTTCTACGGCGTCCAGGCGCTCACCGGCGTGGATCTGCGCGTGGCGGCCGGCACCATCACCGGCCTCATCGGCCCGAACGGGGCGGGGAAGACCACGCTCTTCAACTGCGTCTCCGGGCTGATCCCGCCCGAGGGCGGGCACGTCCGCTTCGACGGGGAAGACATCACCGGCTGGCGCGCCGACCGCGTGACCCGCCGCGGCCTCGTCCGCACCTTCCAGATCGCCCGCGGGTTCCCGCGCCTGTCCGTGCTGGAGAACCTCATGCTCTACGGCGCCGGGCAGCCCGGGGAGTCGCTCTGGCGCGCGCTCGCCCGCCCGCCCGCGGTGGCGCGCCGCGAGATCGTGCTGCGCGATCGCGCCCTGGCGGTGGCGCGGCGCCTCAACCTGTTGGCGGTCGCCGATGCGCCCGCCTCCGACCTCTCGGGTGGCCAGAAGAAGCTGCTCGAGCTGGGGCGCGCCCTCATGACCGACCCCAAGTGCATTCTCCTCGACGAGCCCATCGCCGGTGTGAACCCGACCCTGGCCGGGGAGATCGCGCGCCACCTCGAGTCGCTGCGCGCCGACGGCCTCACCTTTCTCATCATCGAGCATCACCTGGACGTGATCGCGCGGCTCTGCGAGCCGGTGGTGGTGATGGCGGAAGGGCGGCATCTCGCGGAGGGCACCTTCGCCGCGCTGGCCGCGGACCCGCGCGTGCAGGAAGCGTACATGGGCCGCCGGGGCGTGGCGTGACGCTGCTCGACTGCCGGGACATCGTGGCCGGATACTCCGCCGCCGACGAGGTGCTCAAGGGGGTGGACCTCACCGTGGGGCGCGGCGAGATCGTCGGCATCATCGGCCCCAACGGCGCCGGAAAGTCCACGCTGCTCAAAGTCGTGGCGGGCATTCTCGCGCCCCGCCGCGGCAGCGTGCAGCTGGGGGAGCGGGTCATCGGGGGCCGGCCGGCGCGCGAGGTCGCGGCGCTGGGGGTGGCCTTCGTGCCGCAGGAGCAGAACGTGTTCCCCACCATGACGGTGCGGGAGAACCTCGAGATGGGCGGCTACGTGGATCCCCGGGGCGCCCGGCGGAGGATCGACGCCATCTTCGAGCGCTTTCCCGCGCTGGCGGAGAAGCGCCGGCAGGCCGCGCGCACGCTGTCGGGCGGGCAGCGCCAGATCCTCGCCATGGCCATGGCGCTCATGGTGGATCCGGTGCTCCTGCTGCTCGACGAGCCCTCGGCCGGGCTCGCGCCGCAGGCGGCGGAGCGGCTCTTCGAGACGATCCGGGGCATCAACGCGGACGGGGTGTCCATCGCCATGGTGGAGCAGAACGCGCTCGAGGCCCTCGCCATCGCCGGACGGGGCTATATTCTGGTGGACGGCCGGAACAGCCGCACCGGTCCCGCCGCCGAGCTGGCGCGGGACCCCGAGGTCCGGCGCATCTTCCTGGGAGGCTAACTATGGCTGAAGCAAACGGCGCGCCGGTGTTCACGCAGGTGGTGTCCACGCTGGAGGAGCTGCGCGCGCTCATGGGCGAGCCCTCCGAGCTGGCGCTGCGCAAGGACATCGGCCGTCTCGACGAACACTGCCGCAACTTCATCGCGCGGTCGCCCTTCCTGCTGGTGGCGACCTCCGACCGATCGGGGCGCTGCGACGTGAGTCCCAAGGGCGACGCCCCCGGCTTCGTCCAGGTCCTCGACGACCGGCATCTCGTGATCCCGGATCGTCCCGGCAACAAGCGCTTCGACGGGATCCGCAATCTCCTGGACAACCCGGGCATCGGCCTCCTCTTCCTGTTGCCCTGCAGCGAGGAGACGTTGCGGGTGAACGGCCGGGCCCAGATCATCCGCGATCCCGACGTGCTGGGCCGCTTCGCCGTGCAGGGCAAGCGACCGGTGCTCGCGATCGCGGTGGAGGTGCAGGAGAGCTTCCTCCACTGCGCGAAGTGCGTGAAGCGCTCGGGACTCTGGGATGTATCCCAGTGGCCCGACTTGACCGGGCTGGCCTCGCCCGCGCAGATGTTCCTCGACCATGCCAAGCCGCGCGACATGACCGTCGAGGCGCTCGACCGGCGCCTCCAGGACGGCTACCGCACCAACCTCTACTGAGAGCGACGAGGAGACCGACCGATGACGGAGCACACGAGCGACATCTCCCGCCGAACCCTGCTCGCGGGCAGCGCCGCCCTCGCCGCCGCGGCCTGGGCGCCGCGGCGCACCGGGGCGCAAGGCGTGCCGATCCGCCTCGGCACGCTGACCCCGCTCACCGGGGCGGGCGGGGCCTATGGCCCGTCCATGCGCAAGGCGATGGAGTGGGTGGCCGGCGAGGTGAACGGAGCCGGGGGCGTCCTCGGACGCAAGATCGAGCTGATGAGCGAGGACGATCAGACCAATCCCGAGGCCGCGGTGCGCGCCGCGCGCAAGCTCATCGACGTGGACAAGGTGGCAGCCATCATGGGCACCTGGGCCTCCGCCGTCACCACCGCGGTGGCGCCGCTCTGCTGGGAGTCCAAGACTTTCCTCACCACGGTGTCGGGCTCGGACACCATCACCCAGCTCCCGCACCTGGGCTATCTCGTCCGCACCCAGCCGAACACCCAGCTCCAGATCGGCAAGCTCGGCGAGTTCATCCTCTCCCTCAAATTCAAGCGCGTCTTCGTCCTCGCGGCGCAGACGCCCTTCGCCGCGCCGTCCCAGAAGCGCCTCTCCGAGATCCTGCCCAAGGGCGGCTCGGAGCTGGTGGGCGGCGTTATCTATGACAAGGACAAGACGACCTTCCGCTCCGAGATCGACCAGGCGCTCCGGGCAAAGCCGGACCTGATCTATCTCAACGGCTACACGCCCGACACCACCGTGGTGCTGAAGGAGCTCTTCAAGGCCGGCTACACCGGGGCCAAGATCGCGCAGGGCTATGCGGTCAACCAGAAGCTCCTGGACTCGGTGCCCGCCGAGGTGACGGACGGCACCTATACCGCCACCCCCTCGCCGGCGGTGGACTCGGCCGGCTACAAGCGGCTCGCCAAGTTCCTCGGCGCCGCCGACCTCGATCCCTACTCCTGCCAGTGCCACGACCACGCGAGCCTGGTCATCCTCGCCATCGCCAAGGCGAAGGGCGAAGCCACCGGCACCGCCATCAAGGACAACGTGCGGAAGATCTCACAGGGCGGCGGCGGGAAGGTGGACAACGCCGTCGAAGGGCTCAAGCTCCTGGCCCAGGGCAAGGAGATCAACTACGAGGGCGCCAGCGGGCCCTGCGACTTCACCGAGACCGGCGACATCATCGACTGCAAGATCCGCTTCGACGTGGCCGAGAAGGGCGCCTTCAAGCCGGTGAAGCTTCTCTGAGCGCGTGACCGAGGTCGCGCAGCTCCTCGTCAACGGCCTGGTGGCGGGCACCATCCTGGCGGTGCCGGCCATCGGCTTCACCGCCATCTACGCGGTGCTCCGCTTTCCCAACTTCACGGTGGCGTCCCATGCCACCATCGGGGCCTTCGCCGGCTACGTCGCCAATACCGCCGCGGGCTTTCCCGCCGGGGCCGCGGTGGGCGTCGCCTTCCTGGTGGCGGGCGTGTCGGGCGTGATCACCGACGAGGTGGTGCTGAAGCCCTTGCGGCCCTCGGGGGCGCTCACCGCCGCCATCGCCGCGGTGGCGCTCACCATCGCGCTGGAAAACGTCATCCGCTTCATCTGGGGCAATGACCTCCGCGGCTACGACCTCCCCCTCCGCCGCGACTGGCAGGGGGCGGGGCTGCGCATCGGGCCGCAGCAGGTGGAGAACCTCGTCATCGCGGTGGTGGCCATGGGGGCGCTGTTCCTCTTCCTCGCCTTCACGCGCACCGGCAAGGCCATGCGCGCGGTGGCCGACAACCCCACCCTGGCCGGCATCAAGGGCATCAACGCCGAGATGGTGGCCCGCCTCGTGAACTTCGTGGGCATGGGACTGGCCGGCATCGGCGGCATGCTCCTGGGCCTGGATACCAGCATCGATCCGCTCACCGGCTTCCGCGTCATCCTCTCCGTGTTCGCGGCCGCGGTGGTGGGCGGCCTCGGCAGCATCCCGGGCGCGGTGGTGGGCGCGCTGGCCATCGGAGTGGCGGAGGAATTGTCGCTCCTGTCGCTGGCGCCGGCGTATCGAACCGCGGTGGGCTTCGTGGCCATCCTGCTCGTGCTCACCGTGCGCCCGCGCGGCATTCTCGGGGAGCGCGCCTTCTAGAGTGGAAAACTACCTCATCGCGATGGCGACCTTCGCCGGGCTCTACGCGCTCCTCGCGCTCGGCCTCAACCTCGTCTGGGGCATGACGGGGATGATTAATCTCGGCCTGGTCGGCTTCTATGCCTTCGGCGCCTATGTCTCGGCGCTCCTCACCAAGAAGGCGGGCTGGCCCATGCCGGCGGGGCTCCTCGCCGCCATGCTCCTCACCGCGGGGGCGGGGGTCCTCATGGCGCTGGTCACCGCGCGGCTGCGCGGCGACTACCTCGCCATCATCACGCTGGGTTTCTCCGAGGTGGTGCGCATCGTGGCCAGCAACGAGATCTGGCTCACCAACGGCAGCGACGGCATCTCGGGCATCCCCGGCCCCTGGCGGGGGCAGGTGAGTCCCGCCACCTTCAACCTCATCTTCCTCGTGATCGTGAGCGCGGCGGTGCTGGTGGTCTTCGCCGCGCTCCAGCGCGTGCGCCACTCGCCCTACGGGCGCGTGCTCCGCGCCATCCGCGACGACGACCAGGTGGCCGCGGTGGCGGGCAAGCCGGTGATCGCCTTCAAGGTGGAGGCCTTCGCGGTGAGCGCGGCGGTGCTCGGGCTGGCGGGCGCGCTCTACGGGCACTACACCTCCTACATCGCCCCGGAGGGCTTCGTGCCGCTCATCTCGATCTACATCGTGCTCGCGCTCACCGCCGGCGGCACCGGCAACAATGTCGGCGCGGTGGTCGGCGCCTTCCTGGTGGTGTTCTTCCTGGAGTCCACGCGCTTCCTCACCGGTGGCCTGCCCGGCCTCAAGCCGGTGCAGGTGGCGGCGGTGCGGGAGTTCCTCATCGGGGCGAGCCTCATCGTGGTGCTGCGCTTCCGACCCTACGGACTGGTCCCCGAGCGGATCCCCCGCCACGCGACGCCCGGGGCCGGATGATGTCCCGCGCGCCGCGCCCCGACCCGCTCCCCCATCTCCAGGCGGTGGCGGCGGCGCTGGCCCAGCCGGGCCAGCCCGCGCCGCTCTGGACCGCGCTGGACCGGGCGCTGGCCGCCGTCATCGGCCACCGGCTCTTCACCGTGCTCCGCTATCACGGGGAATCGCGCGAGTCCGAGCGCTGCTATACCAATCAGCCCGTCGCGTACCCGGTGGGCGGGCGCAAGCCGTTCAACGAGAGCGCGTGGTCACGGCAGGTCTTCGGCGAGCGGCGCCCCTACATCGGTCGCTCCGCGGCGGACATCCGCGCCGTCTTCTTCGACCACGCCCTCATCGCCTCGCTGGGCTGCGACTCGGTGCTGAATCTCCCCGTGGTTCACGGGGAGCGCGTGCTGGGAACGCTCAACCTGCTTCACGAGGCCGACTGGTACGGGGAGGAGGACATCGCGAGCGGGACGCTCTTCGCTGCCCTCGCGGTGCCGGGATACCTCACGCTCGGCTAGCCCCTCGGCGGACTTGACCGCCCCCTCGACGACAAGCGCGGTTATAATCCTCGACCAAGGAGGGGTAACCATGGCGATGAATCGGTGGCGCATCGGTGCATGTCTCTGGTTCCTTGCCGTGTCGCTGCTCGCCGGCGCGCCGGGCGCGCGGGCGGATGTCGTCACCGACGCGAACGCGAAAGCCGCCGACATCGCGTCCCGGCATCCGGCCACGCCGATCTCGG
>Ga0137404_10000644_pt1 | contig 22848 bp, 21 predicted proteins | sample CZOMad2_1_16fung_FD_108285 | JGI IMG/M metagenome (GOLD analysis project Ga0137404, IMG submission 108285) | Vadose zone soil fungal communities from Angelo Coast Range Reserve, California, USA - CZOMad2_1_16fungal (Illumina Assembly) | ecosystem: Environmental > Terrestrial > Soil > Vadose... | reverse complement strand
TTAGCATCGGGACGCGCATAGCCTTCAACCAAACCGGCATCCTCAGTTTGGCCAGCCAACGCCAATCCACGCAGCGCCTCCCAGACACTCTCCTCGTCCGAAGTGATTGTTAGTAACCGATCGCCGGGAGAAACGTTTGCCCCATTGGTTGCCAGGATTTTGTCAATCTTACCCGGCAACGGCGAACGAATCTCCTGAACGTTTCCGTCTGCGCTTTTTATTCTTGCCAACATTGTGCCGCGCGCGAGCGGCGATCCCTCCCTCAGAGTGCTGACGACCATTCCCTGTAGCGGCGCGCTTAAGGAATAAGGCTGGAGGATAGCAAGCAGTTCCGGCCGCCCATTGCTGTCCTGAAAACGCAACAGCGCCAGAGCCGCGTTGCGACGAACAACCGGTTCAGGATCGTGGATCAGCTTCAACAGGGCCTGATGAAATTCGTTTGAGTGATTGTCCGAGCCCATCAGCCAGGCCGCGGTGAGTCGAAACTCTGTTTCGGGACTGGCTGCCAACTCCAGGATCCGCGGGTACCACTGCCGCACCGCCCCGTTTCCCTTCTCCATGCGCTCCTGAATCTGCAGCAGCGCATGTTGCACGTGCCGCGGATGTCTGTCATCAGCCAGGTATTGGGAGATCTCCGAGTCGGAAAGACCGCGACCGAACCAGGTAAAATACCAACTTAAAAAAACTGCGACCACGAAGAGTATGGCCAGGAGGAGGATAGGTCCGGAGGCCCGCATACGGGCAGTGGGACTAACTGTGATGCCCTTCTTGTTTCCATTTTCCATCATCAGCGCGATTACTAAACCGACGGGTAGAAGTGATAAAGCATCAAGTACACCAGCACGCCAGTTACCGAAACATACAGCCACAACGGTAGAGTGACTCGCGCAATTCGCCTGTGCCGGAGAAAGTCGGCGCGTAAAGCTCGGATAAGCGTGATGAGGATCAGAGGAACGATTACGACGGCCAGGATGGTGTGACTCACCAGGATCGTAAAGTACACGGGGCGAACAATTCCCTGCCCGGCAAAACGAGTTGCCCCGTGGAAGTAGTGATATGTCAGATATGAAACGAGAAAAAGGCTCGAAGTAGTAAGCGCCGACAGTTGGCAGCGTTTGTGCGCGCTCACTTGTCCTCGTCGGATAAAACTGTAACCGGCAATCAAAAGGACGGCGCTGGTTGCATTCAACAACGCATTGAGGTGGGGCAGAAGAAAGATGTAGTCAGACATTGGATTAGTCTGGAGTCGGGAGTCGGGAGTCGGGAGTCTGGAGTCGAGAGTCTGGAGTCGGGAGTCTAGAGTCTGGAGTCGAGAGTCAAGAGCCTCGCTGTACTCCTGACTCGAGACTCGAGACTCCTGACTCCCGACTCTTCTCCCGACTCTTCATTATTTTTTCGCGGCCGCTTTTCCCTTTTCAGTTAGTGAATAGAAGTCATTTCCCAGTTCCTCCAACAGTCCCTCGGCTACCATCCGCTCCACCGAATCGAACACCGCCGTGCGCTTTTCGGGATCGTTGCCGCCGGCTTCGAACAGCGAATGAAGATCCAGACTCTCCTTGCCGAACGTACGAAACATTCCCAACACGCGTTTTGATACTTCGTCCAAGGTAATATCGACTCAGTTGGGTTAGATGTCCTTTGTTTGCGGGTGACCCAGATTGGCAGCAATTTGCCGCACATCAGGCGGAACGGGCCGGCCCTTGGCATCCAGCAGCGGTGGGGCGCTTGAAGGAGAAGCGACCTGGGGAGGCGGTTGCTTGCGAGCCAACCTCTTCGCGAAGGGAATGGGAAGACGACCCTCGGACTTCAGGTACAGGAGTGGGTTGACAGCGAACATTAGCGCCATCACCAAACACACCGTGATGACAAATAAATTGTCGGTAGTAAACAACTGCGGGGCGGTTAAAGCATTTAGGATGGCCAGTCCAATAAATCCGAGAGCCACGAGGATGCAGATCGCATTTAAAAGCCCTACTTCTTTTTTCATTACGCCGGCCTCAGCACTCGCCACTGTTATGTCCATCCTCCATTTGCCTGCTCAATTAAAACACGATCCACGCGCATCACACGAAGTAAAGGCTGCTAACGGCGTTCGTGTGTCTTGGTGGATTAATGTTTGCCTTTTGGCTTTACCGGGCGATCGCTCATCTCCTCGTAGCCGCAGCGCTCGCACTGCCAGATAGGAAAAACCGCATTCGGATCACCGGTGTTTTGGTAGACAGCACGGTCCGACGGAATAATCTTCCCACCACAGCGCGGGCAGACACGACCCCGCGTGGTCCGCTTTTCCACATCTATCCGCAGCAGGTTTTCTTCAGCCATGACTAAAGGAGTCTGGAGTCGCGAGTCTGGAGTCGGGAGTCCGGACTCAGCGCTCAATCGATTCCGGACTCTCGACTCCAGACTCCTGACTCCCGACTTCAGATTCCGGACTCTCCACTCCAGACTCCCGACTCGCGACTTCTTTACTGTGCCGGCGCAGGACAATGAAGATCGTGCAGAACATAGAAACCGGCGGCACCAGCAATACCAGCACGCCGAGGTTCAAGTTTCTAATAAACTTTGCGTTGGAATTCGACAACACGGCCCGGCACATCGAGCACTGAGCCTCGACTGCCAGCGGCAACAACAAAACGACAGCAATGGCCACGGCGATCAGGATCAGGTAATTCAGTTTGCGCGGGCTTGTCATTACGGGTTCTCCGGACTCTCAGCCGGTACCGGCGGCTGCTCCTTAAATTTATACCTAAGTCCCGAAGATCTGAAGCTATCAGGAAAGAACACAAAGAACAGGCAGATACAGGTCACCAGCATGGGCACCACCGTCAAAACCAGACTGAGGCGCTCGAATTTCAAGTGCATAAAGTAGGCAACAATAAGCGCTGCCTTGATAATCGAGAGACCCATCAGGATCGTCAACATGTAATGGATGGGCATCGGCTTGTACGCCAGAAAGACCTCAATCCCCGTCAGAACCAGCAACCAGATCCAGATCGAGATAAAGAGTTTATTGCTGCCCGCAAAGTGTTCCTCCGCATGCGCACTCATTCGTTGTCTCCTCCAGGCAAACAGATCTCTACTTGGCCAAATGCCCGCCTACATCCACCGACAAGATGTAGATCAAGGGGAATACAAACATCCATACCAGGTCAACAAAGTGCCAGTAAAGCCCGCTGATCTCAACGTCTTCATGCTTTAACTTCTTGACCCGGGCGGCCACCACACTGAGATAGACCGCGCCCGTGGCTACGTGAAACATGTGCAGACCGGTGATGGCAAAAAAGGTCGCGCCAAACAGCGGCGTGGGCGGCGTGCCGTCTGAGGCAGTGAACACCTTGACCCAGTGTTCGGGAAGGAAAAAGGGGCGCAAGCCTTCAGTAATCAAATGATTCCACTCGATCAAGTGCAACACGATAAAAGCTACGCCAAAGAAGATGGTGGAAAGTATCCATTTTCGGGCACCCGCTTTGTCACCGCGGCTCGAAGCTGAGACTCCGAACACCATGGTTAGACTGGACGACAGCAGGCAGAACGTCATCACCGTCGCGAACACGATGCTGGGATAAAACGGAAACGGGGTCGGCCAGTTATTGGAAGCGCGTAGATAGCTGTAGCCTATTAGCAAGGCCGAAAACGTGAGCGAGTCAGAAACGATAAACAGCCACATGCCCAGCTTGCGATGGCCAACTCGATACGGCAGTACACCGCCGCCCCAGTCGGCTGCGGTAAAGGTCTCTGCGCGTGCTTCAGTACTCACCTGTCACCTCCGAGTTGCTCAGACCCTGGTCTGAGCTTATTTGGACTGAAAACCAGACAGCAGGTCGTCGACGGCTTCGCTAGTGCGAATCTATCTCCAAAGAAATAGAAGCAGAAAAAGGTAAATCCAAAGGGCGTCCATGAAATGCCAGTAAATGGTAATGGCTTCGGTAGTCGCCAACCGTTTTGCTTTAGCCGGCCGGTCAGGCGGCGAGCTCCGATGGCGAACCAGCAAATAAAGCAGCGCCAGCAATCCACCAGCCAGATGCAAACCGTGGGTTGCCGTCAGCAGATAAAAGAAGGAGCTATGTGGATGCGTGGCAATGTATACACCGTGCCGCACCAGTTGTCGCCAGACGAATAACTGCGAGCATAAGAAGGCTGCTCCCAACAGACTGGTCACGCCGAGCCAACGGCGATAATTCTGGTCCAGCTCGCGCTTAAGCGAGCGGCGCGCAGCTTCCAGGGTGGCGCTGCTGATCAGCAGCACTCCTGTTCCGACCCAGAGCATCCGCGGCAGGGGCAGCGCCAGCCAATCGGGCGCCGATGCGGCCCTGACTATGTAGGCGCTACTCAATCCGGTGAAAAGCATGACGACACTGGCCAGCCCAACGAACATTCCGAGCCGGTATCGTCCATACCTTGGGTCTTGCGCTATTTGATTATCTTGAACTAAAGCAACCATGATTTATTTCCAGATTAACAGGAGCAGAAACAGCCAGAGCCACACGCCATCCATCGTATGCCAATAGATTGAAACTACCTGTCCCGTGATCTCAGTCTTCTCGGAAAGCGGCGCCAGCTTTTGCCGCATTCGAGTCAGCAAATAAACAAGTGCTGCTATTCCTCCCAGAAGGTGTACGCCATGAACACCAGTGAAGAAATAGAAAAACGAGCTGTGAGGCTGGCCGCTAAAATAAAGGCCCTGCGCTCTCAACTCTCGCCAGCCCAGTAGCTGACACGCCAGAAAGATCCCACCCAACAGCAACGTCGTTTCCGCCCAACGAAAGGAATGCAACTGTCTTCCCAGTCTCAAAGATCGTTTCGCGCGCTCGAGCGAATAACTGCTTGCCAGGATTACGGCGGTGCTCAAAAAGAACATCCGCGGCATTCCTACCTTCTGCAACCGGTCTCTGCCTGAAAGCAGGTAAACGCCCGACAAAGCTGCAAACATCATGAGGATTGCGGCCAGGACGACCCAAATCGTAATCCGGTAGGCCGCCGCTGAAAGCCTTCGCTTTGGCTCGTCTCCGCCCTTCCAACCGTTTCCTCGCGGCCCTTTTCCATTGGGGCCGGGAAATCCCGGTCCACCGCCAGCTTGAGTTCCCTTCTTTGGAACAGCCTTAGTGCCTGTGAGCCGCGTGGCCATTGCCGCCTGGTACCTCTGCATCGGCCTCAGTCTGCATTACAAAATCATTCGGGGCCCCCGGTACCGCGAACTCGTATGGCCCACGATAAACCGTTGGCACTATGCCGGCGAAATTGTCATGCGGCGGAGGTGAAGCTGTGCTCCATTCCAGCGTAGTCGCTTCCCAGGGATTGTCACCCGCCTTCTTCCCTTTAAAGAGACTCCAGATCAGGTTGAAATAGAAAATGAATTGGGCTGCAATCGTGATGATTGCCGCTATGGAAACAAACAGCACCAACGGGTGGAGCGTCCTTAAGAACTCATACTCCGTAAACGAGGAATATCGCCGGGGCATTCCTACCAGTCCCATCACGTGCATGGGAATGAAGATGGCATACACACCTACGAAGGTAATCCAGAAGTGAATCTGGCCGAGCCGCTCGCTCATGAAGCGGCCAAACATCTTGGGAAACCAGAAATAGGTGGCGGCAAACATTCCGAAGATCGAGGCAACTCCCATTACCAGGTGGAAGTGACCCAGCACGATGTACGTATCGTGCATTGGGAGGTCCAATGAGCTCTGTCCCAGTAACAAGCCGCTGATGCCCCCGGCAACAAAGAGCGAAACAAAACCGATGGCAAAGAGCATTGCGCTGGTAAAGCGAATTCTCGCGCCCCAAAGCGTGCCAATCCAATTAAAGGTCTTTACCGCCGAAGGCACGCCAATGGACAGGGTGAGAATCGAGAAAGCGACCGCGGAGTAGGGGCTCATGCCACTGATAAACATGTGATGGCCCCAAACGAAAAACCCCAGCAGCCCAATCGCAAAGATCGCAAATACCATGGCCCGATAACCGAATACCGGCTTGCGAGCAAACGTCGCCAGAATGTGCGAGGTAGCGCCCATGCCGGGCAGGATCGCGATGTACACTTCGGGATGGCCAAAGAACCAAAACAGGTGTTGCCAGAGAATCGGCGAGCCCCCGGTGTGCAGCGGAAAGTTAGGGTTGGTTCCCGACAGAATGCCACTCACATAAAGTCCGGCGGGAATGAAGAAACTCGTTCCGGCCAGGCGATCCAGCAGTAACAGAATACCGCCGCCGAGCAGCACCGGAAACGACAACAGCGCCAGCACGGCCGTCGTAAACCAGGCCCAGCAGGTCAGAGGCATGCGCATCAAAGACATGCCTCTCGTGCGCATATTCAAGAGCGTTGTGATGAAGTTAAGCGCGCCGAGCAGTGAACCCACGCAAAAGATCGCTATGCTGATGATCCATAAGTTCATCCCCATACCCTGTCCAGGTCCAGCGATTTGGCCCAGCGCGCTCAGCGGCGCGTAACCCGTCCAGCCACCGATTGGCCCAACCGTCGAGGGTGCTCCGGAGAAGAAAATAGCGGCAAGGATCACGACAAACCCTATGAACGTTACCCAGAAGGACATCATGTTGAGGAAAGGAAACGCCATATCGTCTGCGCCAATCTGGATCGGCAGAAAGTAGTTGCCAAAGCCGCCCTGCGGGGCTGTCGTGAGCACGAAGAAAACCATGATCGTGCCGTGCATCGTCACGAGGGATAGATAGAACTCGGGGTTCATCACGCCGTTCGGAGCGCCGCCGGGAAAGAGTGTGCCGAGGATTGGCCAGTTTGTTCCCGGCCAGGAAAGGTTCAAACGCATCAGCAGGGACATGGTCATGCCTACCAGTACCGCGGCGAGCGCCAGCAGGATGTACTGGATGCCGATTACCTTGTGGTCCAAACTGAAGATGTATTTGCGTATGAAGCTTTTCGGGGGTTCGTGCCGATGCACAGCCTCGTGAGTTTCACCTGACATCTCATCGTCTCCTCAACGTTAGTTCCTGGACAGCGGACATCTTGTCCGCGGCTTGTTTGCGGGCAGGATGCCCGCTCTCCCAGTGGGCGGGCAAGATGCCCACGCCCCCAGGTTCAGTACTGCGGCAATTGATACTTCGCCAATAGTTCCTGCATACGAGCCTGAAACTGTTCCTGCGGTAATGCGATTAGGGCTCGATGTTCATCCTCGGGAAGAACCAGCATATAGCTCTTCATCTTGAAGTGAAGCTGGCCGCACAATTCGGCGCAAGCCAGCTCATACTTGCCCACTTTCGTCGCGGTGAAATGCACCTTGATCTCCATACCCGGCACCAGATCCTGTTTGAAGCGAAGTGGCGGCACCCAAAAACTATGGATCACGTCCTTTGAGCGGAGACGCAATTCGACCGGCCGGTTAACCGGGATCGCCAGCGCAGCCGTAACCGAATCATCCTTGGCGTTCGGATCCGTTTCGTCCAACCCGACAAAATTCAGCGCCGAATCATCGATCAAACTAGGATCGGTCCGACCGAATACGTTGTCTTTGCCTGCGTAATGAAAGTTCCACTGAAATTGCTGGGCCACGACTTCGACCTGGTAGGCTCCGGCAGGCGCGTCATGTAAGCGAAGCTGTGCCCAGACGCTTTGGCCCATCACCGCGAGGGCTATAAAGACCACTGCGGTCACAATAGTCCAAACTACTTCCAAACGATTGCTGCCGTGTGTGTAGGTCGCGCGGCCGCTGACTGAATCGCGATACTTCCAGACCATCCAGCCCAGACCAACCTGAGCGGCAGTGAACGCAATGCCGACGACAATCATAGTAATCAGGAATTGCCGATCAAGTGCTGGTGCGTGCGCTGAGATCGCGGGTGGAAACCACCACTTTTTGCTGACAAATAAAATTACCGACGCGAGGGTTATGACCCAGATAATAACCGCAAGAACTCGTCCCATCGGCTATATCTCCTTAGTGAATAAGTTCCAAGTTCTTTAAGTTTCAAGTTTCAGGTTTCAAGTTCCAAGTTTCAGGTCTCAAGTTTCAGGTTTCTACCGCGAATTTCAACTTGGAACTCTGAAACTTGGAACTCTGAAACCTGAAACTTGAAACTTGAAACTTGAAACTTGAAACTAATTACCGATCGAACACCATCAAGATAAATAGAAGCGGCAGATAAACAACCGATGCCAGTAACAAGCGCCGCGCCTGTTGTCTTGATTTTGAGAAAGCGGCGCGAACGCTGCTATAGAGAAACAGCAAACCAAGAATGATCGCGCCAAAGAGATAAAGCTTGCCTGACAGACCCAGAAAGGTCGGCAGCAGGCTGACCGGCAAAAGCATCAGCGTGTAAACAATAATTTGCTGCGCGGTGACCCGCCCCTCAGGCTCGACCACCGGCAACATCAGGATGCCAGCACGACTGTAGTCCTCGCGATACATCCAGGCAATCGCGAGGAAATGCGGAAACTGCCAAAGGAAAAGAATGGCAAACAGGACGAAAGCTTCCACGCTGAGATCGCCACGTGCTGCGGTCCACCCGATTAACGGCGGCACAGCTCCAGGAAAGGCGCCCACCAACGTCGACAGCGTGCTTCGAGTCTTCAACGGCGTATAGCCAAACAGATACCCCGCTATGACCGTCAGGCCCAGCAATGCGGTGAGTGGGTTCACAAATGCGGCGAGATAGACTTCCGACCCAACCGTCAGAGTCACGCCAAACCACAACGCCTCAGAGGGAGCAAGTTTGCCGGAGGGCAAAGGCCTGTCGGCGGTGCGGCGCATTAAACTGTCGAGATCCCGCTCGAGGTACTGGTTCAAGGTGGCGATCCCTGAAGAAAGAAGGGCGATTCCAAACATTGAACTAGCCAAAGCCAAGTAGTTCACGCCGCCGCGCGACGCGAGACAGAATCCCGCAGCGGACGTTAACACTATGAGAAAAGTAATCCGCGGTTTGGTAAGTTCAGCGTAGGCCCCAAGGCGTTCGCGAATCCCCAGGCGTTCGCCTTCGAGTTCGGCGATTCCCGGATGAAGTTTTACGACGAATTCTTCCATCAGTTCTATATTCCGGAGAGCCTCTGCGAGTTCGAAACGAATTCCAGTGATGCTGCGGGACGCAAGGCTCGGAAGGCCCGCAGCGTCAGAACAATGGTTGACGCAAAGACCAGGGCCCCGCAGGCTACATGAGCAACAGTGATTCCCACCATTGGGTTCAAGGGCTGCGGATCGTTAGGTGACGCTTGCCTTGTAATGTAAGCCGCCAGCCCGAGAAAAAGTTGCACTACCAATAATGTCAGGGCAATTGCGGCGGGCCGAGTTAGAAACCGCTCGGCTGCATAACGGCGCAGGACAATCACGGCAGCTGTTCCTAACAGCAACGTAACGGCCGCCGCCCCACCGATATGGGCCAGAAGAAGATTGGTCGGCAGTGGCTTATCCCAGGTTGCCGAATGCCGCAGAGTGGCACCAAGTATCAGTTGCAGAAATATCGTAACTGCTGCGGCGAGGCATAGGTATCTGATCGGCACGCCGCGCTCTTCTTCCCATGCCGGGCGAGCACTCATCCAGCTTTTGGAAGTGAATACTGCCAGGCTCACCGTCGTACAGAAAAACAGTTGGGCCAGGGTTGCGTGCGCCGCCGAAACAATCAGCGGCAACATGAGCTTTACCGTGAGCCCGCCGAGCAGTCCCTGGGCAACCACTGCCAGCAACGCGAATACACCGAGCCATCTGACCCAGGGTCGCTTCTCTTTTCTGAAAATATAGAGCATCAGCACGATCGTAAGCATGCCTACGGTCGTCGCAACCATACGGTGCCCGTGCTCCCAAAAAAGGTTTCCCACCATTTTGGGAAACACTTGTCCATTCGACAGGGGCCAGTCAGAAGTTGCCAGCCCCGCGTCATGACTGGTGACGAGAGCGCCGGCGATGATCAATAAAAACGTCGCACAAGCGACTATTAGAGAGAATCGGTGTAGACCCTTGTCCATTTACAAATTGCCAAATGCCGATTGCCGATTGCCGATCCTGCAATTGAAAATCGCAAATCGGCAATCGACAATAGGAAGTAAGATCAGTGCCGCAAGGGAATCTCGAGAGCCGGCATTACTTCCAGTGTGCTTGGACGTCCTGCAGCCGCGGCCGCTTCACCGAACGAAAAGTCGGCCTTCGCGCTACCAGTAGCCGGCACCGTCACCTGCATTGTCTTTTCAGTACCTGCAGCGCCACCTTCGCGCCAGGCCACGACGGTGTAGGTCCCCGCCGGTACGCCCTTGATCGTATAGCTTCCATCTTCACCGCTGACACTGAAGAATGGGTGTTTCAAAACGCCGATGTAGGCTTTCATCCAGGGGTGCTGATTACACTTAACCGGAATCAAAATCTCGGCCCGCGCAAAAGTCTTTTCAATTGGCGGTGCGCCGTTTGGTTGCGTCTGGTTCCACTCCGGATTGTTCTTTGGAGTAGGGTGAATGTTGTGCTGGGTCGGATCACTGTTTGTGACTTGCAGCTTCTGATTAGTCTGAATTCCCAGGACATGCGGCCGGTAATGACAGCCGTTCTGGTCCAGCGTAACTGCCTGCGAGGGGACATCAGAAGTGTAATCGCCTATCTTGGAACCGTCCGCAAGCGAACCATCTTTGATGTAGACAAATACGTTCGCCACTTTTCCGTCCTTGATCACCGCGTCATCAGTGGTCAGGTTTGGACTCTTTTGGCCGCAAACCGGATCTGCGGAAGTGTCAATTTTCTTGGGGGTTGGAGGAGTCCCGATAAACGTCACAATGCCAACGATACTTGCAGCTCCTGCAGGCATCTTCTTCGTCGCGGTCGACGTCTCGCTTTTGGTCTCCTCCGAAGGCTTGTTGCCACAGGCCGATCCGAGAGCGAGCAGCCCAAGTACTAGCGAAATCACAAGCCAGACCTTTGTCTGCTTATTCATATTCAATCCTCCGAATTAGAATGACTTTCCGATAAACTGTAGCACGGCGACTCGGATATTGCAGGCCTGCACGATGTCGCACTCTGATTTTGTTACCTTGACCTCTTTAGTAGCTACACTGATCCACGAAATTACACTAAACAGGTAGAAGTGGATCGGGTTTTAAGCAGACATCAAAGGCCACCGAGAACCGTTGCACGAAATGCATTGTTGGTCGGTCTTTTAAGCGCAAAAGTTTTTCGACGACGACGCCAACGAATGGCACCCGTTTCTTTGTTTGTTGAACTCCGCTGCACTTTCCCGGTCTGCGGCGCTGAAGTTGCGGCCGGCGCCACGGGCGCAGTGGCTAGCAATTGTCTTTGTTCCGCGGGCGATAACAGAAACATGTAACGCACCAAAAGCTTTGCATGATCGCTGTGGTAGTCGTTCGCGCTCTGCGGAGGATTGGGCAGATTAATCACCCACCTGTCATCCTCCTTACGGAACAACCCTGAAGGCATTGCCGTTCCCGGGCTGATCTGCGCCGGATCCAGCAACCAGCGGAACGTCCAGTCAGGTTTCAGTCTTTCGCCCGCCAGCAGGAAGTTCGGAGCGATGGCCTTCTCGTCATGTGCCGGATCGCCGGTGATATGACACTTCAGGCACGGCGTTCCCGAAGTAAACATTTGTCTCGCAACCAGCTTCTCCTGCTCAGTGAGCGGCTCGAGTTTCTCCTTAATGTATGGCTCTTGCTGACCGGAAAGGGCCATAAAGAAACGAACCAGCGTTTGCAGCTCATTCGGAGAGAAGTTGAAGGTCGGCATGCGGACTTTTAGATAAGGACGAACACCGTTTCGATCTGCTCCCGGTTGCGGTTTCAAATGTTCTGAGGGTGCTGTCGACGGTCCTTTATTAACAGCCGCATTTCCCACTGCGGACGGAGTTGGCGCCTTTTGTTGAGTCGCCGCAGTCGCGGCGGCCTGCGATGCGGGCTCGGCGGTTTTCTCTTCCGCCAACGACGGGTCATGCAAAAATCGCAACAACCAGGTTGGATCCACGCGCGCGCCCTCACTCGTCAGGCGCGGCGGCAATTGTTCGGCCGACCCTTGATACTGCGGCAGATCCATGAGAATTGATCTCTGTCCGACTTGCAGTTGATGGCAACCCATGCAGTTGTATTTCTTGATTACCCACCAGCCGTTTTGCACATCCTGCCGCCGTTGATCCTCAGGCGAGTAGAACAACGAAGCCGGCACGTTCGAACCTTCCGAGCCTACACTTCCCAACAGGAACGTCGTCAAAGCACTGCGCCACTCGGGAGTTAAATACGGCTCGGGCATACGCAGGCGATCCTTTGGATCCTTTTCTTTGCCGACGTCGTAAATGCCTGGTTTCGCAAGTTTGTGTTCGAAAAAGCCCTTGTGGTTATACCAGGGCCGCTCTTTCTTATCTTCGTGAAGTTTCAGCGGATCATCGCCGTCCTCGGCCCTCTTCGTAAGCAGGGCAAAATCAAGACGCTCGATGGGGGTTGCGCCCTCTACTGTTAGTTCTTTGCCGATTCGTTGCTCTTCCTCAAATCCTTTGATCTCATGACAGCCCGCGCAGCCATATTGTTTGATTAAAGCAAAGCCCTTGTCTTTAAGATTCGGATCATCCATGAAGGATGCATCCTGATATTGCGGCGGCGAAGAAAGGGAGAACAGATATGTGGCAATGTCCCGGGAATCTGCTTCGGTCAGACGGAAGTTCGGCATCACCGTCATGTTCTGCACTTGCAGCTCGGCGCCGTCGTTCGGACATCGTGAATGCAGTTCCGTGTCGAAGACATAAGGCTTGCCGGCCTTGGCGTAGTCTTCCGCAGTCAGGTCGCGCTTCTCTTTTGGACAGTAGGGAGCAAAACGCTCGCGCGGGTTATGGATCCAGCGGACAATGTAGTCAAAATTCGCTTTCTCGCCAACCTTGGAAAGATTCGCTGCAAAGGCGCCACCCATTTGACTATCGCCTTCGCCGATGGAGTGACAGCCAAGACAGCCACGCGTTTCGAACAGCTCTTTGCCGCGCCCGGCATCTCCCCTTTGTTGAGCGGGAATCTTGCCGTCAAAGGCGTCCTGCCAAAGATACGCAGCGATTGCTTTAATTTGATCGCCGGCATCATTGTCGGCTTTCACTCCTGAGGGATCGCTTCTGTTTGCAAACCGCCAGAACGTGGGCATCTTGGTGCCGGGCCGGAAGTTTTGCGGATTCTCCAACCAGACCGGAACCCACTCTTTGCGTAACTTAAGCCGAATGTCTTTCAGATTCGGACCAACCTTCTTCTGATCCTGCATCAGGTACTTGGCTTGCAAATTCAACTGGTCGATCCGCGCTGCCAGCAAACTGTTTGACACCTTGAGACTTTCAGAGTTAGCCAGCATCTTTCGGGCATCTTCGTCATTTGTCCCCTCGGGCGGATTCTCGTCCTGGCGAATCTGCTTTTGGTTTGCCGTGATCTGATCTTCCATCTGACTGATACTCTGCCTGGTGTTGGACAAGGAATCCGTTTCCCGATCAAAGCCTTCATACCGGTGGCATCCTACGCAGCCACGCTGGTAGAAGAGGTCGCGTCCGAGATTCAAAGTTTCAGCGCCGAGAGTGACGCGATCTTTTGCATGGCACTGCTGACATCCGGCTTCAGTGTTTTCCTTTTCAAACATCGGCCACAGCCAGAATTTATTCTGACCGTGACTCTTCAATTCACTGGTAGTGGCACGGCCATTTCCCCAATGGCACCCTGAGCAACCGAATTTGTCGGGCTTATGAATGTCGAGCAGCTCTTTGTTGGGGTGGCTGACGAAAGCTCGCGCGAGGCTGTCAGGTTTCTTTCCTGGACCATCAGGCGCCATGTCTTCGGCCTTGATATTGAGCAACGAGCGAGCCCCAAGGTGGCAAACTTCACAGCGGTCTACGATATTGTATTCATTGACGCTGACCTGATGTCCGAGGATGGAATAATCAAAGCTGTTCAGCCCTTGTTTGGCTGTTTCAATCTGGCTCGGCGACAGTCCGAACAAATGGTTTTTCAAATAGTCATCGCGCTTCTTGTCCAACTCGGACGGTGTTTTCAACAGGGCGGCTTTTCGACCCAGTTTTTGCGCCTTCAAGTCACGTAGATCGTTGTAGGTCTTCTCCAGCGTGGGGTAGTCCATCCGCTGAACCTGCTTACGAGCAGGATTGTCGTCGGCAGGCATTTCCACCTCGACAATCTCTTTCTTTGTATTTTCGGCTTGCCTTCTGTAGCGGTCTTTGGCGCGGCTGTCGGCGATCTCGATGTTGTAGTTGATTACGGTCAGGCGGCCGCGTTGATTCTGAAAAGGATCGGTGACAGCATCAAGCTTGGCTTGGATCTGTTTCACCTCAGCGTCAATCTGCGCAGTTTCAGCCTTGACTTCGTCGTGAGCGGCGCGTGCCTGTTCATCGAGAGCCTGATATTCGGGACTCTCTTTTATTTCCTTCTCACTCTTGCCTGCCAGCGGTTTGATGCTGTCCAGAAAGCGGCGATAGCGGCTCACATATTCTCGCTGAATAGTCTTCCAGGGACGCTGGCCAAAAGCCTCGTCGTACAGCGCCCAGGCAAGTGAGCCAGTCAGGAGCAGCGCGCAAATCAACATCAGGCCGCTCGTCGAGCGACTGACGATGGGGTCTTTTGTCGGAACCTCAGGCTCTTTACGTACTAACGACTCAGCACGAGAGTCAGACACTCGATCGTCCCTCCGGACTTGTCAGATGTTGAACCACGGCGTTACCCAGACGTATTTGATGGTCAACGCCAGTCGCAGGATCAGTTTTACCGGCAATGCCAGCAGAACGCTGACCGCAAAAAACTGGAACGTCAGATATTGCAGGATGCTTGTCCGCGCCAGAATCTTCTGCTCGAACTCGTTTTTTGGAAAAAGACTTAGCGGCCGGAATGTGATCTTCTTGAAATCAACGGTCATCAACCAGTGAAAGAACAGTCCGCCAAGCACAAAAAAGCCGCTAACCACGATGAAGCCGAACAAGAACTTCCAGGGATTTGAAGACAGAAATCCCAAGTGGAGAGTCTTTCCGAGGCGGCTGGTAGCAATCCAGTCGTGCAAGTCGACGTTTTTATCAAAAACCACCGCGTTGTGGTCCCAGGTCTGTCCAGGCCAGAACCAGATCCAACCCGGGCCGCGAATAAAGGTGCCGATGAAGATCAGCATGATCCACATCAAAAAGCCCCAGCCAAACATACATAGGGCAAAGCGCCGTTGTCGCAGCGTGTAGTAACCGTTTCCCAGCGGGTTGGAATCAACATACGGAAAGACCATCAAACCGATCATGATGATGCTCGGCATCACGACACCGGCGATCCACGGATCGAAATAAACCAGCATTTCCTGAAGTCCAAGGAAATACCAGGGTGCCTTGGAAGGATTCATCGTCAGGTTTGGATTCGCAGGTTCTTCCAGTGGCGCGTTCAGCGTGATGGACCAGACAAATAAAATGACGGTCACGATCAGAGTCACCAGAAACTCAATGCGCACCAGGTAAGGCCAAACGTGAACCTCGCGCGCCCAACCCGGTCGCCACGGCTCGACTTTTCGGTGGTGAGTTTTGGCCAGCTTCGGATCAGCCTCGAGTTCGGCGATCAATTGATCGTTGGCCCGCGATTGTCTTATCCCCATCCAGGTAAAAAACGGCACCAGGAAAAGCATCGCCACGATCGGCACGTTGTCCGGAGCCGACGCGATGATCCACAACTGATGCCAGTCCTGGACAAAGAGCGCGGCCACGACTACGAGCAGCAGCAAGACTCCAAGGATCGTCCACTTGTTAATGAGTCTTCGCATCCGTTATTTTTTCTTAACCGCCTTCATCTCTGACTCGAGCACGACTGGCGCCGGGCCAGAAATTCCTCCATCCTTTCTGATTCGCCAGAAATGCACGGCCATGAAGATCGAAGCCACCAAGGGAATGCCGATGCAGTGCCAGATATACGAGCGCAACAAAGCATTCGAATCGACGATCGATCCCCCCAGCAGTCCGAAGCGAACGTCGTTGTAGGGCGTCATTCCCAGTTGCGCTCCGAACGGACCCTCGTGACCGAACATCGGCGTGGCTCGCGCCATATTCGTTCCCACCGTGACCGCCCAGAAACCGAGCTGGTCGTCAGGCAGCAGATAACCAGTGAACGAGAGCAGCAAGGTCAGCACCAGCAGGACCACGCCGACGCACCAGTTGAACTCGCGCGGCCGCTTGTACGAGCCGGTCAGAACAACGCGAAACATGTGCAGCCAGGTCGTGATCACCATCAGGTGCGCGGCCCAGCGATGCATGTTTCGCAGCAGCTTCCCGAAAGGGACATCGTGTTCCAGATAAAGAATATCGCGAAAAGCGTCGACCTTGGTCGGGTGGTAATAAAACATCAACAACACACCCGTGAACGTCAATACAATGAAGAGATAAAAAGTAATTCCACCCATGCCCCAGGTATATGGGTAACGCACTGCGTCGCGATTAATCTTTGCCGGATGAAGATGCAGAAACACATTCGAGAGAACCGCCAGCGAACGATTGCGGGGGTCTGAACGATCGTGTGAGACGCGGAAGATCGACTTCCAAAGTTGAGTATCCTGAGGGTCCTTGTAAGTCTTGGCTTCCTCAACTGCGCGCTCCTTTAACGCACCGCCGGTTTCACGCGCGCGCTCAATCAGACTGCCGCTCGCCGACTTGTCTCCGGTAGTCAGCTGCTTCGTCTCTTTTTGCTTCGAGTCCTCAGATTCCATGAAACCTCAACTAGCTCAAACGCTGAACCCGCGAGCTTTAAAACCGTTCAGACATTAGAGTGGAATGAACGCGCCGTCATCATCAAACTCGCTGCGCTCGCCTTTGGGCTGTTTAAATAGCTTTGCGATGTTGACGACGATCTGCCCTTCCGGATCTAGCTTGACCTCGGCGCGATCCATTGGACGAGGCGCCGGACCCTCAAAATTGACGCCTTCACTGTCGTAGCCACTCCCATGACATGGACATTTGAACTTGTTTTCGCTGGCTCGCCAGTCGGGTGTGCATCCAAGGTGCGTGCAGCGGGCATAAATCACAAACATTCGGTCAGAAGTTTTATCCACCCAGACGCGGTACTGCTGTTGCCACTTAGTGTCTACGCCCAGTGAATAGTCAGCCGGAAACCCTACTTTGAAAACGCTTGAAGGTTCGGTTATCGAGCGCGGTAGAAAAAACCGGAGGAACATCAGAAAACAAGTGGTCAGAAAACCCGCAATGCTCGCCCAAACAATCCTGCGCCGCATTTTGTTGACGGGTGGGTCGCTCGCGCTCTCCACCACAGCACCGGAAGGTCGTGCGACGGCAGGAGGCGCGGCTGGAGCAGCCGGTTTCACCGCGGGGGGCTGCGCGGGAGTCACCGCAGGTTTGTCCGGGCTGGCTGTTGTGTGGCCGGGCAGCTCCTCTGTCTTACTATCCACCAGGCAATCCTCCGTCAGTAGAAATCCAGCGAACGTTATTGACTCCGTTCGCACAGGTACACTTCACCTTCTCAGTAGAGTGCCAATTATACAACTCCCCTTATTGCAGGGATCACTCTCTGCGAAGTGGCTCGAATTATTAGCGTAATCATTAAGACTGCCGTGCCAATAATATCTATAATCGGGCTCGGTAGCAGTATTTATAACCATTTCCTGTTTTAATGGTCAAGAGGATTTACAATTCCTTTGACTAAAAGGGTGGACTCAGCGTTTCTTTGCGACACCCTTTGCGTCCTTTGCGTTGAAAGAATTCTTAAAACGCAAAGAACGCCAAGGGATTTCGCAAAGTTACGCAAAAGCACTAAGGCGCGTCCACACATTTAGCCCACTACCTTTTGTTTACTCTGCTCGATTGGGCTAACTACATGTTGAAGGCGCACGTCACGATCTATTCCCGGCCAGACTGTCATCTGTGTGATGAAGCCAAAGAAGCGATTGAGGCCGCAAACTGCGCAGCAACCTTCGATCTTGAGGTCGTAAACATTGAAACCGACGCGGACCTCCTCCGTCGCTACCGCTATGATATTCCTGTGGTTACGATCAACGGTCAGGAGGCCTTCAAACATCGGGTGGACTCCCAGCAGTTCAGGAAAGCGATCGCGAGGCACATTCGCTGTCTTCGTCTAACAAAGTGACAAGTTTTTGTCTTTTTGAGCAGCTTTTTTTTTGCCGAGTAGACAAAGCGATCCACGAAATAACACGAAATGTTCCTCTATTTATTTCGTGTGATTTCGTGGATCATGTTTTAGGTTGGTTACGGCCACCAATCGCCTTTACCTACGCTGGTAAGTTCGCACGCTGGCTGCATTCTTCAATTGCCTGGAACAGCCGCAGCCGTTCGGGTTCAGCCTCAGCCTGGCGGTAGGCCATTACCAGCTCTTTCAAGTTCGCCAATTCTTTATACAAGCCGGCATTTTCGATCGGTGGAGTCAAATATGAGATTAGCTCGGCGTACGAGCGACGCTTGGCAATGGAACCCTCCGATGGATTATTCACACTGTAAAGATAGAGATTAGGCGTTTCGCCGATTAAGCGATCGGGCCAGCACGCTCCGGAAAGACCTACCTGCTTTCCAGGCATGAACTCCAGTGCTCCATGGGTACCTACATGAATGACCGCATCGGCGCGGAAGACTTTTTCGAGGTATGTGTAAAAAGCCAGGAAACCGTGATGCGGTCCGCCACTTCGGGCCATCATGAGCCTCATCGGATCCCCTTCGTATCCAAACGTCGGTTGCACGCCGACCAGCACATTGCCGAGCATCACTCCCTGAACCAGTATTTCCTGGCCAAAAGAATTGATCTTGCCCGGAGCCTTTCCCCATTCTCGTTCCGCTTCCTCAACATAGGGACACAGTTGACGATATTCGTCCACCTTCATTCGATATACGACATTCGCTGGAGTGCCGAAGCGTTCAGCGGTACCGCCCAACAAAAACTGTTGCAACGCGTCGACTGAGGGTGGGACATCAACCGAATAGCCTTCGGCTTTCAGTCTTTTCAACGTATCAAACACACTCGGAAAAACATCGAGGTCAGCCGCGGTGCCGATGTTTCCTTTGTTGGGTGGAAAACAAAAGAGCACCAGGGCGAGTTTCAGATGATCGCGCGGCGCCGTGCGCAGATAATTCCAGCGTTTTAGCCGTCGGGCTAGTCTGAAACAGCGATCATCCAGGGGGACTGGTTCGAAGCCTTGGGCGGGTATGCCTCCATAGATCAAAGGCTCGGTCGCTCCGTCAATTTCCGGAATGGCTATTTGCATTCCTGCCTGGACCGGGTTCAGCCCGGTTAGCGAGTTGGTCCAGGACTCAATCGTCTGCATATCCAAACTGACTATGGAATGATAAGGGCGATTGAGATTGAAGAGGAATCTTTCAGCAGCCTCACTATCATTCATCGCCGGGCCGCCAACAAAGCTGAAACCCGTTAACGAGAGCAGTTGGCTGACCCGCGAGTGCCCGCTGATTGTTTCTTTGTACTTTTTATTTTTTTTGCCTTCTGGCCTGACGAAAAACTTTTCGCAAGCCTCGCGATTGTCCATCAACGTGGACGTTGCCGGAATGACACTCATGCCCTGAGCCTCGATCGCTCGAATCAGCGCATCGTAGTGCCTGGTAGTTCTGCTCACCACTTGCGGTCGCATTAACAGCAGTCCGATCGTTTCTCCCGGATCCAGCGAAAGCCCTGGGCCGTGGCCGTTCGATTTTTTGGTCCTTGCCAAATACCATCGCTGATATTTTTCAAACGTTTCGAAAAGGTTCGGTGCATCAGGATGATAAATCGCCACGGACGGCATCGCCTGAGGTGTTTCGACTTTAAGCTTGCGCAGGCGCTCGTCGGGAACATATTCCCTGAGTGCATAGAGCAGCATGGCGCGAATATTTGCAGGCGTCGGCTGGAGGAAGTAGCAAAACAGAAACAGGTAGTTCTTCGCGTCCCGCAGTTTGCCCGTGGCCGGCACCAGCCTGAGAAAACCCGGCAATAAGTCAATCACTTTAAGGTATTGACCGTGATTGTTTCCTTTCCGGGCTGAACCCCGGCGGGCCTGTTTACCGACCCACGAACCTACGCTGCCCAGCAAACGCACGGTCTGCCGCGATGTCTTTCTGCGCCCAGGGGATGAAGTGCCAGACGTATCAACCGTGCCTTGAGCTTCTGCAGCTTTAGTCGTGAAATCGAGGCGTCCCATTCTGGTCCGTCGCATTAACTCGGGCATACAGTTGATAACTACTACGGCGCGGTGTTGTGCGCGATGCCGCTCAAGTGAGTCGAGCAAACGCGACGCGTTCTCACCGTCCATGACGTGAATGACAAACACGACATCGCTGTTTGCGAGGTCGCGCTCGACGACTTTCCATTCAGCGTCGCTGAGGGGTGCGCCAAAGTTATGAGCGGCAACCTGGAGTCCGAGCGAATAGACGCGATTAATCTCCCGCTCGGCACTCTTCAGCGGCCCCAACAGACTCGATCCAACATACGCAACTGTTATCTTCACCCTTGCCTCTTACCAAATGGCCAACGAGAAATTAAACCTAATTGTTTTCGTGTCAGTTCGTGTAATTTCGTGGATCGGTCATCGCCTTAGGAAAAATCCGATCCACGAAATTACACGAACTGACACGAAACAAATACGCGGATGAGCTTTGCACTTAGAATTACACTACATATCGCTTCCAGTCGAGCCTAACTGCGCTGCCAAAGTTGAACAATAAACCCACGTGCATCCCGGTAGCCTTCATGTAATTCAGCAGTTGCCCCACTTCTCTGCCGGTGAGTCCTTCCAGGGCTTTCAGTTCAACAATAATTTGCCCGTAACAGATGAAGTCGGCCCTGTATTGCTTTTCCAGTGCTTCGCCTTTGTAATAAATCGTCAACCACTGTTCTGGTTCAAATGGGATCTGCCTTCGTCTCAACTCGATTCCCATTGCCTCTTGATAGACTGGTTCAAGGAATCCCCGTCCCAGGCGGTAGTAAACGTCGAGGGCGGCGCCTACAATTCTATAGACTTCTTCCCTGAGGATTAATTCGTGCATGTGAGGTTCCTTTCGTGAGGTTTATTTCGTGTCTTTTCGTCCGTTCTTCGTGTTACTTCGTGGATCCCTGGCCGCTCACATTAAAGTCGATCCACGAAATAACACGAAACCGTGAATGCAACCATCGAGACCTTAATAAAATACACGTAAGATCAATATCAATTTTGTACTACACCCTCAAGTTGATCCTCCAGATTCTCGATGATTTCACGCAGACGATGGATCACTCCATCTTCCGCGTCCCAGTAGCCGCGGCCGTGAGCTTCCAGTAAGCGTCCGATCAGCGAATGCGCTGAATCAGGATTAAGCGATCGCAAGCGCTCGAGCATCTGCGCGTCGAGAATGAATGTCTTAGCTACCTCCGAATAGATCCAGTCATCAACCGCATCGGCAGTGGCACTCCAACCGAACGTGTTTGTCACATGATTCTCGATTTCGGCGACACCGCGAAACCCGTGTTCGAGCATCCCTTCGTACCATTTGGGATTCAAGGTCTTTGCTCGGGTCTCGAGCTGGACAGTCTCTTCAAGCGTTCGAATCTTTGTGTCGCGCGTCAGCGTGTCGGATAAATAGATTGCGGGCCGCGCTTGAGCCCGATGTTCTACAGCCTTCGAGATTCCGCCGAGATATTCGAAATAGTGATCGACGTCTGTGATTCCAATTTCAATCGTATCGATGTTCTGATACGTGGCCTCTACACGAGCCAATGCCCGATCCATTGCGAGCCGTGCTTCTCTGCCCTCGATTGTTCGGCCGGCCGAGTCCCGTCCGTAGGCAAAGCACTTCCGAGTAACAAAAAGATCCCCCAATGTCTCGTCCTGGGCCCATTGTGAATCCATCACCATGAAGTTCACATTGGTTCCGTAATTACCTGGCGCATTCGAGAAAACGCGTGTTGCCGCATCGTCTTCCCCGCATGACTCTTCGCGCATCTGTAATTGAACGTGGGCCCTGACGTAGTTTAGGTTTTCAGGCTCGTCAAGCTGCGCCACCAGTCGTACCGCCTTATCCAAAAGCTCAACGGTGGGACTGAAAAGGTCTCGGAAGATCCCTGACACGGTAAGGACCACATCGATCCGCGGTCGAGCCAACTGCGCCAGGGGTATGGGCTCAACTGCCGTGACGCGATTCAGCTTGTCGCGCAAAGGCCTTACTCCTAAAAGCCAAAGCGCCTGGGCGACACCTTCCCCCTGCGTCTTGATGTTGTCCAGCCCCCAAAGGATCAGCGCCATCGAACGCGGATAGCGACCATGCTCGTCGCGATAACGAGTTAATAGGGCCGTTGCTACAGATTCCGCTCGAGCAAAAGCGCTGACTGAGGGCACCGAATAAGGATTGATCGCATGAGTATTTCGGCCAGTGGGCAGGATCGCCGGATTTTGAACAATGTCGGCGCCCGGGCCGGGTTGGATGTATTCTCCTCGCAACCCTCTGATCAGAGCATCCATCTCGGAATTGCTGTTGAGCTGCTTTACGATGAGTTCCAGCAGCGCAACCAGGGGTCGAGAATCAGATGCAGGCACGTTTGCTCGTTGAGCCAGATGCGCTACCGCCGCATCACTTCCCTCTTGGAGAAAGACTCCGAGCGCGCTGGAGATGATCTCGTCCATCTGTTCTTGCACTCTGCGCGCGTGCTCCGTAATTATTTCCTGTTCCGCTGGCCTGGAGAGACCGAGTCCTTCCGCAACCAGATCGGGTAAGGCCCGGGCGCCCGCTTCGGGCCGGTCAAACGAAGCGACCATCCGCAAGAGATCCAGCTTTTCCCGCTTTCGAGATGCCCGCCCGAAGATGTGCAAACCTGTAGGGATAAGGCGCTGCTCAATCTCCAATAATCGATCGTGGAGGTTAAGTACTTTCCGATCACGTTCGTTTGGGCTGAGATCCTGATCTGGTTGCATTATTGCGAAGAGACGAAGGGGTTCG
>Ga0137404_10000639_pt1 | contig 22927 bp, 32 predicted proteins | sample CZOMad2_1_16fung_FD_108285 | JGI IMG/M metagenome (GOLD analysis project Ga0137404, IMG submission 108285) | Vadose zone soil fungal communities from Angelo Coast Range Reserve, California, USA - CZOMad2_1_16fungal (Illumina Assembly) | ecosystem: Environmental > Terrestrial > Soil > Vadose... | reverse complement strand
TGCCACGAACCGGCGACGCACGCGAGCCGGTAACTGCGCGCGGCGGTTTCGTGTTCGCGCGCGAGCTGTTCGAGCGCGGCGGTCAACTCGCCCTCCTTGGTTTTGGCGAGCGATTTGGCGGTGGCGTCGGCGTCCTCGTGTTCGGCGGCGCTGGCGAGGACGTCGCGAAGTTCTTTCACGCTCAAAGGTTTTTGCGCGGAAAACAGCAGTGATTCGAGAATGAATTTAAGTTCCATGAAAAATGAATTTAATTTTCCGGCGGCGGATTTGCCGCAAGATAAGTTTCCAAATGCGAAATCAATTTCGGAAGGTCGCGCTGCGCCGTTTCCCAAACGATGTCCAAATCCACGTCATCGTAATCGTGAATGAGAATGTTCCGCATCGCCCTGACAAGCTGCCAGGGAATTTCCGGGATTTTTTTTTGCGCTTCCGTTGAAAGTCGGCGCGCCGCCTCGCCAATGATTTCGAACTTGCGGTTCACCGCCTCATATTTTTCTTCGTTCGCCTTGAAATCGTCGAGTGAAATTCCTGCGATGAAACGCCGGATGGCTTTGGCCGCGTCAAGAATGTCCGCCAGATAAGCGTTATCCTTCCGCATAAATCGGTTCGGCGGTTAAAAGAATGGAATTCTTGCGGTAGCGATTGCGGCTGCGCTCGACAGCGCGACGGCTCACCAAATCCACCGGACGGGAAAATACTTTCGCCAATTGCTCCTGCATCTCCGCCCAATCGAGCAGCGTCGGATGCGCGTCGTCGCGTAGCGTCGCCAGCAAATCAACGTCGCTGTCGCTGCGAAAATCATCGCGCAACGCCGAGCCGAATAATTCAAGCCGCGCGATTCCGTGTTCCACACAGAATCGTCCAAGTTTTTCGCGGTTGAAATCCAGCTTCATGGTTATGTTTTAACACTTTGAATCGGCACTGTCAAAATGTCGCGAAGTTCTTTCACGCTCAAAGGTTTTTGCGCGGAGAACAGCAGTGATTCGAGAATGAATTTAAGTTCCATATTAAATAATCAATTACAAATCTAATCAGCTCGTCTAGCCGGATCGTTATTAGACTGATTTGCGACACTCCATAATCCATCTCGGAATAGAATTTGCGCTTCACGAACAAAATTATCCCGATAATTTTGACGGCTAAAATGGAATGTCGCTTTACGGCCTGCAGCCGCCCAATCCTTTTCTTTTATATTTCCCCAAGAAATTTGTTTGTTGCCATCAATTTGACAATGCCAAGCCAGCCCTCGCATGGCACAAATCAGTCCTAAATCATCACTCTGAATTGTTACACTGAATATATATTCTTTGTGTTGGCTCATACGACTCTTCAATCATTAGAAACTGGTTCAGAATTTTCTGACGCCGCAACTTCAGCAGTCGTAATCGGCGTGACATTTTCTGCACGTCGAATTTCGATTTCTGCAAATGCTTCGGGCTGGACGCAGATGAGTTGCTTGAGCCGGATCAATTCCAACAACGCGAGAAACGTGCAGATGACTTCCGCGCGGCTCGCGGCGTTCTCAAACAATTCGGCGAAGCGCACGCTGCCGCGCTCGGAAAGGATTTTCAGGATGCTTTCGATCTTTTCGCTGACGGTCCATTTGTCCTCGAAGATGTCGCGCGCATCGCCTTCGCGCTTTTTGAACCGTTGCAGCACGCCGTTGACGGCGTTGAGTAGGTCGAAAATGGAAACGTCCGGTTTCGGCGCGGGCGCGGCGGATTCAAATTCCAGTTTTCCCGGCAGGCGCGGAAAGATGTTTTCCTGCTCGGCTTCGCGCACCTGCAATTGCGCGGCAGCGTCCTTGAATTTTTTATATTCGACGAGTTGCCGGATCAATTCCCAGCGCGGGTCTTCGCCTTCATCCTCGCCTTCGACGACGATCTGTTGATCCACGGGCAGAAGTTCGCGGCTTTTAATATACATGAGCGTCGAGGCCATCACGAGAAATTCGCCGGCAACTTCGAGATCAAATTCGCGCATGAGGTCAATGTGCGCGATGAACTGCGTGGCGAGTTTCGTGAGATTGACCTCGTAAATGTCCACTTCCTCTTTTTTGATGAGGTAAAGCAGCAAATCAAGCGGGCCTTCGAAGACCTCGAATTGAACTTTGTATTCGGACATGAACTGCGAAAACTTTAGAACGGGCGCGCAAAGTTTGCAATGAAGGAACGGTGCTTGCGCACGGCCACTTTTTTGTCTCGGCTCGCGAAGACGTTCGTTCCGCCTCTGCCTGAAATAATTTCTATCAATTTGAACCGATTGTGTTATCCTTGTGTCTCACATTGGCAGCGTTCCCATAGAAGGCAGCCGTAAAATTGATAGTTATCATGTTATTTATCGAACATCTCTTGTTTTGGTCCGCCGTTGGTTTCAGCGCGGGCGTCGTTTTTGCGTCGTTCTTTGAATGGACGTTGCATCGTTATCTGATGCACCAGCCGTTTTTGAATTTCACTTACGCGTTCAACGCGCACGCCAAAGTGCATCACCACGTTTTCAAATCGGATCACACCTATCATGTCGTGGATGAGCGCGACAAAAAAATCATCCCGATGGCGTGGTGGAACGGCCCGGCGATCATCGCCATCGGAATGTTTCCAGTGTTGGCGCTGACACTGCCGTTCGGGCGATGGGACGCGGCCATCGGCGTGCTGATGGCGTTCGTCGTCTATTTTTGCGCTTACGAATATATGCACTGGTGCATGCATTTGCCGAAGGCGCGGCGCGTGGAAAGGTCTTGGATTTTTTACCGGCTCAACGGCCATCATCTGTTGCATCACCGTTATATGCACAAGAATTTCAACGTGGTTTTGCCGTTTGCCGACCTTTGCCTGCGGACATTGTTGCTGCGTTCGAAAATCAAATTTCCACAAGCGCGCGGCGCGGCGGTGCCGGATGTGCAACCCAAAATCCCAAAGGTCGCGTTCCAATAAACGGTGGTCGTCCGCAAGGACCGCGAACTTGACGCGCGGCGTTTGGAAAATTACTCTTTCCAACCGGTTGGTGGTCGTAGCTCAATGGTAGAGTCCAAGCTTGTGGAGCTTGTTGTTGCGGGTTCGAATCCCGTCGGCCACCCCACCTTTCATTTACGATTGATGATTTGAAAATCAAATCGAAAAATCATTGGAGAAAATTTTCTGGAAAACGACCGCGACTACAAATTCATTGACCGGCATTATCCGCTGAACCGGATTTGAAAGTGTGCAGCGGAAAAATTATGACTCCGCTTCAAAAGGCACAACAAGAATGGGAGGCTAATACAACACCTCATTGCAAAAAACATTCACTCAGCAAGTTTCGACCGGCGTCTCACATTCACGAATTCCGACGATTCGAGAAGGCCATAGCTTTGCTTAATTGGACTGAAAATTGCATTGAAATCACAAAATTCGAAACGCTTCAGCCGGGCGGCGGCGGTGCAACTCATCTGATTAAATTTTTGAAAACTATTGCGGATAAATATCAAATTCCACTTTGTGGACACGCCATAAAGTATGATCCAGACCCACCGATTCCCGAAGGACACTTGCTTACAAAAGAGCAGCTTGAAGGTTTTTATAAAAAGCATGGGTTTCAGCTTCGTAAAATCAATGATGAGACCAGTGATATGTTGTATGTTCCGCAGCGTGCTTGCCAGACGATTGAAACCAAGTAATCTACCGATATGAAAATAAATCAGTTTGCGTGGCTGACTTCGGTGATGATGTTGATGATTTTAAGCCCGTCGTTCAAAGCGACGGCACAAACAGTTCAGTATGTAACGCTCAATTCAACTGCTAATGGGAATGGTGTCAATTTGGCGGTTCAAACCAATCAGATTGTTTCTTTGGTGGGATATGATTGGATCGAGCAGCCGATACTTTCGGCTAATTTGCCTGACGGAACTTCCATAAATTTAATTTCATTTTACACTTCGCTTGTTAAGAATCAGGTTACCAGTCCATATTCTGGGATTTCCCAATCATCTTCTACAATTGGGTCTCAAATTCCACAGATTTTTACTGGAGTGACAAACATCATAGTTCAGCCTTCTATTCAAAGTAGTGGTTTCTTAAAATCCGGTTGGGCTACATTCCAAATCACCACGCCCGCCTGCGCAACTGTTGTTTCCAATTATGTCCCTGCTGACGCGATTGTCATTCCGGCCAGCGCAACGGGGAATGTCCAAATCATTTTGGAATCAAGCCCGGATTTGGTGAACTGGACTGCCGCAAGCCCCGGAACTTATGGAGCATCAGCCGGAACAAATAGATTTTTCAGAGTTCGCGCAGTCGCTAATTAACCGTTTACAATCAATCGCAAGTCAGCTATTCTTTGCGCTCGTTTTTTACTGAAACTTTTTAACCAAAATAATTTATGTCACAGCATCGCAGCCTACGCGCAGCGTCCACTCTCGGTGGCAAGCGCAATGTCCTCAAGCGCTTTGAACGCACTGAACTTCTCAAGAAACGCGGCCAATGGAAGGCTGGCGACCGCATCACGGGTTTGCGCAAAACGAAACCGGAGGCGTAAATCAATTGCGTTTGGTAGGGACGATCTGCCGGTCGTCCGAGGCCGCGCAGCAGCGCGGCCCTACCATTTTATATTTTGTGGTTCGACTTCAAAAATTTCTGGCCGAGGCGGGCGTGGCTTCGCGCCGCGCGGGCGAACAATTCATTTTGGACGGGCGCGTTTCCGTCAATGGCAAGCAAATCCGCTTGCTCGGGACGAAAATTGACCCGCTTCACGACGAAGTTTTGGTGGATGGAAAGCCGGTTCGCGCCAAACGGAAGCTTTACATCGCCCTGCACAAGCCGCCGGGTTTCGTTTGCTCGCACAAAGATGAGTTGAACCGCCGGACGATTTACGATTTATTGCCAATCGAGTGGCAAATTGCGAGTTCCGTCGGGCGGTTAGATTTTCAAAGCGAAGGATTGATTTTTTTGACGAATGATGGACAATTCGCCTTGCGCCTGACTCATCCGCGTTACGGCGTCCGCAGGAAATACATTGCGACCGTTGAAGGAAAAGTGGAACGGGAGATGCTTGAAAAGTTCACGCGCGGCATTTTTCACGGCGGTGAAAAGTTGAAGGCGGAACGGGCAACGCTGATTTCGGCGACGAAATCACAAAGCGTCGTGGAATTGGAATTGAGCGAGGGGAAAAACCGCGAGGTGCGGCGATTGTTTGAATCGCAAAATGTGTCGGTGAAAAAATTGCAGCGGACGCAAATAGGGAAAATTAAATTGGGCGAGTTGAAATTAGGCAAATGGCGGGCATTGACAGAAACGGAAATTAAAACTTTACTTTCGGAAACATGAAAACGAATTGCACATTGATTTTGGCGGCGATGCTCGCGACGAGTGCCATCGCACAGGACAACACCAACGCGCTGCCGGAAATCCCGCCGCCTGCCACTGCGCCGGCGATGGAAGCGCCCGTCGCGACAGAAACCAATGCCGCGCCGGCGAAACCGAAACCGGCAAAAAAACATGTCGCGCCGAAGAAGAAAATTTCCGAGCCGACTGTGTCGCTCGTGCCCGGTCCCGCCGAAGCCACTGGCAAAGTCAACGTTCGCGGGCAGGCCGGCCTCAAAGGCGAAGTGATTGTGCATCTTTTCAAAGGCGACGCCGTGAATGTGCTGGAACAAATCAATTTGGGAAAACACGCCGCAGACGAACCGGCGCAATGGGCGAAAATTTCTTATCCGACGAATGCCAACGTTTGGATCAACGCCAAATACATTGACGCTGACACCAAGACGGTGAAATCGAAAAAATTGAACTTGCGCGCCGGACCGGGCGAAAATTTCAGCGTCGTCGGTTCTGTGGAGCGCGGCACGCCGGTGAGCCAAATCGAAACCAAAGGCAGTTGGATCAAAATCGAACCGCCGGCCAGCACTTACGCTTTTGTCGCGGCGATGTATTTGAAACAGGAAGCGCCGGTTGCAACCACGCCGACGCCGACGGAGATTGAACCGATGCCCACACCAGTTCCAATTGTGCCGCAGCCTTCGTCCGTTCCCGAACCGACAACGGATGCAAATATCCCGCGTGTTGCAACGCATGAAGGTATCGTTCGCCACGTTGGCAGTTTGATCACGCCGACGGAATACGAATTGTATTCGAGCGAGACGGACAAGAACATTGATTATCTTTACTCGACGACGACCAATCTTGATCTGGGACGTTATGTCGGGATGCGGATCATCGTCACCGGCGAAGAAGGATTGGCAGCGCGCTGGACGGACACGCCCGTTTTGACCGTCCAAAAAATTCTAGTGCTTGACACCAATGCCGTCCCACAACGCATCTACCGCAGCCCAAGACAACAGCAAGGTCGTCATTGACGGCCGCGCCATTGCCGGACAAATCCTCTGCGAACTGGCCGGACGAGTTGCGGAACTAAAAAAACGCGGCATAACTCCCGGCCTTGCCTTTGTGCGCGTCGGCGAAGACCCGGCATCCAAAGTCTACGTCGGCCGCAAGGAAAAAGCCTGTGCTGACCTTGGTATTTTTTCTGAAACACACGTGCTGCCGGAAAAAACTTCCGAAAACGAATTGCTCGCGCTCATCGAAAAATTAAATGCCGATTCGCGATTGCACGGCATTTTGGTCCAGGCACCGTTGCCCAAACATATTTCAGAAGCAAAAATTTATTCCGCCGTTTCGCCGCAAAAAGACGTGGATGGATTTCATCCGGTCAACGTCGGCAAATTGATGCTCGGCGATTTGACCGGCTTTCGCCCATGCACACCGGCGGGCATCGTTGAATTGCTCGCGCGTTCAAATGTGAAAACCGATGGCGCGGAAGTCGTCGTTCTTGGCCGTGGCAACATTGTCGGCAAACCCATGGCCGCGATGCTTTATCAAAAAGGCAAAAATGCAAATGCGACTGTCACCATTTGCCATTCGGCAACGCGCGACATCAATTCGCATTGTCGTCGCGCTGACATTTTGATCGCCGCGATGGGTGTTGCCAATTTCGTGAAAACCGAAATGGTCAAGCCCGGCGCAGTTGTCATTGATGTCGGGGTCAATCGCGTCGATGGAAAAATTGTCGGCGACGTGGATTTCGCCGCCGTCCAAAAAATTGCCGGAAAAATCACGCCCAATCCCGGCGGCGTCGGCCCGATGACCATTGCCATGCTCATGCAAAACACCGTCCGCGCGGCGGAAAAAACGATTTCGTAGGAGACGACGTAAGGAGTCTCTATTAACATGAACAAAAAATAAAGTCAGAGCCTCGTTACCTCGGCTCCTACAATAAAACCAATGAATGCAACGCGTATTTTACCGGATTTACAAGCCTCGCTGCTTTGCGAAGAAGTGCGGCAGGAAGCCAACGGAAATTTTTTCCTCATTGGCGTCGTCAATTTTCTGCGCGTGCAGCAACTGCCGATCGTTGCCGGACGCTTTTGTGTTTTCAACCGCTGGACGGCTGGCATCGGCCAGTTCACGGAAAATGTCCGGCTTATCGCACCCGACCAGACGACCGTTTTGCGCAAAGGCGAAATGAAATTTGAACTGCGCGATCCGTCGCTGCATTCCACGAACGTTCTGGTGTTCGGGAATGTCGAATTCAAAACCGCCGGAACCTATTTCGTCGAAGTCCTCGTGGACGACGTGATGAAATTGCGCTATCCGATTCCCGTCATTCACGCGCCGCAGCAACAAAATCCGCAGCCGGAGAAAAAAGCTGATTGAAAAAATTAACCGCTAATCTTCGCTAATTGACGCTAATTTTTCAAAACATCAGCGAAGATTAGCGTGGATTAGCGGTATGAGTTTTTTTACTTCAACATTTTCCGAACCATTTACGCCGCGCGGCGTGGCGGCATTTGCACGCGGAAAAATCAGCCGCTTGCTGCTTACCCAATTTGTCATTGCGTTGCTTGCCTCGGCTTCCCTCACTTGGTTTCTTAATGACAATTGCTTTTCAGTCATTCACGCGGCGATCCAAAATTTACCCGATGCTGGAAAAATTTCTTACGGCAAACTGGATTGGCGCGGCGATTCTCCCAAAATGCTCGCTGAAGCAAATCTTCTCGCGATTGACGTAGATTTGAATCACAGCGGCCAAATCCATTCCACCGCCGACGTGCAAATCGAATTCGGACGAAATTCCATCCGCATTTATTCGTTGCTCGGCTATTCGGAAATTTTTTACACGCGCGACTGGCCCGCGCCGTTCAATCGAACAGACTTGGAACCGCTTTGGGGCGCATGGTCGGCGGAAATTTTATTTATTTCCGCCGCAGCAATTCTGCTTGGCTTGCTCGCAAGCTGGACAATTCTCGCCACGATTTATTTTTTGCCGGTCTGGCTTTTGGGATTTTTCACGAATCGCGATTTGAATTTCCGCGCAAGCTGGAAACTGTCCGGCGCGGCGCTGATGCCCGGCGCATTGCTGATGACGGCGGCGGTTTTGTTTTATGATTTCGGATTTCTCAATTTGATCTCCTTCTCATTTGTTTTTGCCGCGCATTTTTTGGTCGGCTGGATTTATCTGGTTTTGAGCCTGCTTTTTCTGCCGCGAATTTCCGAAACGCCGCCGCAGAATAATCCATTTTCGCCGCGCAATTGAATTGCCACAACTGCGCCGCGACTTTAGCCTGCGCGAATGTCGAAACTGCCGTTTGAACTGCTTTTGGCGCTGCGTTATCTGCGGCCCAAACGGACGTTTGTCTCCATCATCACGCTCATTTCCATCGTCGGCGTTGCGCTCGGCGTCGCGGTTTTGATCATCGTCATCAGCGTGATGAGCGGCTTCGACCACGATTTACGCGATAAAATTCTCGGCTTCAACGCAAGTTTGACCGTCACCGGATGGGATTCTGCCAATCAACAGAATCTGCTGGTAAAAAATTATTCCACTGTTGCGAACACGGTTTCAAAAAACAAAAATGTCCGTGGCTTCGCGCCGTTCGTGCTGGGACAAGTTCTCGTCGAAACGCGACCGGCAGACACCAATTACGACGCGCTTACCGCCGCGCCGTGGCTTCGCGGCGTGGACGTGAACGCGGAAAGTTCCGTCAGCATTTTGCCGACAAGCATCAAATACGGCGAAACGAATCTGGCCGCCGCGTTGAGCGGACAAAGCGTCATTGTCGGGTATAAATTTGCACAGAACATGAATTTGTCCGTCGGCGATAAGATTTCAATTTCTTCTCCAAGTGATTTGAAAAAAATGCGCGACAATTACGGCAAGCCCGGCGCGGAAATGATTTTGCCGGACGATTACACCGTCACCGGAATTTTCGACGTGGGCTATTACGACTTCGACGCGGATTATATTGTCACATCGCTCGAAAATGCGCAGGAACTTTACAATCTGGACGAAAGCGTTCATGGCTTGCTCGTCATGCTCAACGATCCATATCAAGCTGATAGCGTGCGGCAACAATTGCTGCAAACGCTTGGGCCGAATTTTAATGCGAAGACATGGATGGAAGATAATTCCGCAATTTTGAGCGCGCTCGCCGTGGAAAAAAACATGATGTTTTATTTGCTGTTCTTCATCGTGCTCGTCGCCGCGCTGTGCATCTTGAGCGCGCAAATCACTTTCGTTGTCCAGAAAACGCGCGAAATCGGAATGCTCAAGGCGCTCGGTGCGACCAACCTACAGATTTCAGGAATTTTTTTAAGCCAAAGCGCCATCATCGGTGTGTTCGGAGTCTTGATCGGACTCGGACTGGGAATTCTCGCCATCAGTTATCGCAATGAATTTCTCGAATTCATGCGTCGCACAACCGGTTGGCAATTGTTTCCCGAATCCATTTATCAATTCAGCCAATTGCCGGCAATCATTGATGCGCACGACGTTGCCATCATTTGCGGATGTTCCTTTATCATTTGCATTCTCGGCGGCGTGTTGCCCGCGATTCGTGCTGGAAGATTGAAACCCGTGGAGGCGTTGCGCTATGAATGAAATTTTGCTTTCTGCGCGCGGCCTCACAAAAAGTTATGCGATGGGCAAGCGCACGCTCGAAGTCTTGCGCGGCGTGGATCTGGAAATTGCGCGCGGCGAATTTCTCGCGTTGCGCGGCGCGTCCGGCGCGGGCAAAAGCACGCTGCTCCATTTGATCGGCGGACTCGATTCGCCCAATGCCGGAGAAATCATTTTCAAAGGTCAAAATCTTGCCAATTATTCTGAAAGCGAACTGACGCATTTCCGCAATCGCCGGGCCGGATTTGTTTTTCAAGCCTACCATTTGCTGCCGGAATTGACCGCGCTCGAAAATGTCTGTCTGCCCGCGCGCGTCGCGAGAATTTCCGCCGCCGAAGCGAAAAAACGCGGATACGAATTGCTCGACCGCGTCGGCCTGAAAAATCGCGTCGAGCACAAGCCCTACGAACTTTCCGGCGGCGAACAGCAGCGCGTCGCCATCGCCCGCGCGCTCATCAACGAGCCGGAATTGCTGCTGGCGGACGAGCCGACGGGCAATCTGGATTCGCATACCGGCGGCGAAATCATCGAACTGGTCAAAAGCCTTCGCGCGGAAAAAAACATGACGCTCGTCATCGCCACGCACGATGCAAAAATTGCCGCGCACGCGCAGCGAGTCATCGAATTGGTTGATGGAAATATTCTAAAAACTGTGTAGGAACGGAATTGAAAATTGCGGCTGACAAAGTTCTGCGAAAATTGTCGACGTGCCGTTTATTGTGCCGGACGATGCAAAAAAGCAATAATCAAGACAGTCCCGAAAAAAATTATAAAGCAAATCGCGATGCCGAGTATTATTTTCGACAGAAATTTGGTCTGCCTATTATCCTTTCTGTCGGCTTCGAGAGCTTTGTTAACATTTAAATGCGTAATAAGCTAAAAATCTTTGCGCCTAAAACATCGCCACCCAAACCGTATCCAAGACATAAGCCTGTCATTGCGCCATACATCATCAATTGCTCGAAGTTAGCTGTTTTCCAAATCTTTAAGGCAATAAAAATACCAACCAGCAAAATTCCAACACAACAAGCGATAATTCTCGCAATGTATGTAGCAATCTTGTCGGTTTTACGAGGATTTTCCATTTTCACGAATATTTCGTCAAAATCGGCTTTAAATCCGTCACCATTTTCTTCGGCCAGAATTTCTATCGGTTACAGAGGGTGTTATGCCGCCACCAAATCCGCTTCAAGCGGCTTGTCTTTTTTGAAACGGCTTACGCCAAGAATGCTAAAGCCAATGAGGTGTCCCTTTTGGTCAACACGTTCCATTACGGCGTCATGCTTGGTTTCTTTCATGTGGCCGGCGGCATCCGAAAATCTTACTTCAAGATAATCGGCTTCCGCATCGAACCAAATTTTTACTTTGTCGGCCATAAATCTTCTCCTGATTTGGGTTTGTCGGTCAAATAAGCCGTGACCACAAATGCATCTTTCTCCCAGTATTTAACCACAACGCAAAGCCATTTGCCACCGACAATTGTGCGGGCATAAAATTCGTAAAACAATCGCACGGCTTCATCCGTGCGCGAACGGCGCACCAATTGCGGCTGCCGTAAAACTTTTTCAATCTCCGCGTCCATGCCCTTCATTTCCACATGCTCCAAAATATGCGCCAGCCGTTCATCCGTGAGCCGGACTTTATGGCCAAAACAATCTCGAAGCGTTTTCATCGAAGACAACGACTTACAAATACTTCGCCAAAATCGGCTTCAATTCCGTCACCGTTTTCTTTGGCCATAATTTTTTGTCGGTCATGATTGCGTTTTTCAACGCGGAATGGCACGGCCAATTCGGTTCAGCCGGAATTTGTGAAATGACTTTGGCCACGATTTTTTTCGCCGTGTCGGCGTTGCGATGCAGATTGGCAAGAATCATTTCGAGCGTGACGTGTTCTTCTTCCTTCCAGCAATCGTAATCGGTCGCCATCGCCATCGTCGCGTAGGCGATTTCCGCTTCACGCGCGCATTTGGCCTCGCCGAGATTCGTCATGCCGATGACATCGTAGCCAGCGCGATGGTTCGTCAGCGATTCGGCGCGCGTGCTGAACGCCGGGCCTTCCATGCAAACGTAAGTGCCGCCGTCGTGTGCCGTGGTTTTCTCTTTGCGAGCGGTCTTCAAAATGATTTGCCGCAATTCCGCGCAAATCGGTTTTGCAAATGCGACGTGCGCGACGATGCCGCGTCCAAAAAAAGTGTGATTCGCCGATTGCTTCGTGCGGTCGAGAAATTGGTCAATCAAAACAATGTCGCACGGCTTGTATTTTTCCTGCAACGAGCCGACGGCGCTGACGCTAATAATCCATTGCACGCCGAGTTTTTTCATCGCCCAAATGTTCGCGCGATGGTTGAGTTCGCTCGGAAGAATTTTGTGGCCGCGTCCGTGTCGCGCGAGAAAAACCACGTCGCGTCCTCCGAGTTTGCCGGTGAGAAAATCGTCGGATGGTTTGCCGAATGGCGTTTTGACTTTCACCCACTTTTGGTTCGTGAAACCTTCGATGTTGTAAAGGCCGGTGCCGCCGATGATTCCAATCCGATTTTTTGTCATGCCGAAAAATTAACCACGAATGGACACAAATGGACATGACAAAATGAACCGCAGAGATTTCTACTCTATTTTTTCTGGACTGGCGTTGGCGATGCGATTTGTTAATTTGCGCGTATGGAACTCTTTCATCGCATTCTTAAAACCGCTGTTGACGGCGGCGCATCGGACGTGCATTTGAAGATCGGCACGCCGGTCATCTTCCGCATCAACCGCGAATTGATCGCCGTGGACTCGCCATTTCCGACCAGCGAATGGATGAATAAAATCGTGGATGCCATCACGCCGGTGCATTTGAAAAAGCGCCTGGACGATGAGCGCGAAATTGATTTTTCCTACTTCATTCCCGGAATTGGACGTTTTCGCACGAATCTCTTTCAGCAACGCAGCCAATGGTGTTTGGCGATGCGCCATGTCAAGACAAGCGTGCCCAGTTTCGAGGAACTGGGTTTGTTGCCGCAAATCAAGAAAATCGCCGAATCGCCGCGCGGCATTGTGCTGGTCGCCGGTTCGACAGGTTCAGGAAAATCCACGACGCTCGCGGCGATGATGGAGCACATCAACAGCAATTTCAAAAAGCACATTGTCACGCTCGAAGACCCGGTCGAATACGCATTCGAGGACAACCAATCGGTGATCGAGCAGCGCGAAATCGGCCTCGATACGCTTTCCTATCATCACGCGCTCAAGCACGTTTTGCGGCAGGATCCGGATATTATCATGGTCGGCGAAATGCGCGACAGCGTCAGCTTCTCCGCTGCGATGAGCGCGGCGGACACGGGACATTTGGTTTTGTCCACATTGCACACGACAACGGCATCGCAGTCTGTCACGCGCATCCTTGATTTTTTTCAGGCCGATGAGCGCGAACAAATCCGCCGCCAGCTTGCCAGTTGTTTGCGCGGCGTAGTTTGCCAGCGAATGGTTGGAACTGTGGACGGGAAAATGACGCCCGCGCTCGAAATCATGATCAATTCGCCGCTGGTGAGAAAGTTGATCGAAGAAAATCGTTTGGACAAATTGTCGGCGGCGATTGAAACGGGCAACGACGACGGGATGCTTTCGTTCAATCAGGCACTTTTCAATCTGGTCAAAGCGGGCAAAGTCACCGAAAAAGAAGCGCTTGCCAAAGCCAGCAATCCACAGGCGCTGGAAATGAATTTCAAAGGCATCTTCCTCGACGAAGGCCGAAGAATCATCAGTTAAAAATCCGTAGGAGATGACGTAAGGAATCTCTAATTAAATAGTTTGAGACTCGTCACCTCGTCTCCTACAAAAATTGAATTGACTTAAACGCGACTAAAACTATCGTGTTTATTGATGTGGGTTTCCAAAAAATCTGATTACGCATTGCGCGCTTTGTTCACGCTCGTGGATCATTTTGGCGGCGCGCCGATTCCGATTCGCGAGCTTGCCCGGCGAAATGACGTTCCGAAAAAATTTCTGGAGCAAATCATGTTGGATTTGAAATCGCAAGGATGGGTGAAAAGCGAAGCGGGAATTCGCGGCGGCTATGTGCTGGCAAAAAAACCGGAACGCATCACGATGGGCGAGGTGGTCCGCCATTTTGACGGGATTTTGGCTCCGATTGGCTGCGTTTCGGTGAGAGCTTACGAACGTTGTTCACAAGAACCAGTTTGCAAATTCCGACGCGTTTTTCTTGATGCGCGAAATTATGTCGCCAATCTGATGGATAAGGCAACATTGGCTGAAGTCGCCAAAGGTGCGCCGGTGTTAAAACGCGAGGTTTCCGCCGGTTTCATCGGCGGCGAAGGCATCTAAAAGATTTTTCAAAAAGCGGTTGACAGATTTTGAACCGCGTGGATAATAACGACATAAACAGTCGTTATTAGAAAGCGTCGCAAAACAGTAAAACAAAACGGATATGAAATTAAATCGGTTGCTAATCGGAACAATTTTGGGTGTGCAGTTCACCTTTGCCGCCTTTGCGGATGATGTCGCCAGCACAAATGGCTTGAGCTCTGACATTCAAGCATTGAAAAAAGAAATTCAATCGCTCGAACAAAAAGTCAGCGCGTTGGAGTTGCAAAGCACGCAAAACCAGCAGTCGGCGCAAGTGCAAGACTTGGACCAAAAATTTCGTGTTCTTGAGCGCAAGCGTGAAATAGACGAGGAGGCTGCCACGGCTACGGCAGCTACAACGCCAAAAATCACATTGGGCGCGAATGGCTTCGGTTTCAGTTCGGCAGATTCAAATTTTGTCGCGACGTTGCACGGACTGGTGCAGTTCGACAGCCGGACATTTTTTAATGATCACGGCATCAAAGGAAACGATAGTTTCATCTTGCGCCGCGCGCGGCCAATTTTTACGGGAACGGTTTATCACGATTTTGATTTCGTGCTTGTGCCGGAATTCGGCAGCAGCACGGTCCAAATTCTGGATGCGTTCGTGAATTATCGCTATCAGCCGGAGTTGCAGTTGCAGGCGGGAAAATTCAAATCGCCCGTGGGCTTGGAAGCGTTGCAATCGGACACGGCTACATTTTTCAATGAACGATCATTGGTGACGGATTTGCTTCCGAACCGGGACGTTGGCGCGGAGTTGCACGGCGATTTGTTTGGCGGCGCAGTGGGTTACGCGGCGGGAATTTTTAATGGCGCGCCGGATTTTTCGACCACGGCGACCAATGCGGATTACGAAGACAACAAAGCATTCGCCGGACGAATTTTCTTTCAGCCGTGGAAAACATCGGATGTCGGTTTGCTGAAAGGTTTTGGTTTTGGCGTCGGCGGAAGTTACGAAAGCGACCGCGCCGTGGGCGCTTTATCCTCCGGCCTGACTTCCGGCTACACGACGGATGGCCAGCAAAAGTTTTTCACCTACACAAATGGCGTGCTGGCGAACGGCACGCATTGGAGAATTTCGCCGCAGGCATATTATTGCTACGGTCCATTTGGAATTCTCGGTGAATATGCCATTTCCGACCAGCGCGTCAGCAAGGGAACCGCCTCCGCTGATTTGCGGAATCAGGCGTGGGAAATTTCTGGCGGCTGGATTTTGACCGGCGAAGACGCGTCTTACACTGGCATCACGCCACGGCATCCGTTCAATCCGCGAAAAAACCAATGGGGCGCATTTCAAATCGTTGGCCGTTACGCGGACTTGGACGTGGATGACAAGGCGTTTCCCACTTTTGCCAATCCGAACACGTCGGCTTCTGCGGCGCACGCGTGGTCGGCGGGCATCAACTGGTATCTCAACAAAAATATCCGCGTGAATGCCAGTTACTCGCACACGATATTTGATGGAGGCAATGGCACCGGCGCGACTGTGACAAAACAACCGGAGAACGTTTTCTTCACGCGCATTCAATTGGCATTCTAATAGCTGACCAAAACCAAATTATTTAACAATTATGAAAACATTTCTGAAAATTTTTGCCGTCGCGCTCGCGTTTGCGGGCTGCACTCAAGCCAAGGAAATCAAATTGCTCAACGTCTCCTACGATCCGACGCGTGAATTGTATCAGGATTACAACACTGCGTTCGCGAAATACTGGAAGGCGAAAACTGGCGACAGCGTGATCATTGACCAATCGCACGGCGGTTCCGGCAAGCAGGCGCAATCTGTCATCAACGGACTCGAAGCCGACGTCGTCACGCTCGCGCTCGCGTATGACATTGACGTGATTTCGCAACAATCGAAATTTTTGCCCGCCGACTGGCAAAAGCGTTTGCCGGACAACAGCACGCCTTACACTTCGACGATTGTGTTTCTCGTGCGCAAGGGAAATCCGAAACACATTCAGGATTGGGACGACGTGGTGAAGCCGGGCGTTTCTGTCGTCGTGCCAAATCCAAAAACTTCCGGCGGCGCGCGCTGGGCTTATCTCGCCGCTTACGCTTACGCATTGGAAAAAAATAATCACGACGACGCGAAGGCGAAGGAATTTGTGGCGAAACTTTACAAAAATGTTCCAGTGCTTGACTCCGGCGCGCGTGGTTCGACGCTGACATTTGTGGATCATCAGATCGGCGACGTGCTGCTCGCATGGGAAAACGAGGCGTATCTGGCGCTCAAGGAATACGGCGCGGACAAATTCGAGATCGTCACGCCGTCGTTGAGCATTCTCGCCGAGCCGCCCGTGGCCGTCGTGGACAAAGTCGCCAAACGCCACGGCACAACGGAGATTGCGCAGGCGTATTTGCAATATCTTTATTCGGATGAAGGACAGGAAATCGCGGCAAAAAATTTCTATCGCCCTCGCAATGAAACCATCGCCAAGAAATACGCGGCCAATTTTACACAATTGAAATTGGTCACGATTGACCGGGAATTTGGCGGCTGGGCAAAGGCGCAAAAGACGCATTTTGCCGACGGCGGAACGTTTGATCAAATTTATCAACCGTGAAAATGATTTTACTCGAATATCGAAAATTCATCGCATACGCTGCCAATCTTTAACTTGTGGCCACCAATCAACTTGGAGCAAAAAAGTTCAGGGTGTTGCCGGGCTTCCGGCTGACGCTCGGCTTCACGCTGCTTTATTTGAGCCTCATCGTGCTGATTCCGCTGGCGGCGACGTTTCTGAAAACCACCACGCTAACGTGGCAACAATTCTGGCACGCGGTAGCGTCGCCCATAGCGCTGGCCGCCTTCAAATTGAGCTTTGGCATTTCACTTCTCGCCGCGCTGGTGAATCTGTTTTTCGGCCTGCTCGTCGCATGGGTTCTCGTGCGCTATAAATTCTGGGGCAAACGTATCATGGACGCGCTGGTGGATTTGCCATTCGCGCTGCCGACGGCTGTGGCGGGCATCACGCTGGCGACGCTCTATGCCGAAAATGGCTGGATTGGCCGTTGGTTCGCGCCGTTCGGGATAAAAATTTCCTACACATGGATTGGAATTTTTGTCGCGCTCACATTTATCGGACTGCCGTTTGTCGTTCGCACGGTGCAACCGGTTTTGGAAGATTTGGATGTCGAAATCGAAGAAGCTGCCGCGAGTCTCGGCGCAAATCGCTGGAAAACGTTTCGTCGCATCATCATACCGATGCTGTTTCCGTCGTTGCTGACCGGCTTTGCACTCGCGTTTGCGCGCGCGCTGGGGGAATACGGATCGGTCGTTTTCATTTCCAGCAACATTCCACTCAAAACGCAAATCGTTCCGCTGCTCATCATGAGCAAGCTCGATCAATTCGATTATGCGGGTGCAACTGCGCTGGCGGTGGTGATGCTTGTCATTTCATTTTTACTTTTGTTCGCCATCAACATTTTGCAATGGCGCACCAGCCGACATCACGCCTACATCTGATATGGCCGCCAGCATTTCCAATTTCAGCGCACGCCGCAATCGTCGCCGTCCGACGACCGAGCCGCTTTTTGTGCGCTGGCTGCTGATCACGGTTGCGCTTTTGTTTCTCGGAATTTTTCTCGTCGTCCCGCTCGTCGCCGTGTTCGTGAACGCCTTTCACAAAGGCATTGGCTATTATTTTCACACGCTGGCCGACCCGATGACTTTGAGCGCGATTAAATTGACGCTGCTCACGGCGGCGATTGCCGTGCCGTTGAATTGCATTTTTGGGTTGGCTGCGGCGTGGGCGATCACGAAATTCGATTTTCGCTGGAAAAATATTTTGATCACGATGATTGACATGCCGTTTTCAGTTTCGCCAGTGATCTCCGGCATGATTTACGTTCTGGTTTTCGGCGCGCAAGGCTGGTTCGGCCCGTGGCTGATTGACCACGACATCAGGATTATTTTCGCCGTGCCGGGAATTGTTCTCGCGACGATGTTCGTGACTTTTCCATTTGTCGCGCGCGAATTGATTCCGCTCATGCAGGCGCAAGGCCGCAGCGAAGAAGAAGCCGCGCGCACGCTCGGCGCACGCGGCTGGCAAACGTTTTTGCGCGTGACGCTGCCGAACATCAAATGGGGACTGCTCTACGGCGTGATTTTATGCAACGCGCGCGCGATGGGCGAATTCGGCGCGGTCTCGGTCGTGAGCGGCCACATTCAAGGCAAAACGAACACCATGCCGCTGCAAATCGAAACGCTGAATCATGGTTACGATTCCACCGGCGCGTTTGCCGTCGCGTCGCTGCTGACATTTCTTGCGTTGGTGACAATTGCATTGAAAGCGTGGGTCGAAAGCAAAGGCGCGTCGCTGCGTCCCGAAGAAAAAATTTCATAATGAGCGTTGAAGTCAAAAATATCGCGAAAAAATTCGGCGCGTTTCCGGCGTTGCACAACGTGAGCCTCAAGGTCGAGTCCGGCGAACTCGTCGCGCTGCTCGGGCCGTCCGGTTCCGGCAAAACGACGTTGCTGCGGATCATCGGCGGATTGGATTATCCCGACAATTCCGACGGCCACGTTTTATTTTACGGCGAAGATGTGACCGGCGTGCCTGCGCACAAACGTCGCGCCGGATTTGCCTTTCAACATTACGCGTTGTTCCGGCACATGAACGTTTTTGAAAATATCGCGTTCGGTTTGCGCGTGCGTCCGCGTTCGACGCGGCCCAAGGAATCCGAAATCCGCGAACGCGTCCACAAACTTTTGAAACTCATCCAGCTTGAAACGCTTGGCGAACGTTTTCCGGCGCAACTTTCCGGCGGCCAGCGCCAGCGCGTCGCGCTCGCTCGTGCGCTCGCCGTCGAGCCAAAAGTTTTATTGCTTGATGAGCCGTTTGGCGCGCTCGACGCCAAAGTCCGCAAAGAATTGCGCCATTGGCTGCGGCAATTGCACGAGGAAATTCACGTCACGACGCTTTTTGTCACGCACGATCAGGAAGAAGCGCTCGAAGTGGCCGACCGCGTCGCGATTTTGCGCGAAGGCAATATCGAGCAAATCGGCACGCCGGCTGAAATTTATGACCATCCTGCGACGCCGTTCGTTTATGATTTTCTCGGCAACGTGAACGCCTTTGCCGGCATGGTCCGCGAAGGCTCGGTGCAGATCGGCGAAAATAAATTTGCCGCGCCCGAAGTTGCCGGCGAGACGGAAACTGCTGCCGTCGCGTTTGTTCGTCCGCATGACATCCGCGTTTCGCGCGAGCCGCACGGCGCGGCGACGCTGCCCGCGCGCGTGAAACATTTCAACGCCGTCGGCCCGGTCGCCAATCTCGAATTGGAACGGCTGGACAGCGGCGAACATTTTACCGTGCAATTGAGCAAGGAAGAATTTCTGCAATTGCAGCCGCTCATTGACGAGCACGTTTATGTCGAATTGAAAAATGTGAAAATCTTCCCCGAAGATTATTCGATCTGATTGGCTGGATTTTTTTGACACGAATTGCACTAATTTTCACAAATTGAATTCGTGTTAATTCGTGAAATTCGTGTCTAAAGAACGCTCGACAGGAACTGGATGGCAAAATAAAATACAATCTATGTTAACGCCAACATCAATGATTCCAAAATCCAAGCTCTTGCCGGTAGGTATCCTGCTAATGGTAGTTGGCCTACTTGGACGAAAATTGGTATCGTAAAGCTGCAGAGCAAAATCTGGCTGCTGCTGAATATAATCTCGGCACCTGCTATGAACGCGCGGAAGGCGTGGCGAAAGACATGACTGAAGCAGTGAAGTGGTATCGTAAAGCTGCCGAACAAAATATGCCTGAAGCTCAATTTAATTTAGGGGGTTGTTATAAGCATGGCGAAGGGGTGGTTACAAATGAAATCGCGGCGGTTGAATGGTATCGTAAAGCTGCTGAACAAAATTTTGCCAATGCCCAATTTGATCTTGGCCTTTGTTGGCTTAAGGGACAAGGGACGAAGCAAGATGATGTTGAGGGCTATATGTGGATTTTCTTGTCTTCAGCGCAAGGTTTTGAACCGGCAAAAGATGCAATAAAAAAATTTGATGCCGTATTTGATCCGAAGGAAATTGCCGAGGGGAAAAATCGAGCGAATATTTGGCTAGAGCAACACAAGAAGCCTTGATTTTTATCCGTGTTTCATCCGTGGCTAAAAAGTTTTTCGCATCGGCTAAAAAATTTGCCCCGCGCTCTTGGATGTGGCACTATGTAGCCATGAACAAACCAAAAATTGTTGCCTATTTGAAACCGACTTGCGGTTGGAGCCAGGGCGTCCGCGCCGTGCTCAAAAAATATGACTTGCCGTTCGAGGACCGCGACATCATCAACGACCCGATTCAGCGTCAGGAAATGATCGAGAAGAGCGGCCAGATGTTGAGTCCGTGCGTCGAGATCAACGGTAAAATGCTTGCCGACATCAGCGGCGAAGAAGTCGAAGCATGGATGCTTGCGAACAAAGTTGTTTCGCAAAATGATAAAACGCCTGACGCGCCAATCAATCAGCCATGCGCGCATGAAATGCCGCAAAGTTCGCCGTTGAATTTTGCCGCGCGCCATTAAAATATTCGAAATCGCACGAGCCGCGCTGGAAAAATCCGGCGCGATTTTTATTTCCATGGATTAACAATTTTAACGCCCATGCCGATGTAATCCGTTTCATTCCAAGTGACGAGCGTTAATCGGTGGTGCAGCGCGATGGCCGCGTTGAGGCTGTCGAAGCCCGGCGGTTTACGTCCGGCTTTTTGCGCCGTGGCGTAGAGTCTTCCCCAAGCCAGTGCTTCCGCTTCTGTGAATGGGAGAACACAACCCGCAAAATCTTCCAGCAAGCCGTCTAACCAGGCGGACAATTCGATTTTCTTCCGGCTGTCGGGATACAATTCGACGCCCTTCTTGATTTCGCCAACGGTGATGGCGCTCAAAAACAATTCGTGGTCGTGATCGCGCAACCAGTCCAGCACTTGCGGATTCGGCTTTTTCTGCCGTGGTTCGGAAATCAAATCGGTGTCGGCGAGGAACATCAGAGCTTGATGTTTTTGGGCAGGTCGCGGACACGCTCGATTTTGAAATCGCTCGCCGGACAGTCGAGCATCCATTGCACCAGCGATTTTTTCCGTTTGCGCCGCGCCTTTTTGAGGATGATTTCGTCTTCGCGTTCCTCGATCAATAATTCGTCACCCACGCGGAAATTGTGGCGTTCCCGAACCGGCGCGGGAATTACTATCTGACCTTTGCTGCTTAATGTCGTAGTCACGGTAAGATGCTATCTTACTTACAACAGAAGGTCAAGCAAACTTGCATCGGATTCATAATTGGTTTGAGATTAACGGCGGTTCACGGCTAATTTTCTTCCATGCAAATCGTTAAATCCATCGCCGCGATGCAGCGGCTCGCCAGAAAATGGCGGCGCGCGGGAATTAAAATCGGCTTCGTGCCGACGATGGGTTATTTGCACGCCGGACATTTGAGCCTCGTCAAACGCGCGCGACAAGCTGTCGGCAAAAATGGGAAAGTCGTTGTCAGCATTTACGTGAATCCGACGCAATTTGCGCCGACGGAAGACCTTTCAAAATATCCGCGTGATTTGAAACGCGATTTGAAATTGTGCCGCGCCATCGGCGTTGACGTTGTTTTTACGCCGGGCGACGCTGAAATGTATCCGGTTTCAGACTGCGGTGACACGTCACCGCTTTCAAAGCGCCGACATATCGGCGCACTCCAAAGTTTCAGCACTTACGTCGTCGAAGAAAAATTGTCGCAAACGATGGAAGGCGCGTCGCGGCCAGTGCATTTTCGCGGTGTGACAACGGTGGTGGCAAAACTTTTCAACATCGTGCTGCCGGATGTTTCCATATTTGGGCAAAAAGATTTTCAACAGGCTGCCATCATCAAGCGGATGGTCGCGGATTTGAATTTTCCGGTAAAAATCATCGTCGCGCCGACGGTTCGCGAACGCGATGGCTTGGCGATGAGTTCACGCAATAAATATCTCGCCGGCGATTTGCGACAACAGGCGACGGTGCTTTGGTGTGCGATTGAACTTGCTCGTGCGACGGTGAAAAAATCCAAAGCATTTCCAGTGACGACATTGAAGGCTGCGATTAAAAAATTGGTTGAATGCGAACCGGATGCGAAATTGGATTACGTCGAATTTTTTGATTCCGAAACGCTGCAAGCCGTCGCGCAAGTGAAACACGGAACGCAAATGGCGCTGGCAGTTTTCTTTGGCAAGACGCGACTGATTGATAATGCGCGGCTTTGACCGCTCGCTGCAAAAATTAATTCGGCAACATTTGTCGATGATTATTCCAATCGTATGGCTCTTTTGATTCTGCTTCCAACATCAGGTTGCCATCATGGGGATTCCACATTAACCATTTCCTAAAAACCATTCCATTTGTCATTTGCATATATTCTTCAAGATGTGCATCGCTAAAATCTGCATGCCGATAATCCCAACTTGTTCCTTGTGGATATAAATCACTAAATCTGGCGAGAAATCCAACATGCAAACCATGTTTTTGCTCCGAGACAGTTAATAGTGTGCCGTCTCCAGTCCTCGAGCGCATCTCATAAATAGGGCTTGTGATTTTTGCCATTGATGTGTAGGTGGTTATGGATGGAATTGACCAAAGAACAATGGGACATTGTGGCGGCGGTTCTTCCGCCGGACAAAGTGCG
>Ga0137404_10000638_pt1 | contig 22942 bp, 20 predicted proteins | sample CZOMad2_1_16fung_FD_108285 | JGI IMG/M metagenome (GOLD analysis project Ga0137404, IMG submission 108285) | Vadose zone soil fungal communities from Angelo Coast Range Reserve, California, USA - CZOMad2_1_16fungal (Illumina Assembly) | ecosystem: Environmental > Terrestrial > Soil > Vadose... | reverse complement strand
TCAGCCAGATCGAGCGCCTTGCCTTGCGGCACGCCTTCGACGATGTCCACCAGGACAACGTCACCCAGTTCTTTCGCCGCCAGCCAGTGCGCGGCCGTCGCGCCGACATTGCCCGCGCCGACCACGGTAATTTTCTTTCGTGCTCCCATTGTTTCGATCCTTTGTGTAGGGCGAGTTGCTAACTTGCCCTAAGTGTGGAACAAGCTGTTAACTTGTCGCGGTTGTTGATGAAAAGAACGGCGCAAGTTAACAACTTGCGCTACCTGTTTGAAAGAAAGTGAGTCTAATTGTGCGCTTGTAAGAGTGTCAAGCAACCTACAAGAAGCGTAATCGAATCACCTGGAAGGCTTTTCAAAGAGACCAAGGCCGCGCGACTCAGCGCCGTTAGGCGCGAAATGTTTATAGTTCCAACCGCCCAGCTATCTTCGGCGCTCCTTTAGGAGCGACACAGAAAGAGTGCCGCTCCTAAAGGAGCTTCGGCTCATATGGGCGTCTGCGTGCTATAAACATCACGCTCCTCCGGAGCTTTTCAGCAAAACGGAACTGGAGGGTTGAAACTGGAAACCGATCTGACAAGCAAGTCGTGCATTGAACTCGCCGAGCTAATTCGATCGCGATCAGTCTCCCCCGTCGAAGTTGCCGAAGCTTATCTGCGGCGCATCGATCAAATCAACCCGCGCCTTAATGCGATCGTCACGCTGGCGCCTGACATTCTGGACCAGGCGCGCACCGCAGAATCAGATCTTATGACTGGTCGAGAGGTTGGTCCTTTGCACGGCGTGCCGCTGACCGTCAAAGACACGATCGATACGCAGGGCTTGCGAACCACGAGCGGGTCGCGGCTGCTCGCGAGCAATGTTCCGGGTAGCGATGCGACTGTCGTGGTCCGTCTGAAAGCAGCAGGTGCGATCATCCTCGGCAAAACCAACACGCCGGAGCTGGCGATTCCGTATGAGACGGACAATCCAGTTTTCGGCCGGACGAATAATCCTTACGCAAGCGACCTCACGCCCGGAGGTTCAAGCGGCGGGGAAGCGGCGGCGATTTCCGCCGGTCTTTCTGCGGGTGGGATCGGCAGCGATCTTTCCGGATCGATTCGCGTGCCGGCGCACTTCTGTGGCATTGCCGGATTGAAACCGACCACTGGAGTGGTATCGATGGATGGTCATACTCCGAGTGCCTTCGGTCTTTTATCGATTGGGGCCTGCATTGGTCCGATGGCGCGCAAGGTTGAGGACCTGGCATTGTTGTTCAACGTGGTCGCGGGCAAACAAATCGAACGTGAGCCTATGCTTAAGGAAGGTGTTGCCGCACTCCGCGGACAGCGGCTCGCGTGGTATGCGGACGATGGAGTTGTGCCGGTAACAGATGAAACGCGCGTGGCCATCGAGGCCGCGGCGAAAGCTCTCATTAGTGCTGGGCTGGAAGTGAACGAGGAGAGAGCGCCGGGTGTCTCCCAGGGTTCGCGACTTTGGATCGAACTGTTTTCGCGCGCCGCAAGCGAACAACTCCGCGAGTTCTGTCATGGAAGGGAAACCGAAGCTGGACCGCTCGTCTCGGAGTTGCTTAGGAAGGCTGAATCTGAAACTGATCTTCAGGCGAGGATAAGCAAAGCCGAAAGGGTGGCCGCCGCGGTGTTGGAGCGCGAACGATTGCGCGAAGACCTCCTGCGATGGATGAAAATGACGTCCTTGATATTAGCTCCCGTCGGATCCGTCCCTGCGTTTGAGCATGGGGCGAGTCGGGTTGACGTCAACGGTCAATCGATCAGCGTCTTTCGCGCGTTCAGTTACTCACAGACTTTCAATGTATTTGGATTGCCGAGCGTGGTTGTGCCAGCCGGCCGCTCTTCGCTGGGCTTGCCGATAGGCGTACAGATTGTTGGCCGCCCGTTTGCAGAACACACTGTGCTGGCGGCCGCCGCCATTGTCGAAGAGGCGCTTGGCGGTTGGCAACGGCCTGCGCAATTTTGATAAGCGTTGGCCTTCCATCTTTCAATCGTACGCGGCATTCGTTATAGTTGCGCCGCGAGATTCAGAAGACAACCTGGTTAGTTTTAGCGGAGGTGAGTTATGCCGTTTGCGTCCATAATTCTGTTGCAGGGTGGCGCAGCAGTGCCGGCTTTTTTGTCCGTATTCTTTCTTTTCTTTATGGGCATAGTGCTGCTGATCATCGCGGCCAAGACGATCAAGATCGTGCCGCAGGCAACGGTCATGTTAATTGAGCGGCTGGGGCGTTTTAGTCGCGTGGCCTCGAGCGGATTGAATATCCTCTGGCCGTTCATCGACAAGCCGCGCGCCGTCTACTGGACCAACACGCGCGGTGGCGTCGTGTCAATAGATTTGCGCGAACAATACATCGACCTGCCGCCGCAACCTGTCATTACCCGCGACAACGTAACGATTCATGTTGACTCGGTCGTGTACTGGCAAGTTACCGATCCCATCAAAGCGGTGTACGAAATGAACGATCTCGTCGGCGGCATCGTGCAGTTGACGATCACCGGAATGCGCGCCGTGATGGGCGACATGGATCTCGATCACACTTTGTCGCAGCGCGATCAGATCAATTCAAAGTTGCGTATCATTCTGGATGAGGCGACCGACAAGTGGGGCGTGAAAGTGACGCGCGTCGATGTGAAGAACATCAATCCGCCCGAAGATGTGCGCGTGACCATGGAGAAGCAGATGACGGCCGAACGCAACCGCCGCGCGCTGGTTCTGCAAGCTGAAGGCGAACGTCAGGCCGCGATCACCCGCGCCGAAGGTGAGAAACAAGCGGCTGTTACCCGTTCGGAAGGCGAGAAGCAGTCAAACATTTTACAGGCCGAAGGATTGGCGCAGGCGCGCTTGCGTCAGGCCGAAGCCGAGTCGCAGGCGATTGCCCAGGTGGCTTCGGCAATGGCGGAGCACGGCAATCCCGCCCAGTATCTGATCACGACGCGCTACATCGAAAGCCTGCGCGACATGACCAAGAGCAACAACGCGAAGGTAATCTTCATGCCGGTCGAAACCTCGAGCATGCTTTCGGCGGTGGGCAGCATCAAGGAAATGTTTTCAGAAACGGGCGGGAAGAGCTCTGATGATTCACAAAAGCCGCCACCGCCAAGGCAGCTGCGATGATTAAGGAAGGCTCCGTTCGCGGCCAGGAACTCGACACGTACTCGTCTCACATGTAAAATCATCCGCTTAATTCATGAGTCGAATTGCCAACAGTGTGAGCCCAGGAGGATTCGCCGACGGAGACACCGGCGCGCTTGAATTGCGCGTCTTTCGCGTGATGATCGCGAGCGTGGGGCTGGCGGTCATCGTGAGTACGATGCTCCTGTCATGGCGGGTCACAACCGGGCTGATGCTGGGCGGCCTGCTCTCGCTTTTGAACTTTCACTGGCTGCAAACGTCGGCCACCGCAGTCTTCAACGTAGGCGCCGGCCAGCGACCGCACATTGGAGTAAGCCGCTTTATCATTCGTTATTTCGTGGTTGCCGGGGCGGCGGTTGCGGCGTATGAGCTGCGTTTGGTATCGCTCGCGGCGCTGTTGGTGGGCTTATGCTCGTTTGTCCCGGCGTTGTTCGTCGAAGCTTTTAGACAATTCTATTTTGCCATCATTCGTCGAGAGGAATCTTTTTGATGTTCTTTCTTTTGGAAACAGCCGGCAAGGCTGCTGAACAAGTTGAGCAAGCGCCGATCGTAGTGCGGCTCGTCAACCAATACTTTGGTCATGCGGCGTATGACTTCGAGATGAAGTACACGTACCCGTTCTGGACGAAAGTTCTGGGAAAGTTCGGCACGACGCCCGACGCGGCCTTCGGCGTGTACACGCCTGAGAACGCGATTCCCTGGTATACCGTGATGTTCGTGCTGGCCTGCATCATCAGCCTGTTTGTGATTTGGATCTTCAAAGGCAAACTCTCTGAAGACGAACCGGGCTCGGGACAGCAGACGCTCGAAGTCGGGGTGCTCGCGGTTCGCAGCATGCTCGAAGACATCGTCGGCCCGCATGGCCTGCAGTACTTTCCGGTAGTCATGACTTTCGCGGTGCTGATCCTGATCTCAAACCTGATGGGTCTGTTTCCCCTGTTCATGTCGCCGACGTCGGCTACCAGTGTCACCTTTGCGCTGGGTATCTCGTCGTTTGTTTATTACAACTTCATCGGCATCAAAGAGAACGGTCTGTTCGGCCATCTAAAACATTTCGCCGGTCCCATCTGGTGGATTGCGCCGCTGATCTTTCCGATCGAGATCATCAGTAATCTGATTCGTCCGTTCTCGCTCGGTATTCGTCTGTTCGGAAACATGTTCGCGGATGAGAAGGTGATGGATTCGATCGCGCATCTGGTTCCTGGCATCACCTACTGGATCGTTCCCGTAGCGCTAATGCCGCTGAGCCTGTTTGTGGCGCTGATTCAAACTTTCGTTTTCGTTCTGCTTTCGCAGTTATATCTGAGCGAGGTTTCTCATCCACCGCATGATGGTCATGCTGAACATGGCCACGCGGATGATGAAAGCGAAGAATTCATGGTGCCGGTCTTAACTTAAACGGTTTTATCCGCGCGTTTCGAGCGACGCCGCGATTCGCCGCGGTGCACGTTGGACGCAAGATAAAAAGGGTAGGCGCAAGTCGGCCGAAAGCGCAGTCGGTGATTCAAGTTCCTAATGTCTGTATCGCAGGAGCGCCGTTGTAAGAGGGGCGGTGGATACCGGATTCAGGCGAAATCATACAGAGACCGTCGGTGGCTTTCGATCGTCCGCGCCGAAATTTAGTACGGAGACAGAGAAATGAAAAAAGTAAGAATGATTGGATTTGCCGCGCTCGGCGTGCTGATGGCCGCGATGACAGCGGCTGCTCAGGTGCCCGCGGCGGCTGAGTCTGCGACGAGTTATAAAGGTTATGTGGCGCTGGCCGCCGGCATCGGTTTCGCGATTGCGGTTTTTGGCGGGGCCATTGGACAGTCGCGCATCGGCGCGGCGGCCTGCGAAGGCGCAGCGCGGAATCCGGGCGCGGCCGGCCGCATTCAGACCATGATGATTCTGGGTCTGGCGCTGATCGAGTCACTGGTGCTCTTTGCGTTGCTGGTGATTTTCGCAGTAGTCAAACCGATGGCTGGCTAGCTTAATCAGCTCGAGCGAGCAAGAGAATGCGAGCGTGGCTTTCGAGCCCCGTTCGCATTTTTGTTTTTCGATCATGGCTCCGTAGAAGCCAAATGTTTATAGCTCCAGCCGGTTGATTTGTTCCGGCGCTCCGTAGGAGCGCAACAGAGAAACCGTTCGGCTCCTACTGAGCTGGGGCCTAAGGCCAGGTGCGGGCTATAAACATCTCGCCTCTACGAGGCGAGGAAGAGTTGAGCAGGAATGGAGTTGACGAATTGAGCCATACGCTCCTGAAGTCTGTGCCAGCGCATCTTTGCTCACCGCAAAACCAGTGTGTTACGCTGAGCTTACCCAGAAGAAAGATGATCAGATGAAAGTTTGTCCCGCTTGCGGTAAGGAATACACGGACACAACTACGCTTTGCCCAGCTGATGCAGAAGTGCTTCAGAGGGTTGACGATCCGTTGGAGGGACAGACGCTCGCTGAAAAGTACCTGGTCGAACAACTGATCAAGCACGGCGGCATGGGTTCGGTCTATCGCGGCAAACACGTGATGATGGACAAGACCGTTGCGATCAAAGTGTTGCGCCCATCACTCGCCGGTGACGACGCAGTGGTGGCGCGTTTTTCTCGCGAAGCCAAGGCGGCCTCGCGCATCTCTCATCCGCATGCCGTGAGTGTCACCGACTTTGGAGAATCCGAAAGCGGCGTTGTCTTTCTGGTGATGGAGTATCTGGACGGCCGCACGCTCAAAGATTTGATCAGAAGCGAAGGGCCGATGCCGCTGGCGCGCGCCGTCGAAATCGTGCGCCAGGTTTCCGGAGCGCTGGATGCCGCACATCTTCAGGGGGTCATCCACCGCGATCTGAAGAGCGACAACATCATGCTGTCGCAGACCAATGGCGGTGACTGGGCCAAAGTCCTTGATTTCGGAATCGCCAAGATTCAGCAGCCGGAAGGCGCTCGGGACAACGACATCACCGCGGCGAATCTGGTCATTGGAACGCCGCAATACATGTCGCCGGAACAGTGCTCGCAAACCGGGACGATCGATGCGCGCTCAGACATCTATTCGCTCGGGGTGATCGTTTTCGAGATGCTGACGGGTCGGGTTCCGTTCACTGGCGAATCGCCCACGATGATCATGATGAAGCAGGTGCAGGACGAGCCGCCTTCGGTGCTAGAGGCGCGTCCCGACCTGCCGGCAAGTGTAGATGCGTTAATAAAGAAAGCCCTGGCAAAGCGACCGCCTGATCGTTTTCAAACTGCAGGTGAGTTGGCCGAAAGCTTGAACCATGCTGCTACTGGGGCGGCCGATAAAGACGCGGTTGTGCCATCAGTTGCCGACACCGTTCCAAACGCGCCGATCGATTTGACCACGGACGATCTGGACGAAGTTACAGTCGTCCGGCCCCTTGATGAAGTCACGGTGGTACAGCCACACCAGAATCCTCAGTACGCGCCGCAGGGCGCCAACCAGGCTTCGCTCGCAAACTTCAACCCGTGGCGGATCATGGCGCCGGCTGCCATCGTCGTGATAGTTGTTTTTGGAGTAGTGTTTCTGCTTACGCGCGGCGTCAGCCAAACGCCGACGAATCAAACGCCCGGTCAGACCGGGGGTCAACCCGGATTGGTGGCTGATCCAAATAGCCAACCGGTCCGCGCAACCGGAACACCGGCCGGCGAAGGCGAGCGTGGCATTCAGCCCGCATCGAGCCCGACCCCGGTGGGCCGGACTTCAAATGCCAATGCGAACACCAGCCAGGAGGTGGTGCCGGCCGCTCCGCCAGGAGACCTCGGATCCAACAACAATGCGAATAGCTCGGCGCCCGGCAACAAAAATTCGAATCAGCGCGAATCGCCGACGCCAAAATCGTCTCCGTCAGTACAAAAGGTCGAACAACCGCCGCCGCCAAAGCCTGTACCGAGTGTAAAGCCGACACCTAAAACTGGTGTGACTCCACCATCGTAGGATTGGCGCAGGTCATGTCGGAAGCCCGACCCAAGGAAGGGCCGCTGTGGTGAATTGCCCCCGCTAACGGTCGGGTTTCTGACGCACGCCTTACACCCTTTTCGCGTTGACTGCCGCCTCAATCAGCGCCCTTAACTTCTCCTGATCCTCGATCTCGATTACGATGTCGGCGGCGAAGCTTGGGAGTTCAAATCTCAGAGAGCGAAGCTTCACTTCATCTTTGGCCGTAGTTAGCAGGATTCGCGCTCCGCGCGCGATTGACTCGCGGACCACGCGATCTATGTCGTTTTGAGTGTAGTTGTGATGGTCGCGGAAAACTTGGGTGTGGGCCAACTGAAAGCCGTTGCGCTGCAGCAAAGCGAAGAATGATTCGGGATTGCCCACGCCACAAAACGCCGCGATGCTTGACGCTCGAAGCTCTGCCGCGGCAATCAGCGGTTCGCCGGGCTGAACTGCGCGGAGGCCACTCAACTTCATCTGCGAAGAAAAAACAGAACGACCCTCGCTATGCGCGGCGATCTCGCGTAGTAACTCTTCACTCGGATTGGGATTGTCGGCGCGCGTTAGGACAATGCAGTCGGCGCGCGCCAACTCCGCAGGCGACTCGCGCAACACTCCGGCGGGCAGAAGTTTTCCGTTGCCCCACGGATTCGTGGCGTCGATCGTCAGGACGTTCAGATTGCGGGCCACGCGCAGGTGCTGAAAACCATCATCCAGAACAAAAACGTCGCTGTGGAGACTTTCAACAGCCCAACGCGCCGCCGCTACTCGATCGGCATCGCAAATCACGGCCGCCAGGCCTTTCAAACTTTCCGCCAACAGTAGCGGCTCATCGCCGGCAAGGCCGGCGTCAGTGATGACTTCATTTCCATCCGACACGATGATGCGAGCGCTAGAACGGCGACGGCCGTATCCGCGCGAGAGAATGCAGACTCGTCTTCCAGTTTGGGCCAGCTCGCGCGCGATCCATTCAACCAGCGGCGTTTTTCCGGTCCCGCCGGTGGTGAGATTGCCGACACTGATCACGGGCACGCCCAGGTCGTGAACGCGAAAACGGCCGGAACGATAGAGTGCGCGACGCGCTTTCATCGCGGCGCCGTATAGGCCACTGAGCGGACTAAACGCGAATGTCACGGCGCTATTCATTAGATTCCGGGATCGTCATTTGGCTGTGGTGACTGAGAGCGCCGGGAAGGGAATCGATTCGCCGGCAGGTGTTTCGAGCAGGTTCGCCAGCAGGTGAAGAGTCCGCTCAGTCGCGCCGAGATTTCGATTGCAAACCAGCAATGCCCTGTGCCCGATTTCTCGCCGCCGAGAGTCGTCATTCAAAAGCTCATTAAGAGCGCGCGCAAGCTCCACGGATGCTGCGGAGGTTGAAACGTTGGCTAACTGTACGATTGCCTTCTCGTCGAGCATGGCTTTCGTCACGGCTGCGAAGTTGTGCATGTGCGCGCCGGTGATGACGCAAACCCCGCGCGCGCCCGGCTCCAGAATGTTATGGCCGCCATGCGTCGCGATGCTGCCGCCAACGAAGGCCACATCGGCCAGGGGATACGCGGCCCGCAACTCGCCGATGGTGTCGAGCAGGACCACGTCGCAACTTCGGTCTGCGGCTTGCGCCGCCGCGGATCTGCGTGACCAGGTCAGACCGGAGGTTTCCAGCAGCGCCGCCACTTCGCCAAATCGTTCAGGATGCCGGGGAGCGATCAGCAGGCGCGCCTGGTAGTCTGGCTGAGAGAGTTTTAGCTGTTTGAAAGCATCGATAACTACTTGCTCTTCGGGCGCATGGGTGCTGGCCGCGACTATCAGGCGTGCGATTTGATCGAATCCGAAACGCTGGCGCAGATCTGTAGTTGCGGGGTCGTCAGTCGAGTTTTCGGCGCTGTCGAACTTCAGGTTTCCCGGCATCAACACTAATTCGTCGGGCATGCCTAACTCTCGGATCCGCTGGGCGTCCTGCTCGGATTGCATCAAGGCTATCGAGAGATTAGCCAGGACCCCGCGAATGAAATGACGAATCATCTGGTAACGACCAAATGACTTGACCGAGATCCTACCGTTAATCAGGGCGACGGGAATCGCGCGCCGATAACACTCGCGAAACAAATGCGGCCACAACTCAGTTTCCATGATCAGTACGGCCGCGGGTCGCACCGTCCGCAGAACTCGGCGCACGGTCCAGGCCCAGTCAATCGGAAAGTAGAAGACGGCAGCGGCATCACGTCCGAAAGCGTCGCGGGCAATGCGCTGACCGGTGACTGTCGTGGTGGAAATAACCAGGCGGTAGGACGGATATTTATCAAGAAGTGCACGAACCAAAGGGCGCGCGGCTTCAGTTTCTCCGACGGAAACGCAATGCAGCCAGATTACTCTCCGGCCATCGCCGGTGATTGCCGGGAAGTTGCCCAGGCGTTGACCAAGGCCGGTGATGTACTTGCGGGTGCGGAAGGCGTCGATTGCAAACCACGGCAACAGCGCGAGAAAGCCAACCGTCAAAAGCAGGCTGTAAAGCAGATACATAGGTGGCACAGACTTTCGGTCCGTGATCATCTGTTCGCGGAGTTTCAAGTCAGCAGTTTCACAGACTGAAGTCTATGCTACTTTACTTTGCTCGCTCGATGTAACGGCCCTCGGCAGGATCGACGCGCAGACGATCGCCCTCATTAATGAAAGGTGGCACCTGGATAGTCACGCCGTTTTCCAAAGTCGCGGGCTTGTTGACGTTGGAAACTGTGGCGCCTTTCATCGTCGGCTCGGTTTGCGTCACCGTGAGTTCCATCGATGGCGGTAGTTCGATGCCGATGGGCAATCCCTCGTAAAACTCGACCTGGATTTTGAGGCCGGGCGCCAGCCACTGCGCGGCGTCGCCGAGGTCTTCGCCACTTAAAGCGACCTGTTCATAGGACTCAGTGTTCATGAAGTGGTGATGCGAGCCGTCGGAATAGAGGTATTCCATGTCGTGTTGTTCGAGCGCGGCTTTGTCCACCGTGTCCGCTGAGCGAAAGCGATGATCGAAAGATGAGCCGGTGCGAAGATTACGCAGCTTGGTTTGGACCATTGCGCGCAGGTTGCCGGGCGTGTGATGCCGAAAGTCGACTACTTTGCAGAGCTGGCCCTCGAAAAGAATGACCATGCCTCGTCTGATTTGGGTTGCTGGAATTGCCATTACGCTTCTAAAGGTCTTTCTATCTAGTTTTGGTCGTGCCGCGATAGATAGGAAACGCGGCACGGTTGCAAACGACGTAGTCTAGCGGTGGGGACGCGCGATTGTCCAGCCGACAGAATTGACCGCGGGTTAGTTCTGTTTGCTCACAATAGAGTTGAAGTCACTCGTTCTCGTCGGTCTCGTCAGGTCGCACTAACTCAACCAGCCCTATGGCATCAATCACGGTCACGTGTGGAAATCTTTCGGCAGGTTTAATCTGCTTTTGTACCGCGTTCTTTGTCTGCTCTGAGATGACAATAAGATATCGCTTGACGTCCCCCGGCTCATCGGTGAGCCGCTTCAAATCGTGCTCGATTGCGCGCTTCTGCGGTCCGCGTAACCCAACAGTCTCAGACGTGTGAGTTGTCTTAACTTCCGCAATGATCTTCTTGGTGCGGTCTATCGCAAAGCCTAAGATATCAATGCCTCCTGCCCCGGCACCATGGTATTCAAACGTTATATCAGGGTGAAGTCCATGTAACTTCTCCATCGCAATCAAGGCTAGTTTGTCGTGAATCCGGTTGTTAAGGATGCCTACTGATTGCTTAAGCGCGATAAGGAACCGAAGCTCGTCACTGTAGATGTCTATGAGCGACTTGGTCATACCGTCACGCCGCGAGTTCCAGAGTTACTTTGCATCCAACACGAGCCGCTAACGTGATCAGCATTTCGAGGCTGAACTCCTCCCACCTGCCGCTCATCAACTCCGACACTCTCGATCGCTCAATCTTCAATCTCTTTGCCGCTGCTGGCTGAGTCAGACCACTTGATTGGATATACTCGCGCAAGTCACTCATTAGCTTCGCTCGCATCTCGAGAATCAGGGCTTCCGCCGGCTCAAACCCAAGATCAGCGAACACATTTCCGCTCGATTTCGTGATTGTTGAACTCATTACTTATCTCCAATCTGCCGGTATCGTTGCCGGGCAAGCTCGATGTCTGCACGGCTGGTCTTTTGAGACTTCTTCTGAAAGGAATGCAAAACGTAAACTGCATCAGCAAACTTGCCAACATACAAAACTCGCCATTCGCCCAGGACATGAACTCGAATCTCTCTGACTCCGGCTCCAATAACATTCATAGGCTTCGAGTCGGACAGTTGCAGACCTCGTTGGATCGCGTATAGCTCAAATCCCGCCTGTCTCCGAGCCTCGGCTGGGAAATTTCGAAGGTCATCAAGACTCGAACCAACGAACCATAGGGGTTTCACCCGAGGGATTATACAAGCAAGAGGGCGCGCATGAAACAAAACAGAGCGGGCAAGCTCGCTTTGAACGCATCCTCAGGATGACGCCCGGCGCTGCTTGCCCACTCTCAGGGGGAGCCCACCTACCTGAATGAATTAACGTGGAAACGGACGCTGAGTTCCAGAATAATTTCGTGGCCGAGACTTGAGGAACCTTGATCAAGCGGATACGTCAGCCTTTCCGTGCGATGACTTGTCGATACACGCTCTAGCCTCATCATTTCCGAGGCTCCGTACGAGCCAGATGTTTATAGCTCGACCCGGATGATTTGTTTTCTGCGCTCCGTAGGAGCGCAACAAGAAACGTTTCGCTCCTACAGAGTAGGCTATGGGCAAAGGCGGGCTATAAACAATTCGCCTCTACGAGGCGCGGAGCGGTATCGAGGTGAGGACTTGATTAGAATTTCCTTAGCCCGTGCTATTCACATACATGAACTCACAGACTGAAGCATGTGCCACTAGGCTGCTCGCGCCCGCAGTTCCTGCCGTTTTCGCACTACATGATCCAGCCATTCCTGCGCATGCTGGTAGCGGGGAAAACTCTGCTCTTCAGCTCGAAACGCGGCCGTGTGGTAATAGCGTCTGCCGTTGACTATGCGGGCGGGATGTTTGATGTGCAGCATTTCGTGAAAGAGGATGTATTCGACGAACCACTCGGGCACTTCTCGGGAATCCAGAATCTTGCTAATCGTGATCGTGCCATGCGCGGCGTCATGGTGACCCAGAATGCTTCGGGCCGGCCGCTTTGACCAGGTCAGGACCGGTTTTTCGATCCCACCGTCAAAATGGCGCCGGTTTAGCTTCGCAAAGATCCGTTCGAGATCATAGACCTGGCCGCTAGCTGATGAGATTACCTTGCGGCCACGTTGGCGCCGGGCAATATCCGACGCTCGCAAGAGTTGAGGACTGAAGGCGTACGAGCGATAGATGCGTTCTTGTTCGCGCGGCGCCTTGCGCGAAAGTAAACGGGCCACCAGCAGAAACGCCAGCGCTCTGATCACTTCCGGAGGCGCCGTCTGGAAGAGATCAGAAAGCCGCACATGAACCCGACCGGCTCGCAATCGAATCGTGTGGTGCGACCCGGCATACGGGTAAAACCTCACCTCGATAGCGCCCACGTCGGGTTGAAAGCGTTTACCACCGCGATCAAGCTGATGGAATGCATCGCAGAAGATTCTTTTGAGAAGATCTGATGGCGGCATTTCGGGGACCTTGGAAGTCGCCCACATCTTAGGTCGGCCGTTCGCGGCTCGTCAAACAGGGTCGAGAGGATCCCGAAAAACCCTTGCCAGCGGGTGGAAAAATGACCTGGACGCCCTTACAGGCACCCGGACCTTGTTTAGCGCTGCCTCTTAAGTATCGCGTTGACAGCGATTTAACTCGTTACGCTGGCTGCTGCTCGGGACGAAATGAATGGCGCGGCGGCTGGCGATACCGCTTTAGAAACAACAGTTTGCGAGACCTCTGGTTATTTCGTTATACTGGCGGTCGGATCAGAAAAAGTCCTCCCGGCTCGGTTGGGACTTCAATCAATTTTAAGATCGGGGAAACGCCTAGCTCAGTCTAATGGTTCGCACGACTACTTCAAACAGACCTGGACGGCCAACGCCTGAGTCGCGGCGCGCAGCCGTGCTCTCGGCGATCATCGAGGAGCATCTGGTCGCCGGCGACGCCATCGGATCGCACACCGTTTCTGACAGGTTTGCGCATGCGACTGGCTGGAGCTCAGCTACGATTCGGAGTGTCATGTGCGAGTTGGAGGACTTTGGCTTCCTCGAGCAGCCGCATACTTCCGCCGGACGGATTCCCACCGACACTGGATACCGATACTACGTCGATAACATGCTGGACTCGACGCGTCTTTCGAAAAATGATCTGAGGGCGATCGAGAGGATCGACCTGGAACATGAGGGACAGGCCCGTCCCGAACGTTTGATGGAGAAAGCTTCGCACGTGCTTTCAGAGCTTTCCGAAAATGTTGGCATCATTGTCTGGCCCTCGCTGGCTGAGAATCGGTTGAAGCAAATTCGCTTTATGCGACTCCCCGACAGCCGGATTCTCGTCGTGCTGGTTTCAACTTCGAACATAGTCCACGACAAAGTGATCACCCTCGACGAAGATTTCACGCAGGACGAGCTTGATCGGACGGCGAGTTACCTGAACGTTGAGTTTGGCGGCAAGAGCCTACTGACAATTCGCGACGAGATTATGGCCCTGTTGCTGGAAGAGAAGGCCCTCTATGACAAGCTTCTGTGCAACGCGATGCTGTTATGCGAGCGCAGCCTCCAGGGCGAAGATGAAGCTACGGCGGAAGTTTATCTTGATGGGGCCTCGAACATTCTAACCAAGCCTGAGTTTGCCGGAGCCGAGGGAATTCGTGAGTTGTTTAGAACTTTCGAAGCCAAGTCGCGCCTGGTAAAGATTCTCAACGAGTGTGTGGCCAGCAAATCGGCAGCCGGAAATGTGAGGGTTGTAATCGGACGAGAGAATGTGGCTTCTTCGATGAAGCGTTGCTCGGTAATCACCACCTCGTACCGCGTCGGCGGCGATGTTTCAGGCACTTTGGGCGTGGTCGGCCCCATGAGGATCGAGTACGGACGCATGATGGCTGTGGTAAACTACCTTGCGCGTTTCATCGAACGCGCCCTTTTGAATGAAGCGTCACTGCAATAGACCGAACCAAGTTTCACAACCGTAACCCCCGGAATAGAGTTTCGAATCTCAATGGCATCAGATCGCAGGCAGAAACAGTCGAATAGTATCCCCATTCGCTTCTTTGATGGAGACGACGCACACGCCTCTGAAGACGAGGCGGAGGTGGAAGATCGCTCCGATCCTGAGATCGAGTTGGAATCAGATTCAGCCGACCCAGGAGTCAACGCTGCGGGTTTCGGCGGTCCGGACGTGGCCGAACTCGTTGCTTCCCGTGCGGAACTAAAACGCCTCCAGGCGGCGTTGGACGAGACAAAAGAAGCCCTGGCGCGCCGGCAGGCCGACTTTGAAAACTATCGCAAGCGGATCGAACGCGAGCGCGGCGAAGCTCACCAACGCGTCGTTGGGGACGTCGGGCGTAAGTTGCTGCCGGTGCTGGATAACCTCGACCGCGCCCTGGATGCCGAAAAGACAGTTCAATCCAATGAGTCCAACGAGTTTCGGCATTTTCTGCATGGCGTCGAGTTGATCAACCGGCAACTAAATGAGGTGCTTGAGTCACTCGGCATTCAGCCCATTGTCTCGGTTGGCGAGCACTTTAACCCACACCTTCACGAAGCTGTGGTCACTGAACCCTCAGACAAGTACGAACCCGACACAGTGACCGAAGAGCTCGCCCGCGGATACCGCATCGGTGATCGTTTGCTGCGGCCGGCTATGGTGAAGGTTGCGGCCCGCAGGGATGACGAATAGGCCTTCGTCTCAAGAAGAACGCATGGGGAAGATCATCGGGATTGATTTAGGAACGACGAACTGCTGCGTCGCAGTGCTCGAAGGCGGCACGGTGCAGATCGTGCCCAACAAAGAGGGCGGCCGAACCACGCCCAGTGTCGTTGGATTCACCGACAAGGGTGAGCGCCTGGTTGGGCAGATTGCTAAGCGTCAGGCAGTCACCAATGCCGCGAATACCGTTTACGCAGTCAAGCGGCTCATCGGCCGCAAATATGACTCGCACGAAGCCGGCCGAATGCGCGAGACGGCTCCTTTTGAAATAGTAGATTCGCAAAACGGCGACGCCCGCATCAGGGTGCAGGGCCGGGTCTACAGTCCGCCGGAACTTTCGGGAATCGTGTTGCAGCGGTTGAAAGCGGCGGCCGAAGATTTTCTCGGCGAGGCTGTGGCCGACGCAATCATTACAGTTCCTGCCTACTTCGACGACACCCAGCGACAAGCGACGAAGGACGCCGGCAAGATCGCCGGCTTGAAAGTAGAGAGAATTATCAACGAGCCGACCGCCGCCGCGCTGGCGTACGGCCTGGGTAAGTCTGAGGCCGAGAAGATCGCGGTCTACGATCTTGGCGGCGGCACCTTCGATATTTCCATCCTGGAAATGAACAACGGCGTGTTTGAAGTTTTGTCGACGTCCGGCAATACGTATCTCGGTGGCGAAGATTTCGACGAGCGCATCATGAATTGGATGGCCGACCAGTTTCATCAGGACACCGGCATAGACCTGCGCAAAGATCGGCTCGCCCTGCAACGTCTGAAAGAAGCTGCCGAACGCGCCAAGTGCGAATTGTCGTCCGCTGCTGAAACCAGCTTTAACTTGCCGTTCATCGCGGCTGATGCGTCGGGCCCCAAGCATCTGAACAAGGTGCTCACGCGCGAAAAGTTCGAGGAGCTGGTGAATGATTTGGTACAGCAGACCGTCGAACCCTGCGAAAAAGCTCTAATCGACGCCAAATTGCAGGCTTCAGAAATTAATAAGGTGATTCTGGTGGGCGGACAGACCCGTTCGCCGATAGTTGAACGCGCCGTCGCCAGCATCTTTGGCAAAAAAGCTTCTGCGGAAATTAATCCGGACGAAGTGGTCGCGATGGGGGCGGCCATTCAGGGCGGGGTTTTGACTGGAGACGTCAAAGACATCGTGCTGCTTGACGTGCTTCCTTTAAGCCTGGGTCTGGAAACGCGCGGCGGACTGTTTACCAGGATCATTGAGCGCAACTCTACGATCCCTCTGCGTAACAGTCTTACTTTCACCACCGTCGTCGACAATCAATCGTCGGTGGAGATTCACATTCTTCAGGGCGAGCGCGAAGTCTCAACCGGCAATCGTTCGCTGGGAAAATTCGAACTGGTTGGAATTCCGTCAGCGCCGCGCGGCGTGCCGCAAATCGAAGTGACCTTCGAAGTCGACGCCAATGGCATCGTGTCGGTCTCAGCCGCGGACAAAGCCACCGGCCGCGAACAGCAGATGCGCATTACGCCCACGTCGGGACTGTCGCAGGATGAAATAGATCGGATTATCAATGAGGCGGAAACTTCGGCCGAGAGCGATCGCGCGCTGCGCGACAAGGTGGATCTGAATAACAAACTCACCAGCCTGGTGCGGAACACTCAACGCGCATTCATGGAATTTGGTGGTTTGCTTTCAAAAGAGGCCCAGGAGAATGGGCAAATTATTTTGACTGAAGGCGAAGCTTCGATTGGCGCGGAAGAGGTGGGCGCTATTCGCCTGGCGCTGGACGCAGTCGACCGGCTGGCGCGTCAACTTACCAACGCCATGATGAAGCAAGGCGAAGAAGTCGAGACGAAAGACGAGTGAAAAGGCCCAGTTCAGAGTTCAAGCTTTAGCTTGCGCCCGCGATCAGCAACCTGAAGGTTGAACTCTGAACTGAAACCGTTACAATTATCAGGCGGTCAGTAGCTTGCCGGTCAAACGGTTCAACTTGCTGGCCGCTCACTACTGATACAAGGGACTATGGCGATTAATAAACGCGACTATTACGAAGTTCTGGGCGTGACTCGCACCGCGACCGAACAGGATCTGAAGAGCGCCTACCGGCGACTGGCGCATCAATTTCATCCCGACAAGAACCAGGGCGATGCCGGCTCTGAAGAAAAGTTCAAAGAGGCCGCTGAAGCTTACGCGGTGCTGTCGGACGCGGAACAACGCCAACGCTACGATCGGTTTGGGCATGCGGGAGTTTCCAGCGCCGCTGGAGCGGCCTGGGGCGCGCCCGGCTTTGGCAACATCGAAGACATCCTCGGCGATCTGTTCGGCTTTGGTGATGTGTTTGGCGGAGGCCGCGCCGGCTCGCGCCGTTCGAGCGCGCAACGCGGCGCTGACCTGCGCTACGATCTGGAGATAACTCTGGAGCAAGCCGCCGTCGGCATGACCGCTCAGTTGCGAATCCCCAAACTGGAAACCTGCGAGACGTGCAAAGGTTCCGGCGCCAGGGAAGGCACGCAGCCCGAGGTTTGCCGCACCTGCGAAGGCGCGGGGCAGGTACGTTTTCAGCAGGGCTTCTTTTCGGTCTCGCGCACCTGTGGCTCATGTCGCGGTGCGGGGCAGGTGATTAGCTCTCCGTGTGAAACGTGTCGCGGCGCGGGTCGCGTGGAACAGGAGAAGTCGATCGAAGTTAAGATCCCCGCCGGGGTCGAGACCGGGTCGAGACTGAGACTGCAACGCGAAGGGGAATCCGGAGCTTACGGCGGGCCGCCGGGAGATCTCTATGTCGTGATTCACGTAGCTGAGCACGAGCAGTTCGAGCGGCAGGGAAATAATCTGTATGCGTCAGTGCGGGTCACATTTGCGCAGGCCGCCCTCGGGTCCGAGGTTAGCGTAAAGACGCTGAACGACGAGCACCAGCTCAAGGTCCCTGCCGGCACGCAGACGGGCACAGTATTTCGCGTGCGCGGTCAGGGAATGCCCGTGCTGGGCGGTCGTGGCCGGGGAGATTTGTTCGTGTCGGTTTCGGTCGTCACACCGACGATGCTGACCCGCGAACAACGCAAGCTGCTGGAACAGTTGGCAATGATCGAGACTCCCGATTTGGAAAACAAGAAACTCGTCGACAAGGTTCGCGACATCTTTGGATAAATGTTGCGCAAGTTGTTAACTTGCGTTCTAGACAGTACCACCCGAGCGTTCGGGTGAGGCAACCACGGTTGGTAGTCGTAGCGTAAGTTGCTAACTTGCGTCCCCGAGCTGGCTGCTTTCGCCAGACTCAAAGAAAGGTACCTTATGAAATCCCTCTTCAGTTTCTCTCTTCGGCCGCTACTCCTGATGCTGGTGCTGTCCGCGTTTTCCGTTGCCAGAGCTCAGGACGAATACAAAGCGGTCAAGACGTGGGAGACTTTCGACTTTGCCGGCCACAAGGTGGCGCCGGCGGATATTTCGGCACTCGAGCTTGATGATTTGAAGCTGGTTCGCGGCATTGTCTTTGGCAAGCACGGACGCGTCTTTAAAGATCCGGACATCAAGCGCTTTCTGGAATCGCGCACCTGGTTCAAGGCGGATCCGAATTTTCAGAATTCCGTACTCAACGATAATGAACGCAAGAACCTCGATGTCATCCGCATCGCCGAAGCGCAGAAACATGAGACCGTGCAACCAGGCGATATGCGACTTTATGTGGATCGTGCCCTGACCCGAAAGAAACTCGGCCCGCATACCAGTGCCGAATGGACCGTGCTCTCCGCCGAGATCGAAGCGATCCACGGCAAGCGGTTTGACGATACGGTCTGGCTGCAAGAGTACTTTGACGAACGCTACTGGTATCACGCCGCCGCTAAGTACGATCCCAAGGGCCTGAGCGTTATCGAGCGCAAGAACCTGGATTTGATCGGCGCCATTCAGAGGCAACAGCGTCGCGTAGCTATTTCGCCAGGCGACATGGAGTTGTTCGAGAATAAGCTGATCTCAGAGCAGCTATTACGAGGCGTGAGCCTGCATGAGCTGCGTCTGCTGCGAAACGAAATCTACGCGCGCCACGGTCGCATCTTTAAGACCATGTGGATCCAGCAGTACTTTGGCGGCCAGCCATGGTACGACCCAAAAGAGGATTTCAAGGATGAAGACATTTCGGGCAGCGACAAGACGAACATCGAAACCATCGTCGCGTACGAAAACAAGTTGCACGATTCGATAAGCAAGAAGCCAATCACGCGGACGCTGCTAACGGGTTTGTTCCTGGAAGACGTGCGCAAGATGCGCGAGGAGATCTACGCGCGCCACGGCAAGGTCTTCAAGGATCCCTGGACGCAAAAATACTTTGCCAGCTTTGACTGGTACAAAGCCAATCCTGATTTCACGGACGCTTCATTAAGCCCGGTTGAGAAAGGGAACCTCGCGGTCATCGCCGCCTACGAAAAGAAAGCAGTAACGGCGATGTCCACGATAGAAGGTTGATAAGGCCAAAGCGGGTCCCGCGTGCCGGGACCGAGAAACAGTAGGCAGTAAGCAGTAAGCAGTGAGCAGTGAGCAGACGGGGCAGTAGCCCGACCGTTAGGGAGGGCGCAGTAAGAAGTAATGATGACGGGCAGGATTGATCTCCTGCCCGTTTCGTTTCATCGACTCTGAGACGCGGCTACTGCGGCAGGGGCTTGGTTAAGACTGTGGCGATTAGCTCGTTCAGACCGGCGTCTGAGTCGTTGTGAAAATTCTTATAGAGCGCGGTCAGCTGCGCCCGTATTTTGGTCCTGGCTTCCTGTTGCTCGGGCCGGGTGCTCAAAGCCACCGCGCGGGCATAGGCGTCAATCGTCCGCTCAACCAGATGACCAAGTTTGTCCAGCAGCGCTTTCTGTTCCGCGGACGCCGGCTTGCCGCCAAACTTTTCGTTGTACTCCGCGGAGACCTGGACGAACTCACCTTTAAGAATTGCCACTCCCATCCGGTGGTAGATCGAAGGATCGGTGTGATAAGGGCTGTCTGACTGGGCCGCTTTTATAAAGGCAGCCGCTGCTTCAACCGGGAACTGATCCTTAACGAACCAAGCCAGGGTCGAGTTAAGAAAGCCGCGGGCCATGTCCATGTTCTTAAACGGATCAGGCCTGGTGAGCTTGCCGCCTTCCAAAAGCTTGATTGCCCGGCGCGCGTAACCGACCGTCTCCTCGTTCAGACTCGCGTTACCCGCGAGGGCGTTGTCGTAGCCCGCTTCCGTCAAGACGCCGAGCACAAAGAAGTCGTCGGGATCGGTTTTCAAATACGGACGGCCGAGTTCGAAAGCTTTCACGTAGTTCTTGGCATTATAAGCTGTAAAGACGTCGCCATTATGCAGGGCGCGTTCGTAGTCAGTGACGAACTTTTGCACGTCCTTCGCGTTACTATCGTTGTCTCCGCCAAACTTGCGCAGATAATCCCTGGCCGCCGGGTAGGCGTATTTGCGCTCTTCGGGGTTGATGCTCTTGCGATAGTCATTGAATTGAGCGTAAAGGCGCTCCTTCAAGTTGTCGCTCGACTGTGACGGCATCGTCGGATTGATTTGGGCCGAGACGCCGGCAGCCAGAACACACAACAGCAGAGAACTTGCAACGGCAACGAATATGAGGTGCGACGATTTCTTCATGAGCACAATGATATAAACAGCAGACGAAGTTCGGCAAGAGTAAAACTACATCCTGGTGGTGGCATCGGTTTTGATCCGGACTTGTTCGAGTCGTTCGCGAAATTCTCTTTCATCGATTCCGCTAACGTGACCATCACGATAAATTTCTTTTCCGGCCACCATTGTAAGCAACACCTCGCTGGCCGAAGATGAAAAGACCAGCGCATCGACAGGATCACGCACGGGTTGTTGCTGCATATGGTTGAGACTGACCACCGTGAGGTCAGCCTGCATTCCCGACGCCAACGCGCCAATCTGATCATCTCTGCCCATCGCCCGTGCGCCGCCGAGTGTGGCGGAGAAAAGAGATTGCTCGGCGCCGACTGGATCACCGGCGGGCAATAGCCCACCGCTAAACGACTCAGCCGCAGATGGCAGGCGCGCGAGCAGAGTGGCGAAGCGAGCTTCTTCCAGAATGTCGCAGGTGTTGTTACTGGCTACAGAATCACTACCCAACCCGACATTGATTCCGTGAGCGATGAACTCTGCGAAAGGCGCGCGGCCGTGACCCAGCTTTGCGTTTGACCTGGGACAATGGGCGATGCCCGCTGAACTCTGTTTGATCAGATCGAGGTCGGCGTCATCTACGTTGATGCAATGCGCAAACAACGGACTGGTTTCCAGTATGCCATGTCGCTTCAGGTATTGAATCGTGGAGATTCCCGGAACCTGCCAGGCGATGCCGCGGGCTTTTAAGCCTTCAGCGAAAGCGCCCTGACCTTCCAGCATTAACAACTTTTCCGCTTGCGATTCAGCCGCGTGCATCATTAGCGGGAGGTGTTCATCCAATGCCAGACGCGAAATCAATTCCAACTGCGGCGCGCTAACACTGTAGGGCGCATGGGGCGAAACGCCAACCCGCACCAGGGCGTCTTCGAGCGAGCGCAGCTCCGCGATCTGCTCGCGTAGTCCCGCGACATTTTCGTCGGCAAGCTTTGCGTCGGGACCAAACGATTCCTGAAAGACAATTCCGCGCAGCCCAACTGACTGCAAGGCCTTCATTGCAGGTTCGGCCGCGGAGCTTGCATCACCCAGACAGGTCACTCCCGCGCGGGCGGCTTCAATCGCGCCGCAGGTTGCTGACACAAGCAAGTCCTCTGCCGACATGGCCAGGCGCGCGAGCGTGAGTCTTTTCAGCCAGGCAAAGAAATCGTTTTCTTCGCGTTCAAGGAAGCCGCGCATCACGGTCAGTTCCAGATGCGAATGCGCATTAACAAGGCCCGGCAGGATCACTGCCTTCCCGAAATCAGTTGGTACTAAATCGGGGAACTTTGCGAACACATCCTTTTGGAAACCAACTGCGACTATATTGGAATTCTCGACGGCGACTGCGCCATCCCGAATCATCGGAGAGATGATTGGCAGAACCCAGCGCGCTGAATAGATAGACGTCATGGTTGGATGGCTGAGGTGGCCCGCGCATCCTGCGCGTGATCGCGGGCGGGATGCCCATGCCACCCGAGACTAATCTAAACCTGCGGCAGTAGAGCCTTGCACTTCAGTTCCGACTTCGCGCAGCAGTCCGATCAGCCGGCTGTTTTCCTCGAGCGAAGTAACCAATGCAAACCTGAGTTCGTGTTGACCCTGGTCCACGTCCTTCACGCTAAAGTCATCAAGACGCAGGCACTCGCGCTCGAGCAAATCAAGCAGCCTCGACAAAGACTGCGGCGCATCGGTAGTCTTCACCACATAGTGAAACAATCGCCGGCCGCGAATGAGCGCGCGCTCGACCTTTCGCAGCACGACCAGCACCACAATTATCAGCGCGGTGGTCATCAGCGTGACGGTGAACATTCCTTCGCCGATGGTGATGCCGACCGCGGCCACCATTAGAATCGTTGCCGCGGTCGTGAGACCGGTAACCGAACCGCGCGCTTGCAGAATCACGCCGGCGCCGATAAAGCCGATAGCGGTCACGACCTGGGCCACGAGTCGCGCGGGATCCGTATAAGGCAGGCCACCGCCGATGTGACGCGAAACAATCATGAACAGGGCTGCGGCGACGCAAACGAGTACGTTCGTTCGCAGGCCTGCCGGCTTACGGCTCAACTCGCGCTCAAATCCGATGGCGCCGCCGCAGGCAACGGCGAGCAGCAGCTTCAAGGCAATGAGAATGTTTGGCGAATGGATCAACCACATAACGCATCGCTCAATTGGCCAGGGGTAGTTTTAGTGTGACGTCGTGGATCGAGTCTATCTGTCTGCTGAGCACGATGCACGAACTTACACGAAGAATCACGAAGCCAGAAAGGGCGGCCACTCCTGATCGCACGCTTATCCGAAAACCGACACCGTCCGTTACGAAGCCAACTTGGATTGGTGCCGCATTCTTCGCCGACCTCAGCCGGCGATAACGATCGAGAATTGAAGTAACGTAAGCGCGCGTCG
>Ga0137404_10000635_pt1 | contig 23007 bp, 22 predicted proteins | sample CZOMad2_1_16fung_FD_108285 | JGI IMG/M metagenome (GOLD analysis project Ga0137404, IMG submission 108285) | Vadose zone soil fungal communities from Angelo Coast Range Reserve, California, USA - CZOMad2_1_16fungal (Illumina Assembly) | ecosystem: Environmental > Terrestrial > Soil > Vadose... | reverse complement strand
ACTGATGCTGATGCAATGCGACGGCAAACGCATCCAGCTTTTGCCCGCATGGCCTGCCGGTTGGACGGCGGATTTCAAACTGCACGCGCCTTACGAGACAACCGTGGAAGGCCATGTGGAAAAGGGCAAAGTTACGAATCTGAAAGTGACGCCAGAATCCAGAGTCAAAGATGTGATAGTTGTGCCAGTTCAGTAAAAGGCAAGATTACGGTAACAGTTTTCATTGTAATTTGGCCGACTCACATCATCTTGATGTCAAATCGGACGCAAATTAATTTATCCAGCAGATATGTCTCAAATAAATCCTTCCGGCAAAACTGATGCTACGAATGCTGGCACTTCATCCGCAATCTTCGCGCGATTGGGTTCAATCATGGCCGACTGGTCGGAACGTTGGTTTCCCGATGCGTTTGTTTTCGCATTGCTGGCCGCGATCATTGTGTTTTTTGGCGGATTGATTGCGGGCAGTCCTGCCACCGATTTGGTGAAATTTTTCGGCGAAGGTTTTTGGAGTTTGATTCCGTTCACCATGCAAATGGTGATGATCATCGTGGGCGGCTACGTCGTGGCCAGTTCGCCGCCGGTGTATCGGCTGATCCGCTGGCTGGCGAACATTCCCACGACGCCGCGCGGCGCGGTCGCGTTCGTGGCTTTGGTTTCAACTTCCACGTCGCTGATCTCCTACGGCTTCAGCCTGATCTTCGCGGGCTTTCTGGCGCGGGAAATTGCGCGGCGATTATCCGGCGCGGATTATCGCGCGCTCGGCGCGGCGGCGTATCTGGGACTCGGCAGCGTTTGGGCGCTGGGACTTTCATCTTCGGCGGCTTTGTTGATGGCGACGAAAACCGCCATGCCGCCCGCGCTTTTGAAAATCAGCAGCCTGATTCCGTTGAGCCAGACAATCTATTCCTGGCAAAGTATTTTGACGGCAATCATTCTTCTGATTGTCGCCGTGACCGTCGCGTATTTTTCCGCGCCGACCGGAAAGTCCGTGCGCACGGCGGAATCCTTCGGCGTGTCGCTCGAACCGATGATCAAGGAAATTGAACCCCGCCGCACGCCCGGCGAATGGCTCGAATACACGCCGGTGCTCACGATTTTAATCTGCCTTCTCGGTTTCGCTTATCTCGGCCAGGTGATTGTCGTGAAAGGCCCGCGCTCCGCCCTCGACCTCAACACCTACAACCTGATGTTTCTCATGCTCGGAATGCTGTTGCACTGGCGGCCGCGTTCTTTCACGCGCGCGGTTTCCGCCTCCGTGCCGGCGACGGCTGGCGTCCTGATTCAATTTCCTTTTTACGCAGGCATTTTTGGAATCATTTCGTTTTCTCCCATCTCCAAAATCATGGCGGACTTTTTCGTGCGCGCCGCCAATCACGACACCTATCCCGTTTTCGTCGCAATCTATTCCGCGACGCTTGGACTTTTTGTTCCGTCCGGCGGCGGCAAGTGGTTGATCGAAGCGCCCTACGTCATGGCGGCGGCCAACGATTTGAAAGTGCATCTCGGCTGGATTGTGCAAGTCTATAACACCGCCGAAGCCCTGCCCAATCTCATCAATCCATTTTGGATGCTGCCGCTGCTGGGCATTTTGAAAATGAAAGCACGCGATCTTGTCGGTTACGGCTTGCTGCAATTATTGGTGCTCGCGCCGACGGCATTATTTCTGATGTGGTTGCTGGCGCACACTTTTTCCTACGCGCCGCCGGTCGCACCGCCTTGAGAATAGAGGTGCTATAACGACTTTGAGTTGATAATTTTTCCCGGCTGGAATTTAATAATACAATGATGAAACCCATCTGGATTGTCTCCGCCAAACGCACGCCGCAAGGCCGATTGCTCGGCGCGCTCGCCAAACGCACGGCCGTCGAACTCGCGGTCGCGGCGGGAAAAGCAACGCTCGCGGGCATTGACCCGGCGCTCGTTGATTCGGTGATCGTCGGCAACGTCCTCGGCGCGGGACTCGGCATGAACGTCGCGCGGCAGGTGGGCATCGGCGTCGGTCTGCCGGTCAGCACGCCCGCGTTCACAGTCAACATGATGTGCGCTTCGGGAATGCAGGCGGTCATGCTCGCGGTGCAATCCATTCAAAGCGGCGTGGCGCGGATCGTCCTGTGCGGCGGCACGGAATCCATGTCCAACGCGCCTTATCTTTTGGAACGCGCGCGGTCAGGTTACAAGTTTGGAAACGGCGTGCTGGTAGATTCCGTGCTGCGCGACGGCTTGACCGACGTGTTCAGCAACGAGCACATGGGCCTGACCGCCGAACGGCTGGCCGCGCTCTACAAAATTTCCCGCGAAGCGCAGGACATTTTTTCCGTGCAAAGCCAGCAACGCTACGCCGCCGCAAATGCTGCCGGACATTTTCGCGACGAAATTGTGCCGGTGGATAAACTGGAACAAGACGAACCGCCGCGCCCGGACACAACGGTCGCCACGCTTTCCGCGCTCAAACCTGTTTTCACCGCGAACGGCACGGTCACGGCGGGCAACGCTTCCGGCATCAACGACGGCGCGGCGATGCTTTTGGTTTGCGGCGAGGAACGCGGTCGCGAGTGCGGACTGAAACCGCTGATGATCATTACGGCGAGCGCATCGGTCGGCTGCGAGCCGTCGCTGATGGGACTTGGGCCGGTTCACGCAACGCGCAAAATTTCCCGCGACGTGAGCGAGTTCGACATGATTGAACTGAACGAAGCCTTCGCCGCGCAATCTTTGGCGTGCATCAAAGAATTAAAACTCGACGAAGCAAAAGTAAATCCCGATGGCGGCGCGATTGCGTTGGGACATCCCATCGGCGCTTCGGGCGCGCGTCTGCTGGTGCATCTCGCGCATCGAAAACCCAAACGCGGACTCGCAACTTTGTGCGTCGGCGGCGGCATGGGCTGCTCGGTCGTGGTGCAACGCCCGTAAGTGAAAGTGGGAATGAATAATTGTTCCAACGAAGATGCGCCGGAGTCGCCGCAGCCGGCATGGACGCCAACGCCGGAATTTATCAAGACAACAAACATCGCGTGGTTGATGCGCCGTGCGAAGGTGGATTCGTATGAAGCCTTGCACAAATGGTCGGTGCAAAATCGCGAGGAGTTTTGGGCGTTGACGATTGAGCGCCTGGGAATCCGTTTTCAAAAACCATTCAGCCGCGTGATGGATTTGTCCGGTGGCGTGGAAAATCCGCGCTGGCTGGTGGATGCGCGGTTCAACATTGTCGAAAGTTGCTTCGCCGCGCCCGCCGATTCTCCCGCAATCATCCATCAAACCGAAGGCGGAGAAATTGAAATCATGACGGTCGGTGAACTCAAAAAGTTGACCGACCGCGTGGCTTCCAGCCTGAAACAACGCGGATTCAAACCCGGCGACGCGCTGGCGATCATCATGCCGATGACGGCTGAAGCGGTGGCGATTTATCTCAGCATCATCAAGGCGGGTTGCGTCGTGGTCGGGATTGCGGACAGTTTTCGTCCAAAGGAAATTGCCGCACGATTGCGATTGGCCCGCGCGGTGGCGGTATTCACGCAAGATGTGGTCGTGCGCGGTGGCAAGACATTGCCGCTTTATGCCAGCATGATTGAAGCCGTTGCGCCTGCTGCCATTGTGTTGTCCGCGAAAAACAATGGCAGCCCGCCGTTGCGTCCGGGAGATTGCGCGTGGCATGATTTTTTGGAAGCCAAAGATCGTTTTGAAGCCGTGATATGCGAGCCGTCGGATTCAATTAACATCCTGTTCTCATCGGGAACAACCGGCGAACCAAAGGCGATTCCGTGGACGCAAACCACGCCGATCAAATGCGCCATGGACGCGCATTTTCATCAGAACATTCAACCCGGCGATGTGCTGGTCTGGCCGACTAATCTCGGCTGGATGATGGGGCCGTGGTTGATTTTTGCGAGCCTGCTCAACCGGGCCGCGATGGGTTTGTATTGCGGCACGCCCACGGGCAACGAGTTTGGAAAATTTGTGCAGTCTGCGAAAACAACCATGCTGGGTGTTGTTCCGAGCCTGGTTAAAAACTGGCGCAACACCGGCTGCATGGAAAATCTGGATTGGAGCGCGATCAAACTTTTCAGTTCGACCGGCGAATGTTCCAACGCCGGTGATATGCGCTGGCTGATGTCGCGAGCGGGCGGAAAACCGGTCATCGAATACTGCGGCGGCACGGAAATCGGCGGCGGCTACATCACGGGAACGGTGACGCGACCTTGTATTCCCGGCACATTTAATACATCCGCACTCGGACTGGATTTTGTGATTCTTGACGAAGCTGGAAATTCCGCCGAAGCCGGCGAACTGTTCATCGTTCCGCCGTCCATCGGATTATCCACTACCTTGCTAAACCAGAAGCATCACGAAATTTATTTTGCCGGCACGCCAAAAAGTTCACGCGGCGAAACCTTGCGGCGGCACGGCGATCAGATTGAAAAATTGCCCGGCGATTACTGGCGCGGACTCGGTCGCGCGGATGACACGATGAATCTCGGCGGAATCAAAATCAGTTCCGCCGAAATCGAACAGGTGTTGCGCGTGGTGCCGGACGTGGTGGAAACCGCCGCGATTGCCGTTTCATCCGGCGATGGTCCGAGTTGTCTGGTGATTTATGCGGTGTGTTCCGGCGCAGAAAATTTGTGCAAAGACGATTTGGCGACCGCCATGCAGCTTGCCATCAAGCGCGACTTGAATCCTCTGTTCAAAATTCATGAACTTGTCATCGTGGATGCGTTGCCTCGAACCGCTTCGAATAAAGTGATGCGCCGCGCATTGCGCGATCTATGGCTTGGCCGTGATTGATTTCTGACGTTCAATGCAATCGAAAAAATTAGACGCCTCGCCCCAAAAAAATTTATCAGTTTGCCAGCCATTTTTTAATCATTGCGCCGACCACGTCGTCACAACCTTTGGTCGCGTTGTCCGCGCCAGTATTTGTGGCAACGATGACGGAAAAGTCTTTTTCAGGTGCGAGCCACATAACGGCATACCACATTGTATTTGAGCCATTGTGCATCAATGCTCTTCCACCCGCCCAGCCACGTTTGACGCAGACCCATCCGCAGGTGTAATCCGCACCGTCGGGCGGCGTGTGAAGTTTGCGAATAGTCTCTGCTTTCAACAAACCGCCGTTCCGCTCGCCTTCCATTTGAAAAATTGTGTATCGGGCGAGGTCGCCCGGCGAGCAATGCACACGGCCAGCGGGTGCAATCGCGGATGGATTGTCGCTCTGCATTGGCGCTGATGTTCGCGTGTGTCCCCAAGGTTGATCAATTTTGCCAATCGCGCCCGGCGGGCCAAAGCCGGCGGAATCCATGTGCAATGGTTTGAAAAGTTTTTCGGTGATGAGGTCTTCCCAAGATTTCCCCGCAATTTTTTCAAGCATCGCGCCGACGATGGCGTAGCCTTGATTGGAATAAATATATTTCGTTCCCGGCGTGGCTACCGGTGGTTGGGCAAGCGCGGCTTGGATGAATTCGTAGCGTTGTTGTGTCGGCGTGCCTTTCTGTTCCCACGCGCGCTTCCATGCGTCGGCGGGCGGTTCACCGGGAACGCCGCCGCAGTGTGTCAGCAATTGTTCGACTGTGACCGTTTTATATTGCGCGTCCATTTTATCTTTTAATTCGGGAAACACTTCGGCAATGGTGGAATCCCAACGCAACTTATTTTCCTCGATGAACATGGCCGCGAGCGTGGCCGTCATGGACTTGGTGCAGGAGCCGATGTGAAACTGGTCGTCAATTGTCACCCGCGTCGGGTCGCCCAATTTACGAACACCCACGGCGGCGCGGTCGCAAATTTTTCCATCTTTCACGACCACGACTGCGAGCGCTGGAAAATCATATTTTTTGCGAATGATTTCCAATGCTTGCGTTGTGTCTGCGGGCAAAGACTGCGCTCGCGCTGTCTTGAGAAAAATCACAGCGCAAATCACCAGGAGGGAAATGAACAAGGGATTATTCAGATTAAGTTCAAATTAAAAAAGTTCGCTTCAAATGGCCAGCAGCAATTTTTTGATTTCCTTGAGCCGCGCCCTGGCTTCTTTTTTGGTGAGGCGCGGGAATTTGCCGCCGAGTGTGATGAAATCGTTGTGGCGCGTGATTTTTAATTTGTCTTCCTCAACCTCGATGGCCGTCACGGCCTTTTCGCTGGCGAGAATTTTCAGTTCGCCCACGGCCAGCAGCAGTTCCACCGGCGGCGGCAGCGGGCCGAAGCGGTCGCGCAATTCTTTCGACAAATTTTCCAGCGCGGATTTTTCGGTCGCCTGCGCGAGCTTGCGGTAGATTTCGATGCGGTGTTGCGGTTCGGTGATGTAGTTGTGGGGAAGAACTGCGGTGGTAGGGAGCGTCACTCCGTGCGCGCCGTCATTCGTGGTTGTGCGCTCGGCGGGCAGAGGACTGCCCGCCCTACCCGAATCAGCCGCATTCATTTCCAGAAAATCCAGCGCGATGCGGACTTCGACGCGCGGTTTTACTTTTTCGCCTTTGAGCGACGAGACGCTTTGCTTGAGCAACTGGCAGTAGAGTTCAAACCCGACGGCGGTGATGTGACCGCTTTGTTCCGAGCCAAGCAGATTTCCCGCGCCGCGAATCTCCAGGTCGCGCATGGCAATCTTGAAGCCGCTGCCGAGCGTGGAGTATTGCTTCATGGCGCTGATGCGTTTGCGCACGTCGGTGAGCAGGCTCGCGTGGCGCGGCAGCAGCAGATACGCATAAGCCTGATGCTTGTAACGCCCGACGCGCCCGCGCAACTGATAAAGGTCGCTCAAGCCGAAGCGGTCGGCGCGGTCAATGATGATGGTGTTCGCGTTCGGAATATCGAGGCCGCTCTCGATGATGGTCGTGGACAGCAAAACATCCGCTTCGCCGTTGACGAATTTCGTCATCACTTCCTCCAGATCGTCGGCGTTCATCTGGCCGTGGCCGATGACGAGGCGCGCGTTGGGGCAAAGTTTTTTCAAACGGTCGGCCATGTCTTGAATCGTCATCACGCGGTTGTGCAGGAAAAAAACCTGTCCGCCGCGCGCGAGTTCGCGATTGATGGCGTCGCGGATGGTGCGTTCGTCGAATTGCGTGACGATGGTCTCGACGGGCAGGCGGTCGTGCGGCGGCGTCTGGATGGTGCTCATGTCGCGCGCGCCTGTGAGCGCGAGGTAAAGCGTGCGGGGAATCGGCGTGGCGCTCAACGTCAGCACGTCCACCATCGTCCGCAGGCGCTTGAACTTTTCCTTGTGCAACACGCCGAAGCGCTGTTCCTCGTCAATCACGACAAGACCCAAATCCTTAAATGCGATGTCGTCCTGCACGATGCGATGCGTCCCAATGACAATGTCCACCGCGCCCACCGCGAGATTTTTGACGACAAGACTTTGCTCGCGCGGAGTGCGATAGCGCGAAAGCAGTTCGACGCGGATCGGATAATCGGCCATGCGTTCGCGGAACGTGTTGAAATGCTGCTGCGCGAGAACGGTCGTCGGCACGAGAATTGCAACTTGTTTTCCGCCCATCACGGCCTTGAACGCGGCGCGAATGGCGACTTCGGTTTTTCCAAAACCGACGTCGCCGCAAATCAGCCGATCCATCGGCTTGGGTTTTTCCATGTCGGACTTCGTTTCGGAAATGGCCGTGATTTGGTCGGGCGTTTCCTCGTAAATGAACGCGCTTTCAAATTCGCGCTGCCAGTTCGCGTCCGGCGGAAACGCATGGCCGGCCTGCGTTTCGCGCACAGCCTGGATGCGCAAAAGTTCAGAAGCGACATCGCGCACGGCCTTTTCCGTCTGCTCCTTCGCCTTGTGCCAGCGCGTGCCGCCGAGCGTGTTGAGCGGCGGATGCGCGCGGCCCGCGCCGACATATTTGCTGACGAGATGCGCCTCGGTGACGGGAACATAAAGTTTTGGCGACTCGGTCGCATCGCCGCTTGGCGCGTATTCGATGACGAGACATTCCATTTCCGATTTTCGATTTTCGATTTCTGATTTGCCCGTTGTCACCGGCAGATTTTTCAAACCGAGGTAGCGGCCAATGCCATGTTGCAGATGCACGACCAAATCGCTTTCTTCCAGATCGGTGAAATCAATGTCGAGCGCGGAACGCGCGGCCAGCGCGTGTGAAGATTTCTGGCGTCGCGGACGTTGAATTTTGTAGCGCCCAAAAATCTCTGCATCGGTGACGACAACCAGCTTTGCTTCGTCGCAAATGAATCCTCGTGACAAATTGCCAATTTGAATTTGAGGTGTAGCGTCGGCTCTGTGAGCCGACTTTTCGAGCCGCAGGCTCGACGCTACATCAAGTTCTTTCCAAATTTCCTCGAACCGTTGCCGCTCGCCGTCGTTGTTGCAGAAAACGTGGACGGAGTAATTTTGCCGCAGCCAGCGATGAAGCTGCTGGAAAAATTCGCGCCGCTGCGCCTCGGCGATCTGCGGTTCAGGCATCCGGTCGGCCAACGGACGGAAGGCGTCGAGACTTTGAAATTGCGGATTGCAGAATTCGGATTGCGGAATTTCTGTTTCAGCTTCGGATAAACTGATGATGGACAAATTTTTTTGTTCAGCCCTTTTTTGAAATTCGTTCCACGAAATGAAAAACGGATCACCTGCTGGAATTTGCGATTCGTATTCTTCAGCGTGGATGGCAATTTGTTCCGGATCGCAGAAAATGAAAGTGGTTTCGCGCGGAAGAAAATCAAGCAACGTCGCCAATTCGGCTTTTCGACTTCTCAAAATCCCCAATTCGCCAGCGGGCGGAATGGTGATTTCAGAAATTTCTTCGCGGGAAATTTGCGTGAGCGGGTCAAACTCGCGCAGCGATTCGAGTTCATCGCCGAAAAATTCCAGACGCACCGGCCACGGACTTGTCGGCGGAAAAACGTCGAGGATGCCGCCGCGCAAAGCGATTTCGCCTTTTTGCGAAACTTGCGCCTCGGGTTCGTAACCTTGCTCTTCGAGAAATTCAATCAGGTCGAGCGGCGCGATTTTGTCGCCACGCTGCAAATGGCGCGTGCGCTTTTTCAAATCGTCCGGCGGAAAAGTTTTTTGCAGAAGTGCGATGGCATTTGTGATGACAACTCTGGGCTTTGGGCTTTGGACTTTGGACCCGCTTGAAAGCGCGACGAGCGTTTGCAGCCGGTCACTGATGACATCGGCATGCGGCAATTTGCCTTCATGCGGAAAAACTTCCCATGCTGGATAAAATAATGGCGCCGACCCAAGCCACGTTTCCAAATCCTGCTGAAAACTTTCCTGCGTCTTCAAATTTTCCGTGATGACGACGATTGTCCGTTTCGGAAAAACTTTTTGCAGGAGCGCGGCGAAGAAAGGTTGTGCTGATGCGGCGACGCCGGAAAAAGACAGCGCTCCGCCATCCTCCAGTCGCCGCGCAAGGGATTGCACGGCGGAAGTTTGCGAAACTTCAGCGAACAAACACCGACTGTCGTCGCGTGCTCGCGATTTATCGGAGTTGCCTGTCGCCTCTGCTGCGGAATGTTGCGCCAAGCAACCGAAACGTTGCAGCAGGAGACGGCTTCGTCAAGCAAAGCCTGCATGGCTATGAGGTGATAAATTAATTTTGCGGCGCGGCGGAATTTGATGAAGGCTTGTTGCGTTCATAAACCCATAAACCGTCATCATGCGTTTTGGCGAAAAGCCTCGCTTCCCCTCCCCATATGCCGGGTATTTCCACAGGAGGATCTGTATCCAGAAATCCAATTGTGGTGTAATTGGTTCGATAAGAAGCCCACCAATTGAAAATTTTCGGATCCGAGGTTGGCCGTCTCAACCATGAATTATTAAGATTTGCAAAGACGATGAATTCGGGCGAGGCGCGTTCGATTTCAGAAATCATTTCATCCTGCATCTGTGGCGCAAAAGTTTGCGGTTCCATCAATGCGTAGGTGTAAATGTAACCCGTTGCTGAATGAACGTGGGAAAGAAAATAAATTTCCGGCTCCGACCCGAGCACGGCTACACGAGTGTCGGACGTCGAATGATCCTGGATGTAGGCGGCGGCGATTTCAGCTTCAAAAAACAGGTTCCCCCCGTATATCGCAATGGATGCCTGCGCCGGTGGAAGAATAAACCAGGTGACACCGCGAACAAGAATGATCAATGTCAGCACAAGCGCATAGCCCCACACCGGCCAATCTTTGATCCGGGAAACACCGGCTCGCTGCTTCCAAAGTTGATGTGTTCCACTGACCGCGCAACCAGCCAGCAATGCCATTGCTGGCAACGTCAAAAGAAAATAATGCTCGCGAAAATAAAATCCCGGCACTGTTGTCAGCGTTGAAGCGGCGGCAAATCCCAAAAGCCACAGCCGCATTTTGTTCGCGCGCTTGTCGAACCAAATTAGTCCCAGTCCGGCAATGCCAATCATCCAAATCAAATAATCTTTGGAGCTAATAAAGCAAAGTTGCGACCACAATCGAAGCCCTGCGGTTGAGACTGAAAGAACCGACACGTATTGCCGCGCATAATCAATTGTCCAAAACCAAAATTTTCCAAAAACTCCGGCGTGCCAAAGCAGCAGACAACAAATCCCCAGCGGCATCGCCGCTCCGACGCAAAACGAAATGATATTCCACAACCGTTTGCTTGTGGGAACTTGAACATTCCGCCAGCAATCCCAGGTAAAAGCGATTGCCGCCCACGCGCAAATAAACATGGCGTGTTGCTTCATCAAAATTGCGGCGCCGAACATAAAGCCCGCGCTCGCTGCTGTCGGCCAATTCACATTTTGACGCGTCTTCCACATCAGGCATAAACCGGCTGTTGCAAAGAAGGCCGCGAAATGCGTCGCATGTCCCGACAATCCCAACATTAACGGACTCGCTGACTGGACGGCATAGAAGGTCGCCGCGACCATTCCGGCGATGGGATCGAGCATTTTTTTTCCGAGCCAATAAAGCATCAACGCCGTTAGCGTCGTCATGCACATCAATCCAACATGAATTCCCGCCGGCGTTTGCCCGAACAAAGCCATGATGAAGGCATAAGCCGCGTAAGTGCCAGGAAATTTCATGTTGTAAGCCAGTTCGTAGGGCGGAATGCCTTGCAGCATGAGCTGGCCCGCGTAGGCATATTCGCCTTCATCCCGTTCGAGCGGATAATTCAAAAGCCGGATGCGGACAACGGCCACAAGCACCAGCACTGCAACCGTGAACCACCATGCCCAATGCCGATGGAAATAGCCCGAACGCGCGGAAGGTGAGACGGATTCAGTCATTTGCCGCCGCAATTGACCAAATCAAACTTCGAGAAACAAGCGAATTTACCTTGTGCAAAATGTTTTCCCGATGACAAGCCAAAGCAACCTGAAATAATTGCTTGCAACCGCGCGATTGGCGGCTATTCTTTGCGGCTCTGATTTTTAGAACGAAAGAATTTTATGGCACGCATTTGTGAATTGACCGGCAAACGCCCGATGAAGGGCAGCATCATCTGGCGCTCAGGTAAAGCCAAGAAAACCGGCGGTATCGGCACGCACATCACCGCCATCACCAAGCGCAAGTTCCATGTGAACTTGCAGCGCGTCAAAGCGCTCCTGCCCAATGGCGAAGTCCGCTACATCCGCGTTTCCGCAGCGGCCATCAAAAAAGGCCTCGTCACCAAAGCACCCAAACGCAATTGGAAACCGGAAGCGAAAGTCTAAATCCGACGAAAATAATTTACGAATGGCGTCCAGCAATGGATGCCGTTTTTTTATTTTCCAGCATGGTGCTCATCGGGGATTTCATCCACATTTTCTTCACGGAAAAGATAAAAACAAATCACGGCGAGAACAAATCCGCCGACTATAGCAATTAACAATAATATTGGGACATATTGGCGATAAAAAGGAATGGGTTTGTGGCAGTGGAAAGGTCTTTGCGGAGGCGGGTTTTGAAGGAGGCCCAAAGATGTTCGATGGGATTCAAGTCGGGCGAATAGGGCGGCAAAAATAATAATCGGCAGCCAGCGGCTTCGACCAAGGACTGTGTTGCCGGGGATTGATGAAAGCGGGCATTGTCCAACACAATCACACTGCCCGGCGGCAGCGCGGGCAACAGCACTTTTTCAAAATAAACGTCCACCACCTCCGTGTTGCAACTGCCGCCAAAGACCAGTGGTGCGACCAGCTTGTTTTGCCGGGAGGCGGAAATGACGCTGGTGCGTTCCCGTCGTTTGCCCGCTACCGCCTCATAAATCCGCTCGCCCCGGGGTGCGCGTCCGTATTCGCGATGCAGGCGGTGGTCCACCCCGCATTCGTCCAGATAAAAAACGGGCTGTCCCTCAAACTTTGCGAGTTCGCGCCGGTAGAGCCATCGCTGCACTTCGTTGCGTTCCCGGTATTTTATGAGTTTTTTTTAATGTGAAACCCAGTTGCCCCAGCCTTACCCAGATCGCGTTATGGCTCACACCCAATGCCCCTTGGAGTTCTTTGAGCGTGGCGTCGGGATATTTTTTGACATGGGACAGAAGTGTTTGCGGATTGAGTTTGCGCCAATGCCCCCAGCTTTTTTTGGGTGCGAGCATTCCCTTGTGCGCAGCGGCCAGATAGCGGTAAACAGTCTGCCGTCCCAAGTCAAAACGACGGGCAGCCTCAACTTTAGAACCGCCATCATTGACAAACTTCACCACCCGCTCCCGTAAATCCAGCGCATAAGCTTTCATGCCCTCAACACTATCACATTATGTCCTAATGTCAATGTGAAATACTATATATTGCTTTTCTATACTACTCGCCTTTTTATGACCCAAAACAGCCAAACGTGACCAAAGTTGAGACTGAAAAAAGTCTGATAAACATTGGGCGACCCATCATGAGCAAACACAGGCAAAATTCATTTTTGACTTAGAAGGCAGATGCTCTATCCAACTGAGCTACGGGCACTCTCGGCTTAATGAGTATTCCGACCGAAACCATTTGTCCAGCATAACAAAAAAAGCGAGGCCGAAGCCTCGCCTTTGTGAAATGGTCGGCAATTATTTTGATGCTGGTTCGGCAACTTCTTTTTCCTTCTTTTCGTTGACCAACGTCGCGCCTTTGCCGAGGCGTTTGCGCAGGTAAGTAAGTTTCGCGCGACGAACGGAGCCTTGTCTTTCGACTTCGATCTTGTCCACGCGCGGCGAATGCAGCGGAAACACGCGTTCAACACCTTCTCCGTAGCTGATGCGGCGCACCATGAAGGTCTCGTTGAGACCCGTGCCGCGCTTGCCCATGACGACACCCGCAAAAATCTGGATGCGTTCCTTGTCGCCTTCGACGACTTTGGTATGCACCTTGACCGAGTCGCCGACGGCGAACTTCGCGTCGTCTTTGCGAAACTGTTCCGATTCAATTTTCTTTTGTAATGCCTGGTTCATAAAATTTTATTTCAACAAATCCGGTCGTTTTTCTTTTGTCCGTAATTTCGCTTGTTCACGCCGCCATTTTTCAATTTCGGCGTGGTTGCCAGAAACTAAAATGTCCGGCACTTTCATTCCGCGAAATTCCGCCGGCCGCGTATATTGCGGATATTCCAGCAATCCGTGACTGAACGATTCGTCGTGCGAACTTTCATCGTCCCCCAAAACGCCGGGCAACAACCGCGCAACCGCATCAATCACGACCATCGCTGGCAATGCGCCGTTCGTCAAAACGTAATCGCCGATGGACAATTCGTCGTCCGCCAGCTTTTCCCGCACGCGCTCGTCAAAGCCTTCGTAATGGCCGGTGACGAGCAACAAATCTTTTTGTTCCGCCAGTTCGCGCGCAATTTCCTGCGAAAATTTTCTTCCGCCCGGCGACAGCAAAATCACTTTCGTCTTTTCGCGCTTCAAACTTTCGACCGCTTCAAAGAGCGGCTCGACTTTCAGCAACATTCCCGGCCCACCGCCGAACGGTTTATCATCCACCGTGCGATGTCGGTCATGCGTCCAATTGCGCAAATCGTGGATTTGCAAATCGAGCAAACCCTTTTTGCGCGCTCGCATAATGATGCTTTCATCAAGCGGCCCGGCGAACATCGCCGGAAACAACGTGAGCACGTCAATTTTCATTTTGTAACGGCACTCTGCGAGCGCCGAATCGTGCCCGGCGGTCACAGACCGCCGCTACAAATTCAACTCGCCGGACTGTCTTCAACAATCTCAACCGCGCAACGCAGACCTTTCTTCGCGCTGCCGGCCAAAAGCAAAGAACGAATCGCGTTAATCGTCACGCCCTGTTTCCCAATAATTTTTCCGACGTCCGACGGGTCGAGCCGCAACTCATAAACCGTCATGCCCGCGCGTTCCACCGGTTTGACGCTCACGGCGTCTGGTTTTTGCACGAGTCCTTTGACGACATATTCGAGGAACTCTTGCATCGCGCAGGAAATTAAAAATTAAGCTGCTGCCGCCGGAGCCGCCGTCGCCTTGCCCAGCTTCTTGATGAAACTGGCGACGGTGTCGCTCGGTTGCGCGCCTTTGCTGATCCAGTATTGCGCGCGATCCATTTTGAGCGAGAAATTGTCGCCCTTTTTGAGCGGATTGTAAGTGCCGATTTCCTCAATGAATTTGCCGTCGCGCGGGCTGCGGCTGTCGGCGACGACGATGCGGAATGCCGGCGTGTTTTTTGTGCCGACCCGTTTCATGCGAATTTTTACAGACATAAATTTTTCAAAAGAGCGCAGAAAATATCATTTGCGCGCGGTTTTGCAAGCTTTGATTTTGGGAAACGGTTTAAGAAAGCTATTGGGATGGACGATTTGATTTAAGATTGCAATGATTGGATTATCATTCAACCGAGAAAAATAAAAATAGATTCTCTTGCGGCGAATCAAAACTAGCAACTTTCAGCCTGCAACTTGAAACTAAATCCGTGAGCCAGCCCTATGAGGCGCTCGTTCCACCGATTTCACTTCTTGCCCAAGTCAAATTTACGGCGACAATTAAATTATGACAACGACGGTCGAAGCGATTTATGAGCAGGGCAAATTGTTTTTGCCCAAGCCGCTGGCGCTGCCGGAAAAATCCCACGTGCGCGTGACCATCGAGTCCGACCCGGAACGCGAGGCGTGGCTGAAACTTTCCGAGGAAAAATTATCGAAGACATGGGGCAACCCGGACGACGACGTGTTCAATGAACTGCTCGCGAAATGATGTCGTCCTCCTTCCGATTCCGTTCACGGATTTGACCAGCCGCAAAGTTCGTCCGGCCATCGTCATCGGCCAAAGCGTCGCGGATTTGTTTGTCGTTCCCATTTCATCGGTTCTTGTCAATACGGATTTTCCATTGACGGAATGGCGGGCGGCGGGATTGAACGTGCCGTCCGGCGTCAAATCACAGCTTGCGACTGTTGAAGAAAAGCTTGTCGTAAAAATTGTCGGAAAACTTGCCACCGCCGATTTGCAGACGTTAAATCAAAAGTTGAAACTGTGGCTGAAATTATGAGCCAGCCCTACGAGGAAATTTTGGATGGCGCGTCGTTCCCGCGGTCCGCGCCGGACGCGCGGCACGAAATCATTTGCGACCGGCTGCACGCGGCGATGAACGCGAGCGTCGCAAATTTGTCTTCAACGCAATTGCTCGCGCCTCGGACGAAGATTCAAGTCACTCGCTCGACGGCCATTCGTCCCGATCTCGCGCTTGTCACAACTGCAACACAGAAAATTTTTCTCGCCGTGGAAATCGTCAATCGTGGCGACCAGCACGCCGACACGGTCGTGAAAAAAGAAATTTACGAGCACATCCGCGTGCCGCGTTTGTGGATGGTTGACCCGCGTTACGACAACGTGGAGATTTATCACAGCACTCAATTCGGCCTGCAATTGAAAGGCATCTTGGCCGGCAGCGAGCTGTTGACGGAGCAATTGATTCCCGAATTTCAAATGGTGATTGCCGAGTTGTTCACTGCCAATGCTTGACTTGCAAATTTTACTTTGAATGCGAAGTTGAAACGCTTGTCTATTTTTATGGAACAAAACAAGTCGAGGAACATCAAACAATAACTATGAAAACAACCAAACTGTTCGCTATTGTCGCCGCTGCCGTTGTGCTGGCGGTTTCAAGCTCAAAACTCATCGCCGCCGATGCCGCCAAGGAAACGACGCTCTCCGGAAACATGGTTTGCGCGAAATGCGTATTGCACGAAACCAAAGAATGCCAAAATGTTCTGCAAGTCCAGCAGGACGGCAAAACGGTCAATTATTATCTGGCGAAAAATGATGCCAGCGACAACTTTCACGATCAGATTTGCGGAACGAAGGGAGAAAAAGTGACTGCGACTGGCGCAGTTTCTGAAAAAGACGGCAAGGAAGTTTTGACGGCGACAAAAATTGAGCCGGTAAAATAACTGAAGTAATTTCTCGTGGCGGCTTTCGGAAGAAAGTCGCTATTTTTATTTGCGGCGCTCTGCCGAGGCGCCACTACGATTAAACTGAACGCAGTCTTCGTATTTCACACCGCTGCCGCCAAAAATGTCCAGCGCCGATCCGATTGTCAGATCAACTTTTCCTTTGCCGAATCGCGAGACCTCTTCCAAATCAGAAATGGAATTTGCGCCGCCCGCGTAAGTCGTCGGAATCGGCGTCCATTGACCAAGTTTTTCAACCAATTCGCGGTCAATGCCTCGGCATAAACCTTCCACGTCAACAGCGTGAACCAGAAATTCCGCGCAGTAATCGGAAAATTTTTGAAGTGTTTCTTCGTTCACCAAAAGTTCAGTGAATTTTTGCCATCGGTCGGTGACGACAAAATAATTTTCTCCGCGTTTGCGGCAGCTTAAATCCAAAACTAATTTATTTTTGCCAATGGCTTTGACCAATTGTCCGAGTCGTTCCCAATCCACGCGTCCTTCGCGAAAAACCCAGCTTGTGACGACGACGTGCGATGCTCCGGCATCGAGCCAGCCGCGCGCATTTGTGGAATTGATTCCGCCGCCGATTTGCAATCCGCCGGGAAATGCGGCGAGCGCCGAGCGCGCTTCGGTTTCATTTCCCGCTCCGAGCATGATGACGTGGCCGCCGCGCAAATTGTCGCGCTTGTAAAGTTCCGCGAACCAACGCGCTGGTTTTTCAGAAATAAAATTCGTCCGCAAATTTTCGGACGCGCCAAGCGTGCCGCCGACGATTTGCTTTACTTTGCCTTGATGCAGGTCAATGCACGGACGAAACATACGCTCAAGTTAAAGTGGAAAATGGAAAGCGGAAAGCGGAAAGTCCTTGCGGACGGCCACCATCGCGGCACAAATGCCGATAAAAATTTGACGGCGCGCGCGCAACGGAGAATCTTGTGCGGAGTTTAACGACGATGCAGTTTTCAAGAAATCGCCAGTGGATTTGGATTCTTGCCGTGATCGGCGGTTTCATCCTTTCCGCAAGCGCAAAACCTTACGGACTTGATTCGCGGCCAAATGTCGGCGCGTTTCTCAATGGCGCGATTCCGGAAACCGCTCCGGCCATTTCAGGAAATTGGTCAGCAGTCGTCGCCTTTCCCAATTTGCTTTTCACAAATGCTGTCGGACTGACATTTGTTCCGACTTCAAATCAACTTTGCGTTTGGGAACGCGAAGGCCGCGTTTGGACATTTGAAAATTCTCCGAACATCGCGCAAAAAAAACTCATTCTCGACATCCACGATCAGTGCCAAGGCTGGGACGATTCCGGCTTGCTCGGCGTCGCCTTTCATCCTGGCTTTGCGACAAATCGTTTCGTTTTTGTTTATTACACAGCCGTCAAATCCGGCTCCGTCGTCGGCGATCCTAACACGCGGCCAAATCCAGTTTTGCCGAACACTTATCATGACCGGCTTTCGCGCTTCACGCTCGATGAAAATGGAATTACGATTCCCAATTCTGAAACCATTTTGATTGACCAGACCAACCAGACCGTCTGGCACGACGGCGGCGGAATGTTTTTTCATCCGCAAAATGGATTTCTTTACCTGACCATCGGTGATAATTCCGTCGGCGACAACGACCAGATCATCAACAAAAGCCTGTTCTCCGGCGTTTTCCGCATTGACGTGGATTGTCGTGGCGGAAATATCAGCCATCCGATTTCGCGCCAGCCGCTCAACGGCGTCACGACAAATTACTTTATTCCGAACGACAATCCATTTGTCGGCCAAACAAATGTGCTCGAAGAATTTTTTTGTCTCGGACTGCGCAGTCCTCATCGCATGACAATTGATCCGCCGACGGGACGGATTTTCATCGGCGACGTCGGCGAAAGTTCGCGCGAAGAAATTGACGTGATCGAAACGAACGAATCCGGCCTGAATTTTCAATGGAACAAAATCGAAGGCAACCAAGGCCATTTGAAGCCGCCGTTCATCGGCATTGATCGTCCGCCGATTCTCGATTATTCGCACAGCGATGGCCGCGCGGTCATTGGCGGCTACATTTATCGCGGCAAAAAATTCACGGACGATCTCGTCGGCAAATATATTTTCGGCGACAACGTCATGCGCACGATTTGGGCGATGGACGAAACGACCACGCCCGTGAAAAAAACAGTTCTTTGCGTCATGCCCAAAGGCGAAGGGCCAAATTCCGGCACGGATTACACCGGCCTTTCGTCGTTCGGCACGGACGCGGACGGCGAAATCTATTTCTGCCAGATGAGCAGCATCGGCGGGCGCATTTTCACGCTCGCGCGCGGCGGGCCACCGCCACCAACTCATCCGATTCCAAAACTGCTTTCGCAAACAGGTGCGTTCGCTGATTTGAAAGACCTGATGCCGCAAGATTTTTTGATTCCGTATTCCGTCAATTCACCGCTGTGGTCGGACGGCGCGATCAAATCGCGCTGGATCGCGCTGCCGCAAAATTCAAAAATCCATTTCTGGCCGAATGGCGAATGGCAATTTCCCGCCGGAACCGTTTTCATGAAAAATTTTTCACTGCCAATTGACGACACGAATCCAAACAATTTGCGCCGTCTTGAAACGCGCCTGCTCGTGCGCGACGCTGACGGCACGGTCTACGGCGCGAGTTACAAATGGCGTGCCGACAATTCCGACGCCGATTTGGTCAACGTTGGAATCACCGAGCCGGTTGAAATCAAGACCGCGACCGGCACGCGGATTCAAAACTGGTTTTTCCCCGGACGACAGGATTGCCTGACCTGCCACACACCGCAATCCGGCGGCGTTCTCGGCGTCAAGACGCGCCAGCTCAACGGCGATTTCAAATATCCGAATGGCGTCACCGACAACCAACTTCGCGCGTGGAGCCACGCCGGACTTTTTGACGTGACGCTCACCGACCGCGAAATTTCGAGATTTGAAAAACTGGTTTCCGTCACTGACACGCGCGCCTCGCTCGAATTGCGCGCGCGTTCGTATTTGGATGCGAACTGCGCGCAATGCCATCGTCCCGGCGTCGTGGAGGCGTTTTTCGACGCGCGGTTCGACACGCCGCTGAAAAATCAAAATCTCATCAACGGCCCGGTGGCGAATCAATTTGGTTTGCCCGGAGCAAAAGTCATCGTGCCCGGCGACACGAACAGGGCGATTTTGTTCCGGCGCATGAGCCTCACGGGAAATTTGCAGATGCCGCCGCTCGCCAAAAATGTCGTTGACGAAAAAGCCGCCGCAGTTTTGGCTGAATGGATTCAATCCTTGCGCGCGAAACCGGCTTCGCTTCCAAAAAATTGGTCGCACGCCGACATCGGCAGCGTCGGCTTGAAAGGCGAGGCAAATTATTTGAACGGCCAGTTCAACCTGCTCGCATCCGGGGCGGACATTTGGGAAAACGCCGACGCGTTTCATTTTGCCTGCACGCCGCTCGATGGCGACGGCCAGATTGTCGCGCGCATCACGTCGCTGCAAATCACCGATCCGTGGGCGAAAGCCGGCGTGATGTTCCGCGAAACGCTTTCGCCCGGCTCGCGCTATGCGCTCATGGCCGTCACCGCGCAAGGCAGTTCGGTTTATCAATCGCGCACGGTCGAGAATAATTTGAGCAGCAGCAGCGATGGCTTGGCGACGAAAATGCCGCAATGGTTGAAACTCGTCCGCGCCGGGAATATTTTTACCGGCTACGTTTCCGCCAACGGCGAAAACTGGCAGCGCGTGAGCAGCGTGACGAATTCCATGCCACAGAAAATTTACATCGGCCTCGCAGTCACAGCACATAACAATTCGGCGCTGAACTCCACGCTGTTTGATAATGTGGCTGTTTCAAAGAGCCAATGACTTGATTCAAGTTGTGCTCAACTTGATTGAGTCTGCGTCAAACTTGACTGCTATTGCATGAAATTCGACTAAAGGTATGCAGAACCCGGCTGAAGTTGCATGGAACTTGATTGAGGGCGTGCAGAACTTCACTGTGGTTGCACAAACCATGACCGAAGTTGTGCGAAACTTGATTGAGGGCGCGTGCGCCTTGACCAAAGTATTGCGATACTTCAATGAAGTTGCAAGAAACTGCGGTCAAGTATCATGATACCGAAGCGATCCTGCACGTTCCCAAAGGCTTATTTTCAGGAATTTTACGCCTAAATCATCAAAAGTGGGTAGGGCTGCGGTGCTCCGCAGCACAAATTCAGGGCGCGCAGCAGCACCGCCCTACCAAATCAGTTCGAGCCGACGCAAGTCGGCTCATTTTATTTCTGTCAATTGCACGCTTGCTGTTGAACTGAACTTTCACCGATTATCTGCGAGTCAAATTATGGCTCAAGAATCTCGACAACGTTTGAATCGAGGCGATATCGACAAGAAAGTTGAAGAAGTTCTTCTTCATTTTGATTCACAAGCTTTCGCGAGACAAGGGTCACCAATTTACACAGTGGTTACCGGCTTGAAACATTGAGAGCTTACTTCTCAGAAGCTGATGCTCCTGCCTCGACAAATCGCGGCGATTTTCTAAATTGATTGCGATGTCGCTTTCAAACCAGCCGTTGGTCATCGCGGGAAGAATTTTCCGGTCGCGCCTGATTTTGGGCACGGGAAAATTTTCCTCGCCCGAAGCCATGCGCGACGCGCTGGACGCCAGCGGCGCGGAAATGGTCACTGTCGCGCTGCGACGCGCGGATTTGTCCGGCAAAGGCGATCCGTTCGCGAATATTCTGGAATTCATTGACCCGAAAAAATTTCTCCTGCTGCCCAACACGAGCGGCGCGATGAACGCCGAGGAAGCCGTCCGCCTCGCGCGCCTCGCCGTCGCCGCCGGATTGCCGAAATGGGTGAAGCTCGAAATCCATCCCGACCCGCGATTTCTTTTGCCCGACCCGATTGAAACGTTTCGCGCGGCGGAAATTTTGGTGAAGGAAGGTTTCACGGTGCTGCCATATATTAACGCTGATCCGGTTCTGGCGAAACGGTTGCAGGACGTCGGCGTCGCGACGGTGATGCCGCTCGGTTCGCCGATTGGTTCAAATCGCGGAATTCAGACGCGCGACCAAATCCGCATCATCATTGAACAAGCCACCGTGCCCGTTGTCGTAGATGCGGGTCTCGGCGCGCCAAGTCACGCCGCCGAAGCGATGGAAATGGGCGCGGACGCGGCGCTCGTGAACACGGCGATTGCCGTGGCAAATGACCCGAACAAAATGGCGGTGGCATTCAAGTTGGCCGTCGAAGCCGGACGCGCCGCATTTGAATCTGGTCTTGCGTCGCAAAATGAAATCGCCAGTGCGACGAGTCCGTTGACAGCCTTTCTGAATTAAACTATGAGCGCAAAGAATTTATCCGCTTCACGAGCAAAACAAATTTTGTCCGCCGCGACAAAAACCCGCGTGCTCGTCCTTGGCGACGTGATGCTCGACCAATTTATTTGGGGCGGCGTCTCGCGCATTTCGCCGGAAGCGCCCGTGCCGGTCGTGGATTTCGAGCGCGAGAGTTTCATGCCCGGCGGCGCGGCCAATGTCGCGCGCAATTTGACGGCGTTGAATGTGCCGACGGAACTTTTCGGCGCGATTGGAAATGATCCGGCGGCGGCGCAATTGAAAAAACTTTTGGCCGAACAAAAAATCGGTTGCGCCGGATTGGTGGCAAATTCCTCGCGGCACACAAGCGTCAAGACGCGCGTCGTCGCGCACAAACAGCAGGTCGTGCGCATTGACCGCGAAACGCGCGATGGTCTGGACGGAAAATTGGCGGCGAAATTGATCGCGCAAATCAAATTGAAACTTTCGAAAACCGCCGCGGTGATTGTCGGCGATTACGGCAAAGGCGTTGTCACACAGTCGTTGCTGAACGAAATCAAAACCCTTTGTCATGAGCGCGGCGTCTGGTTGAGCTTTGATCCCAAGCCGGTGCATCATTTGAATTTGAGCAATCTTTCGCTCATCACGCCGAATCGCAAGGAAGCATTTGAACTCGCGAATTTGCCCGACGAAACTAAAAATGCAAATCCACTTGCGGACAAAAACCTCATGCTCGTTGCGGAACGGTTACTGAACGAACTGCGTCCGGCGGTTTTGCTTATCACGCTTGGTGAATTGGGAATGTTGCTTTGCCAGCGCGGGCAAAAACCGTTTCACATTCCGACGGTCGCGCAGGAAGTCTTCGACGTTTCCGGCGCGGGCGACACGGTGATTGCGACGTTCACTTTGGCGATTGCGGCGGGCGCGTCACCGATTGAAGCGGCGATTTTGTCCAATCATGCCGCCGGAATTGTCGTCGGCAAAATCGGCACGGCGACGACTTCACCGGAAGAATTGTTGAAAAGTTTTATTTGAACCGCTAATCGGCGCTAATCTTCGCTGATAAAAAAGATTAGCGTCAATTAGCGAAAATTAGCGGTCTAGAAATGAATTTCAAAATTACAGTCGAAACAATCCGCGCCATGAAAGCGCGCGGCGAAAAGATTGCCGCGCTCACGGCTTACGATTTCCCGATGGCGAAGCTGCTCGATGAAGCAGGCATTCCGCTGATTCTCGTCGGCGATTCGCTGGGCATGGTCACGCTTGGTTATCCTGACACGACGCACGTCACGATGACGGAGATGGAGCATCACGTCCGCGCCGCCGCGCGCGCGAAACCGAATGCGCTGCTCGGCGCGGATTTGCCGTTCAAAAGCTACGACACGGTTGAAAGCGCTGTTTCCAATTCAAAAAAACTTGTCGCCGCCGGCGCGGAATTT